>Ga0190265_10003561_pt1 | contig 10637 bp, 6 predicted proteins | sample Popmic124T_FD_133135 | JGI IMG/M metagenome (GOLD analysis project Ga0190265, IMG submission 133135) | Populus adjacent soil microbial communities from riparian zone of Indian Creek, Utah, USA - 124 T | ecosystem: Environmental > Terrestrial > Soil > Riparian zone | place: USA: Utah | collected...
ACCCTCGTTCCGGAAGCCAGTGGAGGCCGGATCGAGGAGGCCTGCATCCGGCCGGCGCGCGTGGTTGAGGGAGACTCCTTGCGGATGATCCCGATTGGCCTGGGCGAGGCATGGCCTGGGTCGCTGGCCTACCTCGACGGCATTCAACGGTCGGAGATCATCGCCTATGATGGCAGTACACCCATCGTAGTCGCAGAGATCGCCGCAGCTGTGCGCGTGCGCGAGGATCGGCGGTTGCACACATCGGTGCAGGAACGGCGCAGGGTGGCCCTGGGCCGGCCATCGGCGCTGGCGGCCGCCGGCGATGCCCTGGCTGAGCTGCAGGCCATTCCACTCCCCGAGGATGAGCCGCCGCACCCGCTGCGCGACCTGGTCAACGCAGGCCATGCGGTGGACCAGGCACGTGGAGCGCTCGAGGTCGTTGTCGGCGACCGCTACCGCGCCGGCTCGGATGGATGGCTGGTGCTGGATGGCTCGCTGGCGGTGAGCCCCCGTTGGGCAGCGGACCCTCGGATGGTGGCCATCTCGAAGAGCCACTCGGTCCTGCCGTTCGACGGCAGCGACCTGGAGCAGTACCTACGGCTGTCCTGCGCCCATCGCTCCTCGGTCTACGCGCCGGCCACCCGGAGCCTGGCGCCGGTGCGGGCCTGGGCTCTTCGGCTGTGGCCCTGGGAAGGCAAGGACCTGCTCCACGGCCTGGTCCGGGTTGAAGTGGCCCCTGCCAACGAATCAACCGAGCGTGCCAACGAGATCTCGCGCTGGATCATGGCGGAACGAGCGCCGGTCAGCGCTCCCGACCGGCGTTGGGACCGGCTGCTCTACGGGATCTACAGCGTAGAGCAGTATCTCAAGGCAAGTCGGTAGAAAATGCGTGAACGGGGAAGGAAAAGCGTGAGCGGGGTTTCTTTCCCCGCTAGTGCTTTCCTAGTAGAATCCATCTATGCATTCTGAAAACGTCCTCGGCCGTGTCGTCGCCACCGAGCTCAAGCCTTCGACTCCCCATCAGTTCCATTTCTGGACCGCCCGCGAATCGCCTATAGGCATCGGCGCCATCGTGCGAGTCGAGGAAGGGGGCCGGGTGGTGTTCGCCGTGGTCACGGATGCGTTTGCCTATTCCGATCTGGTGACGCCGATGCACGCGGTCATCGGAGCCGATGGCGATCCCGTCGCGGTCGGTACCGAGCCGACTGCTCGGGCGGAGATCAGGCTCTTCACCGCCGCAGTGCTGCGCCAGATCCCGGAGGAGCCGCTCCAGCCGGTGCCACTCGGGCCGGTCTGGCTCGCGTCGGACGCGGACGTGGTCTTGGCGCTCCGGATGGACGGGTATACCGGTGGCGAGCGGGCCACTGGAATCCCGGTGGGACTCTACGCGGCCGGTGGGCTCGAGGCTCCGGTCTATCTCGACTGCGACTTCCTGCTCGGTCCGGAAGCCGCCCACCTCAACATCACCGGGGTCTCTGGTCTCGCCACCAAGACCAGTGCGGTCGAGTTCATGCTGGGCAGCATCTTCCAGACCTTTCCCAGTCACAAAGGCAGCGTCGGGGCGGTCTGCTTCAACGTGAAGGGACCCGATCTCTGCTTCCTCGACCAGCCGGCAGCGCTGGGCCCGGAGGACACCCGCCAGTACGAGCGGCTCGGCCTGCTGCCGGTGCCCTTCGAGAACGTGCGCTACTACGCTCCGCTCAAGCCTGACGGCGTGAACCTCAACACCCTCCGGACTAACGACGCGCTGGCCGGCAATACCGAGCCGCTGGTCTGGGGCCTGCGGGAGGTGTTGGACTACGCCGAGGTCGTCCTCAACCGCGACGACATCGACGCCAAGGCGGACGCGTTCATCGATTTTCTTTCTGAGCGGGTCGTGGGTCGCGAATATCACGACGAGGCGTTGCGGGGGAAGCCGTTCCTGGTGGAAAGCTTCGCGGACCTGGACGAGTTCTTCCGCTCCATCTTTGACTTCATGGAAGCGCTGGGCAGAGGCTCCGAAGTGTGGAAAACCCATCACCTCGCCACCATCCGGAAGGTGCGGAATCGTCTGAGCAACATCAGTACCCGGTCCAAGGGCCTGGTTACCGACGATGGAGTGGCGAACGATTTACCCTGGGGCCACTTCGAAGACCGCGGCATGCACGTCATCGATGTCGCCGGACTCGATCCGCTGGCGCAGGACCTGGTCTTTGCCCGCGTGGTGTCCAAGCTGCGAGAGCACCTCGAGCGCCGTGATCTGGGTGTGGACCACGTGGTGGTCTTCGTGGATGAGCTCAACAAGTACGCACCAGCCGACGGGCCGGACACCTACGTCCGTAAGATGCTGCTCGACCTCTCGGAGCGCGGCCGCTATCTCGGCCTGGTGCTCTTCTCGGCCCAGCAGTTCCGCTCCCAGGTGCAGCGGCGGGTGACCGGCAACGCCGGCACCGGGGTCTACGGACGCATGGATATGGATGAGCTTGCGATGCCGGCGTACGGGACTATCTCGCCGGCCACCAAGATCAAGCTGGCGACCCTTCCCAAGGGCGAGCTGATGGTTCGCCATCCGCATTTCACGCAGCCTATCTTCGTGAAGTTCCCCCGGCCCGGTGTCCTCAATGGGCGAGACGGCATCGAGCGGTTCCCGCCGGCCGTGGAGCTTCCTTTTGCCGACGCGGTGGCGCGACAGATGCGCGGCCTCGATCGCCGGGTCTCCGCCGACGCTGTCCGCGCCTTGATCGAAGGCCGCCGGGAGGCCGATGTCCGTCGAGCGTTGTCCGCCACGCGCCGCGAGCGGCCCGACGATGCGTACGCGTTCTTCAACGCGTGCCTCGGCCGCCGAGTGAACGCGGAGGTCGCGGCCCCCCGCCGCGGGATTCCCGCTCTCAAGCGTGTGGACGATCCCTACGCCTCTTAAATTCTTGCTCTTTACCGCTTTTAGGCCCATTCTCCACCCGTGAAACTGGCCCACATAGCAGACCCCCACCTCGGTATCCGGCAGTACCACCGGCAGACTTCGACCGGCATCAACCAGCGCGAAGCCGATGTTGCCAGTGCCTTCCGCGCGGCCATTGACGGTGTCGTTGCCGCCCAGCCGGACGCGGTCGTCGTCGCCGGAGATCTCTTTCACTCGGTCCGGCCCACCAACTACGCCATCGTGTTTGCGTTCCGGCAATTTCAGCGGCTTCGCGACGCGCTACCCAATGCACCGATCGTCCTGATCGCCGGGAATCATGACACGCCCCGCTCGGTCGAGACTGGCTCGATCCTGCGCCTCTTTGAGGAGCTGGGTGTCGATGTGGCGAGCGACACCGCCCGCCGTCTGGTATACCCTGAGCTCGACCTCAGCATCTTTGCCGTGCCGCACGGGAGTGTGTTGTCGGACGAGAGACCGGCGTTCGAGCCGGAGGGAACCCAGAAACATCAGGTACTGCTGACCCATTTCGAGATCGCTGGCGAGTATCCCACCGGCCATGTCGCAGCCGAGTATGGCGGAGCCGTGGTCAATCGTGGAGCCCTGCATCTGGAGGATTGGACCTACGTCGCCCTTGGCCATTACCACACCCAGCACCAGGTCGCCCGGAACGCCTGGTATGCCGGGGCCCTGGACTACATCGGCCCCAACATCTGGGGCGAGGCCAGGGACGAAGCCGAGCACGGCTCACACGGAAAGGGATGGCTACTCGCCGATCTGACGACCGGCCGGGTGGAGCGCCATCCGGTTCCACTGGCCAGCCAGGTCCTGGATCTGGAACCGGTGAAGGCCGATGGGATGTCCGCCGCGGCGATAGACGAGGCGATCTCACTTCGCCTCATGGCCATCCGCGGAGGGCTGTCGAACAAGATCATCCGCCTTCGGGTCTTCGATATCCCGAGGCACGTGTCGCGCGAGCTGAGCCACACGGCGATCCGTGCCTTCAAGACCGAGGCGCTGCATTTCCATCTCGATCTTCGCCGTCCCGAGCTGCGCCGGGTGACCGGGCTGGGGTCGCCCGGGCGGCAGACGCTGCCGCAGCTGGTGGTTTCCTATCTGGCGCGTCGGCCTTTGCCGGCCGAGCTGAACCGTGAGGCCTTTGTGCGGCTGGGGGGAGACCTCATGGATAGCGTCGAGCGGGATCTGACGGGCGCCTGATGCGGATCAACCGGTTGCGCCTGGTGAATTTCCGGCAGCACGAGAACACCGAGATCGAGTTCGGTCCCGGGCTCACCGGGATCGTCGGCCCTAATGGATCGGGAAAGACGACGCTGCTCGAAGCGATAGCGTGGGCGATGTATGGGATGCCCGCAGCCCGGGGGAGTCGGGAGACGCTTCGACGCCGCGGCGCGCCGCCAAAAGCGAAGGTTGAGGTTGAAGTCGACTTCAGCCTTGGGCCGCACGAGTATCGAATCGTTCGCTCGCTCAATCAGGCGGCACTCTACCGCGACCATGATCCGGACGCGGTCGAGAACAGCATTGGCAGCGTGACCGCGCATGTCACCCGGATCATGGGGATGACTCGCGACGAATTCTTCAACACCTACTTCACCGGCCAGAAAGAGCTCGCGGTCATGGCCGCGATGAGTGCGCCGGAGCGCGCCCAGTTCCTCTCCCGAGTGCTGGGGTACGAGCGGCTCAGGACCGCGCAGGATCGGCTCAAGGAAAAGCGCTCCACGCTTCGTGCCCGCCTCGAGGGCCTCCGGGCCGGCTTGCCGGATAGCAGCGAGCTGGACGCCGCCAGGAAGGCGGCCGACGATCGGATGGCCGCTGCCCGCGCGGCCGAAACCGCAGCCGCGGCCGCGAACGAAACCGCCGAGAAGCGGCTGACCACGATCCGACCCCAGTGGGAGCGGCTGCAGCAGCTTCGGGAGGCCGCTATGGCCCTCGAAGCCGAGCTCAAGCTCGCGGATCAGAAAGCGGTCTCCTCCGCCGAGCATGCCAAGCGACTGGAACAGGAGGCAGCCGAAGCCGAGTCGGCCAAAAAACGGTTGGACGAGGTGCGTCGTCGTCTCGGTCCGCTCCCCGCGTTACGCGAGGAGGCGCAGGTACTGGAGCGCCAGGCCGAGGCATTTGCGGCCCGCAAGAGCTACCAGGCACAGCTGGACGAGGTTCGCGCGCATCTCGCCTCGATCCAGGAGCGGCTCTCACGGGTGCCCTCAAAGGAGCTGCTCGACGGAGCCCTGGAGCGGGTGAACGCCGCCCGCACCGCTTTGACGGCCGCCACTCTCGAGTCGGAAGAGCAGCGAACGGTGTGGGTTCGGGACGCCCAGGACGCCAAGACGAAGCGACAGGGGCTCCTCGATCAATATCAGGACTTGAAGGAGCAACGGCAGCGGATCGTGAAAGCGGGTGTCGAGGGAGTCTGTCCCACCTGCGCCCGGCCACTCGGTGTGGAGTATGCCAAGGTGCTCGACCTGCTCGACCGGCAGATCGAGGAGGTGCGCTCCAACGGCAATTACTACAAGCAGCGAATCGACCAGCTGCAGCAGGAGCCGACCCTGCTCACCGAAGCCGAGCAGCAGAGGTTGACCCTCGAAAGCGAGCTCTCGCTGGCCACCGCCCAGGATGGGCGCCTCCAGGCACAGGCCCACGAGGCCGGTCCCCTGCGGGAGGAACAGAAACGCCTGCAGCTCAGGGTGATAGACCTCGATGGATCGCTGAAGGGTTTGGTCGAGTCCTACGACCAGGCACGGCACGAGGCAGTGGTCCGGGAGGCGCGGGCCCTGGAGCCCCTGGCGCTCCAGGCGGAACGGTTCCGGGTCGTCGCTGAAAGGAGCGAGGTCATCGCCACCGAGCTTCAGACCGCACTAGCCGCGGCGGGGGAGGTGACCCGGGGGATCGCCGATCTCAAGGCTCGCCTGGCCGGCCTGGGATACAGCGAGACCGCCTTCAAGAGCTTTCGGGAGACAGAGCAGGCAGCTGAACGAGCGCGGCGCGACGCTGAGCTGGCTCTGGTCCGTGGGCGCGCCGAGAGCAAGGCCGCGGCCGACGCCGTTGAGGTGGTTGTGCGTCGGCAGGAGGAGCGCAATCAACGCGAGCGGGCCGCCGCCGAAACCGCGATGGAGTTGGCGCTGCACCAGGAGCTCGACCGCGCCCTCACCGATCTGCGCGAGGAGCTGAACTCGACGTTGCGGCCGACTCTCTCCGACCTCGCCTCCCATTTCCTCCGGGACCTCACCGACGCTCGCTACACTGATCTTGAGCTCGACGAGGACTACTCGGCAACGCTGGTCGATGATGGCGATCCCAAGGCCGTCATTTCCGGCGGCGAGGAGGACGTGTCCAACCTGGCTCTCCGGCTGGCCATCAGCCAGATGATCGCCGACCGGGCCGGACAGCCGCTATCGCTGCTGGTCTTCGATGAGATCTTCGGCTCCCTCGATGAGGAACGCCGGAGGGCGGTGATCGACCTGCTCCGAAGCCTGGCCGACCGATTCCCCCAGGTCATTCTCATCACCCACATCGACTCACTGAGCGAGGGATTCGATCGCGTGGTACGGGTGGGCTTCGACCTGGCAAGCGGGGTGGCAACCGTGCGCGACGAGCCTCTGGGAGACCGCGATGTGGCGGCCTGATCGGAGTCTGCGAGGCCCGGAGCAGGCCACCGTCCGGGATATCGAGGGCCTGAACCGAGTCTTCGCGGAGGCCTTTACCGACCGATACAGCCGCGATGGGCTGGTGGGGGTGCGCGTTCCCCAGCTGAACCATCTCGTCTGGCGCTACGCCCTGGAGGATGCGGGCGATGGCTCGATGGTGTGGCGCGACGCCGAAGGCCATCTGGTGGCGTTCAATATGGTACACCGCTCCGGGACCGAGGGCTGGATGGGTCCGCTGGCGGTACGCCCCGACCGCCAGGGCGAGGGACTGGGATCAAGTATGGTTCGAACCGGGCTCGACTGGCTCCGCACTCAGGGGGCCACGACGATTGGTCTGGAGACCATGCCCCGCACCGTGGATAACATCGGATTCTACAGCAGGATTGGCCTCGTGCCCGGCCGCTTGACGGTAACCCTGGTCCACGACGTCCCCCGCCGCGGAACCGGCTCCGCCGAGCTCCTATCGGCAGCCGGGGCCGGCTGGAGCGGACGGCTCGAGGAGTGCCGGCGCCTCACCGACTTGGTTCTTCCGGGGGTCGACTTTACCCGGGAGCTCGCCCTGACCCGCGAGCTCGGCATCGGCGACACCACCCTGACTCGCGAAGGCCCCACCCTCACTGGGTTTGCGCTATGGCATTCCACCCCGCTGGCAGCCGGCCGCCCCAAGGATGAGCTGCGAGTACTCAAGCTCGTGGCGGCCTCACCCAGCGCCTTTGAGCGTCTGATTCAGGCGGTACAGCTCTCCGCAACCGCCGAGCGGGTGAGTCGTGTGGCTATCCGGTGCCAGACCGAGTTCGATGAGGCCTATCTGAGGCTCATCGATCTCGGATACCGGGTCCACTGGACCGACCTTCGGATGATGCTACCGGGCTATCCCCAGAGGATACCGGGTGAGGGAATCTTGATGTCGAATTGGGAGATTTAGACCGCCTAGGGTGATCGCTTGATCGCTAGGTTGGGCCGCACCCGGGCCAGGGCCCCCCGCCGGCTGAGGCCCGTCCATCACCGGCATGCCCAGGTCAGTGGGGCCAGGGCCTCACGAGGAGTACGGTCGGACCGGACTCACTCAGGGCTGGGATCCGGGGCGGCCGGGCTCTGGGATCACGGGTGGGTGGCCTGTCGGGATGGGGTAGTCAAGGTATCCAGCCAGTTGTTCGGGTCCAGTCCTTCCCATGGATCTGTTCGGATCTCGTTATAGCACAGAATGTTAGGTAATCACACCCCCGAGACTCGAAATGGGCACCTGTACAGGTATTGGGGCTTGACTTTTGTGACGTCCCTCACCATTCTAATGCCGCGCGAGCCAAGACAACGAGATGACGCCACCCCGGCGATCATTCCATCGCGACCCGTAAGACTATCCCCGTAGTTCCAGCAAACTCGTTAAGACATCCGTAGCAAGGGTCGATAACCCCCTTGCCCCCAATCGCGTCAGAGAGACTGCGACGAGCCGCCGTGTCCGGCCCTGCCGGCGTCGGCCCATCGCCCGCGCGAAACTGGTGTTCACCTCCTTAGTTCTGGACAGAGAGAGGAAATCCCTACGTATGACGCACACATTTGAGCTGGTCCGCCGAGCCAAGCGACTTCGAGCCGTCGCCGCCTTCTGCGCCCTCCTCGCCATTTTCGCCGGTGGCTGCAATAGCGACGACAACCTCGCCCCCGAGGCCCCGCTGACGGGCAGCGTCGATGGCGCGGCCACCGATTCGCCGGCAGTCACGGATGACTCAGAGCTGATCGACGAAGCGTCGGATCCTGCCGTCGCCGTTGAGGTTGCCGGCATCGAGGCCTCGCTGGTGAGCCGCCGCGGCACTCCCTACGGGGTATTCAACCTGTGGTCGGGGTACACCACGCTGAACAGCTATCACGCGCCGTTCAACGCCAGTATCAATTCGGACTCACCCTCTGGCATCATCAAGCGAATCAGTGCCGCGCGGGCGAAGGGCCACCAGCTCTCGCTCATGATGACCGGCGGCGGTCACGGCAACTACATCACCAACGGCAAGTTCGATTACAGCAAGTGGCGGCGCCGGATGGACCTGTACCGGACATCGGCGATCAGGTCCGCGGTAGCGGCCGGCGTCAAGGACGGAACGGTGCTCATGGCCAACATGTTGGATGAGCCGAACCATCCCGACTGGGGCGGCGTGATCACCAAGGCCACGCTCGACAAGATGGCGTCCTACGTCAAGGGCATCTTTCCCACGCTGCCCGCCGGAGTGTCCATCCGCTGGGACTGGCGGCCCAGCGAGCGGTACAGGGTAGTGGACTTCATTCAAACCCAGTATGTCACCCGGTTCGGCTCGGCGGCGAGCTGGCGGAACCAGGCGCTGGACGCGGCGAAGAAGAATGGCATCTCGCTCTCGTTTGCCATCAACCCAATCAATGGCGGAACCCGGATCGCGAATTGTCCGATAGGCAAGACCGGCGGGAAGGGAACCTACGGGGGTAATTGCAAGATGACCCCGACTCAGATCAAGGAATCCGCGCTGGCGCTTGCCGCGTACGGCTGTGCCCTGATGATGTGGAGATATGATGCTGCCTTCATGGCCAAATCAGCCAACGTGACGGCGTTTAAGGAAATCAAGTCCAAGCTCGCGTACAACACGCGTAAGAGCTGCCGGCGGCCCTCCTAACGGAACGCCGCAAGCAGTACCAGTTACGACCAAGCAACCGACCTGGGCGCCCTCCGGCCCAGGTCGAGTTGCGTTCACCCCTGGCGTCCGTTCGCAAGCACCTGCCGGTATACGGCCAGGGTCTTGGCGACGCAGTGGCTGAGCTTGAAGTGCTGCTCGTACCGGGCCCGACCACCGGCGCCGAGACGGACCCGAAGATCTGGGGACCTGAGCAGCCGTGCGATACGGTCTCGAAGCAGATCGACGCCGCCTCGGGGCACGAGGTAGCCGGTTCCTTCGTCGGACACCGATTCATCGATGCCTCCGACTGTGGACGCCACCACCGGCAAACCGGCCCGCATTTCCTCGAGAATGCTGCGGGGAAAGCCCTCCCAGTTGGTCACGAGCAGGCCCACCTGCGCCCTGGCCAGGATTTGATCGACGTCCATCCGCTGCCCCAGGAAGTGAACCCTGCCGCCAATCCCCAGTGAGACCGCCAAGGACTTCATTTCATCCATGAGCGGTCCATCGCCCACCAAGTCCAACTCCCAGGGGTATTCCTGGAGCCCGGCGAGCGCCCGCAGCAGGGTGAGATGGTCCTTCTGGGGCTCAAAGCGGGCTACCATCACCAGGCGAACCGGTGTGCGCCCTGGATCAGCCATCAGCTCGGGGGCGATGTCCGGCATGCCGTTATGCACGGTAACCACCCGATCTTCACCGACCAGGCCGGCCTCGAGTGCAAGCCGACGATCAAACTCCGATACCGTGATGATCTGGCTGGTAAAGAGGCCTACGAAGCGCTCGATCTGGCGATAGACGGCCGCCTCGCGTGCCGGGATCCCGGGGGTAAAGTTCCAACCGTGGGCCGTGAGCAGGGCGGGGATGCGGAGGGATCGGGCGGCCAGCCGCCCCAGAATTCCCGCCTTGGAGGAGTGGGTAGACAGCAGGTCAGGGCGGAGGTCCCGCAGGACCCCTCGGATCTCTCGCAGCGCCCGCAGGTCGCGAACCGGATTAATCGGGCGCGAGAGATGTCGGAGAACTACGGTGGGGGTATTCTGCCGGCGAAGCTCATCGACGAATGGCCCGGTTCCACCGGTGATAACGGTCGCAGAATCGCCCTGGGCCCGTACGGCCGCGGCAAGGTCCCGCACGTGGATCTGAACGCCCCCAATCCGATCCGCCCGAGTCACGAGGTACGCCATCCTCACCCGCGCACCTGCCTTTCACGGCCCGGAGTCATTCTTGCTGTGGATGCACGCCCTGGGCGGCCCCCGGTCGGCGACCGAGCGCCGAAGTATATCGCAGCGGGGAACTGGGCTGTAGTGGTCCGCGCCGGGGCATTTCCCGAGTGCATTTTGTGGCGGCCATATGCCTATTTTCTATACAGTATTTCGTTACAATTGAGAACTGTAATTTCGATAAACTATTGGTAACAAAGCTACTATAGGGTCGGCTAAAGTCACTATTTTGTGCTGTGTATAGTATTTA
>Ga0190265_10003562_pt1 | contig 10637 bp, 12 predicted proteins | sample Popmic124T_FD_133135 | JGI IMG/M metagenome (GOLD analysis project Ga0190265, IMG submission 133135) | Populus adjacent soil microbial communities from riparian zone of Indian Creek, Utah, USA - 124 T | ecosystem: Environmental > Terrestrial > Soil > Riparian zone | place: USA: Utah | collected...
GAGGTCGCGGTGGAGGAGACGTTGTTCCTGATGCGCGACGTGTGCGGCCACCCGGTGCGGGTGGGCAGCTTCTCGCGCGAGCTGGGCGAGCTGGTCGGGCTGCGCCGCGCGACCGAGGTGCTGTCCGGCACCCAGCGCTCGGCCGGCGAGGCGCCGGTCGACGGCGGCGACCTGATGCGCGAGGTGTACGCCGCGGCGGACGTGGCCGCGCAGGACGGCGAGGCGACGGTGCTGCTCCTGGGCGAGACCGGCGTGGGCAAGAGCTACCTGGCGCGCCGCATCCACGCCCGCAGCGCGCGCGCCGGCAAGCCGTTCCTCGAGGTCAACTGCGCCGGGCTCGAGCCGCAGCTGGTCGAGAGCGAGCTCTTCGGCCACGAGCGCGGCGCCTTCACCGGCGCCACCCATCCCAAGCGCGGACTGGTCGAGGCGGCCACTGGCGGCACGCTGTTCCTCGACGAGGTGGCGGAGCTGCCGGCGCCGGTGCAGGCCAAGCTGCTCACGTTCCTGGACATCCGCAGCTTCCGCAGGGTCGGGGGCGAGGCCAACCTGCGCGCCGACGTGCGCATCGTGGCCGCCACCAACGCCGATCTGGCGGAGCTGGCCGCGCGCGGCGGGTTCCGCCGCGACCTCTACTACCGCCTCAGCGTGCTGCCGGTGCACATCCCGCCGCTGCGCGAGCGCCGGGCCGAGCTGGCCGGGCTGGCCGCCGCCATCGTGCGCGAGCTGCGCCCGCGCGCGCCCGCCGCCGAGGCGCCGCTGCCGGACGAGGTGATCGCCGCGCTCACCCGCTACGCCTGGCCGGGCAACCTGCGCGAGCTGCGCAACGCGCTCGAGCGCGCGCTCATCCTGGGCCGCGGCGAGCGGGTCGAGCTCCGCCACCTGCCGCCCGAGATCGCGCGGCCCGGCGCGGCTGGCGAGGCAGCTCCGGGGGCGGAGGAGACGCTGGACGCGATCGAGCGCGGCCACGTGCGACGCGTGCTCGACTCGGTCGGCGGCAACCGGACCCTGGCCGCCCGGGTGCTCGGCATCAGCCGGTCCACCCTCAACCGCAAGCTCGCCGCGTGGCAGGGATCGTGATCGCGCGGCGATGGAGGGCGCGGGCCAGCGAGGATGGGGCGCGCGCCTACGCCGCGTTCTTCGAGGAGACGCTGGTCCCGCAGCTCGATCGGATCGAGGGTCACCGGGGCGCGCTGGTCATGACGCGATCGGAGGGCGGTGGCGTGGAGATCACTGTGCTGACCTTCTGGGACTCGATGGAGGCGATCGCGCGGTTCGCCGCCGACCCGGAGCGAGCCGTGGTCGAGCCGGAGGCGCAGGCGGTGCTGGAGTGGTTCGACGATCGTGTGAGCCACGAGCAGGTCGCGCTCGATACGCGGCGCGGTCCGGCGCGGTAAGGTCCGTCGATGAAGGCTGCGACGAGAGGGATGTTCCTCGAGCCAGGGCGAGGTCGGGCGTGATCGCGCGCCGCCCGCTGGGCGCGACCGGGCTCAAGGTGTCGGCGGTCGCCCTCGGCGCCGGCCGCATCGGCGGGCCGGAGATGGGCCAGGCAGACGTCGATCGCCTGGTCGGCGCCGCGCTCGACGCCGGGATCAATCTCATCGACACCGCGCGCAGCTACGGCGACTCGGAGGAGCGGCTGGGCTCGGCGCTGGCCAGCCGGCGCGAGCGCGTCTTGCTGTCGACCAAGGTCGGTTACGGGGTCGACGGGATCGCGGACTGGACCGGCGCCTGCGTGGAGGCCGGCGTGGACGCGGCGCTGGGCCGGCTCTGCACCGATCGGATCGACATCGCCCACCTGCACTCGTGCGGGCTCGATCTGCTCGAGCGCGGCGACGTGGTGGAGGCGCTGCGCCGCGCGGTCGAGGCCGGCAAGGTGCGGGTGGCCGCCTACTCGGGCGAGGGTGAGGCGCTGCTCTGGGCGATCCGCTCCGGCGCGTTCGGCGCCGTGCAGTGCTCGGTCAGCGTGGTGGACCAGGGCGTCCTCGGCGGCGCCATGGCCGAGGCGCGCCGGCACGGAGTCGGTGTGCTGGCCAAGCGCGCGCTCGGCAACGCGCCCTGGCGCTTCGCCGATCGGCCATCGGAGCCGGACGTGGCCGAGGCGTGGGATCGGTGGCAGGCGCTGGCGCTCGACGCCGGCGGGATGGAGTGGCCGGAGCTGTTCACGCGCTTCGCGGCATTCGCGCCCGGAGTCAGCGCGGTCCTGATCGGCACGGCCAGCGAGGGCCACCTGCGCGCCGCGATCGAGGCGGTCGGCAACGGCCCGCTCGGGCCGGCCCGGGTCGGGGCGCTGCGCGCCGCCTACGCCGGTGTCGGAGCCGGCTGGGCCGGGCGGGTGTGAGTCGCGGGACTGACTTCGATCACGGCTCCCGGGGCTTCCCCGAGTGGCCCCAGCCGGAGGCGCGCAGGTGCTCGGCCAGGAGGTCGACGAACACGCGCACCTTGGGCGGCACGCGGCGCGCGCTCGGGTAGACCGCGTACAGCGTCCCGCCGTGCATGGAGTACTCGGCCAGCACCGGGTGCAGACTTCCCTCGCGCACGTGGAGTGAGGAGGTGAGCGGCTCGGCCAGGCCGATGCCGAGCCCGCCGGCGATGGCCGCGCGCAGCAGGCCCAGCTCGTTGGCGCGCAGCCACGCGCGCGGCGCGATCTCGACCTCGCCGTCGGGGCCGACCAGGCGCCACGGGATCGGACCCGCCGGCGTGGCGAACGCGATCAGGTCGTGGCGGGCCAGGTCGGCCGGCGTCTCCGGCACCCCGCGCGCGGCCAGGTAGGCCGGGCTGGCGAACAGCCCGAACACCGGCGTCGCCAGCTTGCGCGCCACCAGGCTCGAATCCCGGAGCCGCTCGCCGCCGCGCAGCGCCAGGTCGAAGCCCTCCGCCACCAGGTCCACCTGGCGCTGCGAGATCTCGAACGCGAGCTCGATGTCGGGATAGCGCCGGCGAAAGTCCGGCAGCATGCCGGCCAGCACGTCGCGCGCGACGTCGATCGGCGCCGAGACCCGCAGGGTGCCCTTGGGCTGGACGCCGGCCGCGCGCGCGCCGTGGTTGGCGGCGTCGAGGAGGTCGAGCGCGTGCCCGCAGCGGTGGAAGTAGCTCTCGCCCGCCTCGGTCAGCCGGACGCTGCGCGTGGTCCGCTCCATGAGGCGGACGCCCAGCTCCTCCTCCAGCCGCTGGATCTGCCGGCTCAGCGTGGAGCGGGGCACGCGCAGCTGGCGGCCGGCGGCCGCGAAGCCACCGGCCCGGGCGACCGCGACGAAGGCATGGATGGCGTCGAGCTCCATTGTCGAAGTGGTTCAACAATATGGTGCATCCGGGCCATCTAGTCCATCCGGTGCAACGGTCCTATCTCTTGCGGACATTGTTCGAGGAGGCTGGCAATGAGAGGTGCAGAGAGGGTGGCGCTGGTGACCGGTGGGACCGGCGGGATCGGGCGGGCGGTCGCGCTCGAGCTCGCCCGCGGCGGCGACCGCGTCCTGTTCGTGGGACGCAGCGCCGAGCGGGGCGAGCAAGTGCTGGTGGCGCTGCGGGAGGAGAGGCCGGGGGTGGACCATGCGTTCATCCGGGCGGACCTGTCGCTGCTGGCGGACACGGCCCGGGTCGCCGACGAGGTGGCGCGCCGGACCGATCGCCTGGACGCGGCGGTCTTCTGCGCCGGCATCCTGTCGACGGTGCCGGAGTGGACGGTGGAGGAGCTCGAGCGCAACTTCGTGCTGAACTATCTGACCCGTTATCTCCTGTCGCGGCGGCTGCTGCCGGCCCTGACCCGGGCGCCGTCGGGGCGGCTGGTGCTGGTCTCGAACGCCGGCAAGTACGGCGACACGCTGGACCTGGACGACCTGCAGCACCGCCGCGGCAAGCCGGGGCTGCGGGTGGCGGGGCGCACGCAGTTCGCGAACGACCTCCTGGCCACCGAGCTGGCCGCCCGGGTGCGCGGCACGCCGGTGGAGGTGACCTGCGTCTTCCCCGGCATGGTGAAGACGGACGTCTTCCGCAACTCGCGCGGCCTGCCGTGGATCGTCCGCGCGCTGGCCTCGGCGGTGCAGCGCTGGATCGCGCTCTCCCCCGCGGCGGCGGCCCGCACGCCGGTCTTCCTGGCGCAGGATGTCCAGGCCAGCGGAACCGGCGGCCAGTTTTACGGCCCGCGGCGCAAGCAGCTCCGCATCCCGGCCCGCGCGCAGCGGGCCGATCGCAGGGACGCGCTGTGGACGGCGAGCGAGGATCTGGTGCGGCCCTATCTCGCGATGCCGTAGGCGACCCCGCCCCGGAGCTGAACCGGATGAGGCTCGCCCGCCCGCCGGCCATGTGTCACGGTTCCGGTGCGTGCGGCTCCTCCTGGTACTGATGTTGCTGGCGGCCCCGGTCCTCGACCTGGTGCTGCTGTTCGTGATCGGGCAGCACATCGGCGTCTGGCCGGTGCTCGGGTTCGTGGTGGCGAGTGCGCTCCTCGGCGGACGCCTGGCCCGTCGCGAGGGCCGCAGGGTCGTGAGCGACCTGGAGGCTGCGCGCCGCGCCGGAAAAGTTCCGCGCGAGGGAATGCTGTCCGCCGGGCTGCTCACGCTCGCCGGCCTGCTCCTGGTCGTGCCCGGCATCATGAGCACGCTGTGCGGCCTCGCCCTGCTGGTGCCGGCGACCCGCCGCCTGCTCAGCCGAGTGGCCCGCGGCTGGTTCGAGCGGCGCCTGGGCGTCGTCGCGTCGCCCGCACCCGGCGAGCCGTTCGTCCAGGCCGAGCTGCGCGACGCCAGTCCGGATCCCGGCAAGCGGCAGGTCATCGACATCGACGAGCAGGGCCGCCCGGTCAACTAGCGCGGCGTCGGATTGGCGGAGGGGCCAGCACTCGATGCGGGGCCGAGACGTGCTCGTCGACGTGGTCGTGGTCGATGCCGGCGCCATGGACGTGAGCGGCACCTTTGTCGGACACGTCGACGAAGTCGGACACGTCATCGAGGCCGTCGACAACGGTGGCGCTCAGGTCCACGGCGCCGGCATCGACCACGACCAGGTCAACGTCAACGGGCCCTCGAAGTCGCTTTCCCGGGAAGCGACAGGTCATCGACATCGAGAGCAGGGCCGCCCGGTCAACTAGCGCGGCGTCGGAGATGATTCGCAAGGCGAGGTCCACCTCGTCGACGTGGTCGTGGTCGATGCCGGCGCCTTGGACGTGAGCGGCACCTTTGTCGGACACGTCCACGAAGTCGGACACGTCATCGAGGCCGTCGACAACGGTGGCGCTCAGGTCCAGGGCGCCGGCATCGACCACGACCAGGTCAACGTCAACGGGCCCTCGAAGTTCCGAACGCTGGGTCAGTCGATGTGATACGGGGCGTCCACGATCGTCGGGGCGCCGGTGGCGGGGAAGCGCATGCGGCGGGCGGCGGTGGAGGCGCAGTCGGCGAAGCCGTGGTCGAGAAGCCAGCGCGGGGCGCCCACGCGCACCTGCGACACCACGCCGTCGCCGGTCACGAGCAGCTGCAGCTTTACCTGGCCGTGCAGCTCGGCGCCGGCCAGCGAGTCGCGGATGCAGTCGACGACGCCGGAGGAGCGCGCGAGCACGCCGTTGATCTCGTCGTTCTCGAGCGGGCGGCTGCTGTCGTCCGACCCGAGGTCGATGTCGCGCGCCGGCAGCGAGATGTCCGGGCCGCGCCAGGCCATGACGCGGCCACTCGCCGGTACGTCCGGCGGCTCGGCGTCGCCGGTCTCGCCGTCGCGCCTGGGGCGCCGCTTCTTGCCGGCCTTCTTCGATCGATCCGGCTCGGGGCCGGCGTCCGCGGGAGCTGCGACCGGGACCGGCGCCTTGCGCCAGGGGCGGGCGGTGGCCAGCCAGCCGATGGCCGCGCCGAGCGCGAGGCCGATCGCGAGCCCGAGCCAGAAACGCACGCCATTGTTTACCACGCGACGCTCAGACGACGCCGTGCTGGATCATGCTCTCCGCCATCTCGACCACCATCTGCTCGAGCGAGCGCGGCTGGAATCCGAGCACCTCGCGCGCCCGCGCGGTCGACACGTCCTGGCGCTTGCCCAGCTCCTGCACGGCGAGGCGCGCGGTCCGGTCCCATGTCGACACCAGCCGCAGCAGCCAGTCCGGTACGCGGCGGGTCGGCACCTTGTAGCCGCGCTCGCGGAACTGCCGCGACAGGATGGTCGCGATGTCGAGCATCGAGGCGTGCTCGGTGGCGATGACGAAGCGCTGGCCGGCTGCCGCCGGCGTGACCATGGCGGCCAGGTGCGCGCTGGCGACGTCGCGCACGTCCACGCACGCCCAGCCGACGTCCGGACAGCCCGGCATGTCGCGCTTCATCAGCTTGCGCACGACCTCGCCCGAGGTGCTGAAGTCGGCGGCCAGCACCGGGCCGAGCACCAGGCCCGGGTTGATCGTGCACAGCTCGATCCGCTGATCGGCCGGCAGGCCCTCCATGTAGTCCCACGCGGCCCGCTCGGCGATCGTCTTGCTCTTCTCGTAGGCGCCGACCTCGCGCGTGAGCTGCGACCAGTCCTTCTCGTCGTAGGTGCGGCTGCCGTCGCGAGCGTGCCCGTAGAGCACGGCGGCGACCGACGATGTCAGCACCACGCGCTCGACTCGCTCGGCCACGGCGGCGGCGAGCACGCGCAGCGCGCCGTCGCGGGCCGGCACGATCAGCTCGTCCTCGTGTCTGGGCGGCTTGCTGGGCAGCGGCGACGCGACGTGCAGGACGTAGCGGCAGCCGCGGACGGCCTCGCGCCAGCCCTCGTCCTTCATGAGATCGGCCTCGACCAGCTCGAGGCGCGCGCCCGGCGCGTTGGCTTCGATCACACCGCGCACCTCCTCGGCGCGGCTGTTCGAGCGCAATGTGCCGCGCACGCGGTAGCCGGCCCCGGCCAGGCGCAGGATCACGTGCTGCGCGATGAAGCCGGAGGCGCCGGTGACGAGGACGGTCGTGTCGGCGGGGACGTGGCTGGACATCGGAGTGCGCGAGAATAGCGCGGTCCGGTACCTGGCTGGTACGTTCCGGCGGATGAGCGCCTGGATGTGGCTCGGAGCCGCCGCCGCCGCCGTCGTCCTGCTGGCGGCCGCGCTGCGCTTCCTGCTCTGGCGCGCGGCGAGCCGGCAGAACGAGGCCGGCATCCCGACCAGCGGGCGCGGCCTGCTCATGACCAGCTTCATGGGCCGGCGCCTGCTGCGGCGGGGCTGGCTGCGCGTGCGCATGGCGCTGGCCACGCGCAGCCGCAAGCAGGAGCTCTCCGATCGCGCGCGCATCCACTCGGCCGAGGAGGCGGCGCAGCTGCTCGGCAGCATGAAGGGCGTCTTCATGAAGATGGGGCAGATCGTGTCGTTCGCCAACGACGCGCTGCCGGAGCAGGCCAAGCAGCTCCTCCAGGGCCTGCAGAAGGACGCGCCGCCGATGTCGTTCGCGCTGGTCCGCGCCGTGATCGAAGAGGACCTGGGCGGCGACATCGGCCAGCGCTTCCAGCACATCGACGAGGGGCCGCTGGCGGCGGCCTCGATCGGCCAGGTGCACCGCGCGCGGCTGCGCGACGGCAGCGACGTGGTGGTGAAGGTGCAGTACCCGGGGGTCGACGTCGCCATCGAGCGCGACCTGACCGCGCTCGGCCGCATGGGGCGCGTGATCAGCCTGATGAACCCGGCCTTCGACGCGCCCAGCCTGCTGGTCGAGCTGCGCGAGCGGATCGTCGACGAGCTCGACTACCGGCTCGAGGCGCGCAACCAGGCGCTGTTCCGGCGGCTGTGGGACGGCCACCCTCTCATCCGGGTGCCGCGCGTCCACCCGGCGCACACCAGCAAGCGCGTGCTCACCCAGGACTACGTGCGCGGCTTCGGCTTCTACGACTTCGTCCGCTCGGCCAACGAGCGCGAGAAGCGCATCGCCTCCGCGGCGATCGCAGACTTCGTCTTCGACTCGATGTTCTGCCACCTCGTCTACAACGGCGATCCGCATCCGGGCAACTACCTGTTCCACGAGGACGGCGCGGTCACCTTCATCGACTTCGGCTGCGTGAAGCGCTTCGCCGTCGACTCGATGGCGACGCTGATGCGCTTCTTCCGCGCCATCCTGGAGGAGGACCGCGCCACCTTCGACAGCCACGTGGTCCCGCTCGGCCTGGTCCTGCCCGGCCGCGACTGGGATCGCGAGCGGATGTGGGCGCACTGGCGCTATCACCTGGAGCCGTACTGGTCGGGCGACTTCGTCTTCACCGAGGAGTACCTGGCGCGCGGCCGCGACACGATGCACCCGAAGAACACCAGGGACATGAACCTGCCGCCCGACCTGCTCTTCTTCACCAGGATCACGTTCGGCCTGAACGCGATCTCGCAGCAGCTCGGCCACCGCGGCAACTTCCACAGGAGCGCGCGCCGCCACTTCTACGTCGACCAGGAGTACCCGTCGGCGCTGGGACTGGTCGGCATCACCGTCCCGGATCACTTCCGGCGGCTGCCCCATCTGTGCGGCCCGGGCGAGATGGTCGCCCGCGTCGAGTCGGCCGGCGACCTGCCGACCTGGCCTCGCGCGGCCGAGTGACGCCTCAGCCGCCCAGCGGCCGCCCGAGCACTCGCTCCACGTGGGCGCGGTAGCGCCGGCTCATCGTGACCCGGGTGCCGTCGTCGAGCAGGACGGCGTGCTGGCCGTTGAACATCGGCTCGAGCTCGCGCACCCGGTCGAGGTTGACGATGGTCGCCCGGTGGATGCGCACGAACCGCTGCGGATCGAGCTGCGCCTCGAGCGCGGACAGCGCCTCCCGCACCAGGTACGACTCCGCGCCGGCGTGCACGCAGGCGTAGTTCCCCTCGGCGCCGATCCAGGCGATGTCCGCTGTCTTGACGAACCGGATGCGGCCGTTGCTCCTGACCACCAGGCGCAGGAGCGGCCCCTCCGAGGTGTGGAGCGGGCGCGCGACGCCGGTCCCGTCGTCATCGCCGCGCGCGGCCAGCGTCTGCTTGGCGCGCCGCACCGCCCGGGCGAAGCGCTCCTCGTCGAACGGCTTGAGCAGGTAGTCGAGCGCGCAGGCGTCGAAGGCGCGCACAGCGAAGCGGTCGAACGCGGTCAGGAAGATGACCGCCGGCGCCGGCGCGCTGACCTCGTCGAGCACCTCGAAGCCGTCCTTGCCGGGCATCACCACGTCGAGGAACAGGAGGTCGGGCGCCAGCGCGCGGATCCGGTCGACCGCCTGGAATCCGTCCGGACACTCTCCCACCACCTCGATGTCCGGATCGTCGCCGAGCAGACGGCGCACCCGCTCGCGGGCGTAGGGCTCGTCATCGACGATGAGCGCGCGGATCCGCGGCATGTGCCTCCTCGGTGGGCCGGAACGGGATCGAGAGCGTGACCTCGAGCCCGCGCCCGCCGTCGACGTTGCAAAGCTCCAGGCTGGCGCCCGGGCCGTAGAGCTGCTCGATCCGGGCGCGCGAGTTGCCCAGGCCGATGCCGGGCGCCGCGCCGTCGGCCAGCCCGGCGCCGTCGTCGCGCACCCGCACCAGCAGCGACTCGCCGCGCCGGGCCGCGCCGATCTCGATGCGATGGGCACCGGGGCGCGACGAGATGCCGTGCCGGATCGCGTTCTCGACCAGCGGCTGCAGGATCAGGTGGGGCACCGCCGCGGCCATGCATTCCGGATCGACCTGGACGTCGACCTCGAGGCGGTCGCAGAAGCGGATGCGCTCGATGTCCAGGTAGCGCTCGAGCAGCGCGAGCTCGCGGCCGAGCGGCACCTCCTCCGCGCCATCGCTGTCGAGCGTCTCGCGCAGCATGTCGCCCAGCCCGGTGACCATGCGATCCGCCGCGCGCGGATCGCGGTGGATGAGCTCCGAGAGGGTGTGGAGCGCGTTGAACAGGAAGTGAGGATGGAGCTGCATGCGCAGCGCGTGGACGTGGGCGCGGGCGAGCGCGGCCTCGAGCTGGGAGGCGCGCAGCTCGCGCTCTCGCTGCCGGCGGTAGACCGCGAGCGCGTGGCGCAACGCGACCAGCCCGGCGTAGAAGAGCAGGTTGGTGACGATCTTCTTGGTCACGAGGTTGGTCGCCAGCCGCTCGAGCGGCACGGCGGCGATGTCGGCCCACGGCAGCCGCCAGGTCACCAGCGCGAAGGCGACCGCGTGCGCCACCCCGAGCAGGCCGGCGGCGGCGACGTGGAGCGGCGCGGAGACCCGCCAGGTCGCGTGCCCGATCGGAAACCGGGCGGCGAGCGCGAAGACCAGCGGCGTCAGCGCCGCCCACAGGTACCACTCGGGCAGCACCCAGGCCAGCGCGTACGACCAGCGGATGTTCGGCCTCGAGGTGCCGCTGGCCAGCACCCACTGGGCGGCGAACAGGAAGCCGATCACGGTCGCCACCCCGAACGGAAGCGCCCACCTCGCCCACCGTGACCTCACGAGGACGTTATGCACGATCTCCGGTCCGGCACCAACCCGGGCTCAGAGTCCGACCTCGAGGACGACGACCGGGCGGAGCGGCAGGAGCGGGAAGCTGCCGTCCGCGCGGAAGATCGATCGAAAGAGCTGGAGCTGGCTGTTGGCGATGTAGTGGAGCTTTCCGTCGACGACGACGCCGGTGGTCGGCTGGGAATGCTCCGGGTGGTCGGCCACCAGCACCTGGGAGCGTGTGATGCGATCGCCGGCAGGGGAGAGGAAGTAGCGCTCGATCACGCGGCCCTGC
>Ga0190265_10003563_pt1 | contig 10637 bp, 12 predicted proteins | sample Popmic124T_FD_133135 | JGI IMG/M metagenome (GOLD analysis project Ga0190265, IMG submission 133135) | Populus adjacent soil microbial communities from riparian zone of Indian Creek, Utah, USA - 124 T | ecosystem: Environmental > Terrestrial > Soil > Riparian zone | place: USA: Utah | collected...
CAGGACGGAACACGGCGCGACAAAAATAAGATCGACTTTAGGCCGAGACGGAAAAATGCATTGATGCATCTCCACCGTCGAGGCGCTCTTCCAACAAACCCTTAAGCCGGTTGCGCGCCCGATGAAGATGACTCTTCACAGTCGCGGCCGGCATTTCAAGTATCTCGCCGATTTCCTGACAGCTCAGCGACTCCCTGTAAAAGAGTAATACAGCGGCGCGCTGCGGCGGTGTCAGTCCTTCGACAGAATTCCAGATTATTTTCTTGAGGCGGGTCGCCTCTTCGCTGTTGGCGATTTCTTCGGACGCCTGACCGGAGGCGTCGTGGCGGCCGTCGGTCGGCATCAGGGAAAAATCGGTTTCGCCGGAATAGTCCTTCCGGCGGCGCATGAGATTCAGACAGAGCCGATAAGCGATTGTGAACAGCCAGGTGCTGAACCGGTATGTGAAGTCGAAACCGCTCAGCGATTGAAAGGCGCGAAGAAAGGCGTCCTGACATATCTCCTCGGCGTCATGATCGCTGCGGATCATTCGCCAGACGAAGGCGTGCAAGCGATCCTGATGGGCGCCGATCAGCGCATGCGCACTTTCTGCGCATCCCCGCTGGCAATGCTCGATGAGCTGCCGTTCACGGGCCACAGTGAGTGCCACGCTGGTCGCGCGTTCGTTCATGAACCTCTCCTTACATTATACTTTGTCTCTCATCGGCCGCCGCAGGCGAAGTTCCGATTTGCCCGCTTCATTTTAGGGCGATAAGATGGCGGCATGGCCAAGGAAAAGGGCAGGCCGCCATCAGAAGGGCCGCGGATTCAAAACAAGAAGGCGACGGTCAATTATGAAATCCTCGAGCGGGTCGAGGCGGGGATCGCGCTTAAAGGCAGTGAAGTAAAGAGTTTACGAGAGGGGAAGGCGACGCTGACGGATGCCTACGCCCGAATTGAGGGTGGCCAGGTCGCCCTTGTGAATTTCCAGGTGGAGCCTTATGGCAAAGCGTCGCACTTTAATCATAACCCGAAGCGAATCAAGAGGTTATTGCTGCACAAGCGCGAAATAAAGAAACTGGTCTCCAGGGTCACGATTAAGGGGCAAACGCTGATTCCCCTTCGCGTTTACTTCAATGAAAAGGGCCTCGTCAAGGTGGAGCTTGCCCTCGCCCGGGGCCGGCAGGTGCATGATAAACGGCAAGTCGAACGAAAGCGGCAGGACCTGAGAGACATGGCACGGGCGGCCAAACGGCGATAGCCCTTGCCCACTTCGGAAATTCATCGCATGGCGACAGCGGTCTATCGACCACGATTTCGGCACTTTGGGCTTCTCGGACTGGTGCTGCTTGCGCTTGTGCTGGTGAGCGCAGTCGGGGTCGCAATTTTCTCCGACGAGCAACTCTATGACCCCGAGGAGTTGTTCGAGTCGCCTGTCCTGGTGAACCCGGAAAAGCAGCCGACCTTTGTCTTCCCAGAGGAGCTTCGCTCGACCGACCTCTCGCTGAACCTCTTCGTCGATCGCTTTTTCCGGCTCTGCGCTCACGGAAAGTATTCCGAGATCCGCCTCATGATCAGCCAGCGTGCGGGAGACGCACTTCCGCCCAGCCGTTTCGAGCGCATGTTCAATGCCATGAAGGAAGCGCGCATCAATTCGATTCGCCGCCTGCCCGACGTGCCCGGCGCAGAAGGCCCTGCCTATCTCCTGACTGCGGAGTACGACTTGGAAGCCCACGCGATGAAGACGCAAAAAATCGGCAACCGCGTGCGCCTGCTGATTCGCAAGGAAGAGGGTGAGTGGCGGCTCGGCCCCGTCTCGCGCGACCTCATTGAAAAGCTCGAAGCATACGATGCCGCGAATGCCGGCACCCAACCGGTCGAGACTTCGCCAACCAGTGCCCCGGCCCACGCTCCCACATCAACGAAAGTCATTGCCAACCAGCCGATTCGCCTCGATCCCGAGGAATAGCGGCCATCGCGCTGCGCCCACGTCCCATTTCCACTTTGAGAGTGCCGGTAATCCCCGCTCTCAATACTGATATCGCGGGCCGGACCCCCGGCTCCCGCAGAGCGCAGCTTACATAAACCCAGCAGTGCCAATGGCTTGACGCCAACAATGCACTTTCCCGCCATTCTTGGACCCACCCGGATTATATCTTAGGTTGAATCCCCGGACGGGCGAAATCCTTCCCGGCTGCACTGATACGTGACCGGGTGCTGTTCACAGCACTGGAAAGAAGGGTATCGGTCAACCCGTTCCTCCGCCAGAAAGAAGGGAAAGAGTGCCATGGGTCTTACAGTAACGAACGTCAACACACTGTCGCTCCTCCACATCCTCAACCGCACGACTGCCGAACAGTCCGATACGCTAACCCGGCTTTCCACCGGCAAGCGCATCAACAGCGGCAAGGACGATCCGGCCGGCCTCATCGCCGTCCAGAGTCTGTCGGCCGAGCTGACCGCCGTGAACTCGGCGATCACCAACGGCCAGCGGGCCAACTCGGTGCTCGGAACCGCGGATTCGGCGCTGGGCGAGGTGAGCAAGCTCCTCAGCGAAATCGAATCCCTCGCCGCCGCCAGCACCAGCTCCGGCGGATTGAGCGCCGCCGAGATCTCCGCCAACCAAGCGCAGATCGACAACGCGATTGATGCGATCAACCGCATCGTCCAGACGACTTCCTTTAACGGGAAGCGACTGCTCGACGGCACGCAGAGCATCCGCGCGACGGCCACCGCCCCGTCGGAAGTGACGGACGTGCGCGTGTTTTCGCGGCCGTCGTCCAACGACAGTCAGACCTTCGCGGTCGAAGTCGTGACCGCCGGCGCCGTGGCATCGGCCACGCTCGCCGACACCGCCAGCATCAGCGCCGCAGAATTCAGCATCGCCGGCAGCCTCGGCACCGCGACCATCACCGTGTCCGAGAGCGACACCCTCGCCGACGTGCGCGACAAGATCATCGCCGCCGCCTCGGAGACCGGCGTCTCGGCGACGGTCACCGGCACCGAGCTGCACATCCAGAGCCGCGAGTTCGGCTCGAATTCTTTCGTCTCGGCATCGTTCATCAGCGGCGACGTGGACTTCACCGACGTGGCCCACACCGAAGGCGACGACGCCGTCGTCGAAGTCAACGGCCAGCGGGCCTTCGTGGACGGCGTGAAAGCCAACTTCAACTCCAACGGCACCAACGGCTCGTTCACGTTGACCACCGCCGGCAACGTCGCCGGCAGCGCCGGAAACATCTCAATCACCGACGGCGGCCTGACCTTCCAGCTTGGCACGGCCGCCAACACGCAAGCGACGGTCGGCGTGAGCTCGCTCTTTGCCCATGAGATGGGCGACTCCGCGACGGGCTATCTCAGCACGCTCAAAAGCGGCGGGGCCAATGCCCTGAACAACGACGCCAACAACGCGGTGCTGGTGGCCAAGTCGGCCCTGAGCCAGGTCGCCACCCAGCGCGGCCGCGTCGGCGGTTTCCAGAAGTTCCAGGTGGAGAGCTCGGTCAATTCGCTGACCGCCACCAAGGAGGCACTGACGTCCGCCCGCGCCGTCATTCAGGACGCGGACTACGCGATGGAAACCTCGGAATTGAGCCGCCAGAGCGTCCTCCTGCAGACGGCCATCTCGCTGCTCGGCGTCGCCGGCCAGCAGACCGCTTCGATCCTGACGCTCCTGCGGTAAAACAGAGCCGCAACCATGAGGAAGCGGTAACGGCCACGACGGTGTAGAAACTGGATATTGCGCGGCGCGACTGCACCCCGGTGGCACACGCCAAACCGGGACCCCGCGAATAAGACATTGCCTGCTCTAACCGCTTTGGAGTCGGCCCTGGCCTGGTGGGGAATGGAGCACGGCGGGCGTGAGGTTCGGCCTCACGCCCGCCCGCTCGTTTTTACTCGCAACACAACAAAACGCCGAAAATTAGGAGGACGGGCACCGTCTGGGATGAGTCGTTCGGGTTTGGGGGGTCAAAGCTGAAAAAGGCTGAACTTGGCTGAAATTGAGTGAACAGCATTGGGTCTTAGCCACAAGAGCCACGAAGCCACGCAGGGTAGTGGGCGCAACGTAATTTGGCCAATGGTGCAACGCTTTGGCCAGTGAATTGTGCGCAAGAAAAAGGGCCGGTCAAGAATACCGGTCTATTCAGATCGAGCTCGTTTTCCACGCCCCGCCGAAATCGAACGCCCCTCGAAGGCTATTCGATCGGCGGTTTATTCAACCACTGGCCGCCAGTTCCCGGCGCTGGCGGGCCTGCCCGGCCTTCAGCACAACGCCCTTTAGAAGCTCAATAACCGCCGCTGCGTCGTTCGAGCTATCGATCCGATTCATTCGCCGGCCGTCCGCGTAGGATCGCCCTGCGAGCCACTCTGTGAGCCGTTCGACCGTCCAGTCCAGATCGATGCGCAGCGCTTCAATCTTTGCCCGCTGTCCGGATGTCGCGAGCCGGTAAACGCCCTTCGGCCGTCGCGACGATCGCGGCCGTGTGCGGCGCGGATGCTCGTATTCCGTCCGCGCGTTCAAGCGTTGAAGCACGTCGCCGGCCTCCGCCCTGGACAGCTTCGATATCGAGCCGTTGGGGCAAAGCGCCCGCACGTCGTCAATCTCCAGCCCCCGCGCGTGCATCGCCGCGAATATCGCCCGGCGCTGCGTTGCTCGAATTGGTTCATCCGTCAACACGGCGGGCCTCCCTTTCGTTCATTGCTCATTGAGTCGGCAGCCGACTCACGCTGTTCAATTCTCGATTCAAGGCTGGCGATCCACGTCTCTCCCCGCATGATTTGCAATTCGATCGACCGAAGCCGCTCTTCCAGTCCGTGACGGCGAAAGAAGTTCAACGATCGGCGGGAAAGCTGAATCAAGATCGTGTCCTTCTCTAAAACCCGTTGAATCCAGTGCCGCTGTAACGACGCCAGTTGCCGGAGAAGCAGTGCGTTGTCGTTCCGTTCTCTCACGCCGCTCCCGTCATCATCGAACCGTGAACGCAAACCATCGAGTCCCCTTGAATCACGGCCTCCTGTAGCTCCATGAATGCCACGCCCGGTAGCCGTTCTGGATCAAGCGCCGCCGAAGTGACGCCCGCCGCGAGACAGAGATTTCTTAGACCGCACCACTGGGCGAGGATGCTTCGGCCGCACCTTTCGCCCTCCCGACTAAAGGGCCGACATCGTCCATGATCCTCTTGCGCGTCGCGGGGTCCACGAACTGCTCGACCATGAGGGCGATGTTCTCATGCCGCACGCGATTGAGCGCGCAGATACGGGCGAAGAGCTCCACCTGCTCGGATATGTCCCAACGGCCAATGACAATGTCAACGACCGACGATTCCTGTTCCGCGCCCGGAAGCTGATAGGTGCTTGTAGGCGGGATCGCGTGGCCAGCCGGGTTCTCAATGCCCGTCCATCCGATGATTCGATTAAAGACAAATGACATGCAGTCGGCCACGTTTCGAGCGAACAGCACAAGGCAATTCATGCGCTCGCTCGCCGTCAAAAATCTCGTTTGAAACGTCACCGTCTCGCCGGCCGGCCCGAGCTTCATGGTGATCTCAGGTGCATTTGTGAACAAGTCGAATTTCATTATTTTTTCAGTCCTCCCGGTGCCGTTCATCGGACACCCATGCTAAACAAACAATCAGGCCGTTCGACCGCCGACACCGGCCAACGCCGCGCTTCCGCCGCTGAGCGCGATTGCAATTTCACCGAGCAAACCAACCATTGTTTCCTGCAACGTTTTTTGACTTGAATTGAGGGAGATGAGCTTTTCGGATGCGGATGCGACTGGCCGCGAGTCGCTGTCGTCGCCTTGCCCTTTTGAAAACGGAGTCGGAGTCAAGCCCATCTGGAGGGCGCTATCATGATCTGAGGTCCACCCAGGGGGCCGGGGCGGACGACTGGACCCGCCGCCCGCACGGCGACGGACCATCTCCCAATACTCTTCGATTTTTCTCTCCGCTTCCCCTCGCTTCTCATGCAAATCCTTGATGGTCGTTCCCTTGCCGTCGCGACCTTGAAAGATGCGTTTTTCCGTCAGTTCCTTGAAAACTTTTCCCGTCTCGTTTTCAAGGTCAAGGTCGACGCCTTCCCGCCGCGCCTCACGCACGCGCTCTGCGGCGATCCGCCGCGCGTCACGACGTGCCCGCGCTTCCTCCGCGCGAATGTCGCGATCGAGCAGGTTGCGCTGCCCCTTCATCACCATCTCCCCGCGCTCGGTAAGCGGGTTGCTCTTCATGCGGTCAATCAGCCACGGCGGCACTGTGTTGCCTTGGGCATTGCGATTCGGAGAGAACACTTTGGTGAATGTGCGGAAGCGCCGGCTCGTCACCGGGAAGGGATTCAAAGCGGCGGCGTCGGACTCCATCTCGGCTTGCTCATCGCTGATGCGGACGGGATCGACGAACGTTTTGAAACCCGGTTGAGGCGCTACCGGACGTAGAAAGCCGCGCGGGCTGAGCGACGTGGCCACATAATTTATCACTGAGGCCCAAAAGGTTCTTTTGGTGGTGGCGACTGGGTCCTCTTTCATGTTCTCAAGCCACGTTTTTTTCGCCGCCGTCGGTTGCGACTTGGGCTGCGAAGTCGGTGCCGCCCCCTTGTCCCCCAAGAATCCGAAGAGTTCCGCGAGCGAGTCTTTCACCCCGCCGATTGCGTCTGTGATCTTTTTGGTAATCAGGTTCCCGATATCCTCGAAGACACCGGCGACGATCCCCAGAATGCCGGAGCTTTGGCCCTTGCCGAAGAAGAGCTCAAAAAACGTTCCATCCGCCGCGAAGTGATCGCTGATCCCCTTCAGCACCGTGTTGACGCCGGTCAGCGCCGCATTGAGGCCCTTGCTTCCTGCGATTGCCGCCGCCAGGCCGTCAACCATGTCCGTCACCCGTGCCTTCAACCCGGCATAGGTGAATGAAATCTCTTTGCCTGAAACCCCGATGTTTTTCATCTGCCTGCGGATGTCGGCCATCGATTGCCGAATGAAGTTCGCCTTTTGCGCGGCCGGCGTGAGCGCGTCCCACGCCCCCGCGCCCTCGATCTCGTCATAGGTCCGCTTCACCCCTTCCAGCCCGTCATTGAGAATGCCGAAGTTGTCCAGCCAGGACGCCGACATTCGGGCAAGCCCGGTGATGAGCTGCTCGGACGCCAGGTCGAATGAAGTCCCCGTCGTCACCGCTTTCTTACTGGCGAAGTCCAGGATGAGGGGCAGATCGCGCACGGTGTCGATCCCGCTGGTGATCGCGCGGTTGGCGAGCTCCATCGCCCGCTTCAAGGTGAGTGTCCCATTGGAGGCGTCGACGAAGGATGATGCGAGCCGGTCAGCGTCATCCGGCAGTAGTTTCGTCAAACCCGCGAATGACTTGCGGATTGCACCCAGCGCCGCGCCGGATTCAATCAGGCCGTCAATCCCACGGATGAGCGGCGCAAGTCCAAGATTGATGTCGCGGAGAAACCCCAAGCCGCCCTGGGCGATTTTAAGGGGAATCGTGATCGGCTTCGCGGCGGATCGAACGAAACTATTGATTCCAGCAAGCGCGCTACTCAGGCCGGCTTTGGTAGCGTCCTTCGCGCCGACCTCTAACATGAAACTCAGATTGCCCACGCTCGGCTGAACCTCACTTTCTCAAACCGGGAACCCCCCGGTCGTTTCAAAGCCTTGCTTTCACACGCCGCGAATCAAACGCTTTTCCTCATCCGTCAGTCCGGCCTTACCTGTGGTGCGAAGCGCCTCCGCCACATGGGACGCCTTATTCGTGATGCCCTGGATGAGCGGATTTGCGTCAAATTCACGGGCCGCGCTGTTGATCGTCGTCTCGCGCGCTGGATCGACGTCCGGGTTCATTTGAGCCAAGTCCGATTGATCGACAGGCGCGAAGCCGGCGTCGACCAGCGCCTGATTCATGTACGCCTTGGAGCTCGTCATCTGCTGGAGTTGCTTATCCGCCGCCCACTCCCGCAGCGCCTTGTCGATGATCGCCTTCCGCTTCGCTCTCGCCTCCGCCATCGTTTCACTTTTCAACATTGGAATCCTTTCATCCTTTCGATTCACTGACCGGACGCCGGCAAAGAGTGGGACCGCCGGCCCAATCACCTTCACAACTTCGCCATGCACCGGGTCGAACATTTTTTTCAGGCGCTCGCGCTCGAAGCCGCTTTTACAAAATGCCGCAAGATCGGCACCTGTTCTAATTCGAGCCGGACAGTTCCTTGATCCGCAGATTGATTTCGTCGAGTTCCAACGCGAAGGGTTCAAACTTGGCCCATTCCGCGGCGACCTCATCAAATTCGGCCGTTCGTTGATCCACCACATTGGGCAATGACGGGTTTGACCGGCGATCGAATACAGCCCGCTCCATCGATAGCTTTGCCTGGGCGTACTGCTTCTCAAGGTCCCTCGGAATGCGAGCGGCCAACTCTCTTTTTTGGATCCGCAGTTTCGCGATTTCCAGGATCGCGCCTTCGAGAACACCCTTCTCGGCCATTGCGATCTGGCGGTCGACTTCGACGACCATTCCCCGCACCTCATTTGTTTTCAGATCGAGCGCCTCCAGCGCGGCACGATGCCGGGTTTCTTCAGCCGCGCGATCCTCGCGAAGCTTTTCATTTGCGGCCCATTGTTCACCCTGTAGTTTCTCGCGGCGATCCCGCAGGCGATTAAGCAGGTCCGCTTGCTCCAGCGCCAACGCTTCCTGATGGGCTGCCTGCATCTTTGCTAGGATGGATTCCTTTGCTTGGAATTCGGTTCGTGCCGCCGTGACCAGTTCAAAGGCGGCCGCATAATCAGCGTCGCTCCCGGCCGCCTCGACTGCCGCCGCTTCAGCGCTGTCGAGCCTCGATCGAGCGGCGGAGAATTCGGCTTGGAGTTTTTCGATTCGCTCCGCGAGAGTTGCGGAGGAGGTTTGCTTGGGGGGTGTTTTTTTGAAGATTCCCATTGATGCACTCCTTTGCGATGCGGCGCGATCGGCCGCGAAGCCCAATCCATTTTTTCAAACACGCACGGCGACATTGCCGCGACGAATCAAATCAAAACTGCCCCCCCAAAGCGTCTGACCGCAGCGGGGGAGCAGCCCCATTGGAGGTCCGTCCCCGGCGAAGTGCGCCGGAGTGGATAAGGAACAAGGAACGCCAGCATCGGGCCGCGATGGAATCGCGGCCCGTTGAATTCAAAAAGCAGCGCCGCGCGGCGACATTGCCGCGACGATCCAAAATCAAAAAATTGCCCCGTATCGTGGGGATACGGGACAAGCCGGAGGTCCAGTTCCGGCACACACCGGAATGGACGAGAACATGGAAGACTCGCGAACGCCTCGAAATGCGTCCGTTGATTTCAAAGCAGCGCCGCGCGGACACGTTACTTCCGCACGACGCTGCCCGAGAAAACGCCCGGCCAGCTACGCACCGGGCGCGAAGATTCCGCAGAAAACCCGGCGCTGCGATGAGGGCGCATCGCCGGGGAATTTGAGCGACGGCGAGTAGGAGTTTCGCCACCGCCACCACAAAAAAGGAGGCAGGAATCAATTGCGGCATTCACTCCGCTCCCGAAAAATCAATAATCAAAACGCCATTCTCGATCGCCACTTCATGCAGCCCTGAATTTACGCTTGCGCGTATGCCGATCTTGAGCATCGCGCCGCCAATCCACACATCCGGACTTTTTGAACGTGCGGTTCGCTTCATGATGCGGGGAGACTCGCCCGCCCGCGGCGCACGGATTCCGATGCGCTTCGCGTCGCGGTCGATCAAAATCGTCGCCCGGTCCGTGATGCCGACGCCCTCCGCGTCCTGCGCGTTGAAACGTGCGCGGCCGTTCCTGGCGATCGTGGCGACGCCCCGCATGATCGGGCATCCGCTTCCTGTCGATTTGACGACTTCAAACGCCATAGTGTCACCCGGCCGCCACGGACCGCATTTCGTACTGGGTTTCCATTGCATCGTGCACGAGCTTCGCATCGCTCGGACCGATGAAGAGCTTCAATGCGTCGCGGAGATCGTCGATTGAAACCTGCTGGCCGGCCTGCTTGATATCGATCGCGATTTCCAGGACGCGGACCGCCAGGCGCAGACGCCCCCAGCCGTGGAGGTTCGCCAGCTTGACGACCCAACCGATCGCATCGGGCCGAACCAATCGCAGGCGCTGCTGGCGCACGATGCGCTCGATGTCATCGCGCGTGTAAAGCGAATTGGGGATAATCTGACCGTCGTCGTCATGCTCGCAGCACTCCGACTCGATCGAGATGACCGGAAACATCCGGCTCGTAATTTGCGGGCTGAGCGGCGTCCGCTCCGCGAGCGCATCACGATTTTGTAGAAATTCGAGTCGCCGAAGAGCAGAATCGGAATGTTGCGGCGTCCGGTGGGGTCGCTCTGATCGTGAATCGATCGGAGGATTTCCAGTCCCGAACTGTCCATGTATTGGGCTTCGTCCACGGCGATGATCGTATTCAGGTGCGTTTGAACGTAGCCGATGATCTCACGGGCTTTGAGCCGCGCGTGCGGGGTGTACGTCCCGAGCTTCAACGCTTGGTGCAAGGCATCTGTCACAAATTTCGCGTCGCGGTCGATGTTCGTCGCGGTGATTAAAACCCCGCCGTCGAAGCGCCCGATGACCCACGACGCGAAAGTTGTTTTGCCCGTTCCCGGCTCGCCGGTGAAGACGCCGATCGAACGCCGCG
>Ga0190265_10003564_pt1 | contig 10635 bp, 6 predicted proteins | sample Popmic124T_FD_133135 | JGI IMG/M metagenome (GOLD analysis project Ga0190265, IMG submission 133135) | Populus adjacent soil microbial communities from riparian zone of Indian Creek, Utah, USA - 124 T | ecosystem: Environmental > Terrestrial > Soil > Riparian zone | place: USA: Utah | collected...
CGAGGTGCGGTCGATATCCGCTGGTGTTAACGGGTTGCTGAAACGACGTCGGCACCGGATGCGTCCCCGTCCGCTAATTCTCCCCCCGCCGCGGCTCCTGATTACCCCTGCAAGCGAGGGCTCGCTTCGCGCGGCAGGGACACCACCGCCAGCTCCGGCAGCCCGGGCAGGTAGATGGAAATAACATTGCCCGCCTCGTCTCCGTCGACGAGTAGCTCGCCGCCGAGTCGCCGTGCCTGCTCGCGCAACGTGCGAAGCCGCGCCGCGCGACCATCGGAGAAGACCAGATCGAGGACGGTGGGGCGAAGATCCATCGAGCCTGGCGCACCGTCGTCGGCCACTTCGATCACGACTTCGCGCTCGGTCGTCGACGTGCGCAGCGTGACCTGACCGGCGACGCTGCCGGCCAGATTCTCGAGCCCGATCGCAAGGGCCTCGCAGACCAACGAGATGAGCGTCGCGCGGGGCACGCCGACGATGCACGGTGCCTCTCGAACGAATTCGCAGGCGAGGTGGGGCGGAAGATCGCTCCGTACCAACTCGACGAGACGATGGAGCAGCGGTGACGAATCCGTCTCGTATGACGACGAATCCGGGAGGTTGCCCAGCCATTTCAGAACTGCGTCGCTGCGCTGGACCTCTGCCCGGAGCGCCTTCGACAGCGCTTCGACGCGGAGGGTGGCATGCGCGTAGTCCTTGACCTCGCTGAACCAGCCTTTGAGACCTTCGCGTTCGACTCCGAGCTTTACACGCTGCACGAAGCCATCGGCAAGCGCTACGACGCGCGCCAACTCGTCCGCCAGCTCCGCGCACGCCGTCGCCGCGGCGTCGAGGGGCCTGCCGTGCCGCGGCTCGACGGCCCGCATCAAGATACCGAGCGCAGGACAAATTTCAGCGGCGAGAGCAGCGGACGGTGACGCCGCGCGAGCCCCCGAACGTGTACGAGCGCGCGCGATGGCGCTTTCGATGGTGCTCTTGCGCAGGGTCACCGACTGGGCGACCCGTACGATTTCATCGGCGCCGAGGCTCAGCGCCACCGATGCATCCTTGCGCGAGCTCACCACGACCACGACGGCGCCTTGGACCATCGAAGCCACGATTTCGCGGCCGAGTGCGAGCATTCGGATCGTTCGCGTGGTGGCGCCCAGGGTGTTGGCGACGTCCGACAAGACGCGTGTCTCCCGGGGCAGCGGCGCTCGCGAGGCCGCCCAGATGATCACCAACCCATCCCTCATCGCGTCACTTTCGCACTTTACGCAGACCGCGTTTGGCGCGCCAACGAAAAAAAGGAAGGGGCGAGAATCGCCCCGTTCGCTGCAACAGAGCGGTCTACGGTCGGCGTAGATTGCCCATCGATCTTATTCGACGAAATAGCGTCATTCGGTGGGCGGCGCGGGCGCGTTGGGATTCTTTTGTACGTCACCGGATTGCCGGCCAATCGCTCGCCGGTCGCGCAGAACTTATCGCTTATCGAGAAGTGGCAGCTAGGGCCCGCCTATGTGACCGACGTCCGAGGGATCGACCATTCGCATTTCGTCACCGCTGGCGGTGGTCTCGCCTTTCTCGGAGATGATTCCTCCAACGCGGAGACTTTTGGGTCTTGCGCCACGTGCTGGTGCACGCTTTTCACGGACGACGCGTATTTCCTCGCGCGCGTGGACGCGCCCGCGATCGCGAGCCAGGCCGCCTCGGTGCGACGCACGGGGCGCCCGTTGCCACGGCAGGACGGGCGCGAGTAACATCCGGGCGCCATCATGCTGCGCGAGCTTGCCGCGGTAGGGATCATCCGGCGCCGGTCTCGCGTCGCCGCGCTCCTGATTTCGGCAATGGTCATGGCCGCGCCGGCGGCGGCGCTTCCGCCGCAACGCGCCCGCGATTTCGGTGTTGCGCCGGGTATTTTCAGGCCGGGAGCGCACAATGCCATCACCGACGTGGCGGGCGTCCGGGTGGGCCACACCACCATCATCGAGGGCGAATGGGTGCGCACCGGCGTGACCGCCGTGCTCCCCCACGCCGGCAACCTCTACACCGAGCGCGTGCCGGCCGCAGTTCACGTCGCCAACGGCTTCGGCAAGCTCTTGGGATCGACGCAGGTCATGGAGCTCGGCGAGCTCGAGACGCCCATCTTGCTGACCTCTACGCTTTGCGTGTGGAAAGCGGCGGACGCTCTGGCGGCATGGATGCTCGAACAGCCGGGTCTCGCCGGCGTTCGCTCCATCAACCCGCTGGTGGCCGAAACCAACGACGGCAGACTCAACGCCATTCGCAGCCGCCCGCTCACGCCCCAGGCCGTGCGCAGCGCACTGCAAGGCGCGAGCGCCGGCCCCGTGCGCGAAGGGAGCGTGGGGGCCGGCACAGGCACCGTCGCCTTCGGCTGGAAGGGCGGCATCGGAACGTCGTCACGCGTGCTGCCCGCGACGCTCGGCGGCTTTGCGGTGGGAGTTTTGGTCCAATCGAACTTCGGCGGTGTGCTCTCGGTGCTGGGCGCGCCCGTCGGGAGGGAGCTCGGACAATACGCGTTTCGCGAAGCCACCGAGGAGCGCGGCGACGGCTCGATCATCATAGTGGTTGCGACCGACGCGCCGCTCTCCGACCGAAACCTCGGGCGTCTCGCCGCCCGCGCCATGCTGGGCGTCGCGCGCACCGGTTCCTCGGCATCCAACGGCTCCGGCGACTACGCCATCGCGTTTTCGACAGCCGAATCGGTGCGCCGCCGCGTGACCGCACCCGGCGCGGCGACCGATGCCGGGGTCGCCACGCGGACCGCGCAGGATCTCGACAACGACGCCGCCTCCGCCCTTTTTCAAGCCGTCATCGAGGCGACCGAAGAAGCTATTTACAATTCTCTGTTCATGGCGACTGCGGTGAGCAGCCGCGTGGGCAAAGCCGATCCGATTCCGCTCGATCGCGTGCGAGAGATCTTGAGAAAGCACAACATCGGTCGCTGAAGAATGGGCTCACGACTCACAACATCGTCTGGTTGATCACGCGCGTCGACACCACGCGCCTCGGCTTTGCGCCGATGTTGGTGGGGTCACATCCGCCGGAGATGGGAATGGGCGACAGCCCGATTCGATAGCTGCAGATTTTGCCGCGCCCCTGCACGACGAGTCCGGGAGCTTCGAAGTTGGCTTGCAGGCGAGGCTGACTGGCCGGCGCGTCGGGGTCGGGTACGGCGGCGGGATTGCGATCGAGGAGCGCTTGTTTCGCCGTTTCGACGGCTTGGAACTTGGGTGGTGTCAGCTCCAGCTTGGGTCCCGAATCCGATCGCGTCGCTTGCCCGTTGGGCCAACGCTCCTCGGCGACCACCTCGATACCGAGACGTACGCCGGTGCGCGCTTCCGAAATGCGCGGTGGCTTGCGACGGATCGCGGCGGCGATGCTCTCGCCGAGTTTGGCCCATCCTTCGTGCTGCGAGCTCGCCGCGGTGACTCGAACATCGACGTCGCCCGAGCGAAGTACCGTGATGGAGAACGTGGCCGTGCCGAGAGCGGGGGCGATTTCGGAATAGCCGGCTTGGTGCACGGCCGTGAGAACGGCGCCCGCGGGGCCGAGTCCGATGCTTTGATCGCGGGCTTCGAGCGCTTCCGCGAGGCCCCCCGTACTGCTGACGGGCCGCGGCGCCACACCTAGTGGCTCGCGCCCCTTGCGTACCACCGTCGGTGACGCGGTGGGGTCGACCCAGCGGGACCAATCTCCCGCGCCAATTCCGAGCTCGATGGGTGCGCCTTGGCGAGCGCCCGACCTGGCTTCGGTCGACGGGTCCAAGACGTAGCTCCCGTCAGCGACACCGAGCTCGGCGGACGGCGCGCCGGAAGGGTCGTGGGACTTGGGCACATTCACGCTCTCGGGAGAAACGCCCGCCAAGGGATTCGCGCGATGTTCGCGCGTTGGCGCGATCGGCGATGGAGCCACGAGCGCCGTGATACGAGCCTCACGCAGATCGATGTCTTCACGGCCGCGCGGATCGAGCGGCTCGTCGAGGAGCTCTATCTCGGTGTCTGCCAGAGGTGGCCCTTCGACGAGCGGTATCGCGGCCGCGCGCGCGAACTGGTACCCCAAAAGGGCGCTCAAGCTGTGAAGAGCGAGCGCGGCGCCGAACGCTATCGATAAGCGAGAGCGCGGGGGATCCTGTAAAGACGCAGCCACGCTTCAATCTGACCGCCCACCCCTCGCGATGTCAATGTATCCAAAATGAGACAACTCGCGAGAACACGAGATAGTGAAAGACGGCGCTAAGATGAAGATAATGCGAATCTTCCTCCCATTGGCGTTCGTCTTGTTCGCGGCTTGTGGGAAACCGAAGCCCCCACGCGAGCCTCCCCGTGGCCAGCCGGACCTGCCCGCGGGCTACTGCACGGCCCCCGAATACAAGTATTGCGCGCCGAGGTAACCGGTTCGCATCGTGCGTTCCGATTCGGCCTGAAATGGAGGTCGATCGCACGCTGTCATGGCGAAGAACCGGCGGAGTAGTGCTAAGGTCCGCTCGTCAGGAGGATTCGTCATGCGTGTCGTTTTGCTCTCGGTCTCGTGTGTCACTCTCGCCGGTCTCGTTGCAGCGTGCGGTTCCTCGCCCCCGCCGGCCGCGACACCGCCGCCCGTGTCCGCGTCAGTCGACCCGGTGCCGAGCGCCGCCACCGTGACAACATCGCTCGAAGCGGTCGGACTCGACGCTGGCGCCATCGATCGAAAAGCCGATCCCTGCCAGGACTTCTACCAGTTCGCGTGCGGCGGATGGTTGGCCAAAACCGAGATCCCTGCCGACAAATCGCGCTGGAGCCGGGGATTCAGCGAGGTTCAAGAACGTAATGAAAAGGAGCTACGGCGCATCCTCGAAGAGGCGGCCAAGGGCACCAGCAGCGACGCCGTCACGCAGAGGATCGGGTCCTTCTACGGCGCATGCATGGATGAGCCCGCCGTCGAAAAGGCCGGCGTCAAACCCATTCGCGGCATGCTCACGGGGGTGAAGAGGGTGACGGATGCGAAGTCTCTCGCCCAGACCCTACTCACCCTGCACAAAAACAAGCTGTGGGTTGTCTTCAGTTTGAGCGCCGACCCCGACTTCAAGGACGCCACCAAGGTGATTGCTCACCTCGATCAGAACGGGCTCGGGCTGCCCGATCGCGACTACTACGTCAAAGACGACGACAAATCGAAAGAGATCCGCGAAAAATACACCGCGCACGTCGAGCGGATGATGAAGCTCGCCGGGTTTTCCGCGAAGCAGGCGAAGGACGCGGTCAAGGACGTCATGGCCGTCGAAACGGAGATCGCCAAGGTCTCCAAGACACGCGTGGAGCGCCGCGATCCGGTCGGTATGCACAACAAGCTCGACCGTGCCGGGCTCGCCAAAACGGCCGGTGATTTCCCGTGGGACGAGTATTTCAAAGGACTCGGTTACCCCGACATCCGCGATGTCAACGTGACGTCGGTTCCGTTCTTCGAAGGCGTCAACAAGCTGTTCAAGTCGGTGAAGCCCGCCGCCTGGCAGAATTACCTCTCCTGGCAGATCGTGCATCGGACCGCGCCGGCGCTTGCCAAGGCCTTCGTCGAAGAAGACTTCACGCTGCGTCAGGCGCTGAGCGGACAGAAAGAACTCGCGCCGCGCTGGAAGCGGTGTGTCGAGGCGACGGACCTGGCGCTCGGCGAGCTATTGGCGCAGCCTTTCATCAAGGCAAAGTTCGCGGGCGACAGCAAGTCGGCGGCGGAAGCGATGGTGTCCGAAATCAACAAGCAATTCGCGCACGACCTCGAGCAGCTCGATTGGATGGATGGCAAGACGAAAGAGCGCGCCACGTCCAAGCTCAAGGCCATGGAGTACCTCATCGGCTATCCGTCCAAGTGGAAGGCCTACGACTTCGAGATCGATCCCAAGAGCTACGGCGACAACGTGCTTGCCTCGCGCGCTTTCGAGCTCAAGCGCGATCTTGGCAAAGTCGGAAAGCCCGTCGACCGGCAGGAATGGATCATGAGCCCGCCCACGGTCAACGCCTACTACGATCCCCAGAAGAACCACATGGTGTTTCCGGCGGGCATTCTGCAGCCCCCGTTTTACAGCTCGAAGGCGAGCATCGCCGTCAATCTGGGCGGCATCGGCATGGTCGTCGGTCACGAGCTCACCCACGGGTTCGACGACGAGGGCTCGCAGTTTGCGGCGGATGGCAACCTCTCCAATTGGTGGGAGCCAGAATCGGGCCAGAAGTTCAAATCCAAGACGCAGTGTGTGGACGATCAATACGCCGGCTACGAAACCCTTCCGGGCGTGAAGCTCAATGGCAAGCTCACCTTGGGTGAAAACGTCGCCGACAGTGGCGGCGTCATGCTCGCATTCCGCGCCTACCGCGAGATGCGCAAGAACGCCAAAGAGGTCACCGTGGCGGATGGGTTCAGCGAGGACCAGCAGTTTTTCCTGGCGGTCGGACAAGCGTGGTGCAGCAAACAAACCGACCAGGTTGCGCGCATGCTGGCGCAAGTCGACCCGCATTCGCCGCCCAAGTTCCGCGTCAACGGCTCGCTCGCCAACCTCGCCGAGTTCTCCAAGGCCTTCTCGTGCGCGGGCGGCACACCGATGAGCTCCTCCCGAGCCTGCAAGGTGTGGTGACGCCGCCGCGCTGAACTTCCCCGATGGATTTTCGGCGGTCTCGTGCGAGCCTCCGCTCATGCGACGCTCTCCTCTTCGCAAGCATCGGAAGACGAACCGTGAACGGGCGCCCGCGAAAATTTCAATGCCCCACCTCAAAGAGGTGTACCGGCGGGGGCGCTTGTTCCGTACGCTCGACGCGGCGATCCGAAAGCGCGTGGTGTGGATTGGCGCACCTGCCGGGGCTGGCAAGACTTCCGTCGTATCCACCTACCTCGCGGCCCGCTCGCGCTCCTCGCTCTGGTACAACATCGACGCTCGGGACGCCGACGTAGCCAATCTCTTTCATTATCTCGCCATGGCGGCGGGCATCGCTGCGCCTCGTCGACGGGGGGCGCTGCCTGTGTTCGCCGCCGAAAATCAGGGCGGTATCGCCGCGTTTGCCCGCGGCTTTTTCGAGGCGCTGGGCGAACGGTTGCCCGACCCATCGGCCATCGTCATCGACGACTACCACGAGGCGCGATCGGATCTGGTCGACGAGGTGATCCGCGAAGCGCTCGCCGCCTTACCCAGCGGGGTCACGGCGATCATCATCAGTCGAACCGATGCGCCGGCGTGGCTGGCCCGCCACATTGCTTCGGGCGACGTGGCCCTGATCGGCTGGCAAGATCTCCGTCTGACGCCGACCGAGATTGCTGCGCTGGTCCGCATTTATCGCCCCGACTTACGAGGGCGCTCCCTGCGGGACGTCCTTCCGCACATCCTCGAGCTCACCAGCGGTTGGGCCGCCGCGCTCACCCTGCTCTTACAGAGCCGGAGCATCGCCCATATCGATGCCGGTGGCGTCGAGGAATTCTCGCAACGCCTTTTCGACTATTTCGCGACGGAAATCCTCGATAAAGCCACGCCGCCCCAGCGTGACTTCCTCTTGAGAACCTCGGTGGTGCCGAGTTTCACGGCCGAGCTCGCGGCGCGACTCTCGGGCGCCCATGATGCGCACGGTATTCTTTCCGATCTCGAACGACGGAGTTTCTTGACGCAGCGCCTCGGAACTTCGGGCGCCTATCGGTACCACCCCCTCTTGCGCAGCTTTTTGCAAAGGCGCGCCCAGACCGAGGTCGGTCCGCGGGCTCTTCAAGATCTTCACCGGCGCGCGGCCGACGCGCTCGTCGAGGCCGGCCAGATCGACGAAGCCATGGAGCAATTCGAAACGTCGCAGGACGTCGACATCCGCGCCAGACTCCTTTGTGAAGTCGCGTCCTCTTACATTGCAAAAGGGCGGGGACGCACCATCGAGACATGGATCGGAAAGCTGCCGCCCGAGCTGGTCGCTCGCCACGGATGGCTTCTCTTCTGGAACGCAGTGTGCTGCTTGGCGTACGCCCCCACGCGCTCACGCGAACTGCTCGAACAGGCTCACGCGATTTTCCTCGGCGAGAACGACGCGGCCGGGCTTTACGGCTCTTGCGCCGCAGCCATGCAGGCCGTCGTACACGAGGCAACGAATTTTCGTTACTGCGATCCTTGGATCCAGCGTTTCGACGACCTGCGTCGAAGCGGACCACCTTGTCCTCTGCCGCTTCGGCCGGCGGAAGCCACCGCCATGGTGATGGCCTCGGTGTTTCGCGGGAACCCCGCTTTGGGTGACGAGTGGGCCCCGCGGGCCATGACCTTGGCCGCGCAATCCAAGGACGTCGGCCATCGCGTCGTCACCGGCGGTTTTCTCGCGCTTCGCTGCACGCTGAACGGGAGCCTCGAGAAAGCGGAAGTCATCCTCGAGATGTTGCGTGACTCTGCCCGCGCGTCGCAGTCGTCGGCCCTGGCGACGCTCACGCTGCTGACGACGGACAGCATGTTCGTATGGGCGCGCGGCGACAACGCCGCCTGCATCGAGCTCGCGCGTGAGGCCCATGCCGTCGCCGCGCGGAGCGGCGTCTTCGTCTGGAACGACTACATCTACGGCCTCGGGGCCGGCGCCGCCATCGGCTCGGAGAACGCCGAAGCGGCCGAGGAGCTCCTGACGCTCATGCGGAGCTCGGCAGAGCACGGAAGCCCCTTCGCCGTGGGCAGTTATGGCTTCTACGCCAGCTGGGACGCCTTCTTGCGCGGAGACGTCGAGCGTGCACTGCGCCTCGCCCTGCTGTCGGCCGAAAGACAAGAAGCGCTCGGCTTTCCGCTGCCAGGCTCGCTCACTCACTTCGCGCTCGCACAGATCTACTGGCGAATGGGGAACAAGGAAGAAGGCCGCGCCGCCCTCGCCCTTGCGCGCCAACACGCCACCCAGGCCGGCTATGCCGTGGTGTTGCTGGGCTGTGATCTGCTCGAGTCTGACCTGGAATGGGACGAAGATCGTTCCCATGCCCTCGTCTGCCTGAGGCGCGGTCTCGCCACGGCACGCCACGGCGGGTACCACAATGCGTTCTGGCTCGACCGAGCGACGATGGCACGCGTTGCCGCCCGCGCGCTCGAGCATGGGATCGAAACGAAACACGTGCGCACCACGATCGCTCGACATCGCTTCGCGGCCCCCCGCGAAGCGATCGTCGTCGATGGATGGGTCTGGCGATATCGACTACGTGCGCTCGGCTCCTTCGAGATGACGCGCGCCGATCCAACAGCTCGTGTAGCAAAGCCGACCTCTTTCCCCGGCAAGAGTGGACACGACGGGCCGCGCGGGATGCCGCTTCGCTTGCTTCAGGCCATTTTGGCATTCGGCGCGCGCGGCGTGCGCGAGGTCACGCTCATCGACGCCCTCTGGCCCGACGCCGAGGGCGATGCCGGACGCCGCGTCTTCGATACCACGCTTCACCGCCTTCGCCGCCAGTTGGGAGACGACGAACTGGTGCGCCTTCACGAGGGCCGCGTCTTTCTCGACGAGCGCATCTGCTGGGTGGACGTGTGGGCGCTCGAGCTCGCTCTCGAAAAAGCCGAATGGGAAATGGAGAAGGGAGCGGAGGCCGGCGTACTCACGGGGCACGCAGGAAGATTGCTGACCATGTATCGCGGCCCGCTCCTGGTCGACGAGCCGGGAATCTGGGCGAGAATGCCGCGCCGCCGTCTCGCCACCAGGTTTCGTCGCGCGGCGATGCGGCTCGCCAATGCTCTCGAGCAAGCCGGTCAACACGACGTCGCCAAGGCACTGCGTCAGCGCTCTCGCGAAGAGCCGGAGTCTACCGAGCCGAGGTCCGACCTCATCGTTTCTTGATGGCGTGCCGCTTGGCCGCCATCCGTCGAGTTCGGAGTGTGGCGTGGGAGATCCTGAGTCGGACATTGCCTTCGCGGCGACCACATGGAGTTCGCGGAGGTCGTCGATGCGCTCGGCGAGAGAGGCACGGTGAAGACTGCATTTTCCGTGTCTTGCTTGTGACGGGGGAAGGCGGGGGCTATCGTGTGAGACAGATGCCAGAGCCGGTCGATAGCGCCAATCTACCGGAGAACGCGCCGAAGCCGGGCGACGTCCTGGCCGGTAAGTATCGCGTCGAATCGGTGCTCGGCGTGGGGGGCATGGGGATGGTGCTGCTGGTTCGGCACATGGACCTCAGCCAACAGATGGCCATCAAGCTGATGATGCCCGGCGTGATCCACGACGACCAGGCCGCGACCCGCTTCGTCCGTGAGGCCCGCGCCGCCGCCGCCATCCAGAGCGAGCACGTCGTGCGCATCTTCGACGTGGGCACCTTCGATTCGGGCCTTCCTTACATGGTGATGGAGCTTTTGCGCGGTGAGGATTTGAGCCAGGTACTGGCCCGTGAGTCGCAGCTCACGCTCGAAGACGCCGTCGACTACGTGCTGCAGGCGAGCCATGCCATCGCCGAGGCGCACGCGCGCGGCATCGTGCACCGCGATCTGAAACCTTCCAACCTATTCGTGACGACGCGAAGCGACGGCACTGCGCTCGTCAAGGTGCTCGACTTCGGCATTTCCAAGGCGCTGAACCCGGACGTCGACGGCCCCGCTTCGGGCAACTTGACTGCGACGAGCGCCATCATGGGCTCGCCGCTCTACATGTCGCCCGAGCAGGTCCGTAATGCCAAGCAGGTCGACGCGCGCACCGA
>Ga0190265_10003565_pt1 | contig 10634 bp, 10 predicted proteins | sample Popmic124T_FD_133135 | JGI IMG/M metagenome (GOLD analysis project Ga0190265, IMG submission 133135) | Populus adjacent soil microbial communities from riparian zone of Indian Creek, Utah, USA - 124 T | ecosystem: Environmental > Terrestrial > Soil > Riparian zone | place: USA: Utah | collected...
CGGGTGTCACTGACCGACAGGGTCCGCACCGAGTGCCGCTCGATCGCCGGGAGCGCGCGCTCCGTGACGATCGACCTGGACACGCTCTCTTCGCTCGATCCCGGGCCGCCGCCGGGGTTGGATTCCGAGCGCCATTACCTCGAGGGGAGCGCCGAGGACGTGGCGGACTACATGCTCGTGTTGGACACCATCAACTTCGGGTCGGGGTGGTTTCCGACGTTCCGGAAGCGGCCGGGCATGTCGGGGTACTTCACCGTGGCTTGTTCGCTCACCGATCGGTGGCGCAACGCTGGGCCCTGGTCGGCGGCCGAACTACGGGCATTGAAAGAGGATGACCTGGCAGCCGTTCTAGGTCAAGACCCGGACCACCCGCTCGTGGGCCTGTACGCCGAGGCGCTCCGAGACCTCGGCCGTTTCCTCGATGCTCGTCGCGCGCTCGATCTGGTGGCTGACGCTGAGGGATCGGCGGAGCGGCTCGCCTCGATGCTGGCGGACGGCATGCCCTTCTTCGACGACCGTGGTTTCTGGAAGCGCGCCCAGATCACACCCAACGACCTCGCGCTGGCCGGCGTGGCCGAGTTCTCAGACCTGGACCGTCTGACGATCTTCGCGGACAACCTGGTGCCACACGTGCTGCGGGTGGACGGGGTGCTCCGGTACGACCCCGCGCTCGCCGCCCGCATTGATGCTGGCGAGCTGCTCCCGCCCGGCGAGGAGGAACGCGAGATCCGAGGGTGCGCTGTGCATGCTTGTGAGCTTCTGTCGGACCGGCTCGGGATGCCGCCGCGCTTGCTCGATACGGCGCTGTGGAACCGGGGTCAGGCGGTGAGGTACAAGAGCGTGCCCCGGCACCGCACGCGGACCGTCTACTACTGACCCAGCACCAGTTGCCGCGCCCGACGAAGGGTGTCCTCGGGCTGGTGGATGACCTGGTCGTGGGTGAAGCGTGTGACCGGGAAGCCGGCCAGCTCCAGGTCGACGTCCTTCCTGCGATCTCGTTCGAAGGCGCCTCGCACCGAGTGGAAGGCGTAGCCGTCGACCTCGATCACGCCTCTGCTTGCGCCAGAGGAAGTCGACCTCGTATCCGTGCAGCTGCACGTTCACCTCGGGGTCGGGAAGGCCGCCTCGGCGACATAGGGCGAGGAAGGCTTCCTCGAGCTCGCTGCGGGTGAGGGTCGGGGTCCGCGCTGTGGCCGCGAGGAGCCTCCTCAATGCTGCTGTTTTCCGCCCGGCGGAGCGGCTCACGGCTTCCTCGATCGCCTCGGGCGTTGTCAACCGGAGCACGTAAGACTGCTCCAGCGCCCGTTCGATCATCCGGGGCGGGACAACTGCGCAGAGGTCGACGAGCGTCCGCGGCACAGTGGTGATCGGAATGCCGGCGAGGACGGTGACGTCGCGCGGATCGAGCCGGCGGACGCAGTGGAGGTGGATGCCGGGTTGGCTCGTACGAGTGCCGCGACCGGCGACGGTCACGTCGATACTGGCCCGGGCGGTCGCGAGCACGCCCCATCGGCCCGCCGCGGATCGGATACTCAGCACCGCACCGGGCCCGCACGCAAAGACAGCACCGAGTAAACGGCCCTCGGGTCGCAGCTCGCTGTGGCCGAACGCGTACACGCCGCGCCATAGGCGCTGCAGGCGCCGCGCCCCCACGCGGCGCTTGATGGCCCCTGGGCCGAGCCCGCAGGCTTCCAGCTGGCGCAGAGTGACAACCCCGTGCTGCCGTGCCGCCACATCGGCGATCGCCTGGTCGGCGGGCGCTGCCACGAGTTTGGTCGCACTATGAGACGAATCTCGTGGCACCGGGCCAGGGTGCCGCGTTTGGCGTTACGGGTGGGCTACTTGTGTTACGGGTTTGCTCAGCCGCCGGTCGAGTCCGGGCCGCCGCGGCGTTTCAGGGGGCGGACTTCTGCGGCTGGTTTGCGGCCCGTTTGCTCGGCCACGAGCTCCTCGATTTCGGTGAGGCGGTTGGCGAGGCCGCTGATGGCGTCGGCGACCGGGTCGGGTAGGTGGACCCAGTCGGCGTCGGGGCCCTCGGGCTTCTTGCCGTCCACGCGCACCGGGTGGCCGGGGTTGCCGACCACGGTGGAGTTCTGGGGGACGTCGTGAATCACCACCGAGTTGGCGCCGATCTTGGAGCGGTCGCCGATCTCGATTGGGCCGAGCAGGGCCGAGCCGGCGCCGATCATCACCTCGTTGCCCACCGTCGGGTGGCGCTTGCCGCGCGCGAAGCCCGTGCCGCCCAACGTAACGCCCTGATAGATCGTCACGTCGTCGCCCACCTCGGCGGTCTCGCCGATGACGACCCCCGCTCCATGATCGATGAACAACCCCCGCCCAATCCGAGCAGCGGGATGAATCTCAACCCCCGTCACCGCTGTCGTTAGATACGCGAGCAGCCGAGGCAACAAGGGGATCCCGGCCTCATGCAGCGCATGCGAGACCCGGTGAGACAGGAGCGCCTGAACACCCCCGTAGGTGAGCAGCATCTCGACGCGGCCGACGGCGCGCGCGGCCGGGTCGCGCTGCAACGCAGCAGCGAGGTCCTCGCGCACCTCGCGTGCAACCCGCGCAAATGTGGGGAGGCCGCGCATCAGAATGTGGGCATCACAAGCATCAGGGAGCGAAGAAGGGCGTGCTGATGTAGCGGTCGCCGGAGTCGGGCAGGATCGCAACGATCCGCTTTCCGTTCATCTCCGCACGCGATCCCACCTGCACCGCGGCCCAGACCGCCGCCCCCGCCGAGATGCCTGCGTTCACGCCCTCGCGGCGGGCGCACAGCCGCGCCGTCTCGATCGCGTCCTCGTCCTCCACCGGCACGATCTCGTCGATGACGTCGCGGTTGAGGACCTCCGGCACGAAGCCCGGGCCGATCCCGTCGATCTTGTGCGGGCCGGGGTCTCCTCCTGAGATCACCGGCGAGGAGGCCGGCTCCACCGCCACCACGTGCAGGCCGGGGTTGTGCTCCTTCAGCCGCTCGCCACAGCCCGTGATCGTCCCGCCGGTGCCGACCGAGGCGACGAGCACATCGATCTTCCCGTCGGTGTCGCGCCAGATCTCCTCGGCCGTGGTGCGCCGGTGGATCTCCGGGTTGGCGGGGTTCGAGAACTGGTTCGGGACGTAGCAGTTGCCGCGCTCGCGGCAGAGCCGCTTGGCCTCCTCGATCGCCTCGTTCATCCCGCCCATCGACTCCACCCACACGACCTCGGCGCCGTAGAGGCGCAGCAGCTTCTCGCGCTCGCGGCTCATCCCCTGGGGCATCGTGATGACGAGGTCGTAGCCCTTCGCCGCGCAGACGAACGCCAGCGCGATCCCGGTGTTGCCAGAGGTTGACTCCACGATCGTGTTGCGGCCGGGCTCGATGCGGCCCTCGGCCTCCGCCGCCTCGATCATCGCCACCCCGATCCTGTCCTTGACGCTGCCGGCCGGGTTGTACGCCTCGAGCTTTGCGATCAGCTCGGCGCCGCAGTTCGGCGCCACCCGCGTGAGCCGCACCATCGGGGTGTTCCCGATCAGGTCGGCGAGGTTGTCGGTGATCGCGCGCGTGGGCGGGGAAACGCTCATCCAAACCGACTGTACCGAGGGTGTTTGCGGGCGGAGGGCGCGGGCACGAGGTGAGTCGGGTTCGATCCGGAGCGAGAGCGACGAGCCGAGCCCGCTATCTGGGACGAAGCAGCGGTGGAGCGAGTGCCGAACGCGCTCGCCCCGTGGCTTCAGAAGACAACCCACTCAAAAGGAGCACACCTTGGCCACCACAGGTGCCACTGGCAGTACCCGCGTCGACGCGCCGCGGGCGAACGGAATCCGCGCCCGCATAGCGGAGCGCAACCACGAGACGAAGGCCGCAATCAAGACGACCGAGTTCTGGGCCATGGTCGGACTCGTCGTGACGATTCTCGTAAGCGCCGCGCTGATCAACGGCGGCGACAACGGCACGGACGAGTTCATCGCCAAGCAGGCGTGGCTCTACGTTTCGATCCTGGGCGGCGCGTACTTCATCTCCCGTGGCCTCGCGAAGTCGGGCAGCTACGAGCCCGATTCCGACTACAACCCGGTTGATCTGGCGGAGCGTAAGCGCAACAGCGGCGACGATCGCTAATAGCGCTTCACAGCAACGGCCGGGCGGCACCACGCCGCCCGGCCGGTCGCTGATCGCTACTCGCAGAAAGCGATGCCGGGCACGCCCATGATCGTCGTCTTGTGCGTGTTGGTGCTGACGCCGAACATGATCCGGCCGCCGCTGTTGGGGCGCTTGGGCGTCGTGACCAGGGTCAGCTGGAAGACCTGATCGGTGCTGTGATCAATCGTGGCGTTCGGGAACTTCGCCTTGATCGCCGCGATCGTGGCCCCGATGCCTACACCGCGCGCCTTCGCCCCGCCGGTGACCGTGATGGTGGTGACCTTGCGAGGGTTCGAGAGCGTGTAGGTCACGCTGCCCTTGAGCGGGGCGCGCAGCCTTGCCGAGCGCGTGTTGGGACCGCCGAGCTCGCAGCCCGGGCCGATCGGACCGACCTTGCCGCGCGAGCGCAGGTCCGCGTGCGTGTCACCGAGATGGACCCCATCCACGCGCGTGGGCGTGATCACGGCCGCGGCGGAGTCGCGGGCCGCGGGCGGGGACGCGATCGCGACGGCCGCGATGGCCACCAGGCAGGCGGGGACGAGCAGGAGTGCGAGGCGTAGAGGGCTCATGCGCGCAAGGTACTCGGAGCCGAAGGGAACAGACGGAGGCGGTCGCTTCCGTGCATCTTCGGAGCGCTGAACCTCTCCGCTAGCGCCTCAGCGTGATGTCCTTGGTCGCCCTCGTCACCGCACCGTTCACGTCCTCGGCGAGGATCGTCAGCGTTGCGCGGACCCGCTGGTCGTCGTAGAGGTACCGGCGCACCGGCATGCGCAGGCGCATCTCGGTGTTGACGGTGAGCGGCGTGATGGTGAGTGGCGTGCCTATGTCGTCGGCAAGCACGCGCTCCCGCCGTGGGAGGCCGAGCCGGCGTGCCTCGGCGGCGGAGACGGTCAGCTTCGCCACGATCGACGAGGCCGCCGAGAAAGTGATCGGCAGGCGGATCGGCTCGCCACGGAGGATCCGGGCGAGACCGCCCGGCGTGTTCGCCAGCGGGCCGATCGCGACCGTCAGGGGCAGGGTGCCGACCGTGTCGCGCGGAGGACTGGACTGTCCGCCCGAGAGGGCCTCGCAGTTCGCGTCCGCGGCATCGTCAGCGTCGACCACGGCGCTGTCCACGCCCTCGCCACAGCTCATGGTCTCGGGACCGCCGTCAACCGCGATGATCACGTCGTTGCCCCACTCGCTGGTGGCGCGCAGCTCGTCGCCGAAGAACCTGTCGGTGCCGGGGCCGCCCACCAGGCCGTCGTCGCCGGCTCCTCCCACGAGCAGGTCCGCCCCGTCGCCGCCGTCGATGTTGTCCTCGTCGTCGAGGCCGTAGAGCATGTCGTCGCCCGACCCGCCCTTGATGTCGTCGGGATTCGTCGAGCCGTAGATCGTGTCGTTGCCGTCGCCGCCGTCGGCGACGATCCGCGGCTGCACATCGTCCCAAGGCGCCGCGGTGAACGTGTCGTCGCCCCCACCCAGGTTGACTCTCAGGGTGACCCTGTTCACCGGGTTCAGCGTGGGCGCGCCGCACGTGACGATGACCCGCGTGATCCCCCGGCCGCGGAGCCGCCTGCAGCCGGGACCGGCACGCAGCACTTGCCCGCGCGCCACCCAGAACGAAATCAGCCGGCGGTTGTCGGTGCCCGCGTTGCCCACCCTGTCGCCGCGCGAGTCCGAACTCAGCGTGACGACGTTGCCGCTGCGCGAAACCCTTGCGTTCGCCAACGCGGACGACGGGAGCGCCGCGATCACCAGGGCAAGCGCGAGGCCAAGCCCCAGGTACTTTGATCGCGGCAAGTCCACCCATCCAACCGGACGCCGCCGCCCGCGTCAAGCTGGCGAGCTAGACCAAGTCGACGAGCGCGAAGATCAGGATGCCCCATGCCAGAATCGAGAAAAGGATGGCGCACGTGAGCGCCAAGCCCCTCTCATATCCAGCGGACGGGGAGAAACGTGAAGGCATCGCCAGGGCGTTTGTATCACGACGGTACGTCGTCGCCGTCCAATATTACCGCTCATTGCGGCCTAGAAGATCGCGTCGATGAGCCGGAGGGCAAGGACTCCCAACGCGAAGACCCATCCCGCGGTCACCAGCGCGGCAAGGGTGACGATCAGCCCAATGCGCACTGCACCTGTAGGAACGCGCACGCGTCCCGCAGGTTCGGAAGTTGCACGAGTTCGGCTTCTAGATGTAGTACATAGGCGCGGCGGAGTCGCGCGCCTCGCGCTCCGCCACGTCGGCGATCGTCGTCGCCGCGAGGACGGCGCGGACGGCGTCGGCGGCCTCGGTCCAGATCGGGCCTGAGGCGGCTGCCTCGACGCCGAGCTCGCCCTCGAGCAGGTCCACGACCTCGAGGAGGGTGACCTCGCTCGGCGGCCGGGCGAAGCTGTAGCCGCCCTTCACGCCGCGCTGCGACTGGAGGATGCCGGCGCGGCGCAGGGTCGCGAACAGGCCCTCCAGGAACTGGACCGGGATCTCCCGCGCGCGGGCGAGATCGCCGATCGGCACGGGTGCCGAGTCGCCTCGGCGGGCGAGCTCGGACAACGCTCGGACGGCGTAAGGCGACTTGCTCGTTATCACCAGCACCGAAACTGACTCTACGGTATGCAGATGCGCGCTCAGCGACTAGGCCTGTGGCTCCCGCCACTGCTCCTCATGGGCGCGATCTTCTTCTTCTCAGACCAGCCCAGCCTCGATTCGGGTCTCGGCGTGATCGACCTGATCGGCCGCAAGCTGATCCACTTCGCCGAGTATGCGCTGCTCACGTTCCTGTGGTGGCGCGCCCTCGTGACCGTGACGAGCCCGGGGCGCGCCGCCCTGTTCGCCTTCCTGCTCGCCAGCGGCTACGCCGCCACCGACGAGTACCACCAGACCTTCGTGGATGGACGCCACGGCAGCCCCGTCGATTGGGCGATCGACTCTGCGGGCGCGGCCGCCGCGGCGCTGACGCTGCGAAGCGCTCGCGTCCGGGATCGGGCGGTGGCCTGATGCGCCGGATCCCGATCGAGTCGGCCAGGCCGATCGTCGTGTTCGCGATCGCGCGTCTGGCGGTGGCCGTGGTCGCGCTCGCGGCCGTCGCGGTTGTGGACTTCCCTCATCAGGGGGCCGCGGCCGTGGTCCTGGGCGTCTTCGTGGCGTGGTCGGCCGCGGTGCTCGTGATCGCCCGCCGCGAGCCCGACAGGGTCGTGAGCCCAATGGTCGCGACCGGCGACTTCGCCCTGCTCCTGGCCCTCGAGCTCGTGGCGCCAGACGCGCTCGGGACCGTTCGCCTCGTGGCGCTCTTCCTGATTGCCGCCCACGCGCACTTTCAGGGCGAGCAGCGTGGGCTGGCCATCGCCGCGATCGCGTCGACGATCCTGGTCGCGGGGTCCGCGCTACGCGGCGACTCGTCGTTCGCCTCGGCCGTGCTGGCCTTCTACGAGGCGGTGTTCATCCTCTCGGCGCTGGCCACCGCGGTGGTCGTGGGCCTCCTGAGGACCTCCGAGTCCGCATCCCGCCTGCGCGCCCGCGGACTTTCGCGGCGCACGATGCAGGCGGAGAGCGAGGTGCGCCGCAGGGTGGCCGAGTCGATCCACGACGGTCCCGTCCAGGAGCTGATCGGCCTCGACATGATCCTGTCCGCCGCCCACAACGCGGCCGAGCACGGGCGCGGCGACGAGGCGGCCGGCCTGATCGACGAGGCCCGCGAACTCGGCATGCGCAACCTGCGCGCCCTGCGCGACGAGATCGTCGATCTCGGTCCCTACGCCTTCCAGGAGATCAGCTTCGACATAGCGATCGAGAACTGCCTGCCGGTCTGGCGCCGCCGCTACGGGTTCGAGGTGGGGCTCGCCATCGAGCGCATCGACATGCCACCCGAGATGAGAGGTCATCTCTTCCGGATTGCCCAGGAGGCAGTCGTGAACGCCGGGCGCCACGCCGAGGCGCAGGCGGTGTCGGTGTCGCTCAGGACGGTCGGCTCAAAGGTGGAGCTGCGCGTGACCGACGACGGTCACGGCTTCGACGGAACGGATCCGCTCGGCGCCGGCGAGCCCGGGCACCTGGGCCTCGCGAGCATGCGCGAGCGCGCGGAACTGATGGACGGCACGCTCGAGATCGAGACCTCGGAACGAGGGACGCGCGTGCTGATGCTGGCGCCGCTCGGGGTGACCGGCCGGACCGACTAGATCCAGCCGCGCTCGGTGGCGATCAGGACCGCCTGTGCGCGGTCGACCGCGCCGAGCTTCGCGTACGTGTTGTGGAGGTGCGTGCGGACCGTGCTCGTGGAGAGCTCCAGCTCGTGCGCGATCTGCTTGTAGACCTTGCCCTCGGCGAGCCGCTTCAGCACCTCGACCTCGCGGGTCGAGAGCGGGCACGGGTCGACGTTGCGCTTGGCGTTGCCGGTGCCCTGCGGAAGTTCGTACATGACCGAGCGGAGCTGCTCGGTCGTGAGGCCGCAGGCGCGGGCCGCCTGGAGAAGCTGCTTGGGGTTGACCGCCTGTGCGTGGCCGTAGTGGGCCAGCATGTCGGCCAGGCGCACAAGGGCTGCCTCACCCTCGGCGTCGTCGGCGTGGTGGCGCTCGATGGCCGTGGCCAGCCGGTTCGGCAAAGCCCAGCGGCGAGCGAGCACGCCACCGACGAGCGCGTGGTCGACACCGAGCTCGAGGCGCTCCTTGTGAAGGCGCTCCTCGGGGGTGCGGGCCGCGCCGTGGATCTGCGACGGGTACCCCGGGTAGGCGTGGGTCAGGACGAGCTTGCCGACGTCGTGCAGCAGCGCGGTGACGAGGAGCTGGTCGCGGTCCTCGTACTCCATCTCACGCGCGAGACGGTCGGCAGCCGACTGGGTGGCGACGGCGTGGAGGCGGAAGCGCTCCGGCATTAGGTCCCAGCCGGGCGTGCGCTCGAAGAAGTCGAAGGTGGCGGTGCGGGCGGCGAGCGTCTCAACGCCCTCGGGCGAGAGGACCTCGACCGCCTCGGGGATGCTGGCGATCTTGCCCTTCTTGCGCTGCGCCGACCGATTGGCGATCCGGAGCACTGTGATCACGAGCGCGACGTCGGATTCGACCGCCTGAACGACCTCGCCGACCGAGGAGCGATCCTCGCGGACCACTCGAAGAACGCGGTTGCGTGACTCGGCGAGAGCGGGGAAGGCCTCGAGCGCCTCGAAGGCAGCCGTGAGCCTTCTTCCGTGACCTTCGTTGTGCCGAGCCGCAGACGAATCCTGGCCGGCGGCCTGCTTGATGGAGGGGGAGGCTTCCACGGTCACCCCGGGTATCGGCAGGGGTGGACGAAAGGTTGAGGGCTTTCGTTTAGACCCGCTCGGATTCGGCTTTCTGGAGCGCCTTATCGAGGCGGGCCAGCGTCTCGTCGCGGCCCAGCGCGGCGACCGATTCGAAGATTCCGGGAGACACCGTTGTCCCCGTCAAGGCCACACGGATCGGCTGGAAGATCTCCTTGGGCTTCACGTCGTGCTGGTCGACGCGCGCGCGGAGGACGGCTTCGATCGTCTCCATGTCCCATGTGCTCGCGCTCGCCAAATCGTCCCGCACCGCGCGCAGATGTTCTGATCCTCCCCACTGGCGCCAGGCCTTGTCCTCGTACTCGGTCGGGGCCTCAATGAGCGGGCCCGCGAGGTCCCAGAAGTCCGCCAGGGTCTGCATCTTCTCGCGCGAGATCGCGACGATCTCGATCGGGACGTCTTCGCGACCGTAGAACTCCTGGAGCCGGCGGTGAAGGTCCTCCAGGGGCAGCTCGCGCATGTAGCGGCCGTTCATCCAGCGGAGCTTCTGCTCGTCGAAGACGGCGGGGTTCTTCGACACGCGCTCGAGCGCGAAGCGCTCCACCAGTTCGTCGGTGGTCATCAGCGTCGTCGTCTCGTCGTACCCCCAGCCGAGCAGCGCGATGTAGTTGCGCACGGCCTCGGGCAGATAGCCGTCCTCCCGCACCTGCTGGACCGACGCCGCGCCGTGGCGCTTCGACAGCTTCTTGCCGTCCGGGCCGTGCAGCAGCGGGATGTGCGCGTACACCGGCGGCTCCTCGCCGAGCCCGCGCAGGATCATCACCTGGCGAGGCGTGTTCGACACATGGTCCTGGCCGCGCACCACGTGCGTGATGCCCATGTCGCGATCGTCCACCGCCACCGCGAGGTTGTAGAGCGGGCTGCCGTCGGAGCGCTGGATCACGAAGTCCTTGATGGCGGAGTACGGGTTCGTCACGTCGCCGAGGACCACGTCGTGGAAGGTGATCTCACCCTCCTCGGGAACGCGGAAGCGGACGGCGCCCTCATCTTCGTAGGCATTGCCGGACTCGAGCAACTGCTCGACGGCCGCCGTGTGACGGTCGCGCCGCTCCCACTGTGAGATCGGTCCCTCGTCCCAGTCGAGCTCGAGCCAGCGCAGGGCATCGAGGATCAGCTCCACGTTCTCGGGCGTGGAGCGCTCGCGGTCGGTGTCCTCGATGCGCAGCACGAACTCGCCGCCCGATCCGCGCGCGAGGAGCCAGTTGTACAGTGCCGTCCTCGCGCCGCCGATGTGCAGCACGCCTGTTGGA
>Ga0190265_10003566_pt1 | contig 10632 bp, 8 predicted proteins | sample Popmic124T_FD_133135 | JGI IMG/M metagenome (GOLD analysis project Ga0190265, IMG submission 133135) | Populus adjacent soil microbial communities from riparian zone of Indian Creek, Utah, USA - 124 T | ecosystem: Environmental > Terrestrial > Soil > Riparian zone | place: USA: Utah | collected...
CCTGGTGGCGTGCCTGGCGGCGGCGGAGGCCGCAGGCGGCGACCGGCGCGGGCGGGAATCGGCCGCCCTGTACATCGTTCGTGCCGAGGGCGGCTACGGTGGCGGCAACGACCGCTTCATCGATCTCCGGGTCGACGACCACACTGACCCCGTACCGGAGCTCGCGCGGGTGCTGGGGATGCATCGCCTGTACCTGGACCGCTCGGCGGTCGAGGACCTCGTCCCGCTCGACGAGGCCCTGGCGGGCGAGCTGCGCTCGCTGCTCACCGCGGCCGGCGCCGCGCCGGGCGGGCGGTTCGCGGACGTCTACCAGCCGATGTGGCAGGTCCGCGGTGAATCGCCACCCGCAGCCGGGTCCGACGAGGACGCTGATCGACCGATGACCGGCACCCCACGGCCACTGCCTGCGGGCTGGGACGAGTCGTGGCAGGGCGCGCTCACCGACTGGATGGGCGTGGAGAACCTCGAGGAGCGCACCGCTGCGCCTGGCTGGATCGACCCACGCGTCCTCGACTTCCTGCGCGCGCGGTCCCGGACATGAAAAGGGCGGCCGTCGGTACCGACGGCCGCTCCCCCGGAAAAGAGTTGAACGGCCGTCAGTGCAGCCGACGGCCGTTCGGGGTCAGTGCTGAGCGGTGACTACCAGCGGTGGCCGGCCTCGATGACGAACGCGAGGCTCGCGAGCGAGGTGAGCGCCAGCAGGAGACGAAGGTGGGTGGACTTGAGGGTTTGGCTCATGCCTGCCACCGCATCCCTGCGCCGGTGGTCAGCGCCATGGCGCCGAGCATCATGAGGGCCAACGACAGCCGCGCCAGGATCGACTTCACGTATCTCCCTTTCCGAAGATGCGAAAACGTCCGACCTGGTTTCGGCAACCGGGCGGTCTCCCTGTGGGCGGAGATCCCTGGCTTTGCGTCCCCGCCTCGCGACGGGTTTGCCTTTATCGACCTTTCGATCGCTGAGACGGTTGTCGTCTCGTGCTGCGAACGATCGTCCCTGGGACCCGTGGCCGAAATGGGCCACCGGTACCAGTACCGATGGCTGATTGGGTCAGTGCATCCGCGCACCGCGAGGGATGCGCCGGTCAGGCGGCCGAGGAGTCCGGTGCGGCGGGGTCGCCGGTGGACGTGTTCGGTGCGGTCAGCGACGCCGCCGGGCCTGCCGCCGGCGCGTCGGCCGTTCGCGCGATGGGTGTGCGCATCGCCGTGACGATGACGACGACGACGCCGAGCCCGATCAGGATGTCGCCCACGCTGAATACGTTCGAGAACGGCAGCCACGCGGGCAGGGCAAAGATGTCGGTCAGCCAGGGGAGCGCCGGGTCGGGCACGAATGAGCTGTTCGAGTAGCCACCCTTCACCGGCTTGCCGAGCGACTGCATGGCCTCGACCGACGCGGGCATGTAACCGCCGTTCGCGATGATCGCCGCGAGGTTGCTCACGGCGCCGAGCAGCACGATCGGCATCCCCCGAATCCGGAGGTTCATGGCGATCACGGCGGCCACGGCGAGCGTCGAGCCCACGTAGATCGGCACCCCGGCCTCGCCGATCCGCTCGGTCACGAAGTCGGAGAACAGGACGAGCTGGATTGCCAGGCCGAGCATGAACACCCAGGCCCACCGGAACTGGATCGTGCTGAGGCCCTGGAGCCGGCCGCCAAGCAGGAAGCCGGCGAGGATCCCGGCCGGGATCGCGTACAGGATGAACACGTCAGGCGCCCCTCCGAACGAGCGCGGGCCGACCGGCGCGCCCGGGCGCCTTCACCTCGGACTCGGCGGCGTCCAGCTGGACCGCGCCGCGCCCCAGGAACTCGTGGGTCTCGTCGGGATCGAGCGGCCGCGAGAACAGGTATCCCTGGCCAAGGTGGCAGCCGAGCTCGCGCAGCTTGGCGAGCTGGCCCGGCTCTTCGATGCCCTCGGCGATGATCGTCATCCCGAGCGCCCGCCCGAGCGCCACGATCGCCGCGGCGAACGGCCACTCGTCCGGCCGATCGGCTCGGCCGATGAACTCCTTCGCGACCTTCAGGATGTCGGCCTGGAACCGGCGCAGATAGCCGAGCGACGAGTAACCGGTGCCGAAGTCGTCGATCGCGATCCGCACGCCGAGCGCGCGCGTCGCCTCGAGTCGGGCGATCGTCGACGTCGTGTCGTGGAAGATCGCGGTCTCGGTCATCTCGAGGACCAGCTGGTTGGGGTCGAGGCCGGTCCGCTCGAGGATCTGTCCGAGCCGCTCGGTGAAGTCGGCCTCCTGAAGCTGCTGCGCAGACAGGTTCACCGTCAGGGCGAGCGACCGGCCGACCCCCTCCGGGCCGGACCACTCGGCCACCTGCCGGCAGGCCTCCTCGAGGACCCACGTGCCGAGCGCGACGATCACCCCGGTCTCCTCGGCGAGCGGGATGAACTCGCTCGGTCCCAGGAGCCCGCGCGTCGGGTGGCGCCAGCGCACGAGCGCCTCGACGCCCGTCGACACGCCGCTCCGGAGGTCGATGATCGGCTGGTAGAGCAGCGCGAGCTCGCCCCGCCCGAGGCTGCGCGACAGCTCGGCGCTGAGCTCGTGGCGCGCGACGATCGCCGCGTGCATCGTCGGCTCGAACGTCGCGACGCGGTTCTTGCCGAGATCCTTCGCGGTATACATCGCGACGTCGGCGTTCCGGAGCAGCTCGTCGGCGCGCTCTGTACCGAGCCGCGCGGCCGCAACGCCGATGCTCCCGCCGACCTGGACCTCCGAATCCGCGACGAGGAACGCCGGCTTGAGCGCATCGATGATCCGCTCGGCGACGGCGATCGACTTGCCGAGGTCCGGCGCGTCGTCGAGCAGCACCGCGAACTCGTCGCCGCCGAGGCGGCACGCGAGGTCGTCCTCGCGGAGGACACCTCGAATCCGCTCGGCGACCTCGACGAGCAGGCGGTCACCGGCGGCGTGCCCGAGCGTGTCGTTGACGATCTTGAAGTCGTCCAGGTCCAGGAACAGGACGGACGGCATCCGTGTCTCGGCGTCGAGCGAGGGCTTCGCCGACACCTCCGCGGCGACGCCGAGGCGCTCCGCGACGCGCTCCACGAACAGGCTCCGATTGGCGAGCCCGGTGAGCGGGTCGTGGTAGGCCTGGAACTTGAGCTGCTCCTTGAGCCGCGACAGCTCCGACAGCGAGCGCTCGAGGTGGCCGTTCTCGAGCGCGACCGCAATCTGGTTCCCGAGCGTCTCGAGGAGGAGCAGGTCGTCTGCCCGGAATGACGTCCCCTCGGACAGCCGGTTCGCGATGAGCAGTGAGCCGATCAGCTCCGACTCGCCGCGCAGCGGGCCGACCATGCCCTGGCGAATCCGCGGGTCCCGATCCGGCTCGAAGAAGAACGCCCCTGCCGCCGCGACCACGAGCGAGTGCAGTCGCCCGGCCGGCTCTGCGTCGAGCGGAACCATGACCTCCGGCTCGTGGTCCTGCTGCGACGTCGTTCGGAGGGCCTCCGCGCCGTCGACGCGCGGGTAGAGCACGACCTCGGCGAGCTCGGCGCGGAACATGGCCCGGGCGTGGTCGAGGATCGCGACGATCGAGGAGTCGAGCTCCGGCGAGTGCTGGAGGATGCGCGACGACTGGTAGAGCAGCTCGAGCCGCTCGTGCTTCTCACGCTCCGACAGGTACGAGCGGTACGCGACGAAGACGATCCCGAGCGGGATCGCGAGCAGCGACAGGAGGAGCGGGTCGCGCTGCATGATGACGACGGCGAGGAGCGCGAGGCTCGTGTTCGCGAAGGCGACCATGATCCCGAACCGGAGCATCTCGGGCAGCTTCTCGAACTGCGGCGCGCCGCCCGACAAGGTGATGACGAGTGCGATCGAGAGGCCGCTGATCATCGCGGCCATGAGCGTCGCGCCGAATGCGGCGAACCATTCGACCGGTCCGGGCGTGATGGTCAGGTCGGCGAAGGTGTGGATGATCAGCAGCGAGACCGTCGCGACGCACAGGAAGTTCGCCAGGTTGAACGCGGTCTTGATGAGCCGCTGCCGCGGCTGGACGAGCAGGGCGGCGCCGCATCCGAGGAGCATCGCTGCCAGGTACTCGGTGGGTGCCAGTGAGAAGAAGCCAATGACGGCCGGGAACTCGCTGAGCGAGAAGGCGTGCGTCTCGCGGCGGAAGTGGACCTCGACGACCTTGAGCTCCGCGAGGGCGAATGCCGCTGCGAGCAGCGGCCAGCCGAAGACCGCGTGCGCCGGCCGCGGCAGGTCCTTCAACAGGGCGATGTAGATGATCGCCGCGATCCCGGCCAGGACCGCCGTCTGGAGCCAGACCCGGGCGGCAGGGCGAATGGAGTGGAGCGCAGCAAACCAGCCGTCCGGACCCTGGGGCTCCGGGTCGGGGCCCGGGGGGCCTTCCGACGGTGCTCTGTGGTTCGAAATGAACCGGATTCGAGACAGCAAGGGGCGGCGCTCTCCTGTTCGCGGACCGACCCGAACGTTCGCCTCTTTCGGGGCGTCCGAACACCGGCCCAGTAGTACTGCCGCGATCGGGCGAGCCGGTGCCGCCGAGCAAGTAAGCGCGAGGTGAGCGCGTGCGGTTTCAATCGGCTGACATGGGTGGGGAATTCGAACGGGCCGTCGAGGGGCGGACGCGAGCCGCAATCGCGACGTTCGGCACCGAGGTCCGGCGACTCCGGGAGGATTCGGCGCTAACGAGGGCAGCTCTCGCCAGGGCTGCGGCCTTGGACGCGAGCTACCTGGCTCAGATCGAGCTCGGCGCCGCGAACCCGTCGCTCGAGACCTGTTCGCGGCTATCGCTGGCCCTCGGTGCGGACTTTCCGCTCCGCCTGTATCCGACGACGGGGCCAGCTGTGCGCGATCGGCACCAATCTGCCATCGCGGAGATCACCCTGGCGACTGCAGGTTCCCGCTGGGCTCGATACCCGGAGATCGCGGTTCGGCACCCATCACGCGGGTGGATCGACCTCGGCCTGCACGATCCGAGAGGCGGGATGTTCGTGGCGACGGAGATCCAGTCCGAGCTCCGTCGGATCGAGCAGCTCATTCGGTGGTCGGAGGAGAAGGCCTCGGCATTGCCGTCATGGGAGGGCTGGGCTCAGCTCGGTGACGAGCCGGCGATCTCACGCCTGCTGATCGTTCGGGATACTCGGACGAACAGGGCAAGGGCCGACGCATTCCGGCGGTTGCTTCGTGCCGCTTATCCGGCGGATGGCCGCGACGCGCTGGCCGCCCTCACGGGCCCTCAGGCGTGGCCTGGTGCCGTCATCCTCTGGGCAGCGCGTGATCGAACGGAGGGCGGCTACCGCCTGACTGTCCGCCACTAACACAGTGCCGCGGACGAGGCGCCGACTCCTCACGGATCCTGCCCGACGTATCTCCTCCCCAGACACATCCACGCCCTCCGGCCTCGGCGAGCAACGATCCGACGTGAACCATTCCGGAAAGGCTCTGGGCTACCGTCCCGGCATTCGTGACCGTTCTGTCTCGGGCTGGCCGACCACCCCAGCAATTGACCGAATCGGCTGTTGGCGGTGCTCCACGATGGGCCGTCAGCCCAGTTGAGGACAGTGGCGTCGCGGATTGTGGGCTGGGAGGCCATCCGCTTCGTTCCGGCGGACGGGCGGCTGTCGCGGCCGGACGGACGGAAGGCCGGACGGGGCCATCCGCTTCGTACCGGCGGACGGGCGGCCGGTCGGGCGGCAGCGGGACGCGGGCTCGGGACCAGAGGGACGATCGACGGATCGCGGTTTCGTGCTGGTCGGGCAGAATGTGCGGCCATGACCGGGCAAAACGGGAACGGCGTCACGTCGTCGACCCCTCCGCGCACGCTCGTCGACAAGATCTGGGACGACCACGTCGTCGCGGAGGGCCGCGGCGCGCCGAGCGTCCTCGCGGTTGACCTTCACCTCGTGCACGAGGTCACGAGCCCGCAGGCATTCACCGGGCTGCGCCGGCGCGGCCTCCGCGTCCGGCATCCGGAGCGGACCGTCGCGACCGCCGACCACTCGATTCCCACGACGCCGCGCGATCTGCCGATCCTCGACGAGATGGCCGCCGCGCAGGTCCGCCAGCTCGAGGACAACTGCCGCGAGTTCGGCGTTCCCCTGCACGGCATCGGCGACCCGAACCAGGGCATCGTCCACGTCATCGGGCCCCAGCTCGGGCTCACGCAGCCGGGCATGACGATCGTGTGCGGCGACTCGCACACCTCGACGCACGGAGCCTTCGGCGCGCTCGCGTTCGGGATCGGGACGAGCGAGGTCGAGATGGTCCTTGCCACGCAGTGCCTGCTCCAGCGCCGCCCGAAGACGTACGAGGTGGCGGTCGACGGGCGGCTCGCGCCGGGCGTCTCCGCGAAGGACGTGATCCTGGCGCTGCTTGCGAGGATCGGCGTCGCCGGCGGGACGGGCCACGTCTTCGAGTACCGCGGGTCCGCGATCGAGGCGCTGTCGATGGAGCAGCGCATGACGATCTGCAACATGTCGATCGAGGGCGGGGCGCGGGCGGGGCTCGTCGCGCCCGACGACACGACGTTCGAGTACGTCGCCGGCCGGCCCCACGCGCCGAAGGGTGCCGATTGGGACGCCGCCGTGGAGCGCTGGCGGGCGCTGCCGACCGACGATGGCGCGGCATTCGACAAGACGATCGAGATCGATGCCTCGGCGCTCGAGCCGATGGTCACCTACGGCACGAACCCGGGGATGGGCCTGCCGATCTCGGCACAGGTGCCGGACCCGGCCGCGGCCGAGGATGACCAGCGCCGGCGCGGACTCGAGCAGGCCCTCGCCTACATGGACCTCCTGCCGGGCCAGCCACTGCTCGGCCAGAAGGTGGACGTCGTCTTCATCGGGAGCTGCACGAACGGGCGGATCAGCGACCTCCGCCTCGCGGCCGCGGCGCTCAAGGGGCGGAAGGTCGCCGACGGGGTCAGGATGATGGTCGTGCCGGGCTCGGACGAGGTGAAACGCGAGGCCGAGCGCGAGGGCCTCCACGAGGTGTTCCGGGCTGCCGGCGCCGACTGGCGCGAGGCGGGCTGCTCCATGTGCATCGCGATGAACGGCGACCAGCTCTCGCCGGGCCAGTACGCGGTGAGCACGTCGAACCGGAACTTCGAGGGCCGGCAGGGCAAGGGCGGCCGGACGTTCCTGGCCTCGCCGCTGACCGCGGCCGCCTCGGCTGTCGCGGGAGCGATCGCGGATCCGCGCCTGTTGCCGGGCATCGAGACGCTCGCCGTCGTGGGCGGCCGCTAGCCATGCCCGAGCCCTTCTCCTCGTTTACCAGCAAGGTCATCCCGCTGCCGGCCGAGAACGTCGACACGGACCAGATCGTGCCGGCGCGCTTCCTCAAGGTCACCGACAAGGCCGGCCTCGGCGAAGCGCTCTTCCGGGACTGGCGCTTCGAGGCCGACGGTTCGCTCAAGGAACCGCGGTTCGTCCTGGACGAACCCGAGATGGCCGGTCGCCGAATCCTCATCGCCGGCGACAACTTCGGCTGCGGCTCGTCGCGCGAGCATGCGCCGTGGGCCCTGGTGGCCTGGGGCGTCCAGGCGGTCATCACCACCAGCTGCGCGGACATCTTCCAGGGCAACGCGCTCAAGAACGGCCTGCTCCCGATCATCGTCGACCCGGAGCGGCTCGCCCAGCTGTTCGACCTCGTGGAACGGGATCCGAACGTCGAGCTGAGCGTCGACCTCGAGTCGCAGGTCGTGCACCTGCCCGGCGACGAGGACCTCCCGTTCAACGTCGACCCGTTCTCGAAGCTGATGCTCCTGCGGGGCACCGACGAGATGGGCTACCTCCTCGGCAAGGCCGCGGAGATCGATGCCTGGGAGGCCGCGCACCCCGCCCGAGTGGACACGCGCCCGACCTGATCCGGCGGGCTTGGAACCGGTGATGACCGGTGCGCGTCTCGCCGGCATGCTGACCTACCCCACCGTGGCGCGACCATCGCGCCGGGCGCTTGCGCTCGCCCTGCCGCTGACCCTGATCATCGCCGCGTGCAGTGCGGCCGCAGCGCCGACACTGAGCCCGGCCACGCCGACACCTCGGCCGACGCCGACCGCCGTGCCAGGGGAGGGCGGCTCGGGCGAGCCGGGCGGTGGGTCCGGCGGCAACACCGGCGGTGGCAGCGAGCCGGGCGATCCAGGCGACGGCATCGTCTTCCCGTTCCCGCCGGTTCCCGGCGACGACCCGCTGCTCGGCGACGCGACCGTCGTCGAGACGAAGGCGGGCACGCTGAACCCGCATCCGATCAATGTCCAGCTCGTACGCGCGACCGTCCAGGACGGCCACGTGATCGTCGAGGCTCGCTGGTACAGCGGCGTCGAGGACTGCTACCCGACGGATTCGGTCCAGGTGGATATCGACGAGGACGCGAAGACGATCAAGGTGACCGTGCTCGAGGGATCCGCCGCGGGTGACGTGATATGTATCGAGATCGCGGTTCTCAAGGCGACGGCCGTCGATCTCGGCGCGCTCGCCGCGGGCACGTGGACGATCTCCGCCGAGGGCGACGCCAAGCCGATCGAGCTCGAGGTCGGCTGACCGACTGACCGCTCCGCCGGTGGCGCAGCGCGAACAGTCCGCCATCGCGTGAGAGGCCCGGGCACGTGACCTGTGTCACGATCCGGCGGTGAACCCCCTCGACCTGATCGCGATCGTCCTGATCGTGCTCGCCGTCCTGCTCGGGATCAGGTCCGGTGCCCTCCCCCAGCTCCTCGGGCTGGCCGGCGCAGCCGTCGCTGCACTCGCCGGTCTGGCGCTCCTGCCGTCGGTCACACCGATCCTCGATGAGCTGTCCGCGCCGATCCGCGCGATCGTCGTGCTGTCGGTCCTCATGGGGCTCGTCGGGGTCGGCGAGACGCTCGGGGCGATGCTCGGCCGGCAGGTATCGCAGGCGCTGGGCAACGGGATCTTCGGGGCGCTCGAGCGGGTGGCGGGCGGGGTCGTCGGCGGCGCGCAGGCGATCCTCATCCTGTGGCTCGCCGGCGGCGTCATCGCGGCCGGCCCGTTCCCGAATCTCGCCCAGCTCGCCCAGCGCTCGGTTGCCCTCCGGGTCGTCGACGCGTTTCTGCCGCCACCGACCGAGATCGTCATCGAGCTCGGCCAGCTCCTGGACGACAGCGGGCTACCGAACGTCTTCATCGGGCTCGAGCAGCTGCCGGCGCCGGACATCAAGCTGCCCTCGGACGCGCTCGCCCGCCAGATCGGCCAGCGCGCGGCGCCGTCGGTCCTGCGCGTCGTCGCCGACGGCTGCGACCAGCGCGCGAGCGGCTCGTCGTTCGTCATCGCGCCGGAGTACCTCGTCACGAACGCGCACGTCATCGTCGGCGCCAATTCCGTGCAGGTCCAGACGTCGAGCGACTCGTTCCGGGCAGTCCCGGTGCTCCTCGATCTCGAGCTCGACGTGGCGCTGCTGTGGGCCGACGGCCTGCTTGCCCAGCCGCTCCGGCTCGCCACCAATGAACCCACGCGAGGCGACCTCGGGGCGACGGTCGGCTATCCGGGCGGCGGCAACGAGACCGTCAAGCCGGCCACGGTCTCGGCGACGTACTTCGCGACCGGCCTTGACGTGACCCGCGAGGAGCGCGTCACTCGGCGGATCATCGAGCTCCGGGCGCGGGTCGTCCCGGGCGACAGCGGCGGTCCGTTCGTCCTCGAGAACGGCACCGTCGGCGGCGTTGTCTTCGCCGAGTCACGTGTCGATCCGACGGTCGGGTATGCCCTCTCTGCGCTCGAGGTGCTCGACCGCGTGGAGCCCGCCGTCGGCCGGCAGCAGGGCGTCGCGTCGGGACCATGCGTCCGGTAGGTCACGCCGGCGCACGGTAGGCTCAACGTCGGTCCGGAAAGCCATGCTTCACCGTGCCCGATGTCGCCGGGAACGCTGGAGCCGCTGAGGTGCGCCTCGTGACGAGTCCCACGACCCCGAGTGACAGCCTGCGCGCGCTGGCGGACCGATTCTGGGAGCACTTCGTGGCCGCCTACCCGACGTGGGCCACGGTCATCGGCGATCGCCGGTTCGACGACCGCCTCGACGACCCGTCACAGGCCGGCGTCGCGGCCCGGCTGGCTTGGCTCGACGAGATCGCGGCCGGGGCGCGAGCGATCGACCCGGCCGGCCTCACGTCGATCGAGCGCGTGACGCGCCAGATGCTCGTCGACGAGGCGTCCGACCACGCCGCCTCGCTCCGGACCGGCATCGACGAGTGGACCGTCGACCCCCTCCAGGGTCCGATCATGAACATCCTCGACACCGTCGACTACCAGACGATCCGCACGCCCGAGGAGGGGCGAGCGATGGTCGAGCGGTGGCGTGGGATCGGGCGCTACTTCGACGCGCTTCGGGCCAACCTGCGCGAGGCGGCTGCCGATGGCAAGGTCGCCGTCGTCAAGCCGGTCGAGCGCATGCTCGACATCCTGCGCGGGCTGGAGGCGTTGCCGCCCGGCGAATGGAAGCTGGCAGCGCCGGCATCCGGCGACCTCGAGGGCTGGTCCGAATCCGACCGCGAGCACTTCCGGACCGCGCTCATGGAGCAGGTCCGTGAGATCGCGATCCCCGGCTTCCGACGGTACCGCGAGACCCTCGAGCAGGACGTCCTGCCGCACGCGCGAGGCGAGGACCGGCCCGGCATCCTCCACCTCCCGGGCGGGGCCGAGGCATACCG
>Ga0190265_10003567_pt1 | contig 10632 bp, 7 predicted proteins | sample Popmic124T_FD_133135 | JGI IMG/M metagenome (GOLD analysis project Ga0190265, IMG submission 133135) | Populus adjacent soil microbial communities from riparian zone of Indian Creek, Utah, USA - 124 T | ecosystem: Environmental > Terrestrial > Soil > Riparian zone | place: USA: Utah | collected...
CACCATGCTCGGCGACGTCACCGCCTACGTCTGTCTCGTCTTCGGCTATTTCTTCTACTGGACGATCCACGAGGACTTCCCGCCCGAGCCGAACCCGGGTCCGGGCGTGGCCTGGCCCGCGGCGGCCCTCGGCCTCCTGCTGGGCTCCTGGACGCTGACGCTGCTCGCCCGGCGGTGGAACCGGCGCGACCGCGCGGGGCTCTTCTACGCCGGACTGCTGACCGCCTCCGGTCTCTCGGTGGCGGGCGGCGCCGCTCTCCTCGCCGGCCCCTGGTTCTCCGGCCTCGACCCGGCGAGCCACGCCTATCCCGCGATCGTCTGGATGCTGGTGGTCTGGACCGCCGTCCACGTCGCCGTCGGGCTGATCGCGCAGCTCTACTGCCTGGCGCGGCGGCTCGCCGGGCGCATGACCGCGCGCCACGACATCGACATCGCCAACGTCGTCCTCTACTGGCACTTCGCCGCGTTCATGGCCCTGGTCACGGTGGCGGTGATCGCCGGATTCCCCCTCGTCGCGTGAGGACCGCGGGAGCAACGCGCCATGACCCACCTTCCGGAGAAGCGCGAAAGCCTGTGGAGGCTCACGGTCTCACCCGCGATCTGGTCCGCGCACTTCCTGCTGAGCTACATCACCGCCGCGGTCTGGTGCGCGAAGCTGGCGGGCCGCGACGGCTCCCTGTGGGAGGTCCGGGTGGCGATCGCGGTCTACACGGTCGTCGCGCTGATCGGCATCGGGATCACCGGCTGGAGAGGCTTCCGCCGGCACAGCTTCGGCGACGCAGAAACGCCGCACGACTTCGACACTCCGGAGGACCGCCACCGGTTCCTGGGCTTCGCCACGCTGCTGCTTTCGGCCCTGAGCGCGGTCGCCACCCTGTACGTCGCGCTCGCCGCCGTCTTCATCGAGACCTGCCGCTGATGCGCCGCGCCCTGCTGATCCTCGGAGCCCTGATCCTCGCCGCCGTCTGGCTGGGGCCGCTGCCCCGGCTCGCCCAGACCGCCTTCTTCGCGCACATGTCGATGCACATGGCGGTCGTAGCCGTGGCGGCCCCCCTCCTTGCGCTGGGGATCGCCGGAGGGCGGCTCGACCCGGTGCGCCGGGCTCCGGGCCTCTTCGCTGCCGTTCCGGCTTCCGTGCTGGAGCTGTTGGTGGTGTGGGCCTGGCATGCTCCGGTGCCGCATCACTTGGCGCGGCAGAGCGCGGTGGGGATGGCGGCGGAGCAGGGGATGTTTCTCGCGGCCGGCCTCCTCCTCTGGCTCTCCGCCTTCGGCGGAGACTCTCCGCGCTCCGGCAACCGCACGGCCGCGGGCGTGGTCGGCCTCCTGCTCACCTCCATGCACATGACGCTGCTGGGCGCTCTGCTCGCCCTGGCTCCGCGGCCGGTCTACGCGCACGGCTTTCCGCACCCGGAGGGGGGCCTCTTCGGGCTCACGCCGCTCGAGGACCAGCAACTGGGCGGGGCGATCATGCTCCTGGTCGGCGGCATCTCCTATCTCGTCGGCGGCCTCTCTCTGATGGTGGGACTGCTCAAGGGCGGCGCGCTGGCGCCCGGAGGGAGGGCATGAAGAGGCTGCTCGGTTCCCTCGGGCTTTTCGCCTCCATGCTCGTCGCCGGCGTGTCGCATCTCCTCGCCCCGCGCGAGCCCGCGGAGGAGTGGGAGCGGCTGGAGCGGGACTGGAGAAAGCGCCGGAAGCGGAGGGTCCTTTTCGAGGTCGCCGCGATCCTCGCCGTGCTCGGCCTCGGCGGCTTCCTGGTCGCCGCCTCGGGGATCATTCCGATCAAGGCGAGCTCCGGCCACTGGCCGATCACGGTCTGGTTCCTGAAATTCTCGATGCACCGGTCGTTCTCGACCCACAGCCTGGGGGTGAAGGTGCCGCGGCTCGGCGATCCGGGGATGGTGCTGCGCGGCGCCGGCCACTACGAGACCGGCTGCCGTCCCTGCCATGGCAGCCCGGACCTGCCGCAGCCCCGGATCGCCGCGGCGATGCTCCCGGTTCCGCCCTACCTGCCGCCGGTGATCCACGAGTGGAAGCCGGCGGAGCTCTTCTCGGTCGTCAAGCACGGCGTCAAGCTCACCGGCATGCCCGCCTGGCCGAGCCAGCAGCGCGACGACGAGGTCTGGGCGATGGTGGCCTTCCTGCTCGTCATGCCGGAGCTGGACGCGGAGGAATACCGGCGGCTCGTCCACGGCGGGATCCCCGCGACCGGCGGGGGGGAGCCGATGCCCGATCTGCTCGCGCCGGAGAAGCCGCCCAAAGCAGTGCTCGAGACCTGCGCGCGCTGCCATGGCGCCGACGGCCGCGGGCGGGTCCGCGGCGCCTTCCCGCGCCTCGCCGGCCAGCGCCCCACCTACCTTCATGCCAGTCTCCGGGCTTTCGCGCGGGGGGAGAGGCACAGCGGCATCATGGGGCCCATCGCCGCGGGCCTGAGCCCCGCCGAGATGCGCGATCTCGCCCGCTACTTCGCGAGCCTGCCGGCGGCGCCTGCTGTCAGGCCGGAATTCTCAGAGGCGGTCGAGCGTGGCCGGGTGATCGCGCACCGCGGCATCCCGGGCCGGAAGGTCCCCTCGTGCGCGGACTGCCACGGCCCCGGCGCCGTCCGCCGGAACCCGGTCTTTCCCGTGCTCGCCGGCCAAGACGCCCTCTATCTCGTGCAGCAGCTCGAGCTGTTCAAGAAGAAGCATCGGGGCGGCTCGCCCTGGGCCCACCTCATGCATCCGGTCGCCGGGCGATTGTCGACGGAGCAGATGCGCGACGTGGCGCTGTACTACGAGTCGCTGGCGGCGGGGCGTGGAGGGGAACCTCGATAGGTCGGAGACCCAGGTTGTGTTGGGGTAGACTAGAGCAGCGATGGCGCGTATCTATCTGGAGACCTCGTTTATCAGCTATCTCACGGCGGCTCCCCGCGAGAGTCGAGACCCTATCGCGGCTGCGCACCAACAGCTTGCGATCGAGTGGTGGTCGCGGCGGCGGGCTGACTTCGACCTCGTCATTTCTCAGGTCGTGATCGATGAGATTCAGATGGGGGATCCCGCCTACGCAAAGAATCGACTGGAGGTAGTCGCCTCCCTGTCGCGCCTCCTCGTGACAGATCAGGCTACGGCCCTGGCGCGAGACATCCTTTCCAAAGGACTACATCGCGAACCTGGAGGTGCTACCTCGCATCGCAGACCTCTGTGAGGACTTGGGACTTGTGCTCCCTATCATCTGCACTCCCGAAGAACTGTTAGGAGTTGGCAATGATCACTGATCCGGTTGTCGAGCGGCTCCACAAACAACGCGAAGAGTACATGGAGCGATTTGAGTACGATTTCGAGGCGATCGTTCGTGACATCAGGTCGCGTGAAGCGTCCTTCCCGACACCCTTGCTGGAGCCGCCGGCATCGCCGCCCAAGAAGGCGGTCCGGCGAGCTCACTTCGCCCGCCGCTGACACTCGGCGCGTTCTCTTCCGTCGGCGGAAGACCGACCCGGCCAACCAGAACAAGTGTCTGGCAAGTGTTGGAGGAGAAGTTGTAGATCTCGACCAAATAGAGATGCTGGACCTGCCGAGGACACCCAGGAGGATGTCGTCGATCATTGGGTCGGGCCGCAAAAGGTAATGGCCCTGATCTGCGCGGCAGGTGATTTCAACTAACGTTCAACCTTCGTTCCAGCGGACACCTGGCTCACGCCCATGTGGCGCTGATCTGCCGCAGTTTTAGACGTCACTTCTCCACGTTAGCGAGAAGGAGAGAGAAAGCGGTCGTGGTTCAGGCGCCGCGGCATTGTCAGCGCCAGCGCAGCCCTGACCCTCAGCGACTCCTCCTCCGGCGGAGAACCGAGCCGGCGAGCTTTCCAACAAGAAACCCCAACCCTCCCGCGGCAGCCATCTCCACCCAGGGAATGCCCTCCCCCCGCCGCTCGCCGGGCGGACTTCCAGTCCCCTCATAGGCCATCCGGAGGACCTGCGCGAGGTGGAGGGGGCGGCGTCCGGTCCCCTGGGTGATCTGCTCGTGGCAGCTGAAGCCGTCGGCGAGGACGAGCGTGTCCTCCTGAGCCTTTCGAACGGCCGGCAGGAGCACTCGCTCGCCGCACTGCATGGAGACCCGGTAGTGCTCGCCCTCCTCGAAGCCGAACGCTCCCGCCATGCCGCAGCAGCCGGAGTCGAGGATCTCCAGGTCCAGGCCGAGGGCTTCCAGGACCTCTTTCTCTCCATCCCGGGGCACCAGCGCCTTCTGGTGGCAGTGCACGTGCAGAACGGCGCGGCGGCGCAGCTCGGGAAGACGGTCGAGGGCCTTCTCCTTGACCAGGAGCTCGCTCAGCAGAAAGACCTGCTGTGAGAGGCGCCGGGCGTCTTCGTCGTCGGGGAAGAGGTTGACCAACTCGTCGCGGAAGACCGCGGCGCAGCTCGGCTCGAGCGCCACGATCGGCGTGCCGGCCCGGATCTCGTCCCGCAGCTCGGTGAGAATCTCGCGGAGCCGGCGCTTCGCCAGACGGAGCATGCCGTAGTCGTAGAGCGGCCGGCCGCAGCAGAGCGGATGGCGCGGGATCTCGACGCCGAAGCCGAGCCGTTCCAGGACCTCGACCGCGGCCTCGGGGATCTCGGGATGGAAATGGTCGTTGAAGGTGTCCGGCCAGAGGAGCACCCGGCGCCCGTTTCCGTTGCCGGCCTTCCGGGCGGCGAACCGCTTGCGGAAGGTCGAGGGTGCGAAGGCCGGGATCGAGCGCTCCGGGGCGATGCCCGCCGCGAGCTTGGCCAGGCTCCGCAGGCCGGGCGTCTGGGTGACGAGGTTGGCGAGGTGCGGAGCGTTCGAGGCGAGGCGAGCCCACCAGCGGATCAGGCCGAAGGCGTAGGCCGGCCGCGGACGCAGACGCAGCGCGTAGTAGTGCGAGAAGAACTCGGCCTTGTAGGTGGCCATGTCCACCTCGACTGGGCACTCCCCCTTGCACGCCTTGCAGGCGAGGCAAAGGTCAAGCGCCTCCTTGACGTGCTCGTCCCGCCAGCCGCCGGAGAGCGGGTCCCCCTCCAGCATCTCGAAGAGCAGGCGGGCGCGTCCGCGCGTCGAATGCAGCTCCTCGCGCGTGGCCATGTAGCTCGGGCACATGGTGCCGCTCCCGGTCTTGCGGCAGGCGCCGACGCCCACGCAGCGCAACGTGGCGTTGGCCAGGCTGCCGTCGTCGTCCGGGAGCCGGAAGTGCGTGCGCAGCCGCGGCGGGTTGTAGCCCGTGCCCAGGCGCAGGTTCTGGTCGAGGCGGTAGGCGTCGACGACCTTGCCCGGGTTCATCCGGCCGTCCGGGTCCCAGATCGACTTGAACTCGCGGAAGGCATCGACCAGCTCCGGCCCGAACATCCGGGGCAGGAGCTCGGCCCGCGACTGGCCGTCGCCGTGCTCTCCCGAGAGCGAGCCGCCGTAGCGGAGGACGAGGTCGGCCGCATCCTCGACGAAGGCCCGGAACTTGCGGATCCCCGGCTCGGTGACCAGGTCGAAATCGATCCGCGTGTGCACGCAGCCGTCGCCGAAGTGGCCGTAGAGCGAGCACCCATAGCCGTACCGGTCCATGAGCTTGCGCAGCTCGCGCAGGTAGCCGCCCAGCTTCGCGGGAGCCACGGCCGAGTCCTCCCAGCCCTCCCAGGCGTGGGGCTCGCCCGGCACGTGCGCGGTGGCGCCCAGCGCGGACTCGCGGACCTTCCAGAGAGCCTTGGCCTGGCGGGGATCGTCGAAGAGCACCATGGCCGGAGCGTCCGGCTTGTCCCGCAGCGCGGCCATCAGGTCCCGGGCGCGGGAGTCGGACTCCTCCCGGTCCTCGCCGCCCATCTCGACGAGCAGCCATCCCCGGCCCTCGGGCAGCAGCTCGACGCCGTCCATGTGCAGGTGCTTGCGCTTCAGCTGCCCCACGAGCACCTCGTCGATCCCTTCGAGCCCGGTCGGGCCGTGCTCGAGGATCTCCGGGACGTGATCGGCCGCCGTGTAGACGTCGGGGTAGCCCAGGACCAGCAGGGTGCGCGCCGGCGGGCTGGGCACGAGGCGCAGGGTGGCTTCGAGGACGGTGACGCAGGTGCCCTCGGAGCCGACCAGTGCGCGGGCGACGTGGAAACCGTTCTCCGGCAGCAGGGAATTCAGGTTGTAGCCCGACACCCGGCGCGGGATGTCGGGGTACTTCTCGCGGATGAGACCGGCATGGCGGTCGCGCAGCGCGCGGAGGCGGGCGTAGATCTCGCCGCGCCGGCCGCCGGAGCGGACGATCCGCTCCAGCTCCTCCTCCTTCGTCGCTCCGACGCGAAGTCGCAGGCCGTCGTAGGTGAGGACCTCCAGCTCCTCGACGTTTGCGTCGGTCTTGCCGGCCATCACCGAGTGCACGCCGCAGGAGTTGTTGCCGATCATGCCGCCCAGGGTGCAGTGGGTGTGGGTGGCGGGATCGGGACCGAAGGTGAGGTGGTGCTGCTCGGCCGCATCGCGCAGCTCGTCGAGCACGAGCCCCGGCTCGATCCGCGCCCGGCGCGCCTGCGGGTCGAGGTCGAGGATGCGATTGAGGTGCTTGGAGAAGTCGAGGACGACCGCGACGTTGCAGCACTGGCCCGCGAGGCTCGTGCCGCCGCCGCGCGAAAGGACCGGCGCGCCGAAGCCGCGGCACACTTCGACGGTCGCGGTGACATCGTCGATCGTGCGCGGGATCACGATGCCGATCGGCACTTGGCGGTAGTTCGAGGCGTCGGTGGCGTAGAGCGCGCGGCTGCCGGCGTCGAAGCGCACCTCGCCCCGGACGTGGGCGCGCAGCTCGGTTTCCAGCGTCGTCATCGTCCGTCCGCCCCTCCTCTCTCCTCAGAACAGAACGGCGAAGCGCTCGGCGTCGGCGTGCTTGAAGTCCAACCCCAGACCGGGCCGCGAGAGATCGGGGCGGAGCTCGTCGCGCACGGGACGGAGCGCGCCGTCGAACAGCATCCGCTCGATGCGGGCATGGTCGTGGAAATACTCGACGTGGACGGCGGGGGAGAGGGCGCAGCACGGGTGGGCGTGCAGCGACGGCGCGGTATGCGCCGAGAGCGGCACCGGCTCGGCCTCGCAGAGCGCCCCCGCGCGCAGGAAGCCGGTGATCCCGGCGCAACGCGTGGCATCGGCCTGGAGGACGTCCACTGCTCCGGCCCGGAGCATCCGGCGGAAGTAGAACAGCCCATAGCCGTACTCGCCGGCCGCGATGGCCATGCCCGCCGGACCGCGGTCGCGCAGCAGCCGCAATCCCTCGAGATCGTCCGAGGAGACCGGCTCCTCGAACCAGGTGACGCCGAGCCCGCTGAAGTCCTCGGCAAAAGCGAGCGCCTGCTTGCGGGTGTAGGCGCCGTTGGCGTCGACGAAGAGCTCCGCGGCCGGACCGATCGCCTCGCGGGCGGCGCGCACCCGTTCGAGATCCGAGCCCGGGTCGCGGCCGACCTTCATCTTGACCCGCGAGATCCCCTCGGCCACCCAGCCGCCGAGCTGGTCGCGGAGCTGATCCAGCGCATAGGAGGTGAAGCCGCCGCTGCCGTAGACCGGCACGCTCTCGCGCACCGGGCCGAGGAGGCGGACCAGCGGCAGCCCGAGCAGGCGGGCCTTCAAGTCCCAGAGCGCCACGTCCACGGCGGCGATGGCCGACGCCGCGATCCCCGGCATGCCGACGTTGCGGACCGCGTGAGCCATGGCCGCCCAGGAGCCGGACACGGCCAGTGCGTCGCGCCCGCGCACCACTCCGGCCAGGAGATCCTGAATCAGCCGGGCGGCGGCGGTGGCGGCGTAGGTGTAGCCGAGGCCGCGCTCACCGCCGGCCGATGCCTCAGCGAGCACCAGGGTGGTGGAATCCCAGGCGAAGGTGCCGTCCGACTCGGGAAAATCGGTGGGGATCGTGAAGGCCGAGACCTCGATGCGCTCGATCGGCACCGCGCCGCGCAGCACCGCCCGCTCCAGGACCGCGGGCATGGCTCAGACCATCTCCTTGACCTTGTCCTCCAGCACGGTGAGCGCGATCTTCCCGCGGTTGGGCTCGCCCTTAGCAAGGGACTCGGCGAGCTTCGCCGCCTGCCGCGCCGTGGTCTTGGGTGGCATCGGCGGCTCGAACGGATCGACCACCGCTTCGACCAGCACCGGACCCGGTGTGGCGAGCGCCTGGTCCAGGATGGCGCCGCAGTCGGCCGGGTCCTCGATGGTGAGGCCGGTTGCTCCGAAGGCGCGGGCGACGGCGGCGAAATCGATCGGCTCCAACTCGCAGCCGTACTCCGGGTTGCCCAGGAAGACCATCTGCTCCCACTTGATCATCCCCAGCGAGTTGTTCTTGACGACGATTACCTTGATCGGCAGCTTGTACTTGACCGCTGTGGAGAGCTCGGCCATGAGCATGGAGAAGCCGCCGTCGCCGACGAAGGCGACACACTGGCGATCCGGATGGGCGATCTGGGCGGCGATGGTGTAGGGCAGCCCGTTGGCCATGGAGGCCAGCGTGCCGGAGAGCGAGCACATCTGGCCGCGCTTGATCCGGATCTGGCGGGCGAACCAGGTGGCGATGGTCCCCGAGTCGCACGAGATGATGGCGTCCGGGGAGAGGCGCTCGCCGAGCTCCCAGGCCACAACCTGCGGCTTCATCGGTTTGTCGGTGCGCGAGGCGCGCTCCTTCATCAGCTTCCACCAGTCCCGCATGCTCTCCTGGGCCTTCTCCAGGAAGCGCCGGTCCTCGTTGCGGACCAGCAGCGGCAGCAGCTTCTGCAGCGTGGCCTTGGTGTCGCCGACGAGCCCCACCTCGACGGGGTAGCGCAGGCCGATGCGCAGCGGATCGAGGTCGATCTGCACGCCGCGGGCGTCGCCCGGCTTGGGTAGGAACTCCATGTAGGGGAAGGACGTGCCTACCATCAGGAGCGTGTCGCACTCCTCCATGGCCTCCTGCGAGGGACGGGTGCCGAGCAGTCCGATGCCGCCCGTGGTGTAAGGGCTGTCGTCCGGCACCGCCGCCTTGCCGAGGAGCGCCTTGACGATGGGAGCTCCGAGCTTTTCGGCGAGCGACTCGAGCTCGTCCGTGGCATGGAGCGCGCCGCGGCCGGCCAGGATGACGATCTTGCGGCCGGCGTTCAGCACCTCCGCAGCGCGGAACAGCTCCTCCTCCGCGGGCAGGCCGGCGCGGCGGGTGGTCACGCTGGACTCGCGGCCGGCCTTGTTGCGCGGCGAGGGCTCGCCCCCCTCCTGCTCCTGCAGGTCGACGGGGAAGTTGATGTGCGCGACTCCGCGGTAGCTCAGGGCGGCGCGGCAGGCGAGGTGCGCCACGTTTTCGACGTGCGCGGCGCCCATCACCCGCGTGTTGTAGACGGCGACGTCCTCGAACACGCGGTCGAGATCCACGTCCTGCTGGGCGAAGGTGTCGATCAGGTCGTGGTAATGGTGGCCGGTAATGGCGAGGACCGGCTGGCCGTCCAGCTTGGCGTCGTAGAGACCGTTGAGCAGGTGGATGCCCCCCGGGCCCGAGGTGGCGAGGCAGACGCCCAGCTTGCCCGTGTACTTGGCATAGGCGCACGCCATGAACGCCGCCGACTCTTCATGGCGCACCTGGATGAAGCGGATCTTGTCCTGGCGCGTGCGCAGCGCCTCCATGATGCCGTTGATGCCGTCCCCGGGGAGCCCGAAGATGGTGTCTACTCCCCAGATCTGGAGGGTTTCGATCAGGATGTCGGCCGCGGTCCTCGACATGCGGGCCTCCTTTCGTCCAGAAAGTTGGAGCCTGCAAGGCAGGTGCCGCCGGGCAAGCCTCTACAGGACATACCCCTTCGCCAGCGTCCGATATTCTTCGATCTGTCTCCGCTCCCACTCGCCATCTTTCCCGAGCTCGGCCGCCATCAGCCGTGCAACGGTCGGCGCGGCTTCGGCGCTCGCCCGGGCGTCGAGGAGGAGGGCGCGGGTGCGGCGGGCGAGGACGTCCTCGACCGTGCGCGCCATCTCGTGGCGGGCGGCCCAGACCACTTCGCAGAGACGGTAGGGGAGGCGCGGGTGGAGCGGCTGCCGCCACTCGGGCCGCTCTTCGGCGAGGCGCAAGAGGGAAACCGCATCCGAGCCGTAGACCGCCCAGTCCGCCGTGGGCTCCACCTCGGCGGACCAGCCGTGGAGGCGCAGCTCCGCCGTGCCGGACGGAAACTCCGGCAACCCGGCCAGGAGGGCGGCCTGGGTCACCGTGTCCTCTCCCATGCGGCGGTAGGTCGTCCACTTGCCGCCGGTGATCGTCACCAGGCCCGAAGGGGAGATGAGGAGCGTGTGGTCGCGGGAGAGGGCGGCGGTCTTTATTCCGTCGCCGGAGCGCACCAGGGGTCGGAGCCCCGCGAAGCAGGAGAGCACGTCCGAGGGTGACGGGTCGCGGGTCAGATAGCGGGCGATGTGGGTGAGGAGGAAGTCGATCTCTTCCGGCAGGGCGCGCGGCTCCAGCGAGCGCTCGGAGAGCGGCGTGTCCGTCGTCCCCACGATCACCCGGCCGTGCCAGGGGACCGCGAAGAGGACGCGGCCGTCGTCGGTGTGGGGCACCAGGATGGCACTCTCCCCGGGCTGAAACGAGCGGTCGAGCACCAGGTGGATCCCCTGGCTCAGGGCGAGGATCGGCTCGCTGGCCGGCTCGTCCATGCGCCGCAGGTCGTCCGCGAAGATCCCGGTCGC
>Ga0190265_10003568_pt1 | contig 10631 bp, 11 predicted proteins | sample Popmic124T_FD_133135 | JGI IMG/M metagenome (GOLD analysis project Ga0190265, IMG submission 133135) | Populus adjacent soil microbial communities from riparian zone of Indian Creek, Utah, USA - 124 T | ecosystem: Environmental > Terrestrial > Soil > Riparian zone | place: USA: Utah | collected...
CACGCGACCGACGCCCACTCCGACTACAACGACCTGCTCGGCTCGACCGGCAACTGCAACCCGGCCTCGGACATCTCCTCCTACTGGGTGCCCACGCTCTACCGCAACAACCAGGAGATCGTCCCGACCGGAATCACCTTCTACTACCTCGGCGAGGGCGTGAACAACCCCGGCGCGACCCAGCCGACCCCGGTCGGCCTCAAGATCGTCGCGGGCAACGCGAAGGCGACCGGCGACGCGGACAGCATCGCCCGCTGGTCCTGCCTGCACGCCGGGCACGTGCCCCCGTCGAAGAACTTCGTCAACTGTCCGGCCGGCACCCAGCTGGAGACCTATTTGGACTTCCCGCAGTGCTGGAACGGCACGAGCCTGGACTCGTCGGACCACAAGAGCCACATGGCCTACCCGGTCGGCGGCAACTGCCCGGCCGCGCACCCGGTCCAGGTGCCGAAGCTGCGCATGGTGCTGCGTTACCCGGTCAACGGCGACCCGGCGCAGTTCCGGCTCGCCTCCGGGAACGGGCGCACGATGCACGGTGACTTCTTCAACGTGTGGCCCGCGGACGAGATGGAGAGGCGGGTACGCGACTGCATCCGGCCGGTCATCAAGTGCGGCCACGACGGGCGTCCACTGTGACCGTGCTCCGCGTGCTCATGGTTGTCCTGCTGGCCACGGGCATCGCCGCCTGTGGCCGGCAGGCCCCCGCCGGCTCGCCGGCGCAACACCAAGGCCACCAAGGAAACCAGGTGCGGCCGGCGCCCGTCGCCGAGCCGGTCCGGTCCGTGCCGGCGGGTGGGTTCGGCGTCACCGAGCAGGCGTTCGTCGAGCTGTCGATCGCGACCGACGACCAGGCGGTGAAGCTGGCGGACCTCGGGACGACGCGGGCGGTCGACCCGACGTTGCGTGCGCTCGCCGGCCGGCTCGGCACGGCCCGGCGCGCGGAGCTGACCGAGCTGCACGGGCTGCTGGACTCGGCGGCCGTGACCTACGTGAACCACCACAAGGGCCACGACATGCCTGGCATGCCGACCGAGACCGAGCTGGCCGACCTGACCCGCGCCGGCACGGGGTTCGACAAGGTGTTCGCCGGTCTGGTCCTGGCCCACCTGACGGAGTCGGCGACCGTGGCGGAGTCGGCCGCCCGGCAGGTGAGCCACGCGGCGACCAAGGACGTCGCGACCCGGATGGCGCGGGAGCGGGCGGCCGCCCTCGACCGGCTCGGGGACGCGCGCTGAGGCGTTGTCGAGCCGGGCCGCGGGTATAAAGAAGCCGTGCCGCGCCCCTCGTCGAAGCGAGTAACCCTCGAGGAGGTGGCGCGGGTGGCGGGCGTGTCGCGGGCAAGCGCGTCGCGGGTGGTGAACGGCGTGCCGAGCGTCGACGAGACCATCCGGGTGGCGGTGCGGGACGCGATCGCGGCGACCGGCTACCTGCCCAACCCGGCCGCCCGCTCGCTGGTCACCCGCCGGGCCGACGCGGTCGCGCTGGTGTTGCCCGAGGAGGGACGGATCCTGGGCGACCCGTTCTTTCCCCGGGTGGTCCAGGGTGCGATGGCGGTACTCGGCGCCCGCGGCGTGCACCTGGTGTTGATGACCACCGAGGCCGACACCCGCGCCCAGGTGTCCTCGGACCTGCGCCGCGGCCGGCTAGACGGCGTGATCCTGATCCACACCGATCCGCTGGACCCGCTCCCCCGCCTGCTGGTCGACGGCCACTTCCCGGTCGTGCTGTCCGCCCGCCCGATCCAGCCGCTGCCGATCACCTATGTCGACGTGAACCAGACCGAGGGCGCCGCGCTGGCCGCCCGGCACCTGGTCGCCACCGGCCGGCGCCGGATCGCGACGATCGCCGGGCCGCAGCACACCTCGGCCGGCCAGGACCGGCTGACCGGCTTCCGCGCCGCACTGCCCGACCCGGACGTCGTGTGGGTGGAGGGCGAGTTCACCAGGGAGAGCGGCACCGCCGGGATGTCGGCGCTGCTGGACCGGCACCCCGACCTGGACGGCGTGTTCGCCGCGTCGGACCTGATGGCCCAGGGCGCGCTGGCGGTGCTGCGCACGCACGGCCGGCGAGTCCCGCAGGACGTCGCCGTGGTCGGCTTCGACGACAGCTCGGCGGCGCTGGCCTGCGAGCCGCCCCTGACCACGGTCCGCCAACCGGTGGAGGACATGGCCGCGGAGATGGCCCGGCTGCTGCTACACCAGGTCGACCACCCGGACACCCCGCCGACCAGGACCATCTTCCAACCGAGGCTGATCCGCCGCGGCTCCGCCTGAGCCAGGCACTTCGCCGGCGGCGGCGTCAGTCCTGCCGTGCCAGGGCGACCCGCTCGTTCGCGTCGGCCAGGTCCTCGTCGGTCGGCGCGTCGTCCTGGGTCAGGCTCGCCCGCCAGTAGCCGGTGAAGTCGATGGCCCGCTTGGCCATGCCGCGGTCGTCGACCAGGTGGCGGCGCAGCGACCGGACCGCGCCCGCCTCGCCGGCCAGCCACGCGTGCGCCGCGGCGGGGAGCTCGGCCGCCCGGACCGCGGGCACCAGGGACTCGCCGCGGGAGCGGTGCAGCCAGGTCAGCGACACCTCAGCCGGCGAGTCGAGCCGCTGTTCCTCGGCCGGGTCGTGAACCTCGACGAACGCCTGCACGGAAACGCCGGCCGGCAACGACTCCAGCAGCGAGCCCATCGCCGGCAACGCGGTCTCGTCGCCGGCGAACACGTAGGACGCCGCCGTCGGCAGCGGCTGGCGGTACACAGTGGACGGTCCGTAGCGGCCGAGCACCTCGCCCGGTTCGGCGGTGCGTGCCCAGCGGGCGGCCGGGCCGGCCGTGCCGTGCAGCACGAAGTCGATGTCGAGCTCGGCGCGGGCCGGGTCGTGGGCGCGCACGGTGAAGCTGCGCATCCACGGCCGCTCGTCCTCCGGGATCGCCAGGAACTCCCGGTACCAACGCATGTCGTCGCCGTCGGCGACCGGCAGCCGCGGGACGGGTTGGCCCGGCCGCGGGAAGCACAGCTTGAGCTGCTGGTCCGGCCACGTCTCGAAGCCCGCCGGGGCCGCGAAGCTGACCCGGCGCATGCGCGGGGTCAACGTCCGCACCCGGGTCACCGCGAGCAGGTCCACAAGTTCCATCACGTCTCCTTACGGTGTAAAGTGATGGTACTTTACACTGTAAGGAGATGCCAGTGGTCGTCTTCGCCGGCCAGGGTGACCCCCTGCGCTCGCTCGCCCTGCTGTGGCGGGCAGCCACACCGGAGGGCCCACGGCCCGGCCCTCGCCCCGCGTTGACCGTGGACGAGATCGTCGACGCGGCCATCGCGGTCGCGGACGAGGCCGGCATGGCGGCGCTGTCCATGCGGGCGGTCGGCCAGCGGCTCGGCCGGACCGGGATGGCGCTCTACACCTATGTGCCGAGCAAGAGCGAGCTGGTCGATCTGATGCACGACCGTGCCCACGCCGGCATGCGCGACACCTACGCCCCGGAGGCTGGCTGGCGGGCGGCGGCACAGGCGTGGGCCGGTGACCTGTGGGAGCTCTACCAACGGCATCCGTGGCTGCTGCAGGTCTCGCAGGTGCGGCCGGTGCTCGGCCCGCACGAGTACGCCGTGGTCGAGGCGATCACCCGGATCCTGTTCACCACGGGGCTGCCGGCCCGACTGCTGACCCGCGTGGTCGGCACCCTGTCCCACTTCGTCCGCGGTGCCGCCTCCACCGTGGCCGAGTCCCGGCTGGCGACCACCGACACCGGTGTGTCCGATGAGGACTGGTGGGCGGCCAGGTCCGCGGCGCTGCCCGAGGTCGTGCCCGACTTCGCCGACCGCTACCCGATGATCACCCGGCTGGGTGCCGAGGACACGTTCGGATACGACCCGGACCGGTCCTACCTGGAACAGCAGGCCCAGGAGACCTTTCGGGTCGGCCTGGCGGTGATCCTGGACGGCGTCGAGACCGCGATCGGCCGAACCTGACACCCGGGCTGGCACCATGGGCGGCGTGGTCGAACCCCGCGGTCCCGCCGTGCCCACCCATGTCGTCGCCACCGCGGGGCACGTGGACCACGGCAAGTCGACGCTCGTGCACGCGCTCACCGGCATGCAGCCCGACCGGTGGGCGGAGGAGCGGCGCCGCGGGCTCACCATCGACCTCGGGTTCGCCTGGACCGACCTCGCCGGGCACCGGCTCGCCTTCGTCGACGTGCCGGGCCACGAGCGGTTCGTGCCCAACATGCTCGCCGGCGTCGGGCCGGTGCCCGCGGTGCTGTTCGTCGTCGCCGCCGACGAGGGCTGGATGGCGCAGTCCGACGAGCACCTCGCCGCGCTCGACGCGTTCGGCGTGCGGCACGGTCTGCTCGCCGTCACCAAGTGCGACCGCGCCGACCCGGCGCCGGCCCGCGCCGAGGCCCTGGCGCGGATCGCGCGCACGTCCATCGGCCCGGTGCCCGCGGTAGCGGTGAGTGGGCGGACCGGCGCCGGCCTCGACGAGCTGCGCGCCGAGGTCGCCGCGCTTGGCGCCCGGTTGCCCGAGCCCGACCGGGGCGCCGACGTGCGGCTGTGGGTCGACCGCGCGTTCACCGTCCGCGGCGCGGGGACCGTGGTCACCGGCACCCTCGCCGCCGGCACCGTCGCGGTCGGCGACGAGCTGGAGCTGGGCGGCAACCGGGTGCGGGTCCGCGGCCTGCAGACCCTCGGCGCGGCGGCCGACCGGGTGGGCGCGGTCGCCCGGGTCGCGGTCAACCTGCGGGGCGTGGAACGCGACGCGGTCGGCCGCGGCGACGCGCTGCACACGCCCGGCGCCTGGCGCCCGACCGGCGAGGTCGACGTCCGCCTGCGCGGCACTCCGCCCGCCGACCTTCCGACGCAGCTGGTGCTGCACCTCGGTTCGGCGTCCGTCCCGGTCCGCGTCCGTCCACTCGGGACGGACACGGCGCGGCTGACCCTGCGGGTGGCGCTGCCGCTGCGGGCCGGCGACACGGGCCTGCTTCGCGACCCCGGCGCGCACCGGATCGCCGCCGGCGTCGACGTCCTCGACGTCGCGCCGCCGCCACTTCGCCGCCGGGGCGCTGCCGCGGCCCGGGCCGCCGAGCTGGCCGACCCCGCCGCCGCGTTCCTGCGCCACCACGGTGCCGTGCCGGCCGAGGAGCTCCGGGTGCTTGGGCTGGCGCCGCGCGGTGCGCTGGTCGATGGCTGGCACGTCGACGAGGTCTGGTGGGCAGCGGTTCCGGCGCGGGCGGTCGCGGCCGTGACGGCGTGGCGCGCCGAGCATCCGCTCGCCGACGGCATGCCGGCCGAGGCGCTGCGGCGGCGGCTCGACGTGCCGGCGCGACTGCTCGCCGCGGCGCTGCGCCCGACCGGACTGTCCCTTTCGGACGGTCTGGTCCGCGCTCCGGGCAGCCGAGCGCTTCCCTCCGAAGTGGACACCGCGGTCCGCGCGGTCGAGCGGCGGCTCGCCGATCATCCCTTCCACGCGCCGGCGGCCGGCGACCTCGCCGCACTGGGGCTCGGCGAGCGCGAGCTGGCCGCGGCGGCCCGGCTCGGCCGGCTGACCGTGCTGCCCGGCGGCGTGGTGCTCCCGCCCGACGCGGCCGAGCGCGCCGCGCGGATCGCCGCCGCGCTCCCCCAGCCGTTCCCGCTCAGTGCGCTGCGCCAGGCGCTGGACACCACCCGGCGGGTGGCGGTTCCGCTCGCCGAGCACCTCGACGCCCGCGGGCACACCGAGCGGTTGGCCGACGGCACCCGGCGTGCGCGTATTTGACACTCCTCCACGGTGCCCGGTCTGGGTACGCGGGCCGGCTACTGAGGGCGTCGCTGGCGCTCACCATCGCCGGTGCCGGTTTGTCGGTCCTCGGCCGGCGCAGCCGCCCTCGCCTCGGCGGCGGCCGGGGTCGCCTATCTCGCTCCGGGCCTAGGCCCGGACCTACCGGCGGGCTACGCTTGAACCGCCCGGTCGAGCCGGTGCCGTGTGGAACGCGACCCCTGTCGGGAGCGACCATGGGAGAGCAAGCTGATCGGGCCGGGCCCGACCCCCTGCTGGTGCTGCGCCGTGTCCCGCACGGGCCCGACCTCGTCGTGGTCGTCGCCACCGGGGAGATCGACCTGGTCACCGCCCCGCTGCTGAGCCGCGAGCTGGCCGCCGCCAGCTCGCCCGTCGTCGTGCTCGACCTCGCCGAGGTCACCTTCCTCGCCGCCGCGGGCCTGACCGTGTTGCTGTCGGCCAAGCAGCGGGCGAGCGCGGCCGGCAGCCGGTTCGGCCTGGTCGGCGCCACCCAGGCGGTGCGCCGCGTGCTGGAGGTCACCGGTATCGCGGAGCTGATGCCCTGTCACCGGACACTCGAAGCGGTGATTCGCGAGCTGGTCGTGACCGCCCCGGATTAGCCGTCCGGATCGCGGGTACAGGGTGTGCGCGACGAAGGGGAGTCGGATGACGCTCGCGGACACCTTGCTCGACCGGCTGATCCTGCCGGGCAACTCACGGATCGGCTATCGGGTTCGCCGGCGGGCCGCCGACTGGCCGGCCGACCCGGCCCCCGACTCACTCGCCGGTTCCGTCGCGCTGGTCACCGGCGCCGGCTCGGGCCTCGGCACTGCCACGGCGATCGGGCTGGCCCGGCTCGGCGCGCGGGTGCACCTGCTCGGCCGGCACCTGGACCGCCTGGAGCACGCCCGCGCGGAGGTGGGCGAACGAGTGCCCGGTGCCGAGTTGGAGGTCGAGCAGTGCGACCTGTCGGTGCTGGCGCGGGTGCGCGAGTTCGCCGCGGACTTCGCCGCCCGCACACCTGAGCTGACCGTGCTGGTGCACAACGCCGGGGTGCTGGCGCACACGCGCACGGAGACCGAGGAGGGCAACGAGCTCGACTTCGCCACGCACGTGCTCGGCCCGTTCCTGCTCACCGGCCTGCTGCGGAAGAACCTGGCCGCAGCCGCGCCGAGCCGGGTGATCTTCGTGTCGTCCAGCGGGATGTACGGCCAGCGGCTGCGCTCCGAGGACCCGCAGTACCTGCGGGGCACCTACCGCGGGCTGACCGCGTACGCGCGGACCAAGCGGATGCAGGTGGTGCTGGCCGAAGAGTTGGCCAAGCGCCTGGCCGACGACGGCATCGTGGTGCACGCCGTGCATCCGGGCTGGGTGGAGACGCCCGGCCTCGCGCACTGGCTGCCCCGCTTCGCCACGATCACGAAACCGGTGCTGCGCACCGCGGAGGAGGGCGCGGACACGACCGTCTGGGTCGCCGCTGCGCCGGAGCCGCTGCGCAGGTCGGGGCTCTTCTGGCACGACCGGCAGCCGCGGCCGACGCACTATCTGCCGCACACGAAGGAGACGCCGGAGCAGCGTGCTGAGCTTCTGCGATCGTGCGAACGACTGACCGGACACGCGCAACCGTGACAATTCAGGTGTCACGAGCGATGCAAAGGGGTATACCGGTCGTGGAAGAGGAGCCAGCCATGACTGTACACGCCCGACAACTAGCCCGGCTATGTCGTGAACGAATGGCAGCGCACGAAGAGCTGCCGGTCATGCACCAACAGCCGGAACAACAGCAGCAAGCAGCTGTGGTGGACACACCGCAGGAACCGAGCCAGGAGACCGAACACCCAGTGCGGTAACGGTTTCCCCGACCCGAACCCGCTCGCCGACGGGTCCACTTGTGCAATCCAGGTGGACGATCCAGCCGACCGTCGCGAGGCGCGTGGGTTCATGCCATGCCAGGAGCACGTTCTCAAGAAGCGCGGGACGAATTGCTCACCCGGAATATTCCGTTGAGGTGGGAAATTCGATGCGAGTCGCGATGGTGTCCGAGCACGCCAACCCGCTCACCCCGCTAGGAGGACAGGACTCTGGCGGCCGCAACCTCCAGGTCGCGGAGCTGTCCGCGGCGTTGGTGCGCCAGGGCCACGAGGTGACCGTCTACACGCGACGGTCCGATTCCGGTTCCCCGGCCGAGGTGCTGACCGACCGCGGCTACCGGGTTGTGCACGTGCCCGCCGGCCCGGCCGGCGATGTCGGCAAGGACGAGCTGCTGCCCTACATGGGTGAGTTCGCCCGATTTCTGCGCGAGCGGTGGGAGACCGACCCGCCCGACGTGGTGCACGCGCACTTCTGGATGTCCGGCCTCGCGGCGGTCTCCGCCACGCGCGGCCTCGACATCCCGGTGGTGCAGACGTTCCACGCCCTTGGCACGGTCGAGCGCCGCCACCTTGACCGGGACGACACCAGCCCGCCCGAGCGCATCGGCACCGAGCGGATGCTCGGTCGCGAGGCCGACCGCATCGCGGCGACGTGCTCGGACGAGGTGACCGAGCTGACGCGGCTTGGCGTGCCGCGCGCGCGGACCTCGATCGTGCCGGGTGGGGTCGACCCGGACCTCTTCCGCCCCGAGGGCGACCGGATGCCGCCCGGCACTCTCACCCACCGCCTCGTCGCGGTCGGCAGACTGGTGCCACGCAAGGGTTTCGCCACCGCGATCGCCGCCCTCCGCGCGCTGCCCGACACCGAGCTGGTGATCGCCGGCGGCCCGGACAAGGCCGAGCTCGGCGACGACGAGCACGCCCGGTTCCTGCGTTCCTTCGCCGAGTCGTTGGGCGTCGGCGACCAGGTCCAGCTGCTCGGGCGGGTGTCCCGGGAGGAGCTGCCCGCCCTGCTGCGCTCGGCCGACGCGCTGGTGTGCACGCCGTGGTACGAGCCGTTCGGCATCGTCGCGCTGGAGGCGATGGCGTGCGGCGTGCCCGTGGTCGCGTCCGCGGTGGGCGGCCTGACCGACACCGTGGTCGACGGCATCACCGGCGTGCTGGTGCCGCCCCGCAAGCCACGCGCACTGGCCGGCGCGCTGCATCACCTGCTGACCCACCGCACGATCGGCGAACAGCTCGGTGCCGCCGGCCGGGACCGAGCCTGGGCGCGGTACTCGTGGGACCGGGTGACGGCCGAGCTCGTCCGGGTATACGAGCGCGCCGGCGCCACCACGGCCACCTCGACGGAGTCCTCGCCGGCGGCCGACACGCCGGTGGGCGTCACGACGGCCTGAACCAGCCCGGCCTGAGCGAGTACGCGGGTGTCCGGCGGGGTAACCCCCGGCATGGCCATCCCGAAGCAGCAGGACCTCGTCGACGTGATCATCGCCGACCACCGCGAGGTCGAGGCGACGTTCGACGAGCTCGCGGCGAGCGGTGACGCCCGCAACCGCCGGGTGCTCGTCGAGCACGCCATCGCGGTGCTGGTCCGCCACACGGCGGCCGAGGAGCAGTACCTCTTTCCCACCGTGCGCCGCGCGCTGCCGGACGGCGAGGACATCGCGGACCTCGAGGTCGGCTCCCTCGCCGACACCGAGCGGCTGCTGAAGCAGCTGGAGCAGACCGACGCCGCGGACCCGCGGTTCCCCGACCAGGTGCAGGACCTGTACACCGCCGTGCGCCGGCATGTCCGCGAGTGCGAGCGGGACATGCTGCCCAGGCTGCGGGCCGCCTGCGAGGATGCCGAGCTGCGCGAGCTGGGCATGAAGTTCCAGCAGAGCAAGAAGTTCGCACCGACCCGCCCGCACCCGGCCACGCCGAACCACCCGCCGATGAACAAGGTCGCCGACGCGGGCATGGGCCTGATCGACCGGGTACGCGACACCCTCACCGGCCGCGACAAGTAACCCGCCCCAACCTCAGAAACGTGTGCACAGCGTGCACACGTGTGTTCCCTTCGTGCACAACTTGACGATGTTGATGTTCCACCAAATTACGATTCACATCGTCAATCCCTCACTGCGAAGGGTTCCCCGAATGCGTTTCCTGACGACCCTGCTCGCGGCCGCCACGGTCGCGGTCACCGCCTTCGCCGGCACCGCCACGGCGGACGTCGGCACGGCGGACACCAGACCGCCGGGCTGCTCCAGCCACTTCAAGGACCCGAACCCGAGACAGCGCACGGTAAACCGCGACACGAACATGCACGAGATGTCGAACCCGCCGGTGTGCGCGCCGCACGGCCCGTACCTGGGCGCGCTGAGCAAGGGCTCGACGTTCATCGTTTACTACGCGGACCCGTACGCGCCGTTGTGGTGCTACGGATACTCGTGGCAGATCGCCAAGACCGGCTACATCCTCTGCGAAGCCTACGACTAGGGAACGGAAATGAGCCGACTGAAGGCGGCCGTGGCCGCGACCCTGATGACCGCGGGCCTGGCCCTGGTGCCGACGGGCACCGCGAGCGCCGAGCCGTGCAACGGCACGTACACCCACTGCGAGACCAACCACTGCGTGACGGGCGTGTTCTACCGAAACTACGACCCGACGGCCGACCACTTCTCCTGGGAGTGGGGCGACACCCTGGTACAGGGCGAACAGGGCAACATCCGGGACGAGCCCTACCGCCGCTACGGCCCGAGGGGCGTCCGAGCGATGCACGGCGGCCAGTGGGGTTTCTACAGCACAGCCTGCTTCCCCGGCTGAGCCAAACGCACCGCGAAGCGCGCGAAGCAAAGTCCTGCCCAGCACGTGTGCTGGGCAGGACTTTTCGCGAATGACAGCCGCTGGGCGGGGTGGGGCTTGGCTCATAACGGACTCGGCCGGGCCTCCGGGCCATAAAGCAGATGGGGCTGGGCTGGGTGGTGTGCGCATTTCGGGCAGGCCGCCAGGCCTGCCCTTATGGGGCGTGCCAAGACCGCG
>Ga0190265_10003569_pt1 | contig 10631 bp, 8 predicted proteins | sample Popmic124T_FD_133135 | JGI IMG/M metagenome (GOLD analysis project Ga0190265, IMG submission 133135) | Populus adjacent soil microbial communities from riparian zone of Indian Creek, Utah, USA - 124 T | ecosystem: Environmental > Terrestrial > Soil > Riparian zone | place: USA: Utah | collected...
GACGCCGGGAAGGTGCGCGGCCAAACCGGCCCCGGCGATGATGACCTTTAGTCCACGCTCCGCCGCGGTCGACGCGTATTCGCTAACACGACCCGGATTGCGATGTGCGGACATCACCTCGATCTCCCAATCGATCTCGAACCGATCGAGGACCGCTCCGGCCTTCTCCATCACCGGCATATCGGAATCGCTTCCCATCACGATCCCTACTAGTGCACCCATCAGTCGCTTCCTTCCGCTCTAGCCGCGATGTCGGTTCGCAAATGCTTGCCTTCGAAGTCGATCGTCCCGGCGGCATCGTAGGCCCTAGCGCGTGCCTCCTTGAAAGTCTTGCCTAGAGCGCTAACGGCGAGCACCCGGCCCCCCGCGGTGCGCACTGGGCCGGCGTCGTCTCGAGAGGTCCCGGCATGGAACACGGTGACGTCTTCCATACGTCCCACCTCCTCCAGACCCGAGATCTCGAAGCCCGTCTTGTAGGACCCCGGGTAACCGTGAGATGCAAGCACAACAGTCACACAGGCTTCGTCGCGCCACGACACGCTTACACCGTCGAGCTCCCGTCTCGCCGCAGCAGCACAGACTTCACCAAGATCCGAATCCAGTCGCGGGATGAGCGCTTGGGTCTCGGGATCGCCGAAGCGAGCGTTGAACTCGACGACGCGAGGGCCCTTCGACGTCAGTGCGAGACCGGCATAAAGGGCTCCGACGAAAGGTGTCCCGGCAGCCGAGAGCGTCCTCACCATCGGAACGATGACCTCCTCAATGATCTCTTGGGCCACCTGCGGTGGACACGCGGGCACGGGACTGTATGAGCCCATTCCCCCGGTGTTGGGACCGGCGTCGGCATCGAACGCCCTCTTGTAGTCCTGCGCGGGTTCGCACGGGATCACGGTGGTGCCGTCGGTGAATGCGATCAGTGAAGCCTCCTGCCCATCGAGGAACTCCTCGATCACGACACGGCTGCCCGCGCGTCCAAAGACACCTTCAACGAGTCGCTCCTTCAGCCCGGCGATCGCGGCATCTCTGTCTTCGGTCACGACGACGCCCTTGCCGGCCGCGAGCCCGTCCGCCTTGATGACGTAAGGAGAGCCGACCTCGTCGAGGTACGACACCGCTGCATCGAAGTCCTCGAACGATCGCCACGCAGCCGTCGGGATCCCGCCGCGCTCCATCAGTTCTTTCGCGTATCTCTTTGATCCCTCGATCCGTGCTGCCGCCGCCTCCGGACCGAACACGTCGATCCCCTCCGCGCGCAGAGAGTCCGCCGCGCCTGCGACTAAGGGAACCTCGGGGCCGACGACCACGACCTCCGGCCGGATCCTGCGCGCGAGGGTTGTGATCGCGTCGACGTCCTCGATATCGATCTCTTCGAGCTGCGCGAGCGCGCCGATGCCCGGGTTACCCGGTGCGGCAACAAGCTCCGAGACCACACTGGACCTGGACAATCCCCAGGCGAGCGCGCTTTCGCGCCCGCCGGAGCCGAGGAGCAAGAACCTCACGGAGCGCCCTGCAGGCGGACGATCTGGTCTCGGCTCGGCCCGACCGATACCCACGAGATCGGCGTGTCGACGAGGTTCTCCAACATCTCCAGGTACGAGCGCGCTTCCTTAGGGAGATCCTCGAGGGAACGAGCACCCGTGATGTCTTGCGACCACCCGGGCAGCTCCTCGTAGATCGGCCGGCACTTGTTGAAGATCGTTTGGTTCGGAGGCATGTGGTCGTAGCGCTTGCCTTCGTAGGAATACCCGACGCAGACCTTGATGCGCTCGAACTCGGACAGCACGTCCAGCTTCGTGATCACGAGCTCGGTCAAGGTGTTGAGGCGCGCGGCGAAACGAGCCCCCACCACGTCGAACCATCCACAACGACGCTTCCGGCCGGTGGTCGTGCCGTACTCCTGGCCCGCCTCGACAAGGATCTCGCCGTCCGCGGGATCGGCCTCGGATGGGAACGGGCCCGTCCCGACGCGCGTGCAATAAGCCTTGGATATCCCGATGATCTGCTCGATGTCGCGCGGCCCGACGCCGGCCCCCGCGCACGCGCCGCCCGCGATCGGGTTCGACGAAGTCACGAAGGGATAGGTGCCGTGATCGAGGTCGAGCAAGGTCGCTTGCGCGCCTTCGAACAGAACGGTCTTGCCTTCGTCGAGTGCTCCCTGAACCACTCGATCGGTGTCTGTGATGTGGGGACCGAGGCGGTCGGCGAACGCGAGGTAGTCGCCCTCGATCTCTTTTTGCTCGAGAGGCAGCCGGCCGTAGACCCTCGTCAACAAGAGATTCTTCTCTTTCAGCGCAACTTCGAGCTTCGCAGAGAAGATCTTCGGATCGAGCAGGTCCTGCACACGCAACCCGATGCGCGTCGCCTTGTCGGCATACGCAGGTCCGATGCCGCGCTTGGTGGTTCCGAGCCGGTTCTTGCCCAACCTTCTTTCCGTGACCCGATCCAGTTCGAGGTGGTACGGCATGATCAGATGCGCGTTCCCGGAGAGGAGCAGGCGACCCGTTTCGATCCCGCGCTCCTCCAACGTGTCGAGCTCCTCGATGAGGACACTGGGGTTAACGACGACGCCCGGGCCGATCACCGGGATGCAGTGCGGATACAGGATGCCGGTTGGAACCAGGTGCAGCGCGTAGCGCTCACCTTCGACCACGATCGTGTGCCCGGCGTTATTGCCCCCCTGATAACGGACCACGAGGTCCGTCTTCTCGGCGAGCAGATCCGTGACTTTGCCTTTGCCTTCGTCACCCCATTGGGTTCCGACGAGGGCGATCCCGGGCATCTAGATGGGCTTCCGCGTCAACGTTCGATCCTGAACTTGATCCGAACGTGAGTCAGGTACTCGGTGATCTTGCCGTCCGCCACGTTGCAGGAAGTGTCCAGGACCTCCATGCCCGAGATACCCCTGATCGTCTTGGCTGCCTCTGCCAGCGCTTGAGTCGCTGCGTCACGCCACGATTCCGTCGACACGCCGACCAGATCGATGGTCTTGATTACCCCCACAAGCACACCTCTTTCAGGGTGATGGAGTAGCCGGGCAACGCTTGCGCGTTCGATTCTATAAAGGGCTGCCGTTCACAGCGGTTTCAGGGATGATGTATCGCTAACCATGCCTCAGATCGACCCCGGGATATTCCAATTATTCGTACTCGGCCTATTGGTCGTGGGCGTCCTCGTGCTCGTGGCGACGCTGTTGACCATGAGCCGGATACGTGACGTCTTGCGCGATCGTCCCGGAGGCGAGGCACGCACACGTTCAAGTTCCTCGATCGCTCCCTCCCGCCGGGAGAACCGAGAACTCGCTCGAACCGAGCGTGCGCTGGAGTCAACCCGAAGCGAACAGAGCGCGGTCACCTCGTCGCTTGAGGCCGCACGGCGCGAACGAGACCGAGAAGTAGAGGCCCTCAGCGCCGCGCGCGCGGAACTCGACAGGGAACGCCGGGAGCTGGCCACGGCCCGGGAGGCGACGGCCGAGGCCCGTTCAGAGTTGGACAAGTCGCGCGCGGAACGCAACCAAGCCGAGACGGAAGCCACCACGCTCCAGCAGGAGCGGACGAAGGAGCAAGCTGCCCTCCAGGCCGCGTGGAAGGAACGCGACGGCCACCGATCGTCGACAGACCAGATTCGGCGCGAGCAGAAAGAGCTCGAGCAATCGGCGGCGGACATCAGGCAAGAGCTTGCCAGCGAGGAAGCTGCGGCCAAGGCGACTAAGGACGAGCTTGCCGCTCTGCAGAAGGAGCTTGCCGCAGCCAAGGAAATAACCAACGACGCCGAAGCCGAGCTCCAGAAGGTCCGCGAAGAGAAGGCGGGCGCTCAACTGACGGTGGAGGAGGCCAAGACCCAGCGAACGGAGGAGCAAACCGTCGTACAGACGCTCTGGAAGGAGCGCGATGCGCAGCGCGCGGCCATCGACACGGCCCGGCGCGAGCGCACCGAGATGGAGGCATCGCTACACGAGACGCAACAAGAGGTCGAACAAGAAGAGGCCGCGCTCGACGCGGCCCGCCTCGAGCTGGAACGCCAGCGCAAGACGCTGTCCGAACTTCGCAAGGAAAGTACCGAGCAGAAGGCAGCGCTCGACGAGCTTCTGAAACAACGTGAGCACGAGATCTCGGCGGATTCGGCACAGGAAGAGCGGGCGAAAGCAGAGGCCGCGCTCGAAGACGCTCGCCGCGAACGCTCAGAGGAACAGGCCGCGGTGAAGGCGATGTGGAAGGAACGCGACGAGCACCGGGCCGCGACCGACACGGCGAGGCGTGAGCGAGCCGAACTCGAGAAGAGCGCGGCCGAGGCGGCTCACGAGCACGATCAGGAGCAAGCTTCGCTGGAGACGACTCGTCAGGAGATCGAGAGGAAGCGAGCGGCTCGCGCGGACCTACGCAAGGAGGCCGACAAGGAGCGCGCGGCGCTCGACGAACTGCTCAAGGAGCGCGACAGAGAGACCGGTCTCGACGACACTCGCCAAGAACGCGCCAAAGCAGAAGCCGACCTCGAGGTCGCGCGTAAAGATCGAGCAACAGCACAAGCGACACTGCAAACGCTGATCGGTGACCTCGCAACCGAGGAATCGGCGATCGAGCAAACGCTGGCGGAAGTAACCGAGCTGCAGAAGCAGATAAAGATCGCTCGCACCAGGCAAGCGGCCGAGAAGAAAGCCGCCGAGACCGCTCGCACCGAACTGACCACCGCTCAATCCAAGCTCGACAAGACGAGCGAGGATGCGGCCGCGGCCTCCACAGAGCTCGACGCCCTGCAGACTCGATTGAAACAGGAGAAGGAACAGATCGAGGCTCGGATACGGAAACTCGCGGACGACAAAGAGGCACTGGCGTCGGACCGGACCCGACGTGACGCAGAGGAGACCGCGGCACGCCAGCGGTTGGAGGTGGAGCAGGCCTCACTTAAGACGGCAGAGACCGAGCTTCAGAACCTGACCGCGGAAACGGAGACCGCGCGAGCGGAGGCGACCCGCCTGTCGGGCGAGATCGAGACGGCGAAGGCCGAACTGCAGAAGGAACTAGCCTCGATCGAACGGTTGCGGCAGACACGCGAGCAGGAGCGCTCGTCGGTGGCTTCCATACAAGCCGAGCGAACCGAATTGGAAGCCGCGATCAAGGAAGCGCGTTCGGGGCGCCAGCGCGAGGAATCGGCGACGCGCTCCGCCAAGAAGCAATTGGATAAAGCGCGCCGGCCGCCGAGCAAGCTATTCGGTCGCAAGGCTGACGAAGCCGAGGCGGTTGAGGGACGACCCTTCCAGAAGGACGGCCGCTGGTGGTATCGGAGGGACGGCGAACTGTTGGTCTTCGAGGAACAGACCGGGGAATGGAAGCCGACCACCGAAGAGGAAGATGCAGACGAGTCTCCGGCCGCCAGCGCGGCCGGGCTCGAACGGTCGGCCGCGCGCTCGGAGTTGGGTTCGATCGCTTCGGACGAACCGGAACCTGAGACGGCACAACCGTCTCCGAAAACTCCGGCCCCCACAAGGCAGCGCGCGCCGCGCCCCGAACCCGTCCCCGCCGCGGCCCCACCTGCGGCGTCGATCACCGAACCCGAACCGGCACCCGCCGCCGCACAAAAAGAAGAGGCCGAGCAAGACAGCACGACCGGTGCGGTCGCGGGGATCTCTTACTGGAAATGCCCGGCATGCGGGGTCATCAACGGAAGAACCGCGCAGATCTGCCGGATGTGTTTCGGCCCTCGGCCTTAGCTCCGCTCCACCTCGGCGACCCTGCGCAAGCGAGCACCGAGAACGGGAAGGTGCAGATCCTTGCCCGCCGCGGTAGCGATCGTGATGCCGATCCAAACGATCGCGCCGATCAACGCCACGAGTCGCGTCGCTTGCTCCGAGATCCCGCCGGCAACGTAGAGCAAGGCGGGCCACAACGCCCCCAGCGCTATCGCCTGCAAACCGTGGAACCGAACCCGGGGCGAGTGGCCGAGTAGGTAGCAGAGGAGTCCCGAGAAAGGAAGCAGAACGTACGCGAGAGCGGCCATCGTCCCAGGGTAGCGACGTCAGCCCCCGTCGCGACGGCGCGGGATGATGTTGCCATGGCGAACCGGCTGGCTGCCGAAACCAGCCCCTACCTGATCCAGCACAAAGACAACCCCGTCGACTGGTACCCCTGGGGTGAAGAAGCGCTCGCCCGAGCGCGAGACGAGGACAAGCCGATCCTCCTCTCGGTCGGCTATGCGGCCTGTCATTGGTGCCATGTGATGGAGCACGAATCGTTCGAAGACCCCGCCACGGCAGCGATCATGAACGAGCACTTCGTGGCGGTGAAGGTCGATCGCGAAGAGCGTCCGGATATCGACGCCATCTATATGGAAGCCGTGCAGACCATGACGGGGCAAGGCGGGTGGCCGATGACGGTCTTCCTCACGCCGCAGGGTTTGCCTTTCTATGGCGGCACCTACTTCCCTCCGGAGGAGCGTTACGGGATGCCGTCGTTCTCCAACGTGCTGCACGCCATTACCGACGCGTGGCAGTCGCGCCGGGACGACGTCGAGCTGCAGGGGAAGCGTCTCGTCGAACATCTGAACCCGATCGGCCGGATCGAGCCATCTTCGGACGATGTGACCCGCGCCGATCTTCACCAGGCGTTCGACAAGCTCAGGCAGAATTTCGACCCGGATCACGGTGGGTTCGGAGGAGCACCCAAGTTCCCTCAACCGATGACTCTCGACCTGGCGATACGACTCGCTCTCAGGGACCGGCCGGATGCCAGAACTTTGTACATATCGACCCTGGACCGGATGGCTGCCGGGGGGATCTTCGATCAGATCGGTGGGGGCTTCCATCGCTACTCCGTCGACCGGGCGTGGATCGTGCCTCACTTCGAAAAGATGCTCTACGACAACGCGCAACTGCTTCGCACGTACGCGCGAGCTTGGGCGCAAGACCACAACCCCCGCTATGCCGAGATCGTGGCCCTGACCGCAGGATGGTTGCTGCGCGAGATGCGCGACCCCGAGGGTGGGTTCTGGTCGTCGCTCGACGCCGACTCCGAAGGCGTCGAAGGGAAGTTCTACGTCTGGGAGCCCGACGAGATACGCGCCTTGCTGGGTGACGAATCCTCCGCGGGCGAGGCCTACTGGGGCGTAACGCCGGAGGGCAACTTCGAGGGCAAGAACATCCTGCTGGCCACGGGGGCCGAGCCCGAGCCGGAGGTACTCGGGCGTTGGAGAGAGACGCTGATGCAAGCACGCGATCAGCGCGTTCGCCCCGGGACGGACACGAAAGTGATCACGGCTTGGAACGCCCTGACCGCCGCGGCGTTCGCCGAAGCCGGGACGATCTTCAGCCGGAAGGAGTGGATCGAGGTAGCGAGCGAAGCGATGCGCTTCACCTTCGACGGACTCGTACGCGACGGTCGATTGATGCGCTCGTATCGGGAGGGTCGAGCGCAACATCTCGGTTTCTGCGAAGACCACGCGGCCGTGATCGAGGCCTGTCTCGCCCTCTTCGAGGCAACTCAGGATGTCGAGTGGCTCGAGCGGGCTCGTTCCACCGCCGACGCTGCGATAACCCTGTTCCACGACGAGGCCGGGCCCGGTTTCTTCACCGCGGGGAACGACGCCGAGCAGCTCGTCACCCGATCCAAGGATGTGATCGACAATGCCGTGCCCTCGGCGAACTCCGTCATGGCTCTCCAGCTTCAAAAACTGACCCTTCTGACCGGAGACAACCGTTACGAAGATCGCTCTCTGGAAGTGATGCGCTTGCTGCGCGAGGCGGCCATCAACTCGCCACTTGCCTTCGCGCACCTGTTGGAAGCCGTCGATTTCTACACGGGCAACCCGCGCGAAGTGGTCATCGTCGGAGCGGAAGGGGACCACGGAACGGAGGCACTGGTTGAGACCGTCAGAGCTCGCTGGGATCCCGGTCAACTCCTACTCGTGGGAAACGAGGGGACCGTCGATCTCCCATTGTTCCGGGATCGAAAGAAAGCCGACGGGCTTGCCACTGCATACGTTTGTCACCGGGGCGTGTGCCATGCGCCCGTCACGACGCCCGAGGAACTCGCACGACAACTCGACGCCGACCGATGAAGGGGATACGGGTCACGCGATCGCTCGTGATACCCGACGACGAGATCAAGTTCACGTTCTCCCCCTCGGGGGGGCCGGGAGGTCAGCATGCGAACCGGTCGTCTACCCGAGCCGAACTGGTGTGGAACGTCGAAGACTCACGGGCGGTCGGCCCCCGGCAACGGGACCGGATCAAAGCGGGGCTGAAACGCAGGATCGACGCCAACGGGAACATCCGCGTGGCAAGCGACCGTCACCGCTCCCAGTTGCGAAATCGCGAGGAAGCAGCGAGCCGCTTGGCCGGTCTGCTTGCCGCCGCGCTCAAGCCCCCCAAGGCCCGCGTCGGAACCGCACCGACGAAAGCGGCCAAGGAGAGGCGGTTGAAAGCGAAACGGAAACGAAGCGACCTCAAGAAGAACCGTCGCTCGGTGAGAGACCTAGAAGGAAACGGGTAGTTCCGAGAACGCCTGCGGTCGACCGAACTCGACGTGACCGGTTCCTAGAGCGGTCAAGCTGTTGTGGTGTCGCCAGGTCGAGCCCGAACGTTCGTAGACCTCGATCGCCAGATCCGCGATCTCTGAGTTCGCACAGAAGCGCGGCGACCCGTCCGGGTCTGCGTACTCGACCTGCACGAGATCTGCGAGCCGAGCGCGCGCGGCCCCCGCGATCTTCCACCGGTCGTTCTTTGCGGTGAAAGCCCACGTTGGCATCTCGTAGCGGCTCCGGGCACGGAGCGCCCAGCGCAATTCGTTGAAGACCAGGTCCTCACCCCCCTGATGCAGGTAGAGGAACGTCGTCGTGGGACCCGGAACCGGCCCGATGTTGGCGCGCGCCGCAACTCCTTCGAAGATCGCGCTGGGGTCCTCCTGGAAGGTGGCGCAATGTCCCCAGCTCCACGTCTGCGAATGGCGCCGCCCCCAGCGATGCGATTGACAGCCAGGCTCGGCCTCGAAGTCGAATACCTCGCCACCGACTTCAACCGTTCCGGTGAATGGCACCGACAGGTTGGGAGAGCACACGGTCGAAACGCGATCCTCGACCCGGGTGCGAAGTTGCTCGGGCAGGTGTTGGAAGCATCGATCCGCAGGCTCGAAGTCGAGCGACCACCTCAGGCTCCCTTGCTCGGAGGCAAGCTCGCCCTCGAGGTGGGTCTCGGACAACCACGCATCACCGATCCGAACGAGCGCCCCGTCATCGCGCCCATTCGGTGCACCGAGATGATCGATCGGGAACCTCTTCTTGGCCGCGAAGCTCCGTTTGCCGTCCGGATCGAAGAAGAACCCCCATAGCTCGCAGTACGGGGCGCCCACCGAATGGTCGGGTGCGGTCAGCGTGTATCGGAACCACGCCCCGGAACCACTGGGCCGGTGATTGAGTGTTGCGTACCAGACCTCCATGAAGCCGGTGCGGCGCCGATCCCACCGCATGCGGTTCTCGGTGCCTTCGTAGGTGAACGTAGACATGCGTCGAGCCTAGTCCGTGGCAAGGGCCAATAGCCGAGCGGCAACTCCGTCCCACGACCACAGCTCGCGCGCCACCTGGACCGCCCTCCGGCCGAGTTCGCGGCGGTCACGGGGATCCAACGCCAAGACCCGGTCGATACCTCGCGCGATGTCTCGCACGGGATCGAGTGGATCGAACGTAAGCAAGCCGGGGCGGTCGAGGGCAGCTTCGAGCGTGGCTCCGACCTCGCCGATGCCGGAGTGACCCGGAACGAGAGGCAGGACACCGCACGCGGCCGCTTCGGCGGCGACCATCCCGAAAGCCTCCGGCACGACCGATGGGACCACGAGAAGATCGAACGTGGGCAGGAGCTTGGACAGCGGGTCATGATCGAGACGCCCGGCGAACTCGATCTCGGGCGTCACTCCTTTACTCGTCACGGCATCTGCAAGTTCGCGCAGTTCCGCCTCGTATCCGCCGTAGCCGACGATGGTGAGACTCACGGGGTGATCAACCGAACCGATGGCGGAGATCAGGTTGTGAACTCCCTTCGCCTCGATCAACTTGCCTACGAATCCCACGCGAGCAACCCTTCGTTGCTCGCGACCTTCACGCGGACGGAATAGCTCGGTATCGCAGCCCGGGTTCACCACGCTCGACTTATCCAGCCAACCGGGGATATAGCGAGCGGCTTCTTTCACCATGTATTCGCTGCCTCCGACGACGTGCGCGGCGGCTCCCAATCCCTCCGCCGCGAAGTGTTTGTAACGCGCCTGCTCCTTGACGGCATATTCGAGCGCGCTGCCGTGCAGTTTCGCGACGTAGCTCTGACCCGTGGCACCACACGCGAGCTTCGCGATGTACGGACCCATCACTTCGTGGCCCGTGATGATCGCGTGGGGATCGAACCTTCGGATCTCAGCGACCATGGCGGCCACGTTCGATCCGGTGTAGTTATCGAGCTCTTCGTCGCTGAGGTCGACGAATCGCTTCACGACGAACCCGGCGTAATCGTCGTAGACGTAAACAGGCAGAAGCCCGCCGATGTCGGGCCGGACAACCTCGAAATCAAATCCCTCCAGGTCCCGCTCCTGGCACATGACCAATACGTCGTGACCCGCACGCCGCCACGAGCGCGCGATGTTGGCCGTGTAGATGTTCGA
>Ga0190265_10003570_pt1 | contig 10631 bp, 10 predicted proteins | sample Popmic124T_FD_133135 | JGI IMG/M metagenome (GOLD analysis project Ga0190265, IMG submission 133135) | Populus adjacent soil microbial communities from riparian zone of Indian Creek, Utah, USA - 124 T | ecosystem: Environmental > Terrestrial > Soil > Riparian zone | place: USA: Utah | collected...
CGCGCCACACTCACGTAAATCGGCGTCACACGCTGCCCTGCGCACCTCGGTGCCGCGCACGCGTAGGGCGGCGGCGCGGCACGGCGCGGCAATCGTCCTTACGAGGCGCCCGCCGTGTGGCCCGCGCCCTCGAGGATCTCGAGAAATGCCCCTTCGTCGAGGGTCTTCACGCCGAGCTTGGTCGCCTTTTCGAGCTTCGACCCGGGGCTCACGCCGACCACGATGTAATCGGTCTTCTTCGACAGGCTGGAGGTCACCTTTCCTCCCAGTGCCTCGATGCGCTCCTTGGCTTCTTCGCGGGAGAGCTTTTCGAGTGTGCCGGTGATGACGAAGGTCTGGCCCACCAACGGACCGGTCGACTTGGCGCGTTCTTCGCTAAAACGCACGCCAGCACGGCGCAGTTTTTCGATGACCTCAGCCGTGCCCGGGCGATCGAAGAAAGCGCGGACCGCACGGGCGATGACCTCGCCCACGCCGTCGACCGCGGCGAGCTCCTCCATCGAAGCTTTCATGATGGCATCGATGGATCCGAAATCGTCGGCCAGTAGCCGCGCCGCGCTAGCCCCCACGTGGCGGACGCCGAAACCGTAGAGCAGTCGGTCGATGGGGCGATCGCGCGACGCATGGATCGCTTCCAAGAGGTTCGTGATCGACTTGTCCTTGAAGAGAGGCAACTTGGCGATGGCGTCCGGCGTGAGAAAGTAGATGTCGGCGACGTCGGCGACGAGGTCGCGATCGAGCAACTCCGCCGCAGTGCGCTCGCCGAGGTGCGTGATGTCCATCGCGCCCCGCCCCGCGAAATGTACGATACGACCGAGTGCCTGCGCGGGACACTCGAGGTTCGTGCAGCGCGCCACTGCTTCCCCGTCCACGCGCGTGATCGGCCCCTTGCACGCCGGACATTCCGTGGGCATCACGAACTTGCGTTCCTGCCCCGTGCGAAGGCTCGGTATCGGCGCCACCACCTCGGGGATCACCTCTCCCGCGCGGCGCACCACCACGGTGTCCCCGATCAGCACTCCCTTGCGCTCCACCTCGTCGGCGTTGTGCAGCGTGGCCATGGAAACGGTGACGCCGCCCACGCGCACCGGCTCGAGAACGGCGAAAGGCGTCACGGCGCCGGTGCGCCCGACGTTGACCATGATGTTGTTGAGGCGAGTCGTCTGCTCTTCGGCGGGAAACTTGTAGGCGATCGCCCAACGCGGAAACTTGGACGTGCTGCCGAGCTCGTGCTGATCGCCGTAGGCGTCGACCTTGACGACCGCGCCGTCGATCTCGTGCTCGAGCGCGTGCCGCCGCTCTTCCATGCTAACGACGTATTCCTTGACCTCGTCGAGCGTGGCGCACGTTTTTGCCTCGGGGTGAACGCGAAGTCCGACTTCCTGCAGGTAGCGGAGCGTCTCGCTGTAGGAACGCAGCTCTTTGCCGTCGATGCGTACGACGCCGTGGAAATAGATGCTGAGCGGCCGTGACGCCGTCACGCTGGGATCTTTCTGACGCAGCATCCCCGCCGTCGCGTTGCGCGGATTGGCGAACAGCGCTTTGCCGGCCTCGCCGAGCTCGACGTTGAGGCGTTCGAAATCAGCGAGCCGCAGAAACACCTCCCCGCGCACCTCGAGCCACTCGGGCGGCTCGGCGGTGCGCAAACGGCGCGGCACGGCGCGGATGGTCTGGACGTTGACCGTCACGTCTTCGCCGACCGCGCCGTCGCCGCGCGTCGCACCTCGCAGATAGCGCCCGCGCTCGTACGTCACGGCGATGGACACACCGTCGATCTTCGGCTCGCAAACGAAGCTCGTATCGCGACCGAGACCCTTGACCACGCGCGCGTACCACGCTTCGAGCTCGACCGCGTCGAATGCGTTGTCGAGCGAAAGCAACCGCGCCGAGTGATTGACCGGGGCAAAAAGCGCGCTCGCACTTTCGCCCACGCGCTGGGTCGGCGAATCGGACGTGATGAGCTCCGGGTACTCGACCTCGATTTTCTGCAGCTCTCGTACCAGCGCGTCGTACTGTGCGTCCGCCACTTCCGGCGCAGCCATGACGTAATAACGGAAGTTGTGGTGCTCGATCTGGGCGCGAAGCTCCTCGGCACGCGTCTTTGCCGCTGTAAAAGCGGCTTCTTTCGCTATGGTGGCCTGGTCCATGGTCGAGCGCTCCTCGAGCTCCATAGCCCAAGGGCGCGGCTCGCGGAAGTTGGGTCTAAAAGCCCTGCTGAGACAGCCTCCCACATCCGTCCCTGCCCACTCCCCACGGCCCGGGCGATGTACCTTGCACGCCGGCCGCGGACACGTCATTCCTCTGCTCCGATGACTTCGTTCGATCCGGCAACCTCCACCGGCCCCCGGTTTTCCCGCTTCGAGGAGTTTGCCGACGCGGGCGAACAGAGCATCGACGTCGCGCTCGGCGCAGCCCTCATCGCGCGCGACGTGTACGACGATCTCGACATCGGTTCCCTGCTCGCGCGCTTCGAGGAGCTGTCCGGCCCGCTCATCAAACTCGGACTTTCGCAGATGACGGCGGAGGCCCAAGCGTTGGAGATGGCGCATTACCTCTACGAACGTCAGGGCTTTGCCGGCAACGAGACCGACTATTACGACCCCAAGAACAGCCTGCTGCCCGACGTACTCGAACGCCGACTCGGCATACCCATCACGCTCGCGTTGGTCTATTGCGAGGTCGCCAAGCGCGTGGGCGTGCCGGCCAGGGGCGTAGGGTTCCCCGGGCACTTCTTGGTCCGCATCGAGCGCCGCGGCGAACCGCGGCTTGCGCCGGTCATGGTCGACCCTTTCTTCGGCGGGCGCATGCTCGACGAGAAGTCGCTGCTGTCGCTCTTGCGCCGCGTCGTCGGGCCAACCGAGACGCTGCGCGCAGAACACCTCGAGCCGGCTCCGCCGAGAGTCATCCTCGCCAGGATGCTCACCAACTTGAAGGCGGTGTACCTTGCGCGCGGTGAGAACTCGCGAGCTTTCCTCGCGCTCGACCGTCTGGTCTCGCTCACTCCCGACGCTCCTTTTGCGCTGCGCGAACGCGGCATGCTCGCAGCGCGGCTCGGATCGATCGAAGTCGCACGCGCCGATTTGAGCCGCTTCTTGGAGCTCAACCCCGACGGCAGCGAAGCGCACATGATTCGCGCCCGCCTCGAGTCGCTCGGCGATGCGCAACACTGGCTCAACTGAATGCTACTGAATCGCCGGCGTACGTGGCGGCTTCGGCATGGAGGCGCACTGTGAGGATAAGTAGGACGGCGACCGGTTTTTTGGCTCTATTTTGGGCAGTCGCGATCGGCTGCGGAGGGGACGATTCGAGCGGATCGACGGGCACGGCGAGCGGCGGAAGCGGCGGCACCGGCACCGGAGGCAATACTGGCGGAAGCAGCGCCACCGGCGGCAGCACCAGCGGCGGAGCGGGAGGCGCGGGCGCGACCGGCGGCACCGGTGGAAGCGGCGGAAGCGCCGGCAGCAAAGGGGGCAGCGCCGGCAACGGCGGAAGCGCGGGAAGCGGCGCGACCGGCGGCACAGCAGGAAGCGCAGGGAGCGGCGCGACCGGCGGCACCGGCGGGGCGGCGGGCGGCACTGCCGACGCTGGTCCCAAAGGCGACGGCGGACCCGATGCGGCCGATGGCGGACGTCTCGATGCCGCAATGCCCGAAGGCGGTACCCCCGATGTTTCCCCGCCTCCCACGGACGGCGGGGCCTGTCCCCCGCCTCCCGCTTGCAACGCAGCGCCACCCGATCCGGGCCCGGCGCGCGCGTGGCGTCACGCGGCACCCGGCGGCGCGCCGAACCATCGCGGTCGCGATCTGTTCGTCATTCCGGGCGCCGCGCAGTGGATCATCGGCAACTTTCTCTACGGGCTCGGGCCCCTCGAAGGAGGACTGCAAGACGAGGAAGTCGACATCTATCTTCTTCGCAACTGCGGGACGACCTGGGAGAAGCTAGGAACCAAGCTGACGACGGGCGCCACGCCTTCGCACCCGAAAGTGGAAGGGGTCGACGACGCCCCCGGACGCATGTTCTTCGAGGTCCCTGTGGGGCAGGCGCTCGGGCTCGGACGTCACCGCGTCCGCCTCGTGGTGGGCGGCGATCTCAGCGCGGTCGACATGTTCATGGAAATCGTGCCCCCGAACACGCCCATGTTCGTCGCGGACATGGACGGCACCCTTACCGACTCGGAGACCGCGCAATTTTTTGCCATCCTCACCGGTACCATTCCCAACGCCAATCCCGACGCCGCCACGGCGCTGAACATCCTCGCGTCGAAGGGCTACCGCCCGATGTACCTCACGGCGCGGCCCGAGTGGTTGGTCAAGACCTCGCAAGATTGGATCGTCGCGAAAGGATTTCCGCCGGGCATTTTGCACACCACGCTGGTCGGGGGAGGAGCGACGGGGCCAGCTGCCTCCATGTACAAGACGGAAGAGCTCGCGATGCTGGCGCAGAGAATGCTCAAGCCGGCCTACGCGATCGGCAACACCAACACCGACGCCGACGCTTACAACGCCGGCAACGTCCAGCCGCTCACCAATCGCATTTTCTTTCAGTACACGGACACGGCATGGAACGGCCGGCGCATCGAAGCGTATTCCGCGCTTCTTCCGGAGTTTTCGGCTCTACCGCTCGTTTGTCGTTGAAGCGCGGCCCAGAGACTCGCGCGACCGCACTTCCGTTCTGCCGACGCTCGGGGCCGGCACTCAGTCCGGTGCCACCGCGACGGCGTCTTTCAGCGTGAACACGCCTTCGTAGAGTGCGCGCCCCACGATGGCTCCCGCGATGCCCGGATAACCCGCGAGCTTGCGCAGATCGTCGAGCGTCGCGACACCGCCCGAAGCGAGCACCGGTAACCCACCTTCCTCGGCGAGTCGCGCCGTCGCCTCGACGTTCGGACCGACGCGGGTGCCGTCGCGCAGGATGTCCGTATAAAGGATCGCAGCCAGTGGAAGCTCGGCGAGCTCACGCACCACGTCGCTCGCGCGGCGGGTCGACACCGAGAGCCACCCATCGGTGGCCACCAACCCGTCCTTGGCGTCGAGCGCCAACACGAGGCGACCGGGGTGCGCCGCGGCCGCGTCGCGTACGAGCGCGGGATCGCGAATGGCCGCCGTCCCGAGTACGACACGCTCGGCGCCGAGCTCGAGGTACGCGTCGATGGTGCCGCGATCGCGTACGCCGCCCCCCACTTCGACGCCAGCGCCGAACGCCCGCACGATGCCGCCCACGAGCTCGAGCTGCACCGGCATTCCTGCGCGCGCTCCCTCGAGGTCGACGACGTGCAGGTGCTTGGCGACTCCACGCCACGAGGCGGCATGGGCCACGGGGTCGGCGTGATAGACGGTCACCTTGTCGTAGTCGCCCTGATGCAGGCGGACTGCTTGTCCACGAAAAAGGTCGATAGCCGGCCAGAGCTGCATCAGGATTAGCTCCGCAAGAACGCCGTCAAGACGGCGAGCCCCGCCGCCTGACTTTTTTCCGGATGGAATTGCGACGCAAAAACATTGCCCCGCGCAATCGCAGCGGTCACCGTGTGCGGCCCGTGCTCCACCGTCGCAACGAGCAGCGACGGATCGGTGGGCACGGCGTGGTACGAGTGCACGAAGTAAAAGTGCGTCCCTGCGCCGCCTGCAGCCTGCAGATACGGGTGTCCTTCGCCCCGCAGCTGGATGGCGTTCCACCCCATGTGGGGGATTTTCACGGCCTCGCCCGTCGCCGGGTCCCGCTGCCCGTCGGGGAGCCGCACGTTGGTCCCCTCGAAAATACCGAGACCTTCGTAACCGGGCGCTTCTTCGCTGGTGCGGAACAAGGTCTGTAGCCCCATGCAGATGCCGTAAAAAGGCGTCCCTTTCGTGATCTGTGCGCGCAGCGCATCCGCGACGCCGCTTCGGAGCGCGATAGCGCAATCGCGAAATGCTCCTTGCCCCGGCACGACGACTTTGTCGGCGCGGGCGATGGCGTCGGGATCGGGCGTGATGAGGGCCTGCCACGCGAGTCGCGCGTCGCGGGTCGCGCGCTCCAGCGCCTTTTGTACGGAGCGCAGATTGCCGATCCCCACGTCGACGACGACGACGGTACCCATCGCTACATTCGGACCATCGCGCCGACGTCGGTCACGCGAGCGTCCCTTTCGTGGACGGCACCCCGAGGATGCGAGGATCGACCCTCGTCGCCTGGCACAATGCCTTGGCGAAAGCCTTGAAGGTGATCTCGACGATGTGATGCAGGTTGTCCCCCTCGTGCAGGCGCAGGTGCAGATTCGACATCGACGAACGCGCGAACGCTTCGAAGAAGACGGGCGCCAGCTCGACGTCCCAAGTTCCGAGCTTTGCCTTCGGTAAGGGGACTCGCCAAACGAAAAATGGACGCCCGGAGAGATCGATGGCGGCCGTGACCAGCGCTTCGTCCATGGGCAAGGTCGCCGAGCCGTAACGGACCAATCCCGCCTTGTCGCCGACGGCGTCGCGCACCGCTTGGCCGAGGACGATGCCGAGATCTTCGGTCGTATGGTGCCCGTCGATCTCGACGTCCCCCTTGGCGCGCACCGTGAGGTCGATGAGACCATGGCGGGCGATCTGCTCGACCATGTGCGAGAGAAAAGGCAGCGGCGTGGCGATGTCGGCTTTGCCCGACCCGTCCAGATCGAGCTCGACGATGATCTCGGTTTCGCGCGTTTTTCGCGTGACTTTGGCGGTACGGCCCACGGGCGAGCCATAGCACGAAATACGAGGTCAGGCGCCCACCCACGCGCCGCCCACCCTCTCCGGGGATGGGCTCGTGGATGGCCTTTCCGGGCCACGTGCGTGCTAACCTCGATCCCGGCCATGCAAGGCGGACCTGGCGACAGAGGGAGAACGTCCGATTCCCGCCACCGGGCGGCGCAGGTCGAGACGACGGAGGACTTCCTCTTTCACCTCTACCGTGGCAGCGAGCTGCTGCAAGACAACCGCGTGCACGAAGCGAAGGACGAGCTCGAGCAGGCGCTCAAGCTTCAGCCGCGCGACGCGAAGGGGCAAGATCTCCTGGCGGTGGTCTATTTTCGGCTCGGGTTTTATCCGCGCGCGATCGAGATCTACGAAGAGCTCATCCAGGACTTCCCTCGCGAAGCCGCCCTGACGCAAAACCTCTCGCTTTGTTATCTGAAGACGGGTCAACCGGAGAAGGCACGCACGCTGCTCGAAGCACTCGTCATGTCGCAGCCCGAGCACCTCCGCGCCTGGGCCTACCTCGGGCTCGTGCACGAGCGGCTGGGGGACTACCAGAAAGCGCGCGCCGCGTTCGAACGCGGACAGCAACCCGGCATGGCGCGCCGCATGGATGATCTCTTGAGCTCCGCGGTGCCGGCCCGTTCTCTCTCGGTTCCGCCCCCCGAGCCGCTGGCGCGCTTCTCCGAGCCTCCGCCGGAGTCGCGTCCTACCGCGGAGGCCTTTTCCGATCTCGAACGCGAGGTGACGCTCATCGGCATTCAGCCGGTGGCGCGCGCCACCAATGCCCCGCCGCCGCTCGATACGCAAGCCGACATGCCGCTCTCGCCTTTTCCTTCACGGATGCCCACTTCCGGCCGCAACGGTCCGTCGCTCGGCCCCGGGGCCGATCACCTGAGCGATTCGCTTCCCATCGTGCCGGTGCCGTCCATCAGCGTCGGCACAGCGCACGTTCGCACGCCTGTGCCGCGCTCGACAGCCGGCGACGCGTTGCCCTTGGCGCGCCTCGCGCGCGAGCTCCTTTTGCCGTTCCCGAGCACACCCGGGCTCGTCCTCCACCAAAACGGGCTCGTGCTCGTACGCGTGGAGAAGGGCTTCGTCACTCGCCTCTCCCAGATTCAGCTTCTGGCGGCCGAGGGCTCGGCTTTCAAGACATCGCCGATGCAGCGCCGGATGCGCAACCGCACGCTCGAAGAGCCGCTCGGCGGCACCGAAACGCCGCTCATCATGCTGACTGGCGCCGGGTGCCTCGCTCTTTCCCCCGGCGAAAAAGGTCGTCTCTGGCCGTTCCGCATGGATGGCGATTTTCTCTTCGTGCGCGAAGAAGTGCTGGCCGGCTTCGAAGAGACGGTCTCCTACGAGAACGGTCGTCTCGCGGCCTTCGAAGGCGAGGCGGTCGCGTTGGTTCAGCTGCGCGGGCGCGGGGGTGTCGTCTTGCGCAGCGAAGGGCCCGTCGTCTCGATCGACGTGAAGGCCGAAAAATCGGCGATCGTCGCGCGCGAGACCGTGCTGGGATGGGCCGGGCGTCTCTTGCCTCGCGAGCTCTCGCCCGAAGAAGCGCCGGGCGGCTCGCGGCGGCTCATCTCCTTTGCCGGCGAAGGCACCGTCTTCGCGGCGGTGAGGGGTCCCACGGTCGACCGGTGAAGAGCGCGCCGAGCGTGCCCCCCGGGCAGTCGATGAAGACTTCGTCCCCCAGCGTCCCCCCGGGGCAATCGGCCAAATCGGCACGACGCAGGCGGCGCCGCACGCTCCGCGAGGATGCGCTCAATTTGCCGAACCTCCTCACGATGGGACGGATTCTCGCCATCCCTCTCGTGCTCGCGCTGCTCGACCGCGGCGGGCCGCGCGATTGCTATTGGGCGGCATGGCTCTTCGCAGGCGCCGCCATCACCGATTTTCTCGACGGCTACCTGGCGCGCAAGCGTGGACTGGTCAGTGTCCTCGGTAAATTCCTCGATCCTCTCGCCGACAAGCTCCTCGTCATGGCGTCACTGGTCTGGATGGTGCCGATGGGGCGTATCGCATCTTGGGTGGTGATCCTGCTCTTGGCGCGCGACATCTCCATCACGGGGCTTCGCTCGATCGCGGCCAGCGAAGGCGTCGTCATCGCCGCCGGTGAGGGCGGCAAGGCCAAAACGGCGCTGCAGATGGTGGGCATCCTCATGCTCATGATCGGCTACCCGTACCGGATGAATTTCTTGGTCGTCGACCTCGGCGTCGTCGATCTGGTGCACGTCGGTCGCGGGCTCATCTACATCTCGCTCGTCTATTCGCTGGCGAGCGCCGCCCAATACATCGGTCTTTTCGCCACCACTGTCGAAGCTCGGCGTCGCCGGGAGCGGCACCCGTAGCTCCAACGCCGCACGAAATGCCGTTGGCGGTGGACGGATAACCTGCTAGCAGACGAGCCAATGAAGCTTTTCGCCCGGCGCGCGCTTGCCTTCTTGGTTTGTTCTCCGCTCCTCTTGCTGGCAGCGGGTTGTGAGAGCCAAGCTGAAGGTGAGCGGTGCGACATCAGGAACCTCAGCAGCGATTGCGATGAAGGGCTCCTCTGCTCGGACAGGGTCTACATCGGGGGCGTCTACCATCAAATTTGCTGCCCAGTGCCGCCAGCGCGCGTCTCCGTTGCCGCCTGCAATGCTTCCGGAAGACCTCCCTCGGACGCAGGCACCACGACGCCGGACGCATCGCCCGACACGCGCACCGAGGGCGGAGCCGACACGAGCCCGCCGGACACGAGCGGCAACGACGCCATCGACGAGGCGACCGCCGATCGGTCCGCGGTCGACACCCGCACCGACGTCTTGCCGGACCTGAGCGCCGATACGTCGATGCCCGACGTAAGTGCCGACCGGGCGATCGGCGACGCGCGGGACGCGCCCGACGATCTCCCGTCGACGCCCGACCAAACGTCCGCCGACCGCGTCGACGATACCCCGCCCGTCGATGGACCCGAGCCGGACGCGGCGCCCGACGCGCCGCCGGACGTCGCGAGCGAAACTTCCCCCGACGGCCCCGCTCTCGATGTCATGACGCCCATCGACGTCGGCGATGCGATGGCCGAAGGCGGGCCCGGATAGACCGATGCCTCCGGCCGACCTCGTCGCCCAAGCGCAAGAAGCGTTGCTGCTCTCGGTGGCGGTATCGCTACCCGTGGTAGCGGTGGCGGCGGTCGTCGGGCTCGTCGTCGCGGTCTTTCAAGCGGCCACACAAATTCAAGACGTCACGCTCTCCCATCTGCCGCGCTTCTTGGCGGTCGCCGGCGCCCTCGCGCTGCTCGGCCCGTGGATGGGCGGGCAGATCGCCAATTTCGCTGCCCGCGTGTTTGCGAATTACTGATTGGGCAGCGCGTCAATTCGCTGATCGGTATGGCAGCGAGCGCTGAGCGGAGTAGTGTAGAAAAGCGGCCATGCCGACGTTTCAGCAAGCCACCGAAATTCTCCGGCTCCAAGAGGTGGGCAAGGCGGCATCGATCCTGACGCCGTTCGGCCGCCGGCTTCTCTTTTACGCCGACCTCACCGCCACCGGCCGTTTCGTCCACTTCGTCGAGGCGTGGCTCTCGCAAGTGCGTCCCTACTACGCCAATACGCACACCGCCGTCTCGTCCACGGGCCGCGTGATGACGAAGTTGCGCGAGCAGTCGCGCCACGTCATTCGCCGCGCCGTGAATGCGGGTCCCGATGACGTCGTCGTTTTCGTCGGCTCCGGCGCCACGGCCGCCGTCAACAAGCTGGTAGGGCTGCTCGGCATCTCCATTCCCGAACCGCTCGAGCGCGAACACCACCTGTCCGCTCACGTCCCCGAAGACAGCCGACCCGTCGTCTTCGTCGGGCCCTACGAACATCATTCCAACCAGCTCCCCTGGACCTGTTCGATCGCCACCATCGCCGAAGTCGCGCTCGACGAACGGGGCTGCGTCTCGCTCGCCGATCTCGAG
>Ga0190265_10003571_pt1 | contig 10629 bp, 8 predicted proteins | sample Popmic124T_FD_133135 | JGI IMG/M metagenome (GOLD analysis project Ga0190265, IMG submission 133135) | Populus adjacent soil microbial communities from riparian zone of Indian Creek, Utah, USA - 124 T | ecosystem: Environmental > Terrestrial > Soil > Riparian zone | place: USA: Utah | collected...
CATCGGCGCCAACCCGCCTGGGTTCGACTATGGATTCAATTTGACTTATGGGCGCCAGATCACCGACCGCCACCCTGTCCTGCGGCAAATGCGGTCCAGCCTCGATGCGAAGATGCACCGTCGAATCAAAGCCGAGAGCCCGAATGGAGGAGCTTCAAAAGGACGTTCGGCGCGTGAAGCCGAATAGCCGAAGCTGAGGAGCCTTCTGCCGACCAGCCGGAAATCCCGAAGCATCAGCGTTTCGACAGGCTCCAGGCACCGGATGTTCGAGCGGCCCTGACGAGCAGCCCTGCCGCAGGCTCTTAAGCCGACGCGCGGCCAAATTGTTTCGCAACAGGCCCTGGTCGACGCCCATGCTAGAGTCGAATTCGGTCAGGTTTGTACAGCTGTTCCCCGGCGAAGGCCGGGGTCCAGGCCGGCGCTCGCCGGGCTCGGGCGCATACCGGGCGAAAGCCTTCGGCTCCTGGACCCCGGCCTTCGCCGGGGAACAGATGCTTCCGCTTCAACAGGACCGACTCTAGACGGCCATATCAAGAGGAGAGGGTCTCGAAGGCGGGAATGCCGACCGGGGTGGTTGCGCCGGAGTTCCGACCTGAGCGGACGTGGACCGTGATTGAGAGAGCGTCTGCTTTCCCGTTGCGACGGTCGATAAGCAGACCGTCTCCTCCCGGCCAGAAGCAGCCATTTAAGGATGTGCTGCGGAAGGACGGCTTTCCACCCTTAGCGGACAAAAGGAGGGGCCGCCGAAGCGACTCCAATGGTTGATGACAATGCCCCCGAAGCTACGCTTCCACGTCCAGCGCCCTCGATAGAGAGTCAGCGACCCCTTTTTGCGCGTCGCTCCTGAGCGCTTCCTGGAACTCGTCGCGGTCCACACCAAAGAGACGGATTGTAAGCCGCTTGAACCGCAACCGGGCGGGACACTAGACTGGAACCCGATCAGCCTGAATCGTTCCCCGGCGAAGGCCGGGGTCCAGGAGCCGAAAGGCTTTTCATCAGCTCATGCGCCCGAGCCCGGCTTGCGCCGGCCTGGACCCCGGCCTCCGCCGGGGAACAGCTGTGCAAACGTGAACGAATGCGACTCTACCGGAAGTCGGCGGCGAGGGTGAGCGCCGGGCCGGACCCGGGCGCGGCGTCGCCGGCGACGCGGAAGCGCCAGTCGGCCTGGAGGCGCAGGTCGGCGCGCCGGACCGGCAGCCGGTAGGCGATCCACGGCCCCGCATCGAGCCGCTCGGCGCCGGGCTGGGCCGCGCCCCAGGCGCCGCCGCCGGCCTCGACCGGGCCGAGCGGCAGGCCGATCCGCACCGATCCGTCCACGAACGGGTCGCGCGACCTGAGGCCGACGATCCCCGCCTGCGCATAGGCTTCGCCGCGCAGCCCGGCCGGCAGGCGTCCGCTCGCGCCGCCGTAGAGGGTCAATGCGAAGGCGGAGCGGCCCGTGCTGCCCAGCCTCTGCCGCCGCTCGGCGACCAGATGGACGGGCAGCAGCGGCCAGGGCCGCCAGTCGATCCCCGCCGCCGCCTCGCCACCGCCGAGCCGCAGCGGCGCATAGGAACGGCCGCTCAGCGCCAGCCCGCCGCCGATCCGGTAGAGGATTCGCGCGCCCACCTGGCTGCCGCCCAGAATCCCGCCCGGTGCCAGCGCGGCCTGCCCGCGATCGTCGCGCAGCAGCACCCAGGCCGAACCCGACCAGCGGCCGGCGCGCCGCGCCGTCGGCATTAAGGCGATCTGACCGGGCGCCGGCGGAACGGCGCCGCTCTCTCCCGGAACGAGCGAGGCGACGTCGGCGACGAGCGTGCGCGGTCCAGCGGGCGGCGACGTCTCGGCGCCGAGGGCCGAACCAGAGACCGACAGGGCAGGAGAGAGGACAGAAAGGGTGACGCGACCCCCGGGGCGACCGGTGTCACCCCCTCGCAAGGGAACGGTGGGGATTGTGACTGTTAATCGATTGGCAGTCGGTTGAACGGGAAGCGGCGGAGGCGCCTGGTTGGCTGCGATTTCGCCACGGGCAGAGGGAAGGATCGAGGGCGCGGGCCGCGGGCCGGCGGGGCTGGCCGGGGAGGGCGGCCACCAGCCCGGCGCCAGCATCGCGGCGCGGATGCAGATCCAGCCGCCGACGGCCAGCGCCAGGAAGCGGAGCGGCGCCGCGCCCTTCATTCGGCCGGCAAATGCCGGGGGAAGGCGTGGGCCGTCTTGTCCCAGGTGAAGGCGCCGGTCCTGCGCATGAAGGCGTAGCGAACCAGCGCCCGCCGCGCCGCCATCATGGCGATGAGGTTGGCGGTCACCGTGCGCGGCAGCGCGCGCAGCCCCTCACGCCAGCCATAGGCCCGAGCGACGAAGCCGAAGCGCATCGCCAGCCGCCACAACAGCAGGCCCGAATTGATCGCTAGCAGAAGCGTCAGCAAAGGCGGGAAAGGTTCGAGCGCGTGGCCGGTCAGTGCCGCGATGCCGATCAGCAGGACGTGGAGGACCAGCGCGAGATAGGCCGCGCCGAGCACCAGCGCCGCGAGCAGCGACTGGCGGTCGCGCAGCCGCATCCAGCGTTCGGCGAGGCCGCCGTCCCAGCCCAGCCGGTCCCAGCCGGCCAGAGCGATCCCCGCCATCCAGCGCGACTTCTGGGCGACCGCCGCGGCGAGCGTCGCGGGGAAATGCTCGCGCGTGGCGATCGCCGCGCCTCCGGCTTGCGGCGAGACCCGGACGAAGGCGGCGCGGCGGCCCATCGTCTCGAGCCGCAGGCCGAGCTCGTAATCCTCGGTCAGGCTGTCGGTGTCGAACGGCGATCCCCGCGCGGCCGCCAGCGCGGCGAGCGCGTCGCGGCGGATCGCGCAGCCGACGCCGGCGGACGGCAGGCTCGCGCCGATCGCCTGGCGGACGACCAGCTCCTTGCCGTGCGCCTCGGCGAACTCGTCGACATAATGGCCGCCGACGAACCGCGACCCGGGGTCGATCAGCGGCACCACCGGCAGCTGGACGAGATCGAACCGCTCCACCAGCGCGTCGAACAGAGGGAGTTCGTCACGATGAACAACATCTTCCGCATCGTGCAGCACCACCGCTTTGCAGCGGACGCCGTTCGCCGCCTCTTCTTCGATCATCTGCTCCCAGATGCGGTTGAGGCAGTCGGCCTTGCTGGTCGGGCCCGGCGCTGGGCCGATCACGAGGCGCACGCGCTCCCCGCCGGCGGCGCGCACCGCCGCGATGGTCGCGGGGTCATTGGGATAGCAGCCGACGTAGAGGACATGATCGGCGCCGGCGAAGGCGGCGTGCGCATGAGCGAGCATCGGACCGATCACCGCCGCCTCGTCCCAGGCGGGAACGAAGATGGCGAGGCGGCCCGGTTGTTCGGCCGCGGGAAAAGGGGGTAGGGCCTCCCGCCGCCGCTTCAGCCGCAGTCCGATCCAGATGAGATCGACCGCGAGATCGCTCGTGCCAAGCAGAAGAAAGCCGCAGGCCGCGAACAACAGGGTCTCGCGCACGATCAATTCGGCGACGGCGAGCAGGTCCACGACTCCTCCATTTCGGACTGAAGGATCATCCGAAACGGATAAGAGTCAAGCGGGCACGTCTCCAAGCCTCCGCGCCACTCCATTTCGGATCAGAAAGACGAAGCGAGGCGGCAGGTTCATGCCGTTTCGGACACAGCTTGGCGCGACCGCGGAGCGGGCGAGGCGCAGCCTCCCTCCGGGGGAGACTCGCCATGAAAAAATGGGCATTTTTCGCCGCGCTGGCCGCGTGGTTCGCCGTGCCGTCGCAGAGCTGGGCGGCGCCGCCCGCGCCCGGCACCTTCGTGGTTCATGCGATCGATGTCGGCACCGGGCTGGCAATCTTCGTCGAGGGCCAGGATTTCGCGTTGCTCTACGATGCCGGCAGCAATGACGACGGCGCGCGCGGCGCCCCTCCGCCACCTGCGCCCGCGACCAACCGCGTAATTGCCTATCTGCGCGCGGTCCGCCCGGACCTGACCGCCATCGATCATCTGTTCCTCAGCCATCCGCATGAAGATCATGATGCGATGATCGACGATGTCCTCGCCGCCTATCAGGTGCGCAATGTCTGGAATTCGGGGTCGTTCAACCGGGCCTGCGCCTATCATGCCTTCCTCGACGCCGTGGCCGCGGAGCCCGGCGTCGTCTATCACGACGCCCTCGGCAGCGGCGGCACTCACGTTGCGACCTTCCCGGCCAGCACCAGCCGCTGCCACGGCGCCGTTCGGTCGGCGACGGTCAGCGTCCCGCGCGGCAGCCAGATCGCGCCCGGGGTAGCGATGCCGCTCGGCGCCAATGCCCGGATGACGATCCTCCACGCCAACGGGAATGCGGGAAGCGCCGACCTCAACGATGCTAGCGTCGTCGTTCGCCTCGATCTGGGGACTCGGCACATCCTCCTGATGGGCGATGCCGAGGCCGAGGGCGGCCGGCGCAATCCGCCATCCACTCCGCCGCGGCCGGATGGGGTGGAGGGGCAATTGCTGACCTGCTGCCGGGCGGGGCTGCGCTCGGACGTCCTCGTCGTCGGCCACCACGGCAGCATGACCTCGTCGCGGGCAACCTTCCTGGACGCGGTGGGGGCGACTCACTTCGTGGTTTCGGTCGGCCCCAAAAGATATTCCGGAACCCGCCTCCCCGATCAGGTCGTGATCGACGAGCTGGATCGGCGCGGCGACATCTGGCGCACCGATCTCAACGACGACACCTGCCCGACCAGCCCGAGCAAGATCGGGCCCGACAATGACGGCAAGCCGGGCGGCTGCGACAATATCCGCATCACCATCGATGCGGCCGGCGCGCTGACCCCCGCTTACAGCCGCATCGCCGACTGACCGCAGGTCCGTTTCGGACCAGAATGAAGGCCGTCGGCGGCCGGTTCGCGCCATTTCGGACGCAGCTCCGCGCGACCGCCCTACCGGCGTGGCGCAGCTTCCCCATGGGGGAGACTCGCCATGAACAAGCTGCGCTTGATGCTGGCCGCATTCGTCACGGTCCTTGGCCTTGGCTGGAGCTCGCAAGCCATGGCCTGGGGGGATTCGGGTCACCGCACCGTCTGCGAGATCGCGCTCAGGAACCTGACGCCGGTGGCGAAAGGCGAGGTCGCGCGGCTGCTGCAGGCGCATCCGGCGATCCTCGGCGCCAATCCGCTCAACGCCGAATATGGCTGGGCCTGCACCTATCCCGATCATCCGGCGAACAGCGGGCCGGGGCGGCGCAGCCCGGAGCATTTCGCCAATTACCCGCGCACGACGCTGGCCGTCACCGCCGCGACCGGCTGCGCCGGCGCGCCGCTCTGCGTGATCACCGCGATCGCGTCCGACTTCGCCACCCTGCTGTCGCCGAACGCGAGCGACCGCGACAAAGCGGCGGCGCTCGTCTATCTCGGCCATTGGCTCGGCGATATCCACCAGCCGCTGCACAGCTCCTTCGCCGACGATCGCGGCGGCAACGAGGTGAATTCGCGCGGCCTGTGCACCAACAGCCTCCATTCGACCTGGGACACCTGCATCCTGCAGAGCCGGCATTTGGGCAGCGGCCCGTCGGTCGACCGGGTCCGCCTGCTGGCGGCGGAGTGGAGCCTGCAGGTCGGCGATACCGAGCACGCCGCGTGGCTCTCCGCTCGGCCCTGGCAATGGTCGGCGGAATCCTACGTCGTCACCCTGGCGCCGGCGACGGGCTATTGCGTGCTGGTCGGCGCCGCCTGCCAATATTCGGCCACCGAGACGACCTGGGCAGAAGGGGAGCCGAAGCGCAGCGTCCAGATCGACGCCGCCTATATGGACTGGGCGATGCCGATCATCCAGCGCCGCATCACCCAGGCGGGCGTTCGGCTCGGGCATCTGCTCAACCTGGCGCTCGACCCGGCCTATCGCGGCTGATTTTCGTTTTCCTACACGGCCCGAATTCGCCATGAAGCGGGGATGAGCCCGCTTCGCACCCTTTTCGCCGCGCTGTCACTCTCCGTGCTCGCCGGCGCCGCGTCCGCCCAGCCGCCGGCGCGCGACAGCCTCGACGCCATTGTCCGCGATTACGTCGCGATGCAGCTCGAGATCGGCGAGCGCGACGAGGGCTATGTCGACGCTTATTACGGGCCGGCCGAGTGGCGCGAGGCGGCGCGGGCCAATCCGCGCAGCGTTGCCGAGCTTGCCGCCGCCGCCGCCGCGTTGCGACGCCGGGCGGAGGCGGTCGGCGCGGCCGAGGGCACGCTCGAAGCACGGCGCAGGAACTTCCTGCTCGCCCAGCTCACCGCCGCCGCGACCCGGCTGCGCATGGTGCAGGGCGAACGGCTGAGCTTCGCCGACGAGGCGCGGGGCCTGTACGGCGTCTCGCTGGAAGGGGTGCTGAAGCCGCTTTCCGACTACGACCCGGTGCTCGCCATGATCGAGGCGCTGGTGCCGGGCGAAGGGCCGCTCGCCGACCGGGTCGAGGCCTATGCGAGCCGCTTCACCATCCCGCGCGAGCGGCTCGACGCGGTGATGCGCGCGGCGATCGCCGAATGCCGGCGGCGGACCGCTGCCCATGTTACGCTGCCGCCAGGCGAGGCGTTCACGCTCGAATTCGTCACCGACAAGCCCTGGTCGGGCTACAATTGGTACCAGGGCGATTATCGCAGCCTGATCCAGGTCAATACCGACCTGCCGGTACGCATCGGCCGCGCCGTCGATCTCGGCTGCCACGAAGGCTATCCCGGCCATCATCTCCACAACATGATGCTCGAGCAGGCGCTGGCGCGCGGCCGCGGCTGGGTCGAATATTTCGTCTACCCGCTCTATTCGCCGCAATCGTTCATCGCCGAGGGCTCCGCCAATTACGGTGTCGATCTCGCCTTCCCCGGCGACGAGCGGCTCGAATATGAGACGCGGGCTCTCTACCCGCTCGCCGGCCTGCCGACCGAGGGCGCGGCCACCTATTTGCGGTTGCAGGAAGCGATGAAGGCGCTCGCCGGCGCGCGCTTCACCATCGCCCGCGACCTCCTCGAAGGCCGGCTCAGCCGCGACCAGGCGGTCGACCTCGTCCAGCGCTACCAGCTCGTCTCTCGCGCCCGGGCGGCACAGTCGATCGCCTTCACCGAGCAGTATCGCGCCTATGTGATCAATTACGGGCTCGGCGAGGATTGGGTGCGGACCTATGTGGAATCGATGGGCGGGGAGCCGGCGCGGCGCTGGGCCGCGATGGCCGAGCTGCTTTCGGGGCCGACGCTGCCGAGCGACCTGGTCGTTCCTTGACGATGCGCTGCTTCTGGGACTCGCGCCAGCTCGTCCACGAGCCGGCGCTGGAGCTTCACAATGGCGGCTTCGTGCCGTTCGCCGAGAGCTCGAGCCGGGCCGAGGCGATCCTGGCGGGGATCGGCCCCGCCGAGGCGTCGGTCGATCACGGCGAGGGGCCGCTGCGCGCGGTCCATTCGGAGGCCTATCTCGCCTTCCTCTGGGCGGCGCACAAGGACTGGCGCGCGGCGGGGCGCGAGGGCGACGCGGGCGCTTACGCCTGGCCGGTGGTGCGGCGGCGGCCGCTCGAGCTCGACCGGATCGACGCGAAGCTGGGGCAATACAGCTTCGATGCGTCGAGCCCGATCGCGGCGGGGACCTGGGAGAGCGCCTATTGGGGAGCGCAGACCGCGCTCACCGCGCTCGACGCGGTGCTGGCGGGCGAGCGCGCCGCTTTCGCCCTGTGCCGCCCGCCCGGCCACCATGCGGGAGCGGACTATCTGGGCGGCTATTGCTATCTCAACAACGCCGCCATCGCGGCGCAGGCCGCAATCGCCGCGGGCCGGAAGCGGGTCGCGATCCTGGACGTCGACTATCATCACGGCAACGGCACCCAGGACATCTTCTACGCCCGCGGCGACGTCCTCTTCGTCTCGATCCACGCCGACCCGAGGATGGATTATCCCTATTATTGGGGTCATGCGGACGAGACCGGCGAAGGGACGGGCGAGGGCGCGACGCTGAACCTGCCGCTGCCGCGCGGGGCCGATCTCGCCACCTATCTGACGGCGCTCGAGGCGGGGCTGGAACGGATCGCCGCCGTCGCACCCGATCTGCTGGTCGTCTCCTACGGCGCCGACACTTTCGCGGGCGACCCGATCTCTTACTTCACGCTTCAAACAGCCGATTACGCCACACTGGCCACCCGGATCGCGGGCTTGGCCGTCCCCACGCTGATCGTCATGGAAGGCGGCTATGCGGTGGACGCGCTAGGCGCCAATACGGCCTCCTTCCTCTCGGGCTTCTAGAGCTTCTCCGTCAGTTCGGGGACGATCTTGAACAGGTCGCCGACCAGGCCGACGTCGGCGACCTGGAAGATCGGCGCATCCTCGTCCTTGTTGATCGCGACGATGACCTTCGAATCCTTCATGCCGGCGAGGTGCTGGATCGCGCCCGAAATGCCGATCGCGATATAGACTTCCGGAGCGACGATCTTGCCGGTCTGGCCGACCTGATAATCGTTGGGGGCATAGCCGGCATCGACCGCGGCGCGCGACGCGCCGACGCCCGCCTTGAGCTTGTCCGCCAGCGGATCGAGCAGCGCGTGGAACTGGTCCGACGAGCCGAAGGCGCGGCCGCCCGAGACGATGATCTTGGCGCTGGTCAGCTCGGGCCGCTCGGACTTGGAAAGCTCGGAGCCGACATAGGAGGACAGGCCCGCATCGCCGGCCGCGGCGACGTTTTCGATCGTTCCGGAACCGCCCTCGGCGGCGGCCTTTTCGAATGCTGTGCCGAGCACAGTCAGCACCTTTTTGGCGTCGGACGACTTCACGGTCGCGATGGCGTTGCCCGCATAGATCGGGCGGGTGAACGTGTCCGCGCTCTCGACCGAGAGGATCTCGGAAATCTGCATGACGTCGAGCAAGGCGGCGACCCGGGGCGCCATATTCTTGCCGGTGGTGGTCGCCGGGGCGAGGAAATAATCGCAATGGTCGCGGACCAGAGCGACCGCGACGGGGGCGACATTTTCGGCCAGGCCGTGGGCATAGGCCGCGCCGTCGGCGACGTGGACCTTCGTCACGCCCGCGATCTTCGCAGCCGCCTGGGCGACGGCGTCGATTCCCTCGCCAGCGACGAGCAGGTGGACCTCGCCCAGCTGGGAGGCCGCGGTGACGGCGGCGAGGGTTGCGTCCCTCACCTGGCCGCCCTCATGTTCGACGAGAACCAAAGCGATCATGTTTCTGTCCTCAACAATGTTCCATCACCGTTCGGGCTGATGGGCAGGTCGCCAAGCCCCCGGCTTGGCTGTAAATTGCTGGGGGCAATTTGCACCTGCCCATTGTCGAAGCCCTGCCCTTTCTTTCCCGTCCGCCCCCAACAGAAGGACAGCCCTTGGACAGGCTCAGGGCGAACGGGGTAGGGGGTCAGGCGACCACTCCCAACGTCTTGAGTTTGCCGATCAGCTCGTCGACCGAGGCGACCTTGACGCCGGCCTGGCGCTTGGCCGGCTCCTCCACCTTCACCACTGTCAGCCGCGGCACGGTATCGACGCCGTAATCGGCGGGCGTCTTCTGGGCGAGCGGCTTCGATTTGGCCTTCATGATGTTGGGCAGGCTCGCATAACGCGGCTCGTTGAGGCGAAGATCGGTGGTCACCACCGCTGGCACGTTCAATTTCACCGTCTCGAGCCCGCCGTCGACCTCGCGGGTGACGTCGACCTTGTCGCCGGCGACCTCGACCTTCGAGGCGAATGTGCCCTGCGGCCAGCCGAGCAGAGCCGCCAGCATCTGGCCGGTCTGGTTGCTGTCGTCGTCGATCGCCTGCTTGCCGAGGATGACGAGCCCCGGCTGCTCCTCCTCCGCGACCTTGGCGAGCAATTTGGCGACGGCGAGCGGCTCGACCTCGTCGTCGGTCTGGATCAGGATGGCGCGGTCGGCGCCCATGGCGAGCGCGGTCCTGAGCGTCTCCTGCGCCTTGGCCGGGCCGATCGAGACGGCGACGATCTCGGTGGCGACGCCCTTCTCCTTGAGCCGGATCGCCTCTTCGACCGCGATCTCGTCGAACGGGTTCATGCTCATCTTGACGTTGGCGAGATCGACGCCCGAGCCGTCGGCCCTGACCCGCGGCTTGACGTTGAAATCGATCACCCGCTTGACGGCGACCAGGAGCTTCATCTCTTCACCTCGTTCGTCATCCCCTCCACCGCTCGCCCTGAGCCTGTCGAAGGGCTTTTCTTCTTTCGGACTAAGAGAAGGAGAGGGCTTCGACAAGCTCAGCCCGAACGGTTCGGGTTCTTCTCCGTCCCAGCTTAAGCGGCGACCGTCCCCTTCACCTCGGCGACGATCTTGCGCGCCGCGTCGCCGAGATCGTCGGCCGGCACGATGGCGAGGCCGGAATCGGCGAGGATTCGCTTGCCTTCCTCGACGTTCGTCCCTTCGAGCCGGACGACCAGCGGCACCTTGATGTCGATCTCGCGCGCCGCGGCGACGATGCCCTCGGCGATGATGTCGCAGCGCATGATGCCGCCGAAGATGTTGACCAATATGCCTTCGACCGCGGGGTCGGAGAGAATGATCTTGAACGCCGCCGTCACTTTCTCCTTGGAGGCGCCGCCGCCGACGTCGCAGAAATTGGCCGGGAAGGCGCCGTTCAATTTGATGATGTCCATCGTCGCCATGGCGAGGCCGGCGCCGTTGACCATGCAGCCGATATTGCCG
>Ga0190265_10003572_pt1 | contig 10629 bp, 11 predicted proteins | sample Popmic124T_FD_133135 | JGI IMG/M metagenome (GOLD analysis project Ga0190265, IMG submission 133135) | Populus adjacent soil microbial communities from riparian zone of Indian Creek, Utah, USA - 124 T | ecosystem: Environmental > Terrestrial > Soil > Riparian zone | place: USA: Utah | collected...
GCGTGCCTGTTTTCTATGACGAGCGTGATGACCTAATCGACCGCCAGGGATTATTTGCCGGCCACGGCTTGCCCATTACTGAGTGCCCTGAGTGCGACGCGACCTTGGCGACTGCAAACGTAGTATGAATCGGTTCAAAGGAAAATTTTCGCAGTTGCGACTAAATGGTTTTGGGTTTACGGTGATCAATGAAGTAAGGGAAGGCTAAGTTTCCTTTCTCCAATTTGAAAAAGAAGGAGCAACTAAGAGTTGACAACTAAAACGGTCGAAAAGATAAAAGCAGCGAGGGCGGCCTCTTAGGAAGAGACGGCAGCAGGTAGGAGCGCCGGACTTTGAAACCCCGGCGCCCTTGCCAAACTTTGCGCGACGTTGCCCTGTGCCGAAAAAAGGCTGTGACCTACGCGCTCCGCGCTCCGGGCCGTTTTGAACGATATTTGCACGATTGAACGCTGATTTGAGGCCAATTATTTTTGATCCTAACCACTCCGAATCGAGATCTTAAGCAATGATTGAAGTGCGATGCCAGAAGTGCCACAAGTTTCTTTTCGAAGCGAGTCCTGAAACGGTCGGGACGATCGTGATTACCTGTCCTCGTTGCAAGGGTGAAAAAAATCCGGAGGCGCGCCGGACGATCAGGCTTCCGTTTGCCGGACCGCCCCGGCGCGAAAAGGCAGTTGCGCTAAGATCGCAAGAGGGTTAGACTGCCGAATCGACAGTGAGCCCCGTTAGCGGGCCGTCCTTATAAAACTCATCGACAGGCAGGAATGCCTGTCCTACTTTAAGAGGCTCGACAGCAGCCCGTTGGTCACACCAGACCAGCGGGCTTCTCGTTTTTATGACCACTTCAAAAAAGAAACCAGGTTTCAACGGTCAGTGGATCGAAATCTTCTCGACCGGTACCCACTTTGACAACGCCGGCAAGCAGCACGTCATCGACGCCGCCTTTCTCGACTCGGTTGTAAGCAACTTCAATCTGGACCTGCACGAGCCTCCTGCCGTCATCGGCCATCCGAAGAATGACGCGCCCGCGTTCGGTTGGGGATGTGCGCTCCGTCGCAACGGCGAAGTCCTCGAAGCGCAGCTCTGTGATAACGACCCGCAGTTTGAAGAGATGGTCCGGACCAGGAAATTTAAGAAGCGGTCGGCCAGCTTTTACCTCGATCCCGAAACGGCACCAGGCGGCCAGGTTCCGGCGCTACGGCACATCGGTTTCCTGGGCGCCGCGCCTCCCGCCGTGAAGGGGCTGCGCGATATTCATTTTGAAGAAGGCGAAGCGACAACTTTTGAATTCAGCGAAGGAGAAGCGATGGCAGACGACAAAGATAAAACCGCCGTCCTGGACGACAAGACGATCGGTGAAAAGGTGATGCAGTTTCTGCAGGAGAAGTTTGGTCCAAAGAAAGACGCCGCCACTGCCAGCTTCAGCGAAGCCGACACGCGAAAGCTTGTCGAAGACACAGTCGCTGCGGTGAAAGCTGAATTCACCACGAAGATGTCCGCGCTTGAGGGCGAAAACAAAAAGCTTAAAGAGGCCGTCACTCGCCAGGACAGCTCCACCACTCGCGCGTCAATCGTTTCTTTCTGTGAAGACCTGCAACGCCAGGGCAAGTTTGTTCCGGCGTTTAAGAACATGGGCGTGATCGAGTTCATGGAAATGCTCGCCTCGATCGAAGACACCAAAGACACCAAGGTTCACGTCATTAGCTTCGCCGAGGAGAACGGGGTTGAAGTCGATAAGCAGGTGGAAGTGTCGCCTCTCGACTGGTTCAAGAATTACCTGACCGCTCAACAGCCATTCATCTCGTTTGGTGAAACGTTCGGCGGAGTCAAGTTGAAGGGCGACGGTTCGCAGCTCGTCGATCCGAAACAGATAGACGTGCTGCGCGACAGCATGGGCATGAAGAAGCCGGAAGCCGCAACTGCCGCGAAGTAGTTTTTTTTGTCAGTACCGCCTGCGGTAGTAGGTGGGTAAAGCAACGAGGAGAAAAGTTCGATGCCGCCAACCAGAACAATTGAGACTTTCGGTGAGCGCATACCGCTCGAAGAGGTGCGCGCCGATTTGGCCGTGAGTGTTCCGCAAAGTGTGAAAGCAGGATCGAGGATTCGACGGGGCGCAGTCCTGGGCGTCGTCACTGCTGACGGCTACACGCGTGAACGCTCGCGATCGAAGGCTGCTGGGACCGGCTTCTCAGACGCCTCAGATACAGGCCAGGTAGCGGACGCTTCGGTGTTTGCTGTTGGCGACGAGCTGACGCTTGAAGACGGCACGGCGATCGGAACGGTTGAATCAATCGATACGACCACGACTCCGGACACGATCGTTCTCGAGGCCAACGCGGCCGTTAATGTCGCAGTTGACGACGCAGTGATGGCGTCGGATGGCTCACAAGTGGCGCAGTCGATCGCTGATGAGGCCGTGGCGGCTACCGAAACCCTTGATACAGGGCTTTCTGTTTACATCGCCGGCTTCCTGAAGAAGGACCAACTGATCGGCCTGGACGCTTCGGCGATCGTGGAGCTGGGCGGCGCCGTCAACCCCAACAACATTTTCAAGTTTTAGTTTTTGTAGGACGGACTTTCTCGTCTGTCATTCGAAGCCGACAGGCACGAATGCCTGTCCCACTTTAAGGAGCGGACGGATGATTACTTATCGGTTTCCCACCAACGTTTCGGTCGACGGCGTGTTGCAGGAATACACGATGGTCCAGCGCGAGGATCTCCTGGGCCTGTCCTGGCTGTCCTTCCAGAATGTCTACACGCAACGCGTGATAACAGACTTCCGCGATCGAGATCGCGGCGCGACCGCGCCTCACAACATGGGGGCAGATCCAAAAATCGGCCGGCGTCCCGGAAGTAACCGGGTCGAGTTCACTCCGATCCCGCATAAGGAAACGGACCTCTTGACCGAGTCCGACATTCTCATGCCGGCGGCGCTCGGCACGCTTGGCGGTATGTTCGATCTAACGGGAGAGATCGGTCGCATCACGAAAACGCGCGCGGACAAGAATTTCCTTCGAGCTGAAATTGAAATTTGGCAAGCGCTCAAAGGCCACCTGATAGTCAACGAAAACGGCGTGCGCGTTGATGAGGAGTTTCCAGTTCAGACTTACGACGTCATCGTGGATTGGGATGAGCTCGATACGGCGCGCCCGCTGCACGACTTCAATCAGATCAAGCTGAAGGCCCGGTTCACCGGCGCTTCTGCTGTGGGCGCTGAGGCGGTAATGAACCAGGTGACTGCTAACTGGCTGCTTGAAAATAATAATCCCAACGACTTGAAGGGCCATCAGGGTCGAGATTTCGTCAACATGACTTTCAGTCTCGACGATCTGAACAAGATTCTCTCCGGCCGTGGTCTTCCTACAGTGCGCGTTTATGACCTGGGATACGTCGACGAGGCGGATGATGAGATGCAGTTCCTGGGAGACGGCGAAGTGATTGTCAAGTTCAAACGGCCGGAGCCGATCGGCGACTACGCGCTGACGCCGACCGCGCATCGCCAGGTCAACGGACAGCCGGCGCCGGGCATGTTCGCCATCATCGAGGTTAACGGGCAACCAAACCCCGGCGCTGTTACGGTACAAACAATCGGCGCGGGCAAGAATCCCAAGATCGAAATCACGGGCGGGTTCTACGGTGGGCCGCGCCTCAAGTTCCCGCGCTCGATCGTGAAGGTGAGAGCGAAGGTCACCTAAAAGAAAGTCGGCAGTTAGGCAGAAGGCAGGAGACGAAACCGATGAAGCTCAACAGTAAAACATTTCTCGCAGTTGCGATGGTGATCGGCCTCGCGTTGTCCGGGTTGGTTAACGACACGGCCGCTAAAGTGACCGCGTTTGCCATCACGCGCGTAGGCGCCACTATCGGCATCGATCATGTGGGCCAGATCAATCTCACGCCGGCCAGCAACAAGGGCGGCTCGATCGGCGCTGGCGCACCGGTTAAGAAGATCCTCTCCGGAACAGGCTCGGTTGATTTCACCGCGTTGGCTGCCGGGACGTGTGAGACGTTCACCGTGACAGTTACTGGAGCCGCTGACGGCGATCCGGTTGCCCTGGGAATTCCTGCGGCCGCATGGGCCACAACTGAGTACGCGACCATTGACTACTTCGTGAGCGCCCCAAACACGGTGACGCTGAAGCGTTGCAATTCCACGAACGCCACCACGGCGTTATCGGATCCTGCAGCGGTTACAGTTCGCGCGACGGTTATTCAGTTTTAAGTTTTGAGTTTCGAGTTTTCAGTTCGGTCTTTGAAAGATGAGCTACATCACAAAGCAAAACCTGATTGATGAGCTCGGGGAAGAAAAGCTGCTGGAATTAGCTGACCCGACCGGCGCAGCGGAGAACCTCGACGATCCAAAAGTTAATGCCCGTATCCAGCAGGCGATCGACGATGCGATCGGAACTTTTGAAGCGTACGCGCGGACCAGGTACACGCTGCCGGTGCCAACCACGGCAAAAGTAAAAAGCACTTGTTTGAAGATCGCGGTTTTTAACTTGTTCGAAGGACGCGCTACGACAGATGAAGGCGTCTATAAGCCCAAAGAGAACGCTTACAAGAATGCGATCCAGTTCCTCAAAGATGTGCAGAAGGGGCAGGCGGCGCTTGATGTGCCAGCGTCGGAAGAAACTAAGGCAAACCCGACCAGCTCCGATACGGTCCTGAAGGGAAGCTCGCGGTCGGTGTTCACGGACGACAAGTTAAGCGGTTATTAGGAACATGAAATTAGAGGCCAGTAATAAACAAGTGGTCTGGAAGTGGGTCCAACCTCGTAGCGCCAGAAAACAACTTTAAGTGCTGGCTTCTAATTTCTGTTCTTTGAAGCGAAATGCAACCCACGCGCAGCAGAAGGGCGGGGCATGAGCGGGCGCGCTGGAACGCTCGACTTGCCCCGCCCGCATATTCGGCAATCGCAAATCGGCAATCGGAAATGAGTCATGGCTGACGAAGGAATTCAGGGACTCGGAAGACTTCTCAGTCGCATCGGTCAGATGGCGACAGATACGAGCCACGTTGAGAAACCGCTGAAAGCTGCCGGCGCTTACATGCTCGGCTCGATTGAGAAGAACTTTCAGCAACAGGGTCGGCCGCAGCGTTGGACTCCTTTAGCTCAAAGCACTCTAGCTCGACGTCGCAAAGGCAGGAGCCGAGGCGGTGCGCGAATCCTGATCGACAAGGGCGCGATGAAGAACCAGATCAATTACCGGGTGACAACTGCAGGAACGGTGATCGGGCTAAACGCGATCCAGGCGAGACGCCAGCAGCTGGGCTATGAAGGTAAGCCTGGCCGGGGGCATTCACCAACGCCGGCGCGGGCGTTCTTGTTGCTCCAGGAGCCGGAGGATACGAACGCGATCGGGGAAATCTTTCGGCGCCACATCGCGAGAAGATAAATGCCTGGATTCAATTTCTTTGTGAGCGGGATCGAAGACGGAATGATCCAGCTGCTCCAAACGTTAAGCGTCAAAAACGATCCGCCTGGTTATTTGAAAAAGATCGACAGCTACGGGGGCGAGCTGAACGAGAAGGTCCTCGCAAGCTATCTTCAGGAGATCGCGTCGAACGTTCCGCTCGCGCTGGTCACTTACGGAGGCGCTGAAGAGGTGTTGAGTCCGCCACTGCCCGCAGTTTTCGGCGAACCGCGCATTGTCGAGCATCGCTGCACCTTCGGAGTCATCTACTGCGCCGGCGACGCGCGCGGTGAAAGAGCGCAACGGCGCGGGATCGCAGGAAAGCCTGGTGTGTACCAGATGATTGAAGACGGGAAGCAGCTTTTCGGTGGTCTGCAGCTTCGACGAGCTGATCCGGACAACGATGACCAGCTCACACTGCTGACGCTGGACCCGCTAACAGAAGCGGGTATTGATTACGTCGCGCGGCTGCCGGGGTTGACTGCTTACATGCAGCACTTTGACACCCGCTTCAAGTGGACCGAGCCGGATCGCCGAAGCGAACCGATTGATGTCGACCAGTTGATATTTGATGTTCAGCCGATCGGCGAAGCAGGTGGGCCAGGTGGCAAGCCCGGCGTCGTACTCGAGTAGGCAGGCGGCAGGAGCAGGAGGCGGGGTCAGTACCACCTGCGGTAGCGGGTGGGTAACTTTTTCGCAAGAGGTCAACTCGATGAAGGAAGTCACGAACAATTCAATGCAGCCCGTCACGCTAGACGATGGGACCATTCTCGCAGCGGCCGGCACTGAAGGATCGACCAAACCGATCTCGTCGTTAAGCGAGCGCGATGATCGTCTGGTCCGGCGCCGCCTGATCACGATTCTGGATCTTTCGATCAAGGCTGTGCCGCCGCCGGCGTCGACGAAAACCGCGCGAGCGCCGGAGAAGGAAACCGCTGTCCGAAACACTGGCCGGCAGGAGTAACCCGCTTTCAAAGTTTCTGTAGGAGACGAACATGCAATCACTTGTCGTTGAAAGTTCCAAGCCAGGCGTAATCGCCATCATCAACGCGGGCCAGGTGGCGCGCCCGGTCGAGCGCCAACCAACGTCGACGTTTTTCGTAGTGGGCTATTCACCCTGGGGACCTGCGGACACGCCGCGAGTTATTACGAGCTGGGCTGATTACGTTCGCCAGTTTGGAGGCTTCGACGCCAACTCCTACATGGACGACGCTCTCTATGCTTTCTTCAATCTCTTTCCCGGGGCGCAGGCGATCGTCTCTCGCGTGGTCGGCGCGGCTGCCGCTGTCGACACGTTGAGCCTGAAGGACCGCTCTGCAGACGTCGGCATTAACACTTTGCGGGTCGACGCAAAGTATCCATCCACGCGCGTCGACGTCCTGGTAACGATCGAAGACGGCGCTAACGACGACACCTTCAAGCTCACCGTCCGCAGTGTGCTGCTAAACCGGAAAGAGGTTTACGACAATCGCTCAATGGCGGACGCTGCCTCGCTCGCGGAAATCAACGATAAGTCCTTGCTGGTTACCGTGACTGACCTAAACAGTGCGACGGCGGCGCCGGACGATAATCCGCGCGCTCTTGTTGAGACCGCGCTTGCGGGTGGAGGCGACGACTTCGCCGGCCTGGCTGCCGCGAATTACATCGGAGCGGATGACGGCGAAACGCGCACCGGCCTTCAGGCCTTCAACGACGAATCCTTTGGTACAGGTCAGGTTGCGATTCCGGGTATCACTACCGACCCCACTCACGCAGCCCTGATTGCTCACGCTGAAACTTTCCATCGCCTGGCGTTGCTTGATCCGCCGCTCGCTTCCGACAAGGAAGACGTCGCCGGCATTCGCGATAACTACGGAACGTGGTACGGCGCGATCTACTGGCCGTGGGTTGAGGTTCTCGACTTCTCCGGTTCAGGCGTGAAGCGGTTCATTCCTCCGAGCGGTTTTGCTGCCGGCGAATGCGCGCGCGCCGATCGCACGATCGGGACGCATCGCGCGCCGGCGAACCTGGGATCGGTTCCAACCGCGCTCGGCGTCGAGTTGACGGCCGGGGGCGTATCGCAAACTGACGATAACACGCGCGAGTTTTTGAACAGCCGCGACGTCAACGTCATCACCCCGCTGCCCGAGCAGGGCGTCCGGGTTTACGGCGCGAGGGTGATGACCGCAGATCGTCGTGTAACGATGGTCCACCAGATCCGATTGCTCAACCTTTTTTATTACTCGTTGAAGCTGGCTTACGCGTGGGCTGTGTTTGCCGTGATCGATGGCAAAGGCAGACTGTTTCGCGATCTGCGCTCCACCGGCAGCGCTTTCCTTCGCAGCTTCTGGCAGTCAGGCGCTCTTTACGGCCGTACTGAGGAAGAGGCCTTTATCGTCATCGCTGACGATACCAACAATCCCCCGGAGGAACTCGAGCTGGGCAGAGTTCATGTTCAGGTAGGAGTGAAGATTTCGCAGACGGCCGAGCAGGTCATTGTCAACATCGACAGCGTGCCGCTGTTCCAGGACTTGAACGTACTGCAGCAGTAGTAAGACAGACTTTCTAGTCTGTCTCCGTTTCAAAACGACAGGCATTCCTGCCTGTCCAACGCAGGAGACGCTATGCAAGGAACCCATGAGGGCCGGTACCTCTTAGAAATCGACGGCGTGAGTTCTATTCGCGCTTCGGAAGCTACGATGCCCGGCAAGGACCACACACCCTTCGAGTTGTATGTAGGGGACCAGCCGAACCCTTTGCTTGGTCGCGGCAATTTCAAGGTCGACGTTCTGACGCTGAAGCACGCGCACGCGTTGACCCAGGCCGGCGAGGAGTTGTTCCGCTGGGCCGACGACTTCATGGACGGCGTCGATCTTTCACGACGCGGCGCCCGCTTCATCGTGCTGGATGAAAGCGGACAATCGCCGGTTGCTGAATACGAGCTGCAGGAGTGCGTGCCCACCAGCTTCAAGCCGGAAACTCATTCGGCCAGCGGCACCAATGCTTCGATGTTCACCTTTGCTCTGCGCCCGACAAACATGCGGCTGATTTCGTAAATGGAAACGACCCGCACAATCGATCTTGTCGGCGGCCACGTCGACAAGGAAAAGAAGCGCCACACCCACGTCGTGTTTGGCCATCGGCTGACGGGGAAGGATCTCTTCCAGGCTGACGAAGACCCACTCGGACAAAATCCTACGCAGTACCAGAGCCTGCTGGTGCGTGCCGCCATCACGGAGTTTGGAACGCTGCCAATGCCCGTCGCGTTGTCGGTCCTTCTCGACCTCGACTCGATCGATCGTGAAGATTTGATCGAAGGGCAGAACGCGTATTCGGCGATGACAACCGAGGGCCATGAGTCAGAGTTTCTTCCGGATCATAAGGTGAGACTTGGGTGGGGGTTCAAAATAAATGACGTCATCTACGACGTGGTTCAATTCGGAAAACGCGTAACCGGCCGAGAAGATATCGAAGCCGATCGCGCCAGCCTAAGTCCCGGAATTAGACGCACATGCTTTCTAATCGGAAAGCAGATCTCGCGAATTTCAAACGTACATAACACCGCGTCGATTGAAGGCGCCGTTGCCGTGAAGCACTTTGAGTCGCTCGATGGCGCCGACATCGCAACGCTGAGAGGTGCCGCCGAAATGTGGCGGCAGTCGTTTCGCGTCGGAGGAACTGCACTATCGCGAAACGGGCGAGGCCCGGACCGTCATGGTGCTGATGATGAAAACCGGCCAGCCCGAGTCAGTGATTCTGCGTTGGCCGATCGAGCGCCGTAACACCTACGTCCAGGTGCTTAACGAACTCTATGCGGAAAAGTCGTAACCAATGGCAGGCTCTGTTTATGAACTCGCAATTCTCCTATCGCTGAAGGACGCAGCCTCCGGTGGGCTGGGCCGTTTCGAAGACCATCTGCGGGCCAGCGGCAAAGCCGGCCGCGCCACTCTCCAAAACTTCCAGGATCTCAGAAGCGAACTCAAAAAAGATTTAACGGTTGCCGGTGTCGGTGTGGCTTCGCTCTTCACTCTGAAGAAAGGCCTCGACGTCGCCGCTGATTACGAATCGGCGCTGTTGGATATTCGCAGCGCTTACCAGGAGGCGGCTGCTGCCGGCGCCCTCAGCTCCCAGCAACAGGAAGCGCAACTAAAAGGCCTGGGCACCCTCGCGGTGGATCTCGGCAACCAGCTCCAGGGGAATACTCAAAACTACGTCGGCATCCTTACCGCGCTGAAGCAGGCCGGCCTGCCAGGTGAGCAGGTCCTCGGCGGCGCCGGCCGCTCTGCCGCATACCTGGCTAACGTCAGCGGCGCCCTGCTGCGTGGCCAGGAGCGCGAGCAGGCAAAAGAGTTGGGCCAGTTTGGCCTCATGTTCAAACTGCGTCCAGAAGACTTTGAAACCTCCGTCAATCTTTTCTCCGCGCTCAAAGATAAATTCGACATTGAGTCCAGCTCGCTGATTGAAAGCGCGAAGTACTTTCAGGCAACTTCGAATCAGTTGGGGATTTCCGGAACGCGCGGAGCCGAGGATACGGTTAAGTTTTTCGCGCTGCTCAAACGCCAGGCAGGCATGGAAGGGTCGATGGCCGGCACCGGCGCGCGGGCGTTCTTTATGCAGCTCGCAACTGAAGAAAAGAAGATCGCCAAGTTGAAAGAGGCGACGGGTATCGAGCTGCGCCCGTTTGATGAGAAGGGAATGTTCCGTGGCTACGAAGCGATTTTCAAGGAGATGGAAAAGTTTCGCGCTCTCAATCAACAGCAAAGCGCTAAGTGGCTGAACGCGATCTTTGGAGAGCGCGGGCAGGAAGTAGCGAGCGCGATGGTGAAGGTTGGACTAGACGGATGGCAAAAGGTCACGGCCGAGACAAACAAGGCCGTTCCCGTCAACGAGAAAATCACGCAGCAGATGTCCACTTACAACGCGAAGGTGGAAGCGCTTACCGGCTCGATTCAAAACCTGACGGCTACAGCGTTCCTGCCAATGCTCGATACGGTGAAGCCGATCGTTGATTTTGCTAATCAGGGTGCCGGCGCTTTGCAGTCGTGGTCCGCAGCGCAACCTGGCATCAGTCAAACGGTTGGGACTGTAGTCGGCCTTGGTGCCGTGACACTGACAGTCGTTGGCGGCGTGCGTGCGATGACTACGGCGTGGCGCATGTGGCGCATCGCGTCATCGGTCGGAGTGAACGAAGCGGGGCAGATCACGTTCCTTCGAACGTTAAGAACTGAGACGGCCGCGA
>Ga0190265_10003573_pt1 | contig 10629 bp, 12 predicted proteins | sample Popmic124T_FD_133135 | JGI IMG/M metagenome (GOLD analysis project Ga0190265, IMG submission 133135) | Populus adjacent soil microbial communities from riparian zone of Indian Creek, Utah, USA - 124 T | ecosystem: Environmental > Terrestrial > Soil > Riparian zone | place: USA: Utah | collected...
AGCCGAGTGATCCAGTGGCTGATGTTCCAGATGGGCGGGCTCGGGCCGATGATGGGCCAGGCCAACGTCTTCACCCGCTATTTCCCGGAAGTGATCCAGCCGGCCATCGACCGCTATCTGCGCGAGAGCCGGCGGCTCCTCGAAGTGCTCGACGGCCATCTCGCCAGCCATGAATATCTCGCCGGCGACTATTCGATCGCCGACATTGCCAATTTCGCCTGGGCGCGGATCCATGAATGGCCCGGCGTCGACATTTCGGGCCTCGACCATCTCGTCCGCTGGATGGACTCGATCGCCGGGCGGCCCGCCGTCCAGCGCGGGCTGCTGGTGCCGCCCAGGCCGGAGGATCAGGAGGCCCTGGTCGCCAAGGCGCGAAGCCTGCTCGTCTGAGCCGTGCCGGCGCGCTATGGGCTTTGGCCAGATCAGGAGAGTCGCCGATGAACGAGATGACCCGCATTTCCGCCCAGCCGGCCTATAGCGAGGCGGTCCAGGCGCTGCTCAAGCGAAAGCCGCAATTGTTCATCGACGGCCAGTGGGTCGATTCGACCGGGGGCGCGACGATCGCCGTCTACGATCCGTCCTCCGGGCGCGAGATCGCCCGAATCGTCGACGCTTCCGACGCCGACGTCGACCGCGCCGTCGCGGCCGCCCGGACCGCGTTCGACGACGGCCGCTGGAGCGGGCTTCCCTCGTCCCGGCGCGAGCGAATCCTGATGAAGCTGGCCGATTTGATAGAGGCCGCGACGCCCGAGCTCGCCGAGCTCGAATCGGTCGACAACGGCAAGCCGCGCGCCGCCAGCCTCGGCCTCGATCTGCCCTCCTCGGTCGGGATGCTACGCTACATGGCCGGCTCGGCGACCAAGCTCAGCGGCGACCATGTCGAGCCGTCCAACGCCCCGGCCGGCGCCTTCCATGCCTATGTCCGGCGCGAGCCGGTCGGCGTCTGCGCCCAGATCGTGCCGTGGAACTTCCCGCTGATGATGGCGGTCCAGAAGATCGCGCCCGCGCTCGCCGCCGGCTGCACGGTCGTTCTGAAGCCCGCCGAGCAGACGCCGCTGACCGCGCTCCGCCTCGCCGACCTGGTGGCGGAGGCGGGCGTTCCAGCAGGCGTGTTCAACCTCGTCACCGGCATGGGCGAGAGTGCGGGCGACCGGCTCGTCCGCTCGCCGCACGTGGACAAGATCGCCTTCACCGGCTCGACCGAGGTCGGCAAGATCATCAACCGAACCGCCACCGACACGATGAAGCGGGTGACTCTGGAGCTCGGCGGCAAATCGCCCGTCATCGTCCTTCCCGACGCCGACGTCTCGAGGTCGGCGCAGGGCGCGGCGATGGCGATCTTCGCCAATTCGGGCCAGGTCTGCATCGCCGGCTCGCGGCTGTTCGCTCACCGCGACATTTTCGACCAGCTGCTCGAGGCGGTGGCGGCCAATGCGGCGATGTGGAAGGTCGGCCCGAGCCTCGCGCCCGACACGATGATGGGCCCTTTGGTCTCGACCGAGCAGCACGAGCGGGTGCTTTCGTACATCGAGGCGGGCCGACAAGAGGGCGCCTCGGTCCTGTGCGGCGGCGACTCGCCGGGCGGCGACGGCTGGTTCGTCAACCCGACCGTGCTCGTCGATGTGAAGCCGGGCATGAAGGTGATGCGCGAGGAGATTTTCGGGCCCGTCTTGGCCGCCCAGCGCTACGACGATCTCGACGAGGTGGCGAAGGCGGCGAACGACACGCCCTACGGCCTCGCCGCCTCGGTCTGGACCCGCGATCTTTCGGCGATGCACAAGCTCGCGGCGAAGCTTCGGGCCGGAATGGTCTGGGGCAATTGCCCGATGGCGCCCGATCCGGCGCTCCCGTTCGGCGGCTACAAGCAATCGGGCTTCGGCCGGGAATCGGGGCGCTACGGGATCGAGGCCTATACCGAGCTCAAGACCGTCGCCATCGCGCTCTGAGGGCGATGGAGGGCTCGGTCTTATACCTCGGTTTCTCCGCGCGGCGGCTCAGGCGCGGCGGCCGTCCGCGCCCGGCTTGATCCCGGCCCCGCCGCGGGCCTATGCCGCTGGCGAACTCGAAAGGGCCCGATTTTCATGCATTTGCCGAATCTCCTCCTGACCGCGGCCGCCGCCGGCCTGATCGCCGCCGCGGCGAGCGCGCAGGAGTCCGAGCCGCCCGCCAAGGCCGAGCCGCCGGCGACCGGCCTTGCCGACCTGCAGGAGACCGTTCAGGCCCTCGAGGACGAGCCGCCGCCCGCCGAAGCGCCGCCGCAGGCCACGCCTCAGGCCGAGCCAGCTCCCCCGCCCGCCGAGACTCCGCCGCCCGAAACGCCAGCCCCCGCGCCGCCGCCGGCCGCGCCGGCCGCGGGTCCGCTCGTGCCGCTCAGCCGGGCCCAGCGCGCCGCGCTGGAGGCGGCTGCGGTGCGCGGCCGGCTGATCGGCGCGATCGCGGCCGCTGGCCAGGTCGCGACCCGCGACATGCTGAGCCGGGTCTCCGATCCGGACGGGGTGGGCATTTCGGGCTGGATCGCCGAGCCGGAAGGGAATGGAGTCACGGTCACCTTCTACGCCGAAGGTACGCCGGGCCCGGCCGCGGTCTACCGGGCGAACGTCCTTGGCGGCCGAGTCGTCGGCCGGGAGATCCACCTTGCCGGCGCCCGTCCGCAATTGAATCCGATCCAGACGCGGATGGCGGCCGCCCGCGCGGCCACCGCCGGCCTCGATCACTCGGCTTGCGGCGGCGAAAGCTTCAACGCTCTGGTGGTGCCGCCGACGACGCTCGACGGGCCGATCGACGTCTACCAGATCAGCCCGCAAAGCGCGCCCGGCCGCTTCCCGGTCGGCGGCCATTACAAAACGACGGTGGCGGCGGACGGCAGCGTCGCCGCCGCGCGCGGCTTCACCAACGCTTGCCTCGAGGTCGCCGCGCCCGCGCCGGCGCCGGGCGCGCAGCCGGCCCCGCTCGCGGTCACGCATCTGCTCGATCCGCTGCCGACTGAAATCCACGTCTTCCTGTCGATCTGGGCCGCCCGCCCGCTGGTCGTGGTGGCCGGCGATCCCCAGCGGCTGTTCGCGGTCACGCCGAACGGAATCGCCGAGGTTCCGCGCTAGATTCGCAAGATCGATCAAGCGCTTCGTCGAAAAAGGGCTTGCGCAAAGCGGCGCGAGGCGGAACGGGTGCGCGCGGAGACATCCAGGGGGCGGCGGATTGTTCATGTCCGGCCGCTTGAGAGAGGAATTTTCATGACCAAAGCTCGTTTCGCGCTGATTTCGGCGCTCCTGCTCGCTGGCGCGGCGCCGCTGATCGCTCAGCCGGCCGGCACCGCCGCCCAAAGACCCAGCGCGGCGTCGCGCTACGCGCCCTGGGGCGTCGATCTCGCCGCCCGCGATCCGGCGATCAAGCCGGGCGACGATTTCTGGCGCCACGCCAACAATCGCTGGTTCCAGGCCAATCCGATCCCGGCCGACCGTACCTCCTGGGGCGTCGGCACCGTTCTCAGCGAGGATGTCGAGGCTCAGTTGCGCGACATCGTCCAGACCGCGAACCAGGGCTCCGATCCGGTCAGCCGCCAGGTCGCCGCAATGTATGCGAGCTATATGGACGAGGCCGCGATCGAGCGGCGCGGCCTGACCGGCGCCCGGCCCTATCTCGACCGGATCAACGCCGCGCAGAGCCGCGACGACCTCATCCGCCTGTTCGCGACCCCCGGCTTTCCGTCGCCGATCGGGGTCGGAATCCTTCCCGATCCGGCCAATCCGACCCGCTACATCGCCTTCGCCGGCCAGGCCGGGCTCGGCATGCCCAACCGCGATTACTATTTGCGCGACGGCGAGCAGTATGACCGCTTCCGCGCCGCCTATCGCGCCTATGTCACCAACATCCTGACGCTCGGCGGTATCGCCGACGCTCAGGCCAAAGCGGACCGGATCATCGCGCTCGAGCGCCGAATCGCCGAGGCGCATTGGACCCCCGAGCGCAGCCGCGACATCCGCCAGATCTACCACCCGATGACCCGCGCGCAGCTCACCGAAATGGCGCCGCAGTTCAACTGGCCGCTGTGGCTCGAAACAAAGGGCCTGGGCAGCGTCCAGACGATCATTGCCGCCCAGACCACGGCGATGACCGCCGAGGGCCAGCTCTTCGCCGAGCTGCCGCTCGAGACCTGGAAGGACTGGATGACCTTCCACTTCCTCAACGCCTCCAGCCAGTTCCTTCCGCGCGCCTTCGACGAAGCCAATTTCAACTTCTTTTCGCGCACGCTGCGCGGCGTTCCCGAGCAGCGCGATCGCTGGAAGCGCGGCCTCGCCTTGCTCGACGGCACGCTGGGCGAAGCGGTCGGCGAAATCTACGTCCGCCGCCACTTCCCGGAGGAGAGCCGCCGCCAGATGAACGAGCTGATCGTGAACCTGCGCGCCGCGCTCGGCGAACGGCTTCGCGCGAGCCGGTGGATGGACGATGCGACCCGGGCCGAAGCGCTCGCCAAGCTCGACGCGTTCGATCCCAGGATCGGCAATCCGGTGCGCTTCATCGATTATTCGCCGATGCGGACCGATCCCGCCGACCTGCTCGGCAACGTCATGCGCGCCGGCGAATTCCAGTGGAATTTGCAGCTGTCGCGGCTGCCCAATCCGGTCGATCGCTCGCTCTGGGCGATGACTCCGCAGACGATCAACGCTTATTACAGCCCGCTGACCAACCAGATCACCTTCCCGGCCGCGATCCTGCAGCCGCCTTATTTCAACGCCTCGGCGGATCCGGCGGTCAATTACGGCGCGATCGGCGCGGTCATCGGCCACGAAATCGGGCACGGCTTCGACGATCAGGGGCGCCGCTTCGACGCCACCGGCCGGCTGCGCGACTGGTGGACGGCCGAGACCGACCGGCGCTTCACCGAGCAGACGGTGCGGTTAAAGGCCCAGTTCGACACCTATGCCGCCATCCCCGGCCTCAACGTCAACGGCCAGCTCACCATGGGCGAGAATATCGGCGATCTGGGCGGGCTCGAAATGGCCTATGCCGCCTATCGCCGCTACGTCGCCCAGCATGGCGAGCCCAGGGTGATCGACGGGCTGACCGGCGATCAGCGCTTCTTCCTGTCCTTCGCCCAGGCCTGGCGAAGCCAGGTCCGCGAAGGCGCTCTTCGGGAACGCGTGCTGACCGATCCGCACAGCCCGCCCGAATGGCGGGTCAACGGCATCGTTCGCAATGTCGATGCCTGGTACCGCGCGTTCAACATCCAGCCCGGCGACCGGCTCTATCTGCCGCCCGAGCAGCGGGTCCACATCTGGTAGGGCCGAAAGGCGCTCCTAACGGGAAAGGGGCCGGGCGACCGGCCCCTTTTTCGCTTCAGGAGGCGCCGCTCTCCTCTTCCTCGAACAGAGTGGCGGCGACCTCGCCCTTGGCCGCGAGGCGGACGATCTCGCCCTCGACTTCGGCGACGAGGCCGACCGAGAGATAATGGTGGTGGCCCTCGTGCGATCCCTGGCCGCTGTCCTTGCGGGTCAGCTTGATTCTCCTGTCCTCGATCCGGTCGACCGTGCCGACGTGAACGCCGTCCGCGCCGATCACCTCCATGCCTTCCCTGATATCGTCGGTGCCGGCCATCTCTGCTCTCCCTCGAATGAAACTGACGAGGCGAAAACCCGCGGACCCGCCCGCCTGTTCCGCTCCGGAAGATTCACCGAACGGGGTTGATCCCGCCGGCGCTTTCCCCGAATCATCGCGCCGGACCGGGAGGAACTCCACATGCTTCGTCTCATCGCCTCCGCCGCCGCCGGCCTGCTGGCCGTCGCCTGCGCGCAGCCCCCCGGCGCCTGGCGCCCCGCGCCGGTCGCCGGCGCGACCGAGCCCGCCCAGGTGATCGCCGGTTCAGCGGCGTCGGACTGGCGGCCGATCGATCCCGAAAACCTGCTCGTCCTGGATCTGGCGGGCGCCAATGGCGCTTCGGGGGGCCGGGTGATCATCGAGCTCGCCCCCGATTTCGCTCCCGTCCACGTCGCCAACATGCGCCGCTTCGCCCGCGCCGGCTGGTGGAACGCCGCCACCATCTACCGGGTGCAGGACAATTATGTCGCCCAATGGGGCAATGGCGATGCCGAAGTGGCGTTGCCCGACGGCGTCGTCGCTCAGCCGCCGGCCGAATATGAGCGGCCGCTCGCGGGCCTCGACATCCGTCTCCTGGGCTTTCCGGACAGCTACGCGCCGATGGCGGGCCATTGGAACGGCTGGCCGGTCGCCTGGGATCCGGATCGCTCCATGGCCTGGCTCGCCCATTGCTACGGCTCGGTCGGCGTCGGCCGCGACGTCGCGCCGAGCACCGGCACCGGCGGCGAGCTCTACGCGGTGATCGGCCATTCGCCCCGCCACCTCGACCGCAACATCGCCAATGTCGGGCGAGTCGTCGAGGGCATGGCGCTGCTTTCCGCGCGCCCGCGCGGCACCGGCGATCTCGGCTTCTACCAGGCCGACCGCGGCGAGACTCCGATCCCGATCGCCCGAATCCGCCTCGCCGCCGATTTGCCCGCCGCCGAGCGGCCCCAATACGAGGTGATGCGCACCGACGGCCGCGCTTTCTCGGCCTATGTCGCCGGCCGGGCCAATCGCGGCGGCACCTTCTTCCAGGTGCCCGCGGGCGGGGTGGACCTGTGCAACGTCAACGTGCCCGTGCGCCGCAAGCCCGGGGGCTGAGCCGGGCGCCGCTTGGGCCGGCCGCAAGGTTTCCGCGGACAACTGTCCCAATACAGGAGCAATCCCCTTCGAAACTAGAAAGCGTTTTGAGAGATTTAGGGCTTGCTGTACTGGCGAAGCTCAATTGAAGCTGACCCAGCCGGGGCTGGAATCGAGTGGAGGCGGTAATGGAAATGTCCGAACATGGAGAGGCGCCGCACGTGGCACGGCCTCCCCTTCGCGCGAACGGAGCGGCGCCGCTCAACGGCGCCGAAGCCCAGGCAAGGCCCGAAGAGAGCCTGATGTCGGTGATCGGAACCGACATATTGGTGACCGGCAATATCGAGGCGGAAGTCGATTTGCACATCGAGGGGCGGGTCCAGGGCGACGTTCGCTGCTGCACCCTGATCCTGGGCGAGCGCAGCACCGTGACCGGCAATGTCTTCGCCGAGCGGGTGCGAGTCTCGGGGCGGGTCGACGGCGGGATCGAGACGATCGATCTGGCCATCGAATCGACCGCGCGGGTGACCGGAGATGTCACCTATTCGCGCCTCAGGATCGCGAACGGCGGAATCATCCAGGGCAGCATGACTCACAAGCCGGTCGCCGAAGGGGCCGCCAAGGGGCCGAGCCCGCGGCTGGCCGACGAGCCCGAGGTCGCGCCCAAGGTCCACTTCATCGAATAGCCGGCGGCCGGTGCTTTGCGCATTGAAAGGGAAATGCGACCAATGGCCGGACGGGATCTCACACCGGGCGAAGCGCTCACCGAGCTCAAGCAGCTGATGCGTCTCGCGGCGGGGGAAGGCTCGCCGCAGCGTCTTGCCGCCACCACCTACACGATCTGCCGCGAGGCGCTGCTGCAAAGCGAGCTGAGGCCGGCTCTGCCCGGCTTCCTCCTCCAATGCCTGACCATCTTCAGGTTCAAGGATTTCATCCAGCTCTATTCCCCAAGCCTGGACGACCGGATCGCCTTCGTGGACGAAGCCTTCCGGGCCTGCGAGGCGCGGGCCGGACTCAGGGCGTCGTTCGACGTCTTCGGCGATCCGGATTTCTAGGGCGGCGATGAGCGTGGGCGCCCCGGATAAGAACATGCCGCTCCTCTGCGGGCTCGGCTTGCACAGGCCGGCGAAAGCGGCGCGCTGGAACCGCGGCTATTATTTCACAAAATGCGCCCGCTGCGGCCAGGACATGGTTCGGACCGCCTATGGCCGCTGGCACGTGCCACGCGGCTATCGGGTCCTCTGGCAGGCGCAGCCGCCGGCCAACGCCGTTTCGGCGGCGCTGGTCCACGACCGGGCGGCGTCGGTGCCCGCCGGCGCCGAGCTTCCCATCCAGGCCGTGCTCCGGCACCTCCAGAACGACGATCGGGCGCCGCCGGCGCCGCCGCCGACGGACGATCCGGGCCCGGCCGACGAGGCGCCTCAAGCAGAAAGTCCGCCCGATTCCGCCCCGGCCCAGGTCGCCGAGCTGATCAGCCGGGCCGTGCCGGCGGCGAGGATCCCGGATTTCATGGATGATAAGGCGGACCTCGATTCCTGGGAGCCGCCGACCCGCGCCCACCCCCAGCGGCCGGCGCCGCCCGATCCGATTGTCGAGCGGGACGGCGGGGAGGACGGACCCTATTTCCGGCTTAAGACTCGAGTCACCGGCCTGTTCGAGCGCGATGGCAGCGAAGCGCCGCCCGCGCGCGCGCCCCAGACCATGCGGCTTGCCTTGATCCTGCTCGTCCCGCTCATGCTGATGCTGTTCGCCTTGCTCTTCTGGGGAGGGCGCGACTATGGCCGCCCCGGCGGAGCCGACGCCAATGCCGCCCAGAACGCGAAGATCGGCGCGGGCTCGGGCCGGCCCGCCTTCGTGACAGCGAGCGTGCTCAACTGCCGAACCTCGCCCGCCCGGGAGGCGGAGTCGGTCAAGGTCCTGATGCGCGGCGATCTGGTCCTGCTCCTCGCCGGCGACGCCGAGTGGGTGAGCCTCGTCCACGAGGGCGGCCAATGCTGGGCGCTCGCCCGCTATTTTTCCGCCGAACAGCCGATTTGAGCCCCCCGCCGCCGGGACGGTTCGTCGCTCCGCCGTTGCTGCGCCTAGCGCATCACCATCGTGTCGCCGCGAATCTCGACGCTGCCGAGCCGGCTCAGGAAGCTCTGCCCGAGCAGCGACACCGGAAGCTCTTCGGCGACCGCGCCGCGAACGTCGCGCGCCTCGAGCGGGCCGATGGCGATCCGGTCGATCGTCACCGGGATGACCTCGATCTCGCCGGCCGCGCCCATCGCTTTGGCGCGTTCGGAGGGCAAGGCGATCCCCGCGCGCTGGGCGTCGGCCCGGCTGAGCGCGACCATGGAGGCGCCGGTATCGACCAGGAAGCGGATTCGGGCGCCGTTGACCTGCGCCTCGGCGTAGAAATGGCCGTCGGGGCTGCGCGTCACCGCCCGGCCGGCGGCGCCGTTCCCCGCCGGCGCGGGCGCGCTCGTCGCGGCAAGGGACTCGGCCGGCGCCGCCACGGGCGGTTCGGCGCGCCGAAGCGAGGGCGCCAGCAAGGCGGCGCCGATCAGGCCAAGGCCGGCCCAGGCGAAGGTTCTTCCCGAGGACATAAGGCGAGTTTACGCTCGCCATCCCAAAGAGCGGGTTAACGCCCTCGCGTCGCTCAGGCGGCCGCGTTGACGTGGTTCGGGTCGGGGATCAGCCGCCGCCGCACGGTGCGCACGATCTGGCCGCCGGCGACGTGGGCGGCGCCCTCCAAGGGCAAGGCGGTCGCGCAGAAGGCGCATTCGGCCATCATCCGGCCGACATACCAGTGGGTGCGGCCGCAACCGGGGCAATGATTGGCCTCACCGTCCCGATACGCGATATAATAGCCCCGCTGCGCCGCGGGCGGCACGAGGGTACCGCCGCGCGCCTCGAGCGCGTTCATCATCGTCGCCATTACTTCGGCTCCTTTCCCAACTCGGACTAGCGCCAACAACGCCGGCCGGGCCGCCTCGGTTGCATCGGGCCCCGATCCGCGCGCGGCGGCGGACGCCCGCGCGGGGGAACCCGGGGCGGTTTCATGCGCTTCAGCGCCATGGCCTTTCTGACCGGTAGCCACATCAGCGAGCCCAGGGGTCTGATCCTGGACGAAACCCAAGCCGCGCGCCGGCGCGCGCTCGAAGCGGCGCGTACCCGAGCCGCGCAGGAAGCCGTGGCACAATTCTTCGGTCTTGGGCGGGCGACGGCCCGATGAAGCGCCGCTTGTCCAAGCGCGCCCTCGCCGGGGGCGGGGCCGCATTGCTGTTCGCCGCGATCGTCGGGATCGCCCTGGTGCCGAACCTTCGCGCCGACCCGCCCGGCGCGTCGCCCACGACGCTCAATCGGATCGCCCGCAAGAACGACAATGCGGCGGCGGAGATGGCCGCCAAGATGCGCGCCGAATCCCGAGCGGCGGCGCAAGCCACCGATTCGCTCCGGGCGGCCCAGGAGCGCGGGCGCGCCGGTGCCGATGCCGCGCTCGCGCGCTACGACGAAGACGAAGCGGCCCGCGCCGCTGCCGAGCCCACCGCCGACCAATAAGGTTCTAAGCCAAGAGGGCGGTCCGGCCGGCCTTTCCCACGGACCGCCACCTTGCTAGAGCGCCATGGCGGGAAGGGGAACCGAGATGACGGCGACAGGCCAGGACAGCTTAGGCACCCGAAGCACGTTCGATGTGGGCGGCAGATCCTACACCTATTTTTCCCTCGTCAAGGCCGCCGAGAAGCTCGGCAATATCGACAAGCTGCCTTTCTCGATGAAGGTGCTGCTCGAAAATCTGCTGCGCTTCGAGGACGGGATCACGGTCACGGTCGAGGACATAAGGGCGCTGGTCGACTGGCAGGTCAGCCGAGCGTCGGACCGCGAGATCCAATACCGGCCCGCGCGGGTCCTCATGCAGGATTTCACCGGGGTTCCGGCAGTCGTCGATCTCGCCGCGATGCGCGACGCGATGGCGAAGCTCGGCGGCGATCC
>Ga0190265_10003574_pt1 | contig 10627 bp, 7 predicted proteins | sample Popmic124T_FD_133135 | JGI IMG/M metagenome (GOLD analysis project Ga0190265, IMG submission 133135) | Populus adjacent soil microbial communities from riparian zone of Indian Creek, Utah, USA - 124 T | ecosystem: Environmental > Terrestrial > Soil > Riparian zone | place: USA: Utah | collected...
GCGGCGACGTTCAAGCTCGTCATCTACACGCTCGTCGGCTCGCTGCTGATGCTGGCCGCCGCGGTCGCCACCGGCATCACGGCCAACGGCGGCGAGAGCTTCTCGATCGCGCAGCTCGCGGACGAGCAGCTCAGCGCGGGCACGCAGCGCTGGCTCTTCGCGGCGTTCGCGCTCGCGTTCGTGATCAAGATGCCGGCGTTCCCGTTCCACGGCTGGATGCCCGACGGCTATCGCACGATGCCGTTGCCCGTGCTCGCCGTGTTCTCGGGCGTGCTGTCGAAGGTCGCCGCGTACGGCTTCCTCCGCGTCGTGCTGCCGGTCTTCCCGGACGCGAGCGAGGACTTCCAGATGGTCATGCTGCTGATCGGGCTCGCGTCGATCCTCTACGGCTCGGCGCAGGCGTTCACGCAGACGAACACGCGCCTGATCCTCGGCTACTCGTCGGTCGCGCAGCTCGGGTTCATCACGCTCGGGATCTTCGCGCTGGGCGAGGCCGCCGGCGCACAGGGCGCGCTGCTGCAGATGGTCCAGCACGGGCTCGTCGTCGCGCCGCTGTTCTTCATCATCGCGCTCCTGCACGAGCGGACCGGCTCGGAGGACATCCGCGAGATGGGCGGCGTCGCGTTCCGCGCACCCGTGCTCGCGACGCTCTTCCTGATCGTGGCGCTCGCGACGCTCGCGATCCCCGGGTCGGCGAACTTCGCCGGCGAGTTCCTGATCCTGCTCGGGCTCTTCAACGCGAAGCTCGTGATCGCGATCATCGCGTTCACGGGCGTCGCGATGGCGTCCGTCTACATGCTGCGCGCGTACATCCGCGCTGTGCACAACCGGGTCCGGCCGAACGTGACGTCGTACGACCTCGGCGTCCGTGACGGCCTCGTGCTCGTGCCGCTCGTCCTCGTCGTCCTCGCGTTCGCGCTCTACCCGCAGCAGGCGCTGGACCATTCGGAGGCGTCGGTCGAGCGTGTCGTGGCCGCGCCCGCCGCCGTCGCGCAGGAGGAGGTCGCGCCATGATCCTGTTCGCCGCCGAGGAGGTCACCGGACCGAAGATCGACTGGCTCGCGATCTCGCCGCTCGTCGCGCTGATCGGGGGCGCGTGCCTCGTGCTGATGACCGGGCTGCTGCGCGCGCCGTTCGTGCGCCAGACGCTCGTGCCGCTGCTGACGCTCGTGACGCTCGGCACCGCGGCGGGCTTCGTGATCGCGACGTGGGGCGACAACGTCAGCGTCATCGCCGACGCGATGGTGATGGACGACCTCACGCTGTTCATCACGCTCGTCTGCCTCGCCGCAGCCGCGGGCGCGGTGCTGCTCGCGTGGCGCGGGATCGCACCGCGCGAGGCCGGGCACGGCGAGTTCCACGCGCTGCTGCTGACCGTCGTCGCGGGCATGGTCGTGCTCGCGGGCGCGACCAACCTCGTCACGGTCTTCATCGGCTACGAGCTGCTCTCGATCCCGCTCTACGTGCTCTGCGCGACCGAGATGCGGCGCGAGCGGTCGCTCGAGTCCGGCCTGAAGTACCTGATCATCGGCTCGGTCGGCGCGGCGACGCTGCTCTACGGCCTCGCGTTCGTCTACGGCGCGACCGGCGCGACCGACTTCACCGCGATCGCCGACGGGCTCGACGAGGTCAGCGGCGACGTGCTGCTGCTCACCGGGCTCGCCCTCGTCGTGGCCGGGCTCGCGTTCAAGGCCTCGGTGGCGCCGTTCCACCAGTGGACCCCCGACGTCTACGAGGGCGCGCCGACGCCCGTCACCGCGTTCATGGCGGTGGCGACGAAGGCCGCCGCGCTCGGGATCATCGTCCGCTTCTTCGACGTCGCGGTGATCGACGCATCCGACAGCTGGGCCCCGGCGCTGGCGACGCTGGCGGTCATCACGATCGTGGTCGGGAACGTGGGCGCGATCGGGCAGTCGTCGCTCAAGCGGCTGCTCGCGTACTCGTCGATCGCGCAGGCCGGCTACATGCTCGCCGGCGTCGTCGTCACGACGCAGCTCGGCGTGCGCGCCGTCGTCTTCTACCTCGCCGTCTACCTCTTCATGAACCTCGCCGCGTTCGCCGTGATCGTGGCGCGCGAGCGGGAGACCGGGCTCGGCGACGACATCTCCTCGCTCTACGGCCTGGGCGCGAACCGGCCCTGGCTCGCCTGGCCGATGACGATCGCGATGCTCTCGCTCGCCGGCTTCCCCGCGACCGCCGGCTTCTTCGGGAAGGTCTACCTGATCGGCGCGGCGGTCGACAACGGCTACGCCTGGCTCGGCGTGGCGATCGTGATCGGCTCGGCGATCTCGCTCGCGTACTACCTGCGCGTCGTCGCCGCCGTCTGGATGCGGTCGCCGGACGAGCAGACCGCCCCCGCCATCGGTGCGGGCGCGGCGCCGCGCCCCGCGATCGCGGGCGGCTCGGCCGAGGCCGACACCGACGCCGACGCGGTCGCCGCGGGCGAGCGCCTGGCGGGCGGGACGCGCCGGCTCGTGCAGCCGGAGGTCGTCGGGCTCGCGGTGCTCTGTGCCGCGGCGACGCTGTTCTTCGGGGTCTACCCGAGCCCGCTGCTCGATCTCGCGCACGACGCGGGTGCGGCGTTGTCGCATCTGTTCTAGCGCTGGTCGTCGTTTCGCGCCCGCCGCGGTCGGTGGTGGCGCGACCGTTGACTGCGGCATGAAGCGCAACCCCGCCGGACCCGCCGCGAGCGCCCGCGCGAAGCGCCACCACCGGGGCGAGAACGGCGGCCACCGCGCCTACCCCTCCCGTGTCCACCCGTTCCAGCGCCGGCCAGGCGTCCGCCGAGTACGTCGCGCTGCTCCTCGTCGCGGCGACCCTTCTCACCGTCGCCGGCGCCGCGCTCACGCTCCCCGACCTCCGCCACAGCATCACCCACGCCGTCCGCACCGCGATCTGCATCGCGGGCGGCGACGTGTGCCGGACTGCCGAGGCGAAAGCCGCCGGCCTCCCCCCGTGCGTGACCAGCGAGCGCTCGACGCGGCAGGAGACGACGCTCGACATCGCCGTCTTCCGGCTGGGCGAGCACGGGGAGTGGCAGCTCGCGCTCGCGTCGGACGGCAGCGCGACGGTGACGCGGCTCGAGGAGCGCGAGGCCGGCGGCACGGCCGGCGTGGGCGTCGCGTTCAGCCCAGCGGGCGTCGAGGCGCAGGCGCGGGCGACGCTGTCCGCGGGCTACCGGAGCGGGGGCCTGTGGCGGTTCGCGGATGCCGCCGGCGCGGCCGCGTGGCTCGAGGCGGCGCGGCGTACGGGAACGGTCCCGGACGGGCGGCTCCCCGACGTCCGCTGGGACGCGTTCACGGCACAGGGCCAGGCCGCGGCCGACGTGGCGCTCGCCGACCTCGCCTCGGCGGGAGTGCGGGGCGGCGCCGACGGGGCGCTCGGGCTGCGCCGCGAAGGCGGTCGGCGCACGCTCACTCTCGCGCTCGCCAGCGACGCCGCCACGCTGATGGTCGAGCTGCTCGAGGCGCCGTTCGTCCTGGCGCCGCCGCGCTCGGTCGTCGCCGACGTGACCTGGGAGGACGGCACCGTCCGCGACATCGCGGTCCGCGCGGCGACCCAGGAGGGCGAGCGGACCGAGGAGCTGACCGCGCGGCTGGACCTCCGGGACGCGACGAGCCGCGCACTCGTCACGCGCGTCCTGACCCCCGGCGGGAGCCCGCGGGACGAGCTGCGGGCACTGGCCGAGCGCGTCGGCACGCACGGGACCGTCGAGCGCGCCGGCTACGTGACCACGGAGCAGCGCAGCGGGATCAGCATCGCCGGGCGGCTCGGCGTGGCGATCGGGTTCTCCGACGAGCAGGTGACGTCCGAGCGCCGGCTCGTCGACGCGGTCACCCGGATCCGGGGCGGTCCGTTGCAGCGGAGATTCGACTGCCTCGGCGTGTAACCGTTCGCAATTTGCGGCGTATCTCGTGACGTATCACACAAAATCCGTCGCACAAAGGAGGAGCGATGGAAATCATGAAGCGGTTCGAGTTCCTCTGGCTCACGCTGGTGATCCTGGGAGCGCTCAACTGGCTGATGGTGGGCGTCTTCGACACGAACGTCGTGACGGAGATCTTCGGGTCCGGCACCGCGACCGACGTCGTGTACGTCATCGTCGGGATCGCCGGCCTCGCGATGCTGCCCCGCCTGTTCGAGGACGTCCGCCTCGCGGGCGACCGTACGCGCCCGACCGGCGCCTGATAGGACTGCCGACCGAGCCGGGGGTGCACTCCCGGCTCGCCGGCCATCACGCGGACGCGATCCTTCCGGGCGCGGCGCTAGCCTCACCGTCCGGTGCAGTACCCGTCCGACAGCCTGACCGACGCCGAGCGTGCCCGCCTCGCCCCGCACGTGACGGACCTCGACGGACCCGTGTTCGCGCTCGTCAACCTGCCCGAGACGGTCAAGGGCGCGCTGTTCGCCCGCTACTCGCGCTATCCCGGCACGCTGCGCCGCCTCTTCCTCGAGGAGTTCGCCGACTCCGTGCCCGAGGGCGGGGCGTGGGACGGCACCGAGGGCGAGCGCGCGGCGAAGCTCTTCGAGCGCATCTTCGTCGGCTACGGCGACGACTCGGTCGCCCAGCTCGGCGGCGCGCACGTCGCGTGCGAGTGGGTCTCGAACGTCCTCACCAAGGTGCTGCAGCGGCCGCGCCTCGCCGCGTACCTCGAGCAGTCCACGCGCTACATCGCCTACGACGCGCCGATGCCCGGCGGCGGCTTCCGCTACTACCGCGACGCCGAGCTGGGGCCGGAGTACGAGGCCGCGATGGACGCGCTGTTCAGCACCTACGCGGAGGCGCTGCCGCGCGTGCGGAGCTGGGTCGACGCGACGTTCCCGCGCGCGGACGGCGAGCCGGAGGCGGCGCGCGCCCGCGCGGTCAACGCGAAGGCCCTCGACCTCCTGCGCGGCCTGCTCCCCGCCGCCTCGCTCTCGCACATGGGCATCTACGCCACCGGCCAGACGTACGAGCAGCTGATCCTGCACCTGATCGGTCACCCGCTGCCCGAGGCACGCCGGTACGGCGAGCTGATCCTCGCGGCGATCAAGGCGGTCATGCCGAGCTTCGTCGCGCGCGTCGAGCGCCCCGACCGCGGCGGCGCCTGGGCGGGCTACCTCGCCGAGCGCCGCGAGGCCGGCGCGCGCTGGGCGGCGCGGCTCGGCCTCGCGGACGCCGATCCCGCCGATGCGCGCCCGTCGGTCGCGCTGACGCACGTCGACGGCGACGAGGAGCAGCTGCTCGCCGCGCTCCTGTTCGAGGCCGCCGGGACGAGCGAGGAGCAGGTCCGCGCGGCCGTCGCCGCGCTCCCGGACGCCGACCGCGGCGCGCTGCTCGCCGACCTCGTCGGCGACCGCGCGAACCGGCGCCACCGCCCGGGCCGCGGGTTCGAGGCGCTGCGCTACCGCTTCGAGATCGTGTCGGACTACGGCGCCTTCCGCGACCTCCAGCGCCACCGCATGCTGACCGTGCAGTGGCAGGGCCTCACGCCCGACCTCGGCGCCGGGATCCCCGACGAGCTCGTCGCCGCCGGCGAGGGCGACGCGTACCGGGCGGCGCTCGACCGCTCGGCCGCCGAGTACCACCGCCTCGCCGGCGCGGGCCTCGCCGCCGCCGCCCCGTACGCGCTCTGCCTCGGCTACCGGATCCGCTACGTGCTCGACCTCAACGCGCGCGAGGCGATGCACCTCGTCGAGCTCCGCTCCGGCCGCGAGGGCCATCCCGCGTACCGCGCCGTCGCGCACCAGATGCACGCGCTGATCGCCGAGCGCCACCCGGCGGTGGCCGCCGCGATGACGCACGTCGACACGTCCGCCGAGCCGCGCCTGGAGCGGATCCTCTCGGAGATGCGGCAGCAGTCGCGCCGCGCGGCGCGCGCCGGCTGACGGCCGCTCAGCGCCAGGGCGGGAGCGCCCACAGCGCGCGCAGCTTGCCGCGCGGCCCCGCGCCGCTGCCCAGCTCGCGCCGGAGCGCGCGGCGGCCCTGCGGCGTCGGCGCGGAGGCCGTCGGCGCGTAGCGGCCGGCGCGCAGCGCCCGCAGGTAGGCGGCAGCCTCGGGCGTGCGCCCGAGCCGCTGCTCGAGCTGGTGCAGCGTCGTCCCCGTGGCGGCCGGGCGGCCGATGCGGCGCATCGCCGCCTCGAGCTCCGCGACCGCGCGGTCGAGCGCCGCGGCCGGGGACAGGCTGCGGCGGCGCCAGCGCAGCACCGCCCAGGCCGCGAGCAGCAGCAGCGCGACGCCGGCGAGTGCGAACCACCACCAGGCGGGGCCGCCGTCCGCGCCCGCGCCGGCGGAGCTGCCGCCCGGACCGGACTGCTCGCCCAGCAGGTCCGGCCGGACGCCGCCGCTGCGCGCGGCCGAGCCGCCGGCGTCCGCCGCCGAATCCGCGCCGTCGTCGCCGCTCGCCTCGGGCGGCCGGTCGAGCGCCGCGATCTGCGAGCGGGCCGGCGTGCCCGCCGGGGTCGGGTCGAACGTGACCCAGCCGTCGTCGTCGAACCACGCCTCGACCCACGAGTGCGCATCGGTGTCGCGGACGATCCACGCGCTCTTGCGCTCCGAGTACCCGCCGGGCGAGAAGCCCGTGACGACGCGAGCCGGGATGCCGGCCATGCGCAGCAGGATCGCCATCGCGCCCGAGTAGTGCTGGCAGTAGCCGCTCTTCGTGTCGAACAGGAACCCGTCGAGCGTCGCGACGCCGGCGTCGACGTCCTCCGGCGTCTCGTCGTAGGCGAACCCGTCCGAGAGGTAGCGGTTGACCGCGAGGACGTAGTCATAGGGCGTCTCGGACTGCCGCATCAGGCGCTTCGCGAGCCGCCACGTGCGCGCGTAGGGAGAGCGCAGCAGCGCCAGATCGCCGTCGTTGGAGTTGACGAGCGTCTGGTAGGCCGCGAACGGCTGCGGCGTGGCCTGGAACGGGCGGAACGGCGGGAAGCGGACCTCCGCCTCCTGGCGCATCCGCTGCAGGTCGCGGTTGTCGGTGTCGCCCGTCGCGGCGTCGCTCCCGCGAAGCTGCGGCACGTCGGCCTCGGTCTGGATCGTCATGTCGAGGTGGCCCGTCTGGCGGCTGTCGAGGCCGGACGTCGACTGGGCGAGCTCGGTCGCGCTCGGGCGCGGGACGTACGCCCGCACCGTGTAGGAGTCGCCGCTGCGGAACGAGGTCTGCGACTCCCAGCGGCCCGGCTCGCCCGACGGCTCGACGACGCGGCTGGTGTCCCCCACGCCGAGCGTCGTGCCCGCGCCGACGACGTCGAAGCCCTCCAGCCGGCGCAGGGTCACGCGCAGCGTCTCGCGCCAGCCGGGCCGCGCGGCCCAGTCGCGCGCGAGGTCGAGCTCCGGCGACGCGTTGCCGGGCTGGTCGGCGCCCGTGTCCACCCACGTATCGCCGTCGAAGTCGTCGAGGTCGGCGACCTTCCAGTACGACGGTCGCCGCGCGTCCACGCGCAGCACCTCGGCGCCGTCGCGCGGCCACGTGATGTCGCCGTAGCTGTGGCCCCAGTCGAAGCGCACGGGCTCGTCGGGCCCGAGCGCCTCGGCGAACGACTTGTAGTCGAACCACGGCTCCTCGCGGTTCGCGGCGCCGGCGAGCGGGAGCGCGCCCGCGACCGCGAGCGCCAGCAGCGCCGCGATGCCGATGCCCGGCTTGAGCGGCAGCCGCTCCAGCCAGAGGAAGGCGACGGTCAGCGCGGTCAGCGCGATGCCGAGCTCGACCGACTGGGTCCCGCCGAGCGACACGACCGGCGCGGCGACGAGCACGAGCAGCAGGCCGAGCGCGAGGAACTGGTAGCCGCGGGCACCCTCCCGCGGCCAGAACGCCAGCAGGCCGGCGAGCACGCAGAGGAGCGCGCCGAGGAGCTGGAGCACGTGGCTCGGCCACGGGTCGGCGCCCTCGTAGGGCATCTGGACGTTCGCGAGCGCCTCGGCGCCGTTCGCCAGCCCGACGGCCAGGTCGTCGAGGCGGCGCGGCTTGAGCAGGTCCAGGGAGAGGCCGGAGGTGACGTACGCGCCGAGCAGGGCAAGCAGTGCGACGGCGAGCGTCGCGCTCCCGCGGAGGCGCTCCCGCCCGTCGGCCCAGAGGATCCCGACCGCACCGGCGACCGCGACGAGCACCCACAGCACGGCGGTCCCGGCCGACAGGTCGGCGACCATGCGCTGCCACTGCAGCGCTCCGAGCAGGCAGAGCGCGGCGAACCCGCCGAGACGGGCGGTGGACGGGGGCAGCAGCGCCGGCGGCCGGCGATGCGAGGACGGCGCGGTGGCCTTCTCCACGGCCCGTAGGATGGCACGCCGGTCCGGCCGGCCGGCGGGCGTTATTGCCTGCTGAGCTCCTGCTGGCGCAGCTCGATCCGCCGGATCTTGCCCGTGAGCGTCTTCGGCAGCGTGTCGACGAACTCGATCCGGCGCGGATAGGCGTGCGCGCCGAGCCGGCCGCGCACGAACGCCTTGATCTCGTCCGCGACCGCGTCGGACGCCTCCACGCCCGCCGCGGCGACGATGAACGCCTTGACGACGTTGCCGCGCCGCTCGTCGGGCGAGGCGACCGCGGCGGCCTCGGCGACGGCGGGATGCTCCAGGCACGCGGACTCGACCTCGAACGGCCCGATCCGGTACCCGGCGGCGATGATCACGTCGTCGGCGCGGCCCTCGTACCAGACGTAGCCGTCCTCGTCGGCGCGCGCGGCGTCCTTGGTGTGGAACCACTCGCCGCCGAACGTCTCCGCGCTCGCCTCCTCGTTGCCCCAGTAGCCGAGCGGGTAGTGCGGGTTGGACCGCGCGCGCAGGCAGATCTCGCCGCGCTCCCCGGTCGCCACCGCGCGCTCGTCCTCGTCGAGGATCTGGATGTCCCAGCCGGGCATCGGCTTGCCCATCGAGCCCTCGCGCACGTCGAGGAACGGGTAGTTCGCGACCAGCGGATAGGACTCGGTGAGCCCGTAGTAGTCGAGCACCGTGAGGCCGTACTGCTCGCGGAACCAGCGGATCGCCTCGGGGTTGAGCGGCTCGCCGGCGCTGCAGACGACGCGGAACTGCTGCGGATAGCGCGTGCCGGCGTCGGCGATCGACATCATCGAGCGCATCGCCGTGGGCGTTGTGAAGACGTTCGTCGCCCCGTGGCGCGAGAGCACGTCGAGCTGGCGATGGGGGTCGAAGCCGCCCTCGCGCTGGAGCACGAGCTGCACGGCGCCGAAGCGCCACGGGCCGAAGAGGGGCGCGATCCCCGCCGCCCAGGCCCACTCGCCCATGCCGTGGAACAGCTCGCCGTCGCGCACGTCGTGGCAGTAGCGGAACTCCTCGTGCGCGAGCAGGTAGCGGTGCGCGTGCAGGATGCCCTTGGCGAGCCCGGTCGTGCCCGACGAGTAGTAGAGCTGGGCTGGGTCGTCGGCGAGCGTGTCCTCGGGCGTGAACGTGTCGTCGCCGCCGGCCGGCAGGTCGTCGAGCAGCAGCACGTGCTCCACCAGCGACGCGTCGACGCGGTCGGCGTTCGCGGCGTCGGTGACGAGCAGCTTGGCGCCGGAGTCCGATACGCGGTGGCGGATGCCCTCGTCGCCGTAGAGCACCGACATCGACAGCAGGATCGCGCCGCACTTGAACGTGCCGAAGAACGCCGCGGCCGTCTCGGGCGTCGGCGGCAGGAGCATCGCGACCCGGTCGCCCTTCGCCACGCCGTGCTCGCGCAGCACGCGGGCGAAGCGGTTCGACGCCGACTGCAGCTCGCCCCAGTGCACCTCGCGGACGTTCCCGGCCGGGTCCTCGTGGATCATCGCCAGCTTGTCGGCCGGATGCTTGTCGCAGACGTCCGTTGCGATGTTGTAGTGCTCGGGCACGCGCCATTCGTGCTGCGCGCACGCTTCCTCGTAGGTCAACGCTGGCTCCCTCTCTCGCCTCGAACGGCTCCGCCCCCGCGAGCATGCCATACCCCATGGGGGTGACGCTCCGATCTGCCCAGGCGGGCTGGCATGCTGGACCCGTGCCCGACCCGCCGGACCTCCGCGCCTCCGACGCCGACCGCGAGCGGGCGGTGCGCCAGCTGCGCGACCACACGCTCGCCGGCCGGCTGACCGTCGACGAGCTCGACGAGCGCTCCGCGCGCGCGTTCGCGGCCCGGACCGAGCGCGAGCTCGCCGCGCTGCTCGACGACCTGCCCGCTGCGCCTGCCGCGCGGCCGGCGCGCGTGCCGGTCGATCCGGGCGGGCTCGGGCGGCAGCCCTTCACGTACGTGTTCGAGTACCCCGTCGCCACCGACGTGGCAATCGACGCGGCGCTGCGCTCGATGGCGCCCGCGCTCGCGCGCGGCGGCTACGAGCTCGTCGGCCGCCACCCGCGGCGGCTCGAGTTCGACTACACCTACCGGCCCGGCTGGGTCGCCCTGCCCGTCCTGCTCGTCCCGATCCCGGGCGTCCTCGCGCTGCTGATCAAGGAGCACGACCGCGTCACGATCGACTTCGAGGAGCGCGCGGACGCCGGGACGCGCATCGTCGTGCGCGGCAGCGCGCCGCGCCGCGTGCGGCGTGCGTTCGCGCAGCTCGGCCCCGGCTGATCACTCCTCGCCGCCGGCCTGGCGCTCCTTGACCTTGTCGCCGAGCTGCGCCATCACGTCGGGGTCGCGCAGCGTCGTCACGTCGCCCAGCTCGCGGCCCTCGGCGATGTCGCGCA
>Ga0190265_10003575_pt1 | contig 10627 bp, 5 predicted proteins | sample Popmic124T_FD_133135 | JGI IMG/M metagenome (GOLD analysis project Ga0190265, IMG submission 133135) | Populus adjacent soil microbial communities from riparian zone of Indian Creek, Utah, USA - 124 T | ecosystem: Environmental > Terrestrial > Soil > Riparian zone | place: USA: Utah | collected...
CGCGCTCGAGGTCGAAGCGGCGCAGCGCCAGGCGGCGGGCGGATTCGACCAGGCCGGCCTCGCCGGTGACCGGCGCGACCGACAGCAGCTCGCCGACCTGGTCGAGGACGCTGACCAGGGGCATCCCGTCGTGAGCGACGAACACGCTGCGCAGCGCCTCGTGCCGGTTCACCAGGGCGCCGAGACAGCGGCGCAGACGCTCCAGGTCGAGCGCACCGGAAAGTCGGATGGCGAACAGCTCGCTGTACACCCCGGCGTGGAGCTGTTCGAGAAACCACAGCCCCTCCTGGGCCGGCGACGGCGGCAACGGCCGGTCGCGCGGGACGCGCGGGATCGCGCTGGCCGGCCCACCCGCTCCTACGCTCGCCCCGACAATTCGGGCGAACTCCGACAGCCGCGGATGGCGCAGAAGATCGGAGACGCCCAGATCCGCGCTCGACCCGACTTCTCGCCGCAGGCGACTCACCACGCGCATCGCGAGAAGCGAGTTGCCGCCGAGCCGGAAGAAGTCGGCCCTCGCGGAGCGGATGTCGGCGCCGAGCAGCTCGCCCCAGATCGCGGCGACCTGGCGCTCGATCGGCGAGAGCGGCGCCTCGCCGCCGCCGGGCTCGGCCGCCGCAGCCGGCAGCGGAAGCGCCGCCCGATCGAGCTTGCCGGTCGGCGTCAGCGGCCACGCGTCGACCGCGACCACCATCGACGGGACCATGTACGTCGGGAGCCGGGCGCGCAGGTGGCGATCGAGGTCGGCGAGATCGGCCACTCGCTGCCACTTGACGTAGGCGACCAGGCTCGCGCCGCCGCTGGTGTCGTTCCGCGCCAGGCAGATCGCGTCGCCGACCGCCGGGTGGTCTCGCATGGCGACCTCGATCTCGCCCAGCTCGACGCGATATCCGCGCAGCTTGACCTGGAAGTCCGATCGTCCGATGTACTCGAGCGCGCCGTCGCTCCGCATGCGAACCAGGTCGCCGGTGCGGTACAGGCGCCCGCCCGGGGCGGCGGAGAACGGGTCAGGCACGAACCGGAGCGCGGTCTCGGCCGGGCGGCCCAGGTAGCCGCGCGCCAGCTGAACACCGCCGATGACCAGCTCGCCCGTGACGCCGGGCGGCACCGACTCGAGATTCTCGTCGACCACCGCGAGCGTGGCGTCTGCCACGGCATGCCCGATCGGCACGGTCGCAGCTTCCCCGTCCCCGGCCTGGACGCGCCAGCTGGTGGCGTTGATGGTGGTCTCGGTCGGCCCGTACTGGTTGTGCAGCTCGGCCGCGGGGAAGACCTCGCGACAGCGCCGGACCAGGTCGGGGGGCAGAGCCTCGCCGCCGCTGAACAGGCGCGTGATGTCGCCGAGCGGCTCGAGATCGTCCAGCTCCAGGAACACGCGCAGCATGGATGGCACGAAGTGGACGGCGGTCGTGCGACTGTCCCGCATCAGCGCGGCGAGGTAGGCCGGCTCCAGCTCGCCACCAGGGCGAGGCAGCACCACCTGTCCGCCCACCATGAGCGGCCAGAACACCTCGATGACCGAGAAATCGAACATCAGCGAGGCGAGCTGGAGGAACCGATCGTCCGGGCCGAGCCGGTACTCCTCCTGCATCCAGGACAGCTGCGCGTCGAACCCGCGGCGCGCGACCATCACGCCCTTGGGCACGCCGGTCGACCCGGAGGTGTAGATGACGTAGGCGAGCGAATCGGGCGCGTCGGGTCTGGGCGGGCCACTCGCCCCGGGTGCCCGCCACGCAGCCTCGTCCGCCAGGTCGACGATCCGGTTGCCCAGGACCGGAATCTCGCCGCGCAGCTCCTCCGGGCACAGGACCGCGATCGGCCCCGCCTCGCGCAGGACCATGGCGATGCGCTCGCGCGGCAGCTGCGGATCGATCGGCAGGTAGCTGCCGCCGCCGCGCAGGGCGGCGGTCATCGCGACCAGGCTGGCCGGGCTGCGATCGGCCACGATCGCGACCAGCCGGTCGGGACCCAGTCCGCGGGCGACGAGGCCCCGGGCCAGGAGCGCGGAGCGGCGATCGAGCTCGCCGTAGGACAGGCGGCCGCCGTCCGAGCGCACCGCCACGGCCTCGGGCCGGGCGATCATCTGGCGCTCGATCTGCTCCACCACGGAGCGGCGATTCGCCCCCGCGCCTCCCGTCAACGGCCGGTCAGTCAATGACTCCGGCACCGGAGCGGCCTCTGGAGATGGCTTCGTCCGCCTCGCGCTCGACCGCGGTGCCGCGGAAGAAGTCCGGGTTGCGCCCTCCGTGCAGTCGAACCGCGCTGTCGAAGGTGAAGCTCCTGAAGCCGTCGGCGTCGAGCCTGCCCTCGTCGACCGCCCGGTAGGCCTCGGCCAGCACCTTCCGCATGTCGGTCACGTCCCAGTGGCCGATGTCCGACCCGAAGATGACCTGCAGGCGAGAGCCGAACGGCAGGCTCTTTCCGTCCCGCGCCCACGCCACGCTCGGGTCCTCCGCCTCGCAGCCGAAGTAGAAGTTGGGCACGAAGTGGTCCCGGATGTCCTCTTCGCGCTCGATCGGGCAGCTGGCGAACTCGTCGAGCAGCGCGCGATCGCGCGGCTCCCAGCCCGCCTCGGGGACCCAGCCGGAGAGCAGGAACAGCCCGCGACACGACTCGTCGAGCGGCAGGTCGCCCAGCTGGTCGATCCGCTCGGCCAGGCGCGGGCCGCCGTGCTCGCGCAGGAGCTGGAGCAGGCGATCGCGATCCAGACGCGCCGGGTCGTAGCTCTGCACCGCCCGGTAGCTCCGCTTGCTCCAGTGCTCGATGAGGTCGGCGTAGAGCGAGCAGGCCCAGCCGGCGCCGCCCTCGAGGAATCCGATCTGCAGCTCCGGGAAACGGAAGGTGACTCCGGCGAGAAACAGCGACCGGCACAGCGCCTCGCCGGCGGCCGCGAACATGCCCAGGTGGTTGTGGACATAGCTCGAGGTGGACATGCGCGTGCCCCACATGCCTGCCATGTGCGCGGTCGGCGAGACCCGGAGCTCGAGACAGCGGGACCAGAACGGGTCGTAGTCGTGCTCGCTGTCCACCCCGAAGCTATCGAGCCAGGTCATGAAGCGAGCCAGGCCGGGCGGAAGGCCGGCGCGCTGCTGCTCGAGCGCCGGCACCGGACGCGGCACCGCGCAGTCGATAACGATCGTCTTGAGCCCGAGGGTGCCGACCGCGTGGTCGAGCGCGGCGATCGCCTCCTGGGGCGAGTGCATCGGGATCACGGCGGCCGCGGTCAGTCGATCGCCGTGCCCGCTGAAGGCGTCGGCGTAGTACCGGTTGACCGCCCGGCAGACGAGGGAGCGCATCTCGGCCGGAGCACCTCGCCCGTACGAGAGGCCCAGGGTGGGATAGAGGATGGCGAAGTCGATGCCGAGCTCGTCCATGCGGCTGCGAAACAGGCCCGGCAGCATGGTGGCCGCGACGTCGTCGGTCCGCCCGGCCGGCAGACCCCACGGAGGCCGCACCGCCCGGCGGCTGCGGCGCTCGGCCGGATCGAGCGAGTACCACCCGAACAGCTCTGCAACGGCGGCGCGCGCGCCGTCGACCAGACCGGCTCCGCCCTCCTCGCGCAGATAGTCGAGGAGCAGCGGCTCGAACTCGATCTGATGGCCGTCGGCGTCGATCACCGGGTGCGAGAGGCGAGAGCGGATCTCCTGCGATGCGAGAACTCCGGCCATCGTTCACGAGCCTCGCCTGGAATCTAACACGCGCGGCAGTCTTCGATCGGTCATCGCCAGGACCAGGAGGAACGCCCCCTTGAGCCAGCAGCTCAGGCAGAAGGCGAGCGAGACGGTGACGAGTGGCGAGTCGCCCGGCCACAGGAAGGCGAAGCCGACCCCGACCACATCGGCGACGATGGTCAGCAGGCTGGCCCGCCCGGTGGCCTTGAGCGCGGCGAAGGTCATGAGCAGAACCTGCCAGGTGCCGATGCCGTAGAGGGCCCAGCGCATGATCGAGAGCGATCGCTCCGCCTGGGCCGCGATCGCGGCATCGGTGGTGAAGAATCGGATGATCGATTCATCGGCCAGGGTCAGCAGGACGAAGCCGCTCGCCACCAGGACCATGCCGGCCAGGCCGGCGCGCATCGCCCCACGCGCGCGGTCCGGCAGCTCGGCCCCCAGGCTCTGGCCGATCACGATGCCGCAGGACTGGCTGAGCGCCAGCGTCACCACCGCGCCGTAGAGGATGATCGCGCTCGCGATGCCGTAGCCGGCGACGGCCGCGCCCCCCTCCCGGGCTGCCAGCTGCACCAGGACCACCTGGGTCGCGAAGCTTGCCGCGCGGATGGCCGAGACCGGCAGACCGATGGCCATGATCTCGCGCCAAAGCGCCCAGTCGGGCCGGCGCCAGGACCCCGGATCGGCTTGCCCGAGACCGAGAGCGATCCGCCGCCGGTGCATCGCCAGCCCGAGGGCCAGGATCAGGAGGGCTGCGCCCAGGCCCTCGGCGATCGGCGCCCCGGCGATGCCCAGCCCGGCGACGTCGACCATGAGCGGAACCAGGACCGCGATGACGGCGAGGTTGGTCAACACCCTGACCAGGCCGAACTTGGTCCAGCCCGTGGCGCTCACCACGTCGAGCAAGATCTCGGCGGCCGTGAGGAGCGGCAAGGCAAGGATGAGCCAGGGCAGGATGAACTGGAGAAGCACCTGGTCGATCGGCAGACCGCCGGCGAGCAGCCGCGCGATGCTCGGGGCGAGCGGGGCCGCGATCAGGGTCAACCCGAGCCACAGGCCCACGCTCAGGCTCAAGGCCCGCACCGTGATCGACATCGCCCGCCCGTCGCGCGCGCCGACCGACCGCGAGACCAGAACGGTCGTGCCGACCCCGACCGAACCCAGCAGCCAGGCAACCATGAGGCCGACCGGGCGAAACAGCGATTCCACCGCGAGCCCGGTCTGGCCCAGCAGGCGGTCGAGCCAGAAGATGAGAATGCTGATGGTGAGGACGTTGAGCTCGTTGGACAGGACCAGCGGCCATGACAGCGACCACAGGGTCCGCCCGAGCGGAGCCCGCAGCACGAACTCGCGTTTCTCGCTCACGGGGCGCCGCTCGAGGCTATCACGGCGCACCGCGGGCCCGACCGCTGACCTCGACCTCCATCGGGTCGGATTTCACCTCCGAGCGGGGCCGCCTCCGGTCAACCGATTCGCGATCCCTGTGGCACAATGGCGGGACTCGGAGAGCGCAACCGTGGAGGCGCGGGTGTTGGTACACGAGCGCGTGATGCAGATGGCCGCGGCAAGGCCTGACGCCATTGCGGTCGAGGGCAGCTGGTGCGCGGTGACCTACGCCGAGATCGTCCGGCGCGCTGGTGCGGTGGCCCGCCGACTCACCACGCTCGAGGTCGGGCCGGAGGATCTGGTCGGACTGTGCGCCAGCCCCGCCGTGGACAACATCGCGGCGATCCTCGGCGTGCTCGAGGCCGGCGCCGCGTTCGTGCCGATCGATCCCGCGTATCCGGCCGATCGAGTCGCTGCCATGCTCGAGACCTGCCGCCCGCGCCTGATCCTGGCCGCGGATCGCCTTGCCGGCTGGCGGGTGCTCGAGCCGTGGCCGCGCATGAGCCTGAGCGAGGCAGTGACCGAGGTGGAGCCGGATGGAACGCCGCCCGCCTCACCGCGCCTCGAGCGCGCCGCCTACTTGATCTTCACGTCCGGATCGACCGGTCGGCCCAAGGGCGTCCTGGTCCAGCACAGCGGCCTGGCGAACCTGGTCGAGCAGCAGATCGAAGCCTTCGGCATCGGTCCAGCCAGCCGGGTGCTGCAGTTCGCGTCGCTCAGCTTCGACGCCGCGGTGTCGGAGGTGTTCACCGCACTGTGCGCCGGTTCCACGCTGTGCCTGGTCGAGCGCCCGGCCGACCGCCAGGGCGTCGGGCTGCTCGATCTGCTCGAGCGGCGCCGCATCTCGGTGGTCACTCTGCCGCCTTCCCTCCTCCGGGTCTTGCCCGCGCGCGAGCTGCCGGAGCTCTGCACCCTGGTGTCGGCCGGCGAGGCGTGTAGCCCCGAGGTGGTCAGGCGCTGGTGGCGCCCGGGCCGCCGGCTCATCAACGCCTACGGTCCGAGCGAGGCGACGGTGTGCGCCACCATGAAGCGGCTGTCCGGACCGGACGACGAGCCCACGCTCGGCCGCGAGCTGCGCGGGGTCGATGCACACGTGCTCGATGACGCGCTGCGCGCCACGGCAGATGGCCTGGAGGGTGAGCTGTTCCTGGGCGGTGCGGGTCTGGCCCGCTGCTATCTCGGCGACCCGGCCCGCACGGCCGAGCGCTTCCTGCCCGACGCGATCTCCGGTCGGCCCGGCGCGCGGCTGTATCGCACCGGCGATCGCGCGCTGCGTCGGCCCGATGGCGAGCTCGACTTTCTCGGTCGCACGGACGAGCAGGTCAAGGTGCGTGGCTTCCGGATCGAGCCGGACGACGTGGCGGCGGCGCTGCGCCACGCCCCCGGCGTTCGCGATGTCCTGGTCGCGGCACATCGGCGGGGGGGCGAGCTGGTCCTGGTCGCTCACGTGATCGGGGATCCGTCGGCCGAGGGAGTCATTCGCGCCGCCGCCCGCCGCCAGCTGCCCGACTTCCTCCAGCCGAGCGAGTACCAGTTCCTCGACGCATGGCCGCTCACGCCCGCCGGCAAGGTCGACCGGACCGCGCTCCGGCGCTCGGGCGCCTCACCGCCACCGGAAGCCTCCATCCCGGGTACGGAGCGCGGCGCGACCGCCGCCGTCGCGCGGCTGTTCGAGGAGCTGCTCGAGATCCGCGGGGTCGATCCGGAACGGAGCTTCTTCGAGATCGGCGGCGACTCGATCCTCGCCATCCGGCTGCTGCTCCGCATCGAATCCGAGCTCGGCCGCCGTCTCCGTCTCGGCGCGCTGTTCGAGCATCCAAGCGCGGCAGCGCTGGGCATGCTGCTCGAGCGCGAGACCTCCCCTGGCGGGCAGGCCGGGCCGCGCCGACCGGTCGCGCTGCGCTCGGCCGGCGACCATCCCCCGCTCTGGCTGGTCGCCCCGGTGCACGGCAATCCGGTCTGCTACCTCGAGCTGGCCCGGCGATTTCCCGCCGGCCGGCCCTGCTTGGGGCTGCAGGTGCCCGGCCTGGAGGCCGGCGAGGGGGAGCCGTACGTCGACTTCGCGACCCTGGCGCGCGAGCAGGTGGCAGTGGTGCGCCGGGTCCAGCCGGTCGGACCCTACCTCCTGGCCGGCTGGTCCCTGGGAGGCTCGCTTGCGTTCGAGATGGCGCTCGAGCTCCAGCGCCAGAGTCAGGACGTCCCGCACCTCATTCTCATGGGCGCGACCCCGCCATCGGCCGACCACATCGCGGCGGCCCGCGAGGTGATGGAGGACTACGCTCCCTGGCGCATCTGTTACATGTTCGGCCGCACGATGTCTCTCGCCGCTGGCGAGCCGGTCACTCTCGATCTGGAAGAGTTCCGCGATCTGGCGCCGGAGGCGGCCTATCGCCTGTTCGCGCGCCGCCTGGACGGCGTGGGCCCGGTGGCGGCCGACACCCCGATCGCCGAGATCGAGCGCTGGATCCGGGTGTTTCGCGCCAACCTGTACGGGTTCCACCACCACGCGCCGCTGGCGACCTATCGCGGCCGGGCGCTCGTGCTCAAGCCGACCGCAGTGAACCAGTTCCTCGCCCGCGATCCACTGGTGACGCGTCGGGTCCCACCCGGCGACTGGCGCGATCACCTCGACGGTCCGGTCGATTTCGTCCCGATCGGCGGCGATCACTTCGGGCTCATGTCCCCTCCCTGGGTGCAGGAGATCGTGGATCGCATGGCCGAGTGGCTGGCGAAGAGCGACAGAAGAGAGGATCGGCCATGAGCCTGAGCGAGAACCAGCCGAAGTTCCTCGACGGCGACTCTCACATCATCGAGCCACTCGCGATGTGGGAACGCCTGCCCCGGAAGTTCCGCGATCGCGTGAACATCCAGCTCACGCTCGACCATCCCTACTACCGGGACAAGATGTTCGAGCTCGACCTCGATGGTCACCCGATTCCGAGCTGGCGGGGAGACCGCAGCGATCGCCTGCAGCGCGTCATCGCCCGGTGGGAGAAGAAGAAGCTGCCGCAAGGGGCCGGCTTCGAGCCCGCGCAGATGCTGCTCGACCTGGATACCGAGGGGATCGACGCGGTCGCGGTGTACCCGACCTGGTGCCTGATGGCGCCCTGGATCCCGAAGCTGGGGGCCGACTTCGCAGGCGCGGTGGCTGCGGCCTACAACGACTACGTCCACGACTTCTGCGCCGTCGATCGCCGCCGCCTGCGGCCGGTCGTGGTGGTCGCCCTCCACGACGTCGACGCCGCCATTCGCGAGATCGAGCGCAACGAGAAGCGCGGGTTCGTCGGGGTGTTCGTGCGGCCCAACCCGATGTTCGACCGCACCCTGGCACACCCGGACTACTGGCCGATCTACGAGCTCCTCGAGAAGCTGGATCTACCGCTCGGCATCCACGAGGGAAATCACGCGTACCTGCCGACTGCCGGCCTCGATCGCGTCACCACGCAGGCCGGCCATCACATCGTGTGCCACCCGCTCGAGCAGATGCTCGCCTTCCTGTCCCTGCACGAGGCGTGCATCTTCGACCGGTTCCCGCGCCTCAAGGTCCTGTTCCTCGAGTGCGGAACGCTGTGGGCGCCGTACTGGCTGGAGCGGATCGACGCCGAGCGCGGCCAGTACCGATCCAGGCAGCAGGGCCGGCTCGCGGCCGACATCTTTCGCGAGCAGTGCTTCATCACCGCCGAGGTGGACGATCGCTTCCTGCCGACCGTGGTCTCGCTCATCGGGGACGAGAACATCTTGCTCAGCACCGATTACCCGCACGACGAGTCGCACTACCCGGACTCGCACCGGCTGTTCATGGAGCAGAAGATCACCCCGGAGTCGCGCACGCGCATCGGCCGGCTGAACACGCTGCGCGCCTACCCGCGCTTCGAGTCCTACTAGCCCCTGGCGAGGTGCTCGACTCGCTCAGGGTCCGTTCACTTCGCGACCGCGATGCCGGCTGCAGTCGTGGCGAGCAGCTCGTCGAGGAACGCCGACGCCTCGTCGACCGTGCCGGCGTAGCCGGATCCGCCGACGGTGATCGCGCCATGACTGCCGTCGTCGACGATCGTGATCACGCACCCGCCGATCGGATCGGCCTCGGTGGCGAGGCGCGACGGCGATGACACCGCGCACAGCGCCGGGACCGGCGAATCCATCGCGATCCGCGAGAGCAGCGCGCGGCCGCCGATCACGGCGGCGACGTTGTCGAGCCAGCGCGGGCGCTTGGCGCTGATGCTCCTGCGCTTCCACGACACGGGCACCGGCAGGGCGCGCGCCGCGGCGAGCAGTCGGGACACCAGACCGTTCGCGGCCGATTCCCGCGCGAACACGTCACGGACCCGCGCTTCGAATGCGGCGAACGACTCGGGCACGCCGTCGGTGAAGCGCACGCTCGTGGTCGCCGAGACGATGCGGCGGCGGAGGCGCATCGGGTCGTCCATGCGGCCGCGCGCGACCGGGATCTGGATCGTCGGCGAGAACCTGGCGTCGCGCCGGCCTGCGTGGCGATGCAGGATGCGTCCCAGCTCGTATGCGAGCGGGATCACGCGCGGCGTGGGCTGGGGGATCTCGCGCCACGTCACGGCGAGTGGCACCGCGCCGGCGACCGCGCCGAGCGGGGGCAGTGCCACGTGGCCGTTCGCCGGGGCCGCGCTCCTCGCGGCCGCACCATCGACGAGCCCGGCGATCCGCGCCGCGATGCTCGCGTGGCCGTAGCCGTCGATGACCAGGTGACACGTCGAGACCAGGGCGAGGTCACCGGCGCGACCCAGCCCGAGCCACGGACCGCCGCGATCGGTCCACGCGCGGCGATGGCCGTGACGCGCGGTCTCGATCGACTCGTCACCGATCGACACGCACACGAACGGCGTCGCCCCACGCCACCGCGGCGGCTCCGCGCCGCGGAGCACGGCGGCGAGCTGCCTCGCGAGCGCCGGATCGTCCAGGGGCGCGGTGAGGCACCGGTTGCCGATCGCGAACGCCGCGACGTCGAGCTTGCTGGGGCGTGTGTCGCCGCTCGCATGAGCGATCGTGACCGCGAGTGGCTGATCCGGAAGGCTGCCGTCGAGCTCGCGGAGCGCGGTGCGCGCGGCCATCGCGCGCTGGATCGCGTCGACCACCGGATCGCGCGGACGGGTCGCGCGATACCCCATGAACGTATCGGCGTCGGGCTCGGCATCGCATGCGAGGTAGATCTCGGGCGCCGCCCGGGTCTCGGCAAGCGCGACGCCGCCGGCGAGCAGCCACCACCGCCAATCGATCTCCGCGATCGCTGCCAGCTCACGCTGGAGCTCGGCGGCCCGGTGCGCCCATGCCCTCACGCGACCTCCACATTCCCGAGAGACTAGCCGAATCCGGGGCGCGCTGGTCCGGCAACAGGGCGTTGCAGTTGATCACCGCTTGCGCTTCGCCGCCAGACGCCAGCCATCTCGCGTCCGGGCGGAGGTCGTCACGCGCGCGGCCGCCGACAGGCTGTCGGTGTAGCCCTTCTTCCTGTCGACGTCTCGCCCCGGGAGCTCGGAGCCGTAATAGAAGCGCTGGAGTAGCCACACGATGAACGACGGCCGGTACATGAACAGATCCGCGAC
>Ga0190265_10003576_pt1 | contig 10624 bp, 6 predicted proteins | sample Popmic124T_FD_133135 | JGI IMG/M metagenome (GOLD analysis project Ga0190265, IMG submission 133135) | Populus adjacent soil microbial communities from riparian zone of Indian Creek, Utah, USA - 124 T | ecosystem: Environmental > Terrestrial > Soil > Riparian zone | place: USA: Utah | collected...
GCGACCCGGGGCCGCGGGCTCGAGCTCGCGCCTCGCCTCGCGACCTATCCCGAGTACGTGGCCGATCTCGGGCGCTGGACCGATCCCGGAGTCGCGCTGCACGTTCGACGCGCCGCCGACGCGCTCGGGCTCGCGCGCGACGACTCGTGGGCACCGGGCGAGCCGGGCGAGGTCCCCTTTCTCGTTCGACGCGACCCCGCGCCGCTCGAGCTGTCCGGCGACGAGCTTGGCGAAGCTGAGCTCACCCGCCTGCTCGAATCGCGCGGGAGAGAGATGCAACGCGTGCTCGGTGCTGCCGACCGGCTCCGCGAGCAGGTCTGCGGTGACAAGGTCACCTATGTCGTCACCCGGAACATCCAGTACACGAACGTCTGCTACTTCCGTTGCGGCTTCTGTGCGTTCTCGAAGGGAAAGCTGGCGCGGAACCTACGCGGCGCGCCATACCTGGTCCCGCGGGAGGAGATAGTTCGCCGCACGCGCGAGGCGTGGGAGCGCGGCGCGACCGAGGTATGCCTGCAGGGTGGGATCCACCCGGCGTTCACCGGTGACTACTACGCGGACGTCGTCCGCGCGATCAAGGAAGCCGTGCCGGGCATCCACGTCCACGCGTTCTCGGCGCTCGAAATCTGGCAGGGGGCGGCGACGCTCGGTCTGGGGCTCGAGGAGTACCTGGCGCACTTGCGCGAGCTCGGTCTCGGCTCGCTGCCCGGAACGGCTGCGGAGGTGCTCGACGACGAGGTGCGGCGGATCATCTGCCCGGACAAGGTCACGACCGCGCAGTGGCTGCGCGTGCACGGCGCCGCACACCGGATGGGGCTCCGCTCGAACGTCACGCTGATGTTCGGACACGCGGACACGCCGCGGAGCTGGGCACGCCACCTGCTCCGTTCGCGCGAGCAGCAACAACTCTCGGGCGGCTTCACCGAATTCGTGCCACTCCCCTTCGTGCCGATGGAGGCGCCGATGTACGTCAAGGGTCTCGCCCGGCGTGGCCCGACCTTCCGCGAGACGCTTCTCGTGCACGCGGTCGGCCGGCTCGCGCTTCACCCCTGGATCACGAACATCCAGGCGTCGTGGGTCAAGCTCGGCCCCGACGGCACCCGCCAGGCGCTCCGCGCCGGCGTCAACGACCTCGGGGGAACGCTCATGAACGAGTCGATCTCGCGGTCGGCCGGCGCCGAGTACGGGCAGGAGCTGCCGCCCGAGCAGATGGAGGAGCTGATTCGCTCGGCCGGGCGGGTTCCCCGGCAACGGACGACCCTCTACGGCGAGCCCTCGGAGGAGCGCATGCGTGCCTCGTTCGCTGCGCTGCCATTGGCCGAGCCGCTCAATCCACCCGTCCGGGAAGCCGGCCTCGTCGCTCCGCCGCGCCTGGTTCGACCCGGGCTCGTTGCCCGCGGCGGCTAGCGATGAATCATCTCGCGCTCGCGGTCTCCAGCCAGGATCGGTCCCGCCGCTTTTATGAGCGGTATTTCGGATTCTCCGCCGAGCCGGCACCTCGCGAGGACGGCGTCTTGATCCTGCACGACGCTGCAGGGTTCTCCCTCGCTCTCGGTGAGACGGACGAGCCGATCCGCGTGCCGGCGTTCCTGCATTTCGGGGCCGGTCTTCCAGTTGCGGACGAAGTGCGACTCTTCCGTCGCCGGCTGGTCGCGGACGGCGTCGCGATCGTGGGTGAGTGGGACGAGCCCGACTACGTAAGCGTCAAGTTCCGCGATCCGGACGGCTACGTGGTCGAGGTCTCCTGGGAGCCGAAGTAGTCGGCTTCGAGGCCGAGCAGGTCATCGACCGTCTCGCGGCGCCGGATGACCCTGGCTTCACTGTCGCGAACGAGGATCGCGGCGGGCCGGGTGACGCCGTTGTAGTTGGAGCTCATCGCGAGCGTGTATGCACCCGTCGCCGGAACCGCGAGCAGGTCGCCTCGGCGCGGCGAGGGTAGTGAGACGTCGTCGATTAGCACGTCTCCCGACTCGCAGTGCATGCCAGCCACACTGACGAGCTCGTCCAGTCCTTCGCCTGCCCTTTGCGCGCTCAGCGCGGTGTAGCGGGCGTTGTACAGCTGGGGGCGTGGGTTGTCCGACATGCCGCCGTCGACGGCGACCCACGTTCGCTCCTCGAGCCGTTTCACTGCGCCGACGCGATAGAGGGTGATCCCGGCTCTACCGACGAGGCAGCGGCCCGGCTCGAGCCACACGACCGGCTCCGGAAGCCCAGTCCCCGCGAAGGCATGGCGAGCCGTCACACTCGCGGAGGTGGCGAGGTCCGCGGCCTCAGGCACGTCGTCTTCGGGGTGCTGCCTGATCCCGAACCCTCCTCCGAGGTCCGCGACGCGAGGTTCCCATCCCAGTGACTCACGGCACGTGGCGGCGAAATCGGCGAGACGACGGATCGTCTCTGCTTGAGCGGTGAAGTCCGGGAGCTGCGAGCCGACGTGGACATGGAGCCCGACCACGTCGAGTCCGCGAGCGAGCGCGTCGGCGACCAGGGCCCGCGCATGGTTGGGCGGAAGACCGAACTTCGAACCGTGGTGGCCGGTCACGATTGCCTCGTGCGTGTCCGCGTCGACCCCGAGCGTCACGCGGACGAGCACCCGTTCCACCCCCGTCGCCGACGCGAGCTCGGCCTCGTCGGGAGCGTCGAGCACCACAGGCGCGCGCTCGGTCGCGGCCTCGGCGAGGAGCGCTTCGTCTTTGTTGTTCCCGTGCAGGACGAGATCGTCTCCCGAAAGCCCGGCCGCCCGGGCGAACGCGAGCTCGCCGGCGGCCGCAACGTCCGCCCCGATGCCTTCCTCCGCGAACAACTGGAGCAGCGCGACGTTCGGGAACGCCTTCGTCCCGTAGAAGACGCGCCCGTCCTCGCCTGCCGCCGCCCTGAGGGCGCGAGCCTGGTGGCGAAGCGTCTGCTCGCAGTAGACCACGAGCGGTGTTCCGAAGCGCGCCGCGAGATCGCTGGCCCGAAGGCCTCCGATGTGAAGCTCGCCCTGCTCGATTCGTGCGGAATCCGGGAAGAGGTCGAGCATCCGCCGATTCTGCCTGTTACCCTTTTCTCCGTATGGTGGAGCTTCTTACCTAGGCAGGGAGCGGGCGCGGCGAGAGCCGTGAGCGTTCCCCTGGAGCCTCTCGTACGAGAGGCTTTTTTGTTGACGGGGGCGAACTGAGACGGCGATGGAGCAGTACGACGCGACAAGGATCGAGGAGAGGTGGCAGCGGGTCTGGGACGACACGAGGGCGTTCCACGTCTCGAACGAGCCGGTGCAGCCGAAGAGCTACGTCCTCGAGATGCTCCCGTATCCCTCGGGGACGCTCCACATGGGGCACATGCTCGTCTACACGATCGGCGACGTCGTCACGCGCTTCCGCGCCCGCAACGGCTCGCACGTGCTGCACCCGCAAGGGTTCGACTCCTTCGGCCTGCCCGCCGAGAACGCCGCGATCGCCGAGGGAGTCCACCCACGCGAGAGCACGGAGCGGAACATCGAGCACATCACACGCTCGATGCGTCGGGTCGGGTGGGCGTACGATTGGTCGCGCTCGCTGACGACGCACGATCCGGCCTATTCCCGCTGGCAGCAGTGGCAGTTCCTGAGGTTCCTCGAGAACGGCCTCGCGTATCGCAAGGGCGCACCGGTCAAGTGGTGCCCGAACGACCAGACGGTGCTTGCGAACGAGCAGGTACTGGCAGACGGGACGTGCGAGCGCTGCGGTGCGGAGGTCGAGTCGCGGCTCATGGAGCAGTGGTTCTTCCGCATCACCGACTACGCGCAGGCGCTGCTGGACGACCTCGAGACCGTGAACTGGCCGGAGTCGATCAAGGCGCGCCAGCGCAACTGGATCGGCCGCTCGGAAGGCGCCGAGATCCTCTTCCGGATCGACGATTTGGACGAGGACGTCGCGGTCTTTACGACCCGTCCCGACACGCTGTACGGCGCTACGTTCTTCGTCCTCGCTCCCGAGCACGAGCTCGTCGCGCGCATCGACTCCGACGAGGTTCGCGACTACGTGCGCCGCACTGGCGCGAAGAAGACCGAGGAGCGCGCACAGGCCACCGAGAAGACGGGCGTCTTCACCGGCCTCCAGGCCGTCAATCCCGTCAATGGCGAGCGGCTGCCAGTCTACGTCGCGGACTATGTCCTGACCGACTACGGGACCGGCGCGATCATGGCCGTTCCCGCGCACGACCAGCGCGACTTCGACTTCGCGACGGCGTTCGACCTGCCGATCCGGCAGGTCGTGAGGCCGCCGGACAGTGACGTCGACGAAAGCGTGGCGTACGCCGAGCACGCCGGGGGCGAGGTGCTCGTCAACTCGGCCCAGTTCGACGGCCTGCCTGCTGCCGAGGGCGGCCGTCGTGTCGTCGAGAAGCTCGCCGCCGAGGGTCGCGGCAGCTTCACGATCAACTACCGCCTGCGCGACTGGGGCTTCTCGCGACAGCGCTACTGGGGCTGTCCGATCCCGATCGTCTACTGCGCAACGTGCGGGATCGTCCCGGTTCCCGAGGCCGAGCTGCCGGTCGTGCTGCCGGAGATCGAGGACTTCAAGCCGAAGGGCGTTCCGCCTCTCGCGCAGGCCGAGGAGTGGGTGAACGTGCCGTGCCCGTCCTGCTCGGGGCCGGCGAGGCGCGAGACCGAGACGATGGACACCTTCGTCGACTCGTCCTGGTACTTCCTGCGCTACTGCGATCCGCACAACGACGCAGCGCCGTTCGATCGCGACGCGGTCGACTACTGGAACCCCGTCGATCTCTACATCGGCGGCGTCGACCATGCAACGATGCACATGATCTACGCGCGCTTCTGGGTCAAGGTGCTGAATGACCTCGGAATGCTCGGCTTCCGCGAGCCCTTCGCGCAGTTCTTCTCCAACGGCTGGGTGACGCTCGGAAAGGTCAAGATGTCGAAGCGTGCGGGGAACATCGTCGGTCCGGACGCCTTCGTCGAGCGCTACGGGGCCGACGCCTGCCGTCTGAACATCCTGTTCCTCGGTCCAGCCGACCAGGACATGGAGTGGACCGAGGCGAGCGTCGAGGGGATGACGCGGTTCGTCCGCAGGCTCTGGAGCGTCGTCGGAGAGGTCGCGGAGCGCGCGCCCGTCGGCGATCCCGAGGGAGGCGAGCTCGCGCGCAAGGCACACGCGACGATCGCCAAGGTCACGGACGACATCGGGCGGCGGTTTGCCTTCAACACCGCCATCGCTGCGGTCATGGAGCTCGTGAACGAGCTCTCCCGAGACCGCGGCGGACGCGACGCACGCTTCGCCGCCGAGACGGCGGTGTCGCTCCTCCAGCCGTACGCGCCGCACGTCGCGGAGGAGCTGTGGGAGCTTCTCGGCAGGGAACGGCTGTGGGAGGCGCCATGGCCCGTGGCCGACCCGGCGCTGCTCGTCGTCGACACGGTCGAGGTCGTCGTCCAGGTGAACGGGAAGATCCGCGACCGGCTCCACGTCGCGCCGGACCTGGACGAGGAGGCTCTGGTCGCGCTCGCGCGCGGGTCCGAACGCGTGCAGCAGTATCTGAACGGCGGCCGAGCTGCACGCACGGTCGTGGTGCCCGGAAAGCTCGTCAATTTCGTGACTTGACCTGGGACGCACTTCGCCGCGTCGAACGAGACCGCGGTCGGCACTCATCTTTGGCGAAGTCGTGTCCCACCCGTGACCGAGTCCCGGCGACGATGCCCGGGTGCCTTCCGTCTCCGTCTCGCGGTCGACCGCGCTCGTCCTCGTAAGCGCGCTTCTCGCACTTCTCGTTCTCGTAGGTCCGCGTCTCGCGCGCACGGGCACCTCGAGCGCACCCCAGATCGTCGCTCCTCTCGAGGCCACGTCGGCCGACACTTCGATCTCGACGCATGCTGGACGAGCGCCTCTCGTGGTGCACGTCGTGGGGGCGGTCAGACGCCCGGGGCTCTATCGCCTTCGAGAGGGTACCCGCGTCGCAGACGCGGTCGAACGAGCGGGAGGCGCCACTCGCCGTGCGGAGCTCGCCGGGCTCAATCTCGCAGCACCGCTGGTGGACGGAATCCAAGTGCTCGTTCCGCGCCGCGTACCCGTTCCAGCCGCTGACGTTCCCGCGGACGAGACCGATGCAGCTGCACCGGGTGCCGCGATCGCTGGGCTTGGCTCGAAGGTGAGCCTGGCCACGGCGACGGCCGCGGAGCTCGACGAGCTTCCCGGGGTGGGACCTGTCACCGCGCAGAAGATCCTCGACTACCGGACCGAGCACGGGCCTTTCAGATCGGTGGACGATCTGGATGCCGTACCGGGTATCGGCCCGACGCGCGTCGAGCAACTGCGCGACCTCGTGACCCCGTGAGGCGAGCCGTCGAGCTCCAGTGGCCGGCGATGCTCGCCGGCTCGGCCTGCGCCGGCCTCGCCGTTTCGAACTGGATCACGTTGAGAGGTCCTGTGCTCGTCGTGCTCGCGCTTGCCTCCTTGCTGGCTGTCTACCGCTGTGATGGCGCGACGCGGGTGGCCGCGCTCGGAGCGTTGCTCGCTTTGACGGGACTCTGTTGGGGCGCGATGCGCCTAGAGGCGATGAGCCAGAGCGCGCTCTTGTCGGAGGTCGGCGAGTCGGGGACGGCACGGCTCATCGTCACCGGGCCCGCGCGGCAAACACCGTGGGCGATACGCGTGTCGACCGAGGTTCGAGCGTTTCGCGGAAAGCCCTTGAGAGAACGGGTGCTCCTCGTGCTTCCGGTCGGCCGCTCGCCTCCGCGCGGCGCCATCCTGGAAGCGGTCGTGCACGTCACCGAGCCACGACGTGCCGAGAATGGCGGCTTCGACGAGCGTGCCTGGCTCGCCCGCCAAGGAATCCACGTCGTCGCGCGCGCGGGCAGGTGGCGACAGGTCGGCACGCGTGGCGGCCTCACGGGCGGCGGCGATCGCCTGCGCGATCGAATCGAGAGAGCGGTCGGGCGTGGCTCGAACGGCGTGCAGCGCGCGCTCGTTCTCGGCGTCGTCCTCGGCGAGGACGAGGGGCTTCCGGAGCCGGTCCGGGAGGACTTTCGAGCCTCCGGGCTCGCCCATCTGCTCGCCGTCTCCGGACAGAACGTCGCCTTTCTCGCCTTCGGCGTCTACGGGCTCGGCTGGCTGCTCCGGCTGTCGAAGGTCGTTCGCGAGCTTGCGACGCTCGCCGCGATCGCCGCGTACGTCCTGGCCGTCGGCTGGCAGCCGTCCGTCATCCGTGCCGGAGTCGCCGGCGCGCTGGCGTCGCTCGCGTGGCTCGCGGCGCGGCCACGCGACCGCTGGCACTTCCTTGCGCTCGGAGCGCTCGTCCTGCTCGCGTGGGCTCCGACGTCGTTGCACGATCCGGGCTTCCAGCTCTCGTTCGCTGCCGTCGCCGGGATCTTTGTCGGCGTCCCACGCCTGCGCGCGGGCCTGGACGGCTACCCGCTGCCCCGGAGCGTCGCTGACGTGCTCGGCGTGGCCGCGGTCTGCGGCCTCGTGACGGCGCCGATCGTGCTCTTCCACTTCGGCGAAGCTCCGATCTACACGGTCCCTGCGAATGCCGTCGCCTTCCCGGCGGCACCGGCAGTGCTCGGTTTCGGGCTCCTCGCAGCGGCAGTCGATCCGCTGTCTCCGGAAGCGGCCACCGCGCTCGCGTGGCTGGCTGGGTGGGCCGCCGCCTGGCTCGAGCTCGTGGCACGGGTCTTTGGCTCGTTGCCCGGCGCGCAGGTCGGCGTCCGCACGGCCGTGGTCGTGACCCTCGTGATGGGGCTGGCCTGGGTCGGAATCCGCCACGCCCGGCCGGTGCTTTCCGGTCGCGGCTCCCCGGCCGCGGCGGCCGCAGCTGGTCTCGTGCTCGTCGTAGCCGCGGGCGCGTGGTCGCTCCGGCCTGGACCTGGATGGCATGCGCCTGCCGGTCTCAGGGTGACGTTTCTCGACGTGGGACAGGGCGACTCCGTCTTGCTGGAGACGCCGAGCGCGCGCGTCCTGGTCGATCAGGGACCGCCGGAGGCGAACGTCGCGGGCCAGCTGAGCCGAATGGGGATCCGGTCGCTCTCCGCGCTCGTCCTGACGCATCCCCAGCGCGACCACGTGGGCGGAGCCGCGGACGTCATTCGACAGCTTCGGGTGGGAACGGTGCTCGATCCGACACTTGCCGCGACCGGGCCGGAGCGGGAGGAGGCGATCGCTGCGGCGCGGGGTCGCGGCGTGCCGGTTCGCGTCGTTCGCACGGGATCCGAGTTCCAAGCCGGAGGGCTCGTCCTCCGAGTCCTCTGGCCTCCCGATCCTGGCTTGCCGGCAGAGGATCCGAATCTCAACGCCGCGGTTCTCTCCGCCTCGTACGGAGACACCGATGTGTTCCTGCCTGCGGACGCCGAGTCGGACGTCACCGCGCGCCTGCGCCTGGGCGCCTTCGAGGTGCTCAAGGTCGCGCACCACGGCTCCGTCGACCCTGGTCTCGACCACCAGCTGCGTGTGCTGAGACCGAGAGTCGCCGTGATCTCCGCAGGCCGGAACAACGACTACGGGCATCCGCGAACCGAGACGCTTGCGGCGCTCGCCGCGGTCCCTGGCCTCGCCGTGTACCGCACGGACACGCACCGCCGCGTGATCGTCGAGTCGGACGGCCGCCGGATCCGGGTTCGAGCCGAGGGTGGTTAGAGTGCGGACGCCGTGGCGGACGCCCCCGACAAGCCCGTGTACCTTCTCACCGGCAGCGACCGTCCCAAGATCGATACCGCTCTCGGCCGGCTGCGCGGGCACTTCCTGCCGGAGGCGACGGATGTCGTCAGCGCGCTCGACACCTCCGCCGAGGCCGTCGTCGGCCTGTGCAACGCCGGCAGCCTGTTCGGCGATCTGCGGCTCGTCGTGGTGGAGGACGTCGACGGGCGACGCGACTCCGACAGCCGCCTGAAGGGTGGGTGGAAAACCGCCGACGTCGAGGCACTGTCGACGTACCTCGTAAGCCCCGCTCCCGCAACGGTGCTCGCGCTCGTTGGGGAGGCGGTCGGGAAGACGACGACGCTCTGGAAAGCGTGCGCGAACGAGGGCACCATCCTCGAGTTTGCGGTGGCGAAGAAGGCGATTCAGGGCTGGATCGCCGAGCAGTTCGCGAAGCGCGGCGTGCGAGCCGAGCCGGAGGCCTGCGCGCTGCTCCTCCAGCTCATCGGGGAGGAAGATCTCCACGCGCTCTCCCAGGAGGTGGACAAGCTCTCGACCTGGGCAGCAGGCGAGCCGATCGGTGAGCGCGAGGTCGAGCTCCTGTGTGCTGCTTCGGCCAACGTGCCGATCTTTGCCCTCACCGACGCCTGGGCCGGACGCGACGCCGCTCGTGCGCTCGAAGCGAGCGAAACCATCCTCGAGCGAGAGTCGAAACCGCGCCGCGATACGGCAGCCCGGCTCGCCGGCGCGCTCGGAACGCATCTGAGCCGCCTTCGTTCGGTCAAGCGACTCGCGGGCGAAGGCGTCCGCTCCAAGGAAGCCGCGGGAAAGCTCAAGATGAATCCGTACTACGTGCAGAAGCTCTACGGCCAGGCTGACGCGTTCTCAGCGGCGGAGCTGCACGACGCGACTGTTCGCTTCGCCGAGCTCGACGGCGCGCTCAAGGGCAAGAGCAAGCTCGCTCCCGATCTCGAGGTCCAGCGGGCGCTCGTCGATCTGACACGTCGCTGATTCAGGTCTCGAGCCGCGGTGTCGCGAGGCTCGCCTCGCTCTGATCGAACCGAGCCGCTATGAGACGCCGGCGGCGAGCTTCGCGGCCTGCGACTTCTTGCGGGCCGCGGTGTTCCGATGCAGTGCGCCGCGGGTCGCGGCACGGTCGATCGTGCGAACCAGCTCACGATGCTCGGTCGCGATGCGCTCCGCGTCCCCGTCGCCGGCCGCCGCCTCGAGGCGCTTGGTGAGCGTCTTGATCGTCGAGCGGTAGCGCAGGTTCTCGAGACGCTGCCGCGCCTGGATCCGAACGCGCTTCTTCTGCTGCTTGATGTTTGCCAAAGGATCTCGAGATTCGAGAGAGGAAACGCCCGCATCTGCGGGCCGGGCGATGGTAGCAGGAGGCATGAGGCCTCTCTGGGAGAATCGCCCTGCACCGCCATGCAACCACCAGAGGAACCCGTCTTCGCGCTGCCGGAGGAGTCCGGCCACAACCGACGCATCGCACGCTCGGCGGCGATCTTCTCTCTCGCGACCGCGGTTTCCCGGGCTCTCGGGCTGGTGCGGGAAATGGTCAGCGCCTACTACTTCGGCGTCGCGGGAAAGATCAATGCCTTCACGATCGCGATCCAGATCCCGAACCTCGTCCGCGCCCTGGTCGCCGACGCGGCGCTCTCCGGCGCCTTCGTTCCGGTCTTCAGTGAGCTCCTCGAGCGTGGGGAGAAGCAGCGCGCATGGCGCGTCGCTTCGACGCTCCTCTGGCTGGCGCTCCTCGGTCTCGGAGCTTTGACCGCGCTCTTCATCCTTCTCGCACCGCTCCTGATGCGTCCCTTCGGCGATCCGGGAGGCGACTTCGATCTCGCAGTCGGCCTCTCGCGCGTGCTCTTCCCCACGGTCGTGCTCCTCGGGCTTTCGGGGATCGTCGTCGGGATCCTGAACACGTACCACCACTTCGCGCTCCCGGCCCTGGCTCCGGTCGCGTGGAACCTCGTGATCATCCTCGGGCTCTTCCTCGGCATCCCCCGAGTCGAGGACGA
>Ga0190265_10003577_pt1 | contig 10622 bp, 7 predicted proteins | sample Popmic124T_FD_133135 | JGI IMG/M metagenome (GOLD analysis project Ga0190265, IMG submission 133135) | Populus adjacent soil microbial communities from riparian zone of Indian Creek, Utah, USA - 124 T | ecosystem: Environmental > Terrestrial > Soil > Riparian zone | place: USA: Utah | collected...
AGGCGTTGAGAAACGGTTCTGCGGCGCCCTGATGGCGCCGGACGGCCCGTGTGCACTCCATGTCGCAAGGCCCCCCGGGGCCGGACGACGGACGCGCAACGACGCGCGTCAGGGGGCGCTCGGGCCGTCCCCCTGTGGTCACGGCGCGTACGGCGGTCACGGTGGGTACGGCGGTCACGGCTGCGGTTCACCGCCGCGCCGGGGCCGTGCCTCCTGCGGGTCCGCGGGCGGCGGGGACTGGCCGGCTCTCTGAGCCGTGCCGTGCTCCTCGCGCCGTCCCTGCGCCCCGTCTTCGCCCTGGCCCTGGCCCTGACCCGGTACGGACGTCTGCGGCGGCGTTTGCGGCACTTCCTGCCGTAAGGACGACTGCCGCAGCGCGTCCGGAAAGCGGTGCTCGCCCGTGCCGGGGATGGGCGGCAGGTCCGAGGCCGGGCCCGCCGCAAGCAGTCTGCTCAGGCCGCGTCGCGTCGCGGCGACGACCACACGGTCGCCCGCCTGCAGCACGTAACCGGGGTGGAGCCGCCACTCCAGTTCGTTGGCGCCGGTCGAGGAGACGGACGACAGGTCCTGCCGCCGCTCGCCCTCATCGGCGGTGTCGAGGGCGACGACCCGCCACGCCTCGGCGCGGAACGCGCGGGCCACCGTACGGCCCTCCAGCAGCGGATTGCCGCGTACCTCCACGGTGGCGAAGACCAGCACCCGGCGTCCCACCGAGATCGCCCCGAGAACCTGGCGTCCCATCATCGCTCCGGCGAAGGCGGGCGCGGCGAGCGCCGAGACGCTGCGGCTGCGCGTCTGCGCCGCCGGATAGGTGTCACGCAGTGTGCGGTAGACCGTCGCCGCGAACGCGTCGTCGAACAGCCGCATCACCACGCGCAGTTCGGGCTTGATCTGACGCGCGTTGAGCGACGCCTCCAGATTGGTGCCGTCGGAACTGGTGAGGGCGAGCAGGGCACGACTGCGTTTGATCTTGGCGTCCTCCAGGACACCGTCCTCGGTCACATCCGCGATCAGCGTGGGGACACGTCGTCTGCGGGCGAGGGCGATACCGCGCGCTTCCTGGTCGCGTTCGATGCAGACGACGGGGATGTTCAGCTCGAGCAGCCGCTCCAGCACGTGCTTGCCCACCTTGCCCAGGCCCACCAGCACCACATGGCCCGAGAGTCCGCGCGGCGGCGTGGGCAGGGCCGCCGCCTTGCGGAAGGCGCCGTAGCTCTCCAGCACCACCGCGAGCAGCAGCGGGAGCAGCATCATCCCGGCGAGCGCGGCGAGGAGTTGGAGCACCTGCTCACCGGAGGTCTTCTCCAGGTTGGGCTCGTTGATGGCGAAGACGTCGAGGAGAGTCACGTACGCGGCGTGCAGCGGGGTCTCGCCGCTCATCCTCCAGCTCACGGTGGCGAGGGTGAGCACCACGCCCGTCATGGCGAGCAGCGAGTAGCGCAGCCGCTGGGAGAAGAGTTCCTTGAAGGCCAGCATTCTGGGCAGCCGGCTGACGTGTACGGCGGCGGAGCGGCCTCTCCGCGTGATGGCCTCCAGCACGACCGCGCGTCGATGGGGCGGCAGACCGGCCAAGTCCTCTTCGTCCGGGAGCAGTACGGGCCCGTCATGGGTACGGGCGCGGGGCCGCTCTCCGCTGCGCCGGCGCTCATGCCGGCTCGGGCGGCTCGGATGGTCCGTGCTGTGCGTACGTCCGTCGCCGGCGGGCTCATCAGCAGGGCCGGCACTTTCATCGCCGGCCTCGCTGTCGCTGTCGCCGTCGTCTGCGTCCTCGTCCTCGCTCTCGTCGACGGTTCCCTCGCCGTCCTCCGTGTCCTCCGTGGCGGGCAGAAGCGCCAGGGTGCACAGCGGATTGCGGCGGTCGACCGTCCTGAGGGTGCGCTCCTTGGCCCGCAGCAGCAGCCCGTCCGCGTACAGCACCTTGTCGCTGCCGACGACTGCCGCCGCGACGATGGACGGCGCGGCGGTGTCGGAGTCGGAGAGCACAGTCGTGGTCGCGTCGGCCACGGCGCCGCCCGCCGCTCGTGCCCCGCTCAGACGGGCGGCACGGTCCAGCAGGTCCGCGAGGTACTGGCCGAGGGTGCGGTTGAACATCCTGATGACCAGGCGCACTTGCGGGTTGATCCGGCGGGCGCGCAGCGCGATGTAGATGTTCAGCTGGTCGTCGCCGGAGGTGATCGCCAGCGCGCTCGCCCGCTCGATCCCGGCCTGTATGAGCGCGGCGTCGTCGGGCACCCGCGCCTCGACGGCCTCCACGGACAGCTCGCTCGCCCCGACCAGCCCGGCGATCTGCGGGCCGTGGTTCCCGCCGCGCAGTGAAGGCAGAACGACGGTGACATGCTGTCTGTAGACCGTGGCCAGTTCCCTGCAGACCCGCTGTGCGAGAGCGTTGTCGCCGCAGACCACCATGTGCCCGCGAAGGACCCCACGCTCTAGGCTGCTGTCCATGGTTGCCAAGGACAGTTCCCCCTTGAACATCTGTGTCTTCTGCTCAGCCGCCGAACTCGACGCCGTTTACGCCGAGTCCGCGCGCGAGTTCGCCGAGCTTATCGGCAGCCGCGGACATTCGCTGGTGTGGGGCGGCTCGGACGTGGGGCTGATGAAGGTCGTGGCCGACGGCGTCCAGAGAGCTGGGGGACGGCTGGTCGGGATCTCCGTCGACTTCCTGCAGAGTGCGGCCAGGGAGAACGCGGACGAGATGATCGTCACCGCGAACCTCGCCGAGCGCAAAGCGCAACTGCTGGAGCGTGCCGACGCCTTCGTGGTCATGGTGGGCGGCACCGGGACGCTCGACGAGGCCACCGACATCCTGGAGCTGAAGAAGCACGGACTGCACGCCAAGCCCGTCGTGCTGCTGAACACGGCGGGCTACTACGACGGTCTGCGGCAGCAGCTGGCCAGGATGGAGGCCGAGGGCTTCCTGCCCCTGCCGCTGACGGAACTGGTCACGTTCGCGGACGACGGCGCGCAGGCACTGCAGCTGCTGGAGGCGTGAGACCGGGGCTGGCCGGAGATGCCGGAGCGGCCGGGGGACGCCGGAGCGGCCGGGGCCAGTGGTTCGGCGGCTCCGTTCACTTCCGGTTGTACAGGCGCATGGTCAGCGTCCCGAACACCGCGATCAGCAGGCCCCCGGCGATCAGCGTCCACATGATCTCGCCTGCGGGCCATTCGCCCTCCATCAGCCCGCGGACTGCCGCGACGAGATGGGTGATCGGGTTGACGTCCACGAACGCCTGCAGCCAGCCCGGCATCGTCCTCGGCTCGACCAGGATGTTGCTCAGGAAGGTGAGCGGGAAGAGCACCATCATGCTGACGCCCATCACCGACTTCTCCGTGCGCAGCAGCAGCCCGAACATGGTCCACAGCCAGGAGAAGGCGAAGGAGAAGGCCACGAGCAGCGCGATCCCGGCGAGTACTCCCAACACACCGCCGCCCGGCCGGAATCCGAGCACCAGCCCGACCGCCAGTATCACGACGGACGCCATCGTGTAGCGGAAGGCGTCGCCGAGGAGGTAGCCGACCATCGGGGCGGGCCGCCAGATCGGCAGCGTACGGAAGCGGTCGAACACCCCTTTCTCGATGTCGGTGTTGACCGAGACGCCCGTGTACATGGTGGTCATCACCACGCTCATCACCATGATGCCCGGCAGCAGGAACTGCAGATACTCGGTCGTCGAGCCGGCCAGCGCACCGCCGAAGAGGTACGTGAACATCAGCGTCATCATGATCGGGAACGCGGTCACGTCGAAGAGCTGCTCGGGAACGTGCTTGATCTTCAGCATGGCCCGCCAGCCGAAGGTCATGGAGACGGACAGTGCGCTGGGGCGCGGTGGCCGCTTTCCCGTGACGAGCACTGCCGGGAGCCCGCCCGTACTGCTCGTGGAGGGCTGTGGCGTTCCCGCGGTGCGTGCGGATGCGGGCGTACGGGCGGATGCGGGCGAGGTGTTCATGGTGTCGTCTCCTCGGCGGCGTGGCCGTTCTGCGAAGGGCCGCGGTGCGAAGGGCCGCCGTGCGACGGGCCGTTGCGTGAAGTCCCGTCCGGCGGCTGCTCGTCGTGTGCGGGGCGGTCGGTGAGGGCGAGGAAGACCTCGTCGAGGCTCGGCTGCCCCAGCGAGAAGTGGTCGACGGTGATACCGGAACGAGTGAGCTCCGCGAGTGCCAGAGCGGCCTGTTCGGCAGCGCCGCGTTCCGTGCCGTCCCCCAGAACCCGTGCCGTCAGCGCCACCGGGTCGGCCTCAAGCTGTACTTGGGCGGCGAGCGTCTGCGAGAGCACCTGCCGCGCCTCCTCCCGCTGCCCGCCGTCGCGCAGCCGCAGATGCACCGAACCCGCACCGACGGACGACTTCAACTGCCCGGGCGTGCCCTCGGCGATCACCCTTCCGTGATCGATGACGGCGATACGGCCCGCGAGTTGGTCGGCCTCGTCCAGATACTGGGTGGTCAGCAAGACTGTCGTGCCCTGTGCGACGACGGCTCGCACGATGTCCCACACCTGATTACGGCTCCTGGGATCCAGACCCGTGGTGGGCTCGTCCAGGAAGAGCAGGTCGGGGGTGTTGAGGATGCTGGCCGCGATGTCGATCCGCCGCCGCATGCCGCCCGAATACTGCTTCACCTGGCGCCCGGCCGCGTCCGCGAGCCCGAACGACTCCAGCAGCATCGCGGCCCGCTTCCGCGCGGCGGGCTTGGAGTGGCCGAGGAGCCGGGCCAGCAGCACCAAGTTCTCAGTGCCGGTCAGGTCCTCGTCGACCGAGGCGTACTGCCCGGTGAGGCTGACCCGCGCCCGTACGGCATCCGCTTCCCGCTGCACGTCGTGCCCGAAGACCCGGGCCTCGCCGCCGTCCGGACGCAGCAGCGTCGCCAGCATCCTCACGGCGGTCGTCTTGCCCGCGCCGTTGGGCCCGAGCACCCCGTAGACCGTGCCCGCGGGCACCCGCAGGTCGATGCCGTCAACGGCCCGGTTCTCCCCGAAGACCTTCACCAGCCCCGACGTCTCGATCGCCGGGCCGTCCTTCTGGCGCGACGTGGTGTGCTTCGAGGTCTCGGCTCCCATCGCTGCCCTCCCTCGTTCTCGTGCTGCCCGCGCGGTCCGTACAGGAGCCGCCCAGCTCACAGCCATCAGACCCGCATGGGCCCGGAAACTCATCGGTCACGCGCCACCGGTTCGTGAACGGGTTCGAGGCTGCGGGATCATAGGGGCATGGCAACGCATCTGATCACCGGCGCCGGGTCCGGCATCGGCGCCGCCGTCACCCGGCGGCTACTCGACCGTGGCGACGAACTGTGGCTGCTGGCACGCGACGCCGGCCGCGCCAAGGAGCTGCAGGAGTGCTTCGAGGGCGCACGTACGCTCGTCGGCGACCTCGACGAGCCCGAGCGGCTCTCGTGGGCCCTCGGCCACCAGGATCTGCCCCGGCAACTGGACTCCCTGCACCACATCGCGGGCGTCGTGGAGCTCGGCGAGGTCGGCGAACTGACCCCCAAGGTCTGGAACCACACTCTCGCCGCGAACCTCACCGCACCCGCCGAACTGACACGGCTGCTGCTGCCCCAGCTGCGCCTCGCCCGCGGACACGTCCTCTTCGTCAACTCCGGTGCGGGGCTGCGTGCCAACCCGCAGTGGGCCGCGTACGCCGCGAGCAAGCACGGCCTGAAGGCGCTCGCCGACGCGCTGCGGGCCGAGGAGGGCGGCCACGGCGTCCGCGTCACCTCCGTCTATCCCGGCCGCACCGCGACGCCCATGCAGGAGAAGGTGCACCGCCAGGAGGGCAAGGAGTACGACCCGGAGCGGTGGATTCCCGCCGACGCCGTCGCGACGACGCTGCTGACGGCGCTGGATCTGCCCCGCGGCACGGAGGTCACCGACCTGACCGTGAAGCCGGCCGGATGAGCGCCGCGACCGAAGGCCCGTACACGGACAGGCAGCTGAACGGGCCCGTGAACAACGAGGGTTCACCGCGCTTCCCCTGGGGAGCCGCAGCGGCGACCGGCATCGGCTCCATGCCCGGCGAGGACGTCCGTGAGGCGGCGCGTACGGTCACCGGGACCCTGGAGTCCTTCCCGTTCCTCCCGGAGCTGCCCGCGCGCGGCCCGGGCGCCGACATGACGGGACGCACCATCGGGCTGCTGGTGGAGCTGTACGCGCATGTCGAGCCCAGCGGCTGGCGGCTGAGCGACCGGCCGGGGCGCGACACCAGGCGGGCACGGTCCTGGATGGGCGAGGACCTCGACGCGCTGGAGGAGTTCACACAGGGATTCCAGGGCGCGCTGAAGGTCTCCGCGGTCGGCCCCTGGACGCTCGCGGCGACGCTGGAGCGGCGCAACGGCCAGGCACTGCTCGGTGACGCGGGCGCGTGCCGTGATCTGGCCGCGTCCCTCACCGAGGGCCTGCGGTCCCATCTCGCGGACGTACGGAGGCGTATGCCGGGCGCACAGCCCGTACTGCAGCTGGACGAGCCGTCGTTGACGGCGGTGCTGCACGGCCAGGTGCCCACAGCCAGCGGCTACCGCAGTCACGCCGCCGTGGACCGTGCCGTGGTCGAGGGCGCCCTACGGGAGTTGACCGATGCGGTGCAGGTGCCCGTGGTCGTGCACTCGTGCGCGCCGCAGCCGCCCTTCGCGCTGCTGCGCCGGGCCGGGGTCACCGGTGTCGCCTTCGACGCCGCTCTGCTCACCGAGCGTGAGGACGAAGCACTGGGCGAGGCCGTCGAGGGCGGCACGGCGCTCTTCGCGGGAGTGGTGCCGGGCGTCGCACCCGCGTCGGGTGGATTGTCAGACCCTGCCGGTAGCGTCAGTGGTGTCAGGTCGCTGTGGCGCAGGCTCGGGCTGTCCCCGGCCCTCCTCGCGGAGTCGGTCGTGGTCACTCCGGCGTGCGGGCTCGCGGGCGCCTCACCCGCTTACGCGAGTGCTGCGCTCGGCCATTGCGTCCGGGCCGCGAGATCCCTCGCTGACAACCCTGAGTAACGGGAGGACGAGACGGTGGCCGGCAAACAGCACGCGGCAGTGTCCGGAGAGGTGCCAGCCGAGGCGCGCGAGAAGCATCAGCTGCTGGCGGAGCAGATCGAGGAGCACCGCTTCCGTTACTACGTGCGGGACGCTCCCGTCGTCAGCGACGCCGAGTTCGACCGGCTGCTGCGTGAGCTGGAGGCCGTCGAGGCCGAGCATCCGGAGCTGGTGACGCCGGATTCGCCCACCCAGAAGGTCGCGGGGCAGTACGAAACGGAGTTCACCGAGGTCGCCCACCGCGAGCGGATGCTCTCGCTGGACAACGCCTTCGACGAGGCGGAGCTGAACGAATGGGCGGACCGCATCGCACGTGAACTGGAGGGCGTGGAACACCACTTCCTCTGCGAGCTGAAGATCGACGGTCTCGCGGTCAACCTCACGTACGAGCGGGGCAGGCTCACCCGCGCGGCCACCCGCGGCGACGGACGTACGGGCGAGGACATCACGCCGAACGTGCGCACCATCGCCGACATCCCCGAGCGGCTTACCGGGGAGCGCGTCCCCGATCTGGTGGAGGTCCGCGGCGAGGTCTTCTTCCCGATGGAGCGCTTCGAGGAGCTCAACGCCCGTCTTGTGGAGGCCGGTGAGAAGCCGTTCGCCAACCCGCGGAACGCGGCGGCCGGTTCGCTCCGCCAGAAGGACCCGAAGATCACGGCGACGCGTCCGCTGCGCATGGTCGTGCACGGCATCGGGGCCCGTGAGGGCTTCCAGGTCGCAGGCCTCAGCGAGGCGTACGGCCTGCTGCGCGAGTGGGGCCTGCCCACCTCGACGCACACCAAGGTGGTCGAAGGGCTCGCCGGAGTCCGCGAGTTCATCGCGTATTACGGCGAGCACCGCCACTCCGTGGCCCATGAGATCGACGGCGTCGTGGTGAAGCTGGACGAGGTGCGGCTGCAGGGCCGTCTGGGCTCCACCTCGCGCGCCCCGCGCTGGGCCATCGCGTGGAAGTACGCGCCGGAAGAGGTGAACACGAAGCTGGTCGACATCCGCGTCGGCGTCGGCCGTACGGGCCGGGTCACGCCGTATGCGGTGGTCGAGCCCGTGACGGTCGCGGGCTCCGAGGTCGAGTTCGCCACGCTCCACAACCAGGAGGTCGTCAGGTCCAAGGGCGTGCTCATCGGGGACACGGTGGTGCTGCGCAAGGCCGGCGACGTCATTCCGGAGATCCTGGGGCCCGTCGCCGACCTGCGGGACGGCAGCGAGCGGGAGTTCGAGATGCCCGGGCGCTGCCCCGACTGCGCGACGGGGCTGCGGCCCATGAAGGAGGGCGACATCGACCTCCGCTGCCCCAACGCCCGTTCCTGTCCTGCCCAGTTGAGGGAGCGCCTCTTCTATCTGGCGGGCCGCAAGTGTCTGGACGTCGAGCACTTCGGTTATGTGGTCGCCACCGCACTGACTCAGCCTCTGGAGCCGTCGGAGCCGCCGCTGAAGGACGAGGGCGGCCTCTTCGACCTGGAGATCTCCGACCTGCTGCCCATCAAGTCCTACGTCCTGGACCCGGACAGCGGCCTGCCCAAGCGTGATCCCGAGACGGGCGAGAAGAAGGTCGTCACCCTCTTCGCGAACCAGAAGGGCGAGCCGCGCAAGAACACCCTCTCCATGCTGGAGAACGTCCAGGCGGCCAAGGAGCGCCCGCTGGCCCGCATCATCACCGGGCTTTCGATCCGGCATGTGGGGCCGGTGGCCGCCGAGGCTCTGGCGCGGGAGTTCCGGTCGGTGGAGCGGATCGCGGAGGCGGACGAGGCGGAGCTGGCGGCGACGGAGGGCGTGGGCCCGACCATCGCGGCGTCACTCAAGGCGTGGTTCGCGGAGGACTGGCACCGCGAGATCGTCGAACGCTGGCGCGCGGCCGGTGTCCGCATGGAGGAGGAGGGCTCCGCCGAGGCGGGTCCGCGGCCTCTGGAGGGGCTCACCGTCGTCGTCACGGGGACGCTCGCGACGCTCACCCGGGACAGCGCGAAGGAGGCGCTGCAGGAGCGCGGTGCGAAGGTGACCGGATCCGTTTCGAAGAAGACCGGTTTCGTGGTGGTCGGAGAGAGCCCAGGGTCGAAATACGACAAGGCTGTCCAGTTGAAGGTGCCTATTTTGGACGATGACGGACTCGCCGTTCTGCTGGAGCAAGGGCCGGACGCGGCACGCGAAGTGGCCGAAAAGCACCCCGAATAGGGCACTGAGTGCCCGTCAACTTCCCTCCCTTTTCCCGCTGTTGTGCGCGGGTCACAGGTGTCTCATGCGTTTACGCCAGGGTATGCACTCAGGAGCCGCACAGTTATCGGCCGTTGCTCCCGAAAGGGGCTGGATCAGCCGGGTCGCACACAGTCAACCCCGGCCGATCGCTGCCCTGGCAGCGGTGTGCGGCCTACTGTTGATGTGTGTGCCTGGTTGGCGAGCAGGCACGGACGGCTGCGAGAGGGACGGGCATGCAGGAAATTCCTGGGGGCCACGGCCCCCCGTACTCCAGCCTGCCCGACGACACGAGCGGAAGTACGGGGTCCACGGCCGGAGCGGAGGACGTGCCGTGGGTACAGCGCATCGCCGCGCTGCGGGTGCCCGGACTGCCGTTGTTCGTCGTCGTCGGGGCGGGAATCGCGCTGGGAACGGGCGCTTTCCGCGTCGTGACGGAGGGACAGGCTCTCTTCCCCGACGCGGTCACCGGCTGGTCGCTGGCGGTGCTCACCGGCGTCATCGTCGGGCATCTCGTCGCACTCGGCCGTGACCGCTGGTGGGGCGGCACCGGTTCGGGCCCCGCCCTCACTCTGGCCATCCTGCTGCTCTACGGCTGGGTGCCGTCCGTGCTGGTCAGCCTGGCCGTCGTACTGCTGGTCGGTGCGGTACGCAGGCGCCGGTGGCGGCAGGCGGTGGTCTACGGCGCCGTCGACGTCCTCGGCATCGGCGCGTCAGCTCTCGCGCTGGCCGCCTGCGGCGTGCACCCCTCGGTCGAGCATCCCTGGAGCCCTCAGGAGTGGGGCTACTTCGCGCTGCCCGAAGTCGTCCTGGCGGCGTGCGCCTATCTGGTCGCCACCCGGACCCTGCTGTGGTTCTCCTACACGCCCCGCAAGACGGGGCTGCCCACTGTGCTGCGCAGGTCACTGCTGCGTCATGGCCTCGTGGCCCTCGCGCTGCTGGGGATCTCACCGCTGATAGCCGTGGTCGCCGCCTACCGCCCCGTGCTGCTCCCGCTGTTCGCGGTGCCGCTGATCGCGCTGGACTCGACTCTGTGGATCGCACGGGTGCGTGCGGAGGAAGCGCTCCGCGACCCGCTCACCGGACTTCCCAACCGCCAGTGGCTGCTGGAGCGCACCTGGTCGGCACTGGACGAGGCGGACCGTACGGAGGCCCGCTCCGCGCTCGTCCTCATAGACCTGGACAGGTTCCGGTCCGTCAACGACACGCTCGGCCATCTCGCGGGCGACAGGCTGCTGTTGAAGATCGCGGAGCGGCTGCGGGACGCCCTGCCGCGCGGGGCCGAGGCGGCGCGGCTCGGCGGCGACGAGTTCGCCGTCCTGCTGCCGCTCGCCGACTCCACGACCAGCGCCATGCGTGCCGCCCGCACCCTGGTCTCGGCGCTGGGCTCCCCGATGGACCTCGACGGCCTCACCCTCGTACTGGAGGCGAGCGCG
>Ga0190265_10003578_pt1 | contig 10620 bp, 10 predicted proteins | sample Popmic124T_FD_133135 | JGI IMG/M metagenome (GOLD analysis project Ga0190265, IMG submission 133135) | Populus adjacent soil microbial communities from riparian zone of Indian Creek, Utah, USA - 124 T | ecosystem: Environmental > Terrestrial > Soil > Riparian zone | place: USA: Utah | collected...
TGGTCGTCATCCAGCAGGACGAGAAGTCGCAGCACAAGAACAAGGCCAAGGCGCTCAAGGTCCTGCGCACCCGGCTCTACGAGCTCGAGCGCGAGCGGCTGGCCTCGGAGCGGGCCGGCGCGCGCAAGTCGATGGTCGGCTCGGGCGATCGATCGGAGCGGATCCGGACCTATAATTTCCCGCAGGGTCGGGTGACCGACCATCGCATCAACCTGACCCTTCACCGGCTTCCCGAGATCCTCGAAGGCCAGCTCGACGAGCTGATCGGCGCCCTGACCTCGGAGGACGAGGCCGAGCGGTTGGCGAGCCTCGATGAGTAGTCCCGCCTCGGCCGTGGAGACAGGCAGCGACGGAAAGGACCATGCGGGGCGTGGTCCCGTGAGGTTGACTAGGCGTGAAGCCATCGCCGCCGCCGCCGCGCGGCTCCAGGCGGCGAGCGATACGGCGCGGCTCGACGCGGAGGTGCTCATGGCCCACGCGCTCGGTCTGCCGCGCGAGGACATGCTGCTGGGGCGGCTCGATGGCGACCCGCCCGACGCTTTCGAGGCGCTGCTCGCTCGCCGGCTCGCGCACGAGCCGATCGCCTATATTACCGGCCGCCGCGCCTTCTGGACGATCGAGCTTGCGGTGGGGCCCGGCGTGCTGGTGCCGCGGCCCGACAGCGAAACCCTGATCGAAGCCGCGGCCGCGCATTTCGGCGCGGCCGGGCCGGAGCGAATCCTGGATCTCGGCACGGGCCCCGGGACCCTGCTGCTCGCCGCGCTCGACCAATGGCGCGACGCGACGGGGCTCGGGATCGACGCGTCCGAGGAGGCGCTCGCCTTTGCCCGCCGCAACGCGGTCCCGCGCGCCGAATTCCGGCGCGGCGATTGGGGCGACGGCGTCGATGAGCGGTTCGACCTGATCCTGTGCAACCCGCCTTATGTCGAGGCCTGCGCGCCTCTGCCTGCCCAGGTGTCGCGCTGGGAGCCCGCCGAGGCGCTCTATGCCGGGCCCGACGGCCTCGATTGCTATCGCGCGCTGGCGCCGCGGCTCCGCGCCCTGATCGCGCCGGACGGGATCGGCTGCTTCGAAATCGGGGCGGGGCAAGGCGATTCGGTTCGCGCGCTCTTCGCCGCGGAGGGCTTCACGATGGAGTCACGCAACGACCTCAATGGGGTGGAGCGGTGCCTGATTATTGAGGCTTGATGCGAATCAGCGCTTTTTTCCTTGGATTTGGCCGATTGGATAGTTAAATGGGGCTAGGGACGGGGCCACCCACAGCATGGATGCGTGAGGGCCTGACGTCGCCGACCCCCGATTGCTTGGTCGCTTGTACGAGGCGGTTTCGGAGAGGTGGCTGGAGCCGCATGCGGCGCCTTGCCTCCCGGGTTGTGCAAATTGAGCGGCCGGGACGGGCCCGGCCGGTAGGGGCAGAGTAGAACCACCCTTGGTAAGGATTTTCGTTTGATCAACAATCGACAAGGCGGTCGCAGGCGCGGCCGCGGCAGCGGCGGCGGCGGACCGCCGCGCAGCAACAATCCGGGGCCGGGCAACCGCCAGGACAATCGTCAGCGCGGCAATGCCGCGCAGCTCCTCGAAAAATATAAGGGGATGGCGCGCGACGCGCAGATGCAGGGCGACCGCGTCCTTACCGAAACCTATCACCAATATGCGGATCATTATTTCCGCGTGCTCAACGAGAATCGCGCGCGCTTCGAGGAGCCGCGGCCTCGCCAGCGCGACGATTATGACGAGGACGATCTCCAGCACGAGGCCGATGGCGGCGACGGCGACGAGCAGGACGTCCGCGAGGAAATCGCCCGCGACGAGGCCCGCCGCGACGAGCCGCGCCGCGACCGCGAACCGCGCGAGGCCCGCGAAGATCGACCCCGCGAGGCCCGTGAGGATCGGCCGCGCGAGGACCGCGAAGATCGCCCGCGCGAGGACCGCGCCGACCGCAACGGAGAATTCCGCGCCCGGCGTCCGCGCGCCCGCCGGCCCGAGGCCGAGGAGGAGAGCCGCGACGAGGAGCGGATCGCGCTCGACGTGCTGCCGCCGGCCATTTCCCCGAGCAATGAGAGCGGCGACGAGCCGGCCTCCGCGCCGGCGCCCAAGCGCCGCGCCCGCCGCCCCCGCGACCAGGACGAGGATATCGCGCCTGCCGCCTAAGTGGCCGGAACGACTTGTGCATTGACCTGACCCTCGCAACGTAGGACGCTCCCTTTCCGGACAAGGGAGGGGACGTCCTCATGCGTGCATATCTGCTGCTCACGACGCTGCTGGCCGGCGCCCCGGCCCTCGCCCAGATCAGCGCCGAGATCCCGCCGCCCTCGCAGACCGCGCAGGGCGACGTCTCGGTCACGATCTACAATAACGATCTGGCGCTGGTGCAGGACACGCGGCAGCTCAACATCAATGCCGGCCGCAACCGGCTCGAATTCCCCGACGTCTCCGCGCAGATCCGCTCGCAGACCGTGACTCTGACCGGCGACGGCTTCGGCATCATCGAGCAGAATTTCGATTTCGACCTGCTTTCGCCGCAGGCGCTGATGCAAAAGGCCGTCGGCGAGACCGTGACCCTGGTGCGCACCAATCCCGCCACCGGCGCGGAGGTGAGGGAGCGGGCGCGGGTGCTTGCGGCCAATGGCGGCGTCGTCCTTCAGATCGGCGAGCGGATCGAAGTGCTTCGCGACGACGGCCTGCCGGTCCGGGTCATCTTCGATCGGGTGCCCGAGAATCTGCGCGCCCGCCCGACCCTTTCGGTGACGGTCCAGGGCCAGAGCGCCGGGCGGCGGCCGGTCACCCTCACTTATCTGACTCCGGGCCTGGCCTGGCAGGCCGATTATGTCGCCTTGTTCGACGAAGGCTCTGCGCGGATGGACGTCCAGGGCTGGATCACGCTGACCAACAATAGCGGCACGCCTTATGTCAACGCGAATACCTTGCTGGTCGCCGGCGCGGTCGGCCAGCTGAACCAGGGCTATCGCGGCCGCCCGGCTCAGTCCCCGGGCCAGTTGCAGTCGGCCGGTACCGAGAGCGCCAATCGCGAGCGGCTCGGCGATTTCTACCTTTATCCGCTGGCCGAGCGGACCACGATCGCCAACCGCCAGACCAAGCAGGTCAGCTTCCTCGACGTCCTCGGCGCCCCGGCCCGCCGCGACTATATCTATCACAATAGCTGGCTTGGAACGCAGACCGAGCCGCAGAGCGCGGCCACAATGCTGCGTTTCTCGACCTCGCGCGAACAGGGGCTCGGCGACGCGCTGCCGGCGGGAACGGTCCGCGTCTACCAGCGCGACGCCCGCGGCAATCCGCAATTCGTCGGCGAAAGCACTATCGGCCACACGCCGATGGGCTCGGAATTGGGGCTCAACACCGGCCAGGCGTTCGACGTCAAGGTCCAGCCCGTGGTCGAGGGCCGCGACCGGATCACCGAATCGCAGTGGGAGGCGAATGCGCGCTACCGGATCGTCGCCAGCGACGGCTCCACCGCCACGGTGACCCGCGACGACCGCACCGAGCGAGTCTACTGGCAGACCCGGATGCGCTACACGCTGACCAATGCCCGCCCGGTGCCGGTGACCGTCAATCTCTACCAATCGGGGCTCGACAATTACTGGCACGACGCCAGGATCGTCTCCGAGAGCCTGCAGAGCGATCGCATTTCGTCCGATCAGGTCGGCTGGCGGGTCGAGATGGCGGCCAATTCGACGGTCGTCATCGACGCCACCTTCCAGACTCGCCATTGAGCGATGGCGGTCCGGCGCGTCATCCCAGCCGCCTTGCTGTCGTCCCTCGCTGCGGGGGCGGTGGCGCAGGCCCCGGTCACGTCGCCGGCGCCGGACCGGGTCGCAGTCACCATTTATCGCGATCCCGGCCGTCAGCCCGATCGGGAGCCGAGCCCCGACTGGCTGAACGGCTATGCCCTGATCAGCGAAACCCGCCGGATCTCGGTCCCGGCCGGCGAATCGACGATCCGCTTCGAAGGCGTCGCCGGCGGCATCTTGCCGCAGAGCGCGATCGTCACCGGCTTCCCCGAGCAGATCGTGGAGCGCAATCATGACGCCTGGCTGCTGTCGCCGGCGAGCCTGCTCGATCGCTCGCTCGGGCGCCGGGTCCATTTGCGGCGGACGTCGGCCGCGACCGGCGCGACGCGCGAGCAGGAGGCCGAGATATTGAGCGGCGCCGGCGGCGCGCTGCTGTTGCGCACCGCGGCCGGAGTCGAGGCGCTGCGCTGCGGCGGTTTCGCCGAAACTCTGGTCTATGACGAAGTGCCGGCGGGGCTCTCGGCGCGGCCGACCCTGTCGGTGCGCGCCCGCGCGAACCGGCCGGCGACGGCGACCGTGACCTTGTCCTATCTCGCCAGCGGTTTCGACTGGCAGGCCAATTATATCGGCCACCTCGCCGACGACGGCGCAAGCGTCGACCTGTTCGCCTGGCTCACCCTGATCAGCTCCGACGAAACCAGCTTCGCCCAGGCCGACGCCCAGGCCGTCGCCGGCCGGGTCAATCGCGAGCCGGTCGAGGGCCACGAACCGTCGCCGGACGAGGGCAGCCTGCGGCTGCTCTGCTGGCCCGATGGGCGGACGGGCGGGACCGCCGAACAGGAGGCGCTGGTGGTGACCGCCTCCGAGGTCGCCCTCCAGGGCACGATCCGCACCGAGGATCTGGTCAATTCCCTGCCGCAGGCCTTCGCCGGGGGCCGCATGGCCGTGCAGGAAAATCTCGGCGATCTTAAGCTCTACCGGATTCCGGAGCCGGTGACGGTCGCCGCCAACGGCCAGAAGCAGGTCGCCTTGCTTCGGCAGTCCGGCGTCCGGGTCCGGCTCGTCTATCGCCAGCTGCTGAGTCCGCTCGACGGGCATGGCGCCGTCGCCCCGTCGCGCCGTGTCCTGGTCACCCGCAATCGCGGCGAGGACGGGCTCGGCCTGCCGCTCCCGGGTGGCAGCCTCGTGCTGTTCGGGGGAGCGCGCGATCGGCCGATCCTGATCGGCGAAGGCAGCCTGCCCGACCGCGCGATCGGCGAGAATGTCGAGATCGACGCCGGCGAGGCGCCCGGGGTGAGCAGCCTCATCGAGCAGACCGCCGTCCGCCAGGCGCGGCGCGGCGAGCGGCGCGAATTCCTGCTGACGATTTCCAACGACCAGTCCGTGCCGGTCCTGTTCGAGGCCGAGTTCGACGTCGAAGACCTTCATGGCTTCACGCCGCGGCAGCCGCTCGCCCGGCGCGACGGCCGGCCGCTATGGGCGGTGACAATTCCCGCCAACGGCCGTGCGACCCTGCGCTACCGCACCGTCGAACCCATTGACGAATCCTGACCGCCATGGCCGGCGCGCGCCTCCCGATGCTCCTGTCCCTGGCCCTCATCGGCGGTCCGGCCGGCGGCCAGGCGATCGTCGCCTCGCCCGCGCCGGATCGGGTGGCCGTGACCGTCTATCGCGATCCGGCCCGGGCCCCGCTCACCGACCCCAGGCTCGACTGGCTGAACGGCTATGCGCTGATCAGCGAAACCCGCCGGATCTCGATCCCGGCCGGTGAATCGACGATCCGCTTCGAGGGCGTCGCCGGAGGCCTCGTGCCCCAGAGCGCGATCGTCACCGGCTTTCCCGAGGGGATCGTGGAGCGCAACCGCGACGCCTGGCTGCTGTCGCCGGCCACGTTGCTCGATCGCTCGCTGGGCCGGCGCGTCCACATCCGGCGCACCTCGCACGCGACCGGCGCCGTCCGCGACGAGGAAGCGGTGATCCTGAGCGGCGCCGGCGGCGCGGTCGTGCTGCAGACGGCGGCGGGCTATGAATCGCTGCGCTGCACGGGCCTGTCGGAGCGGATCATCTATGGCGAGGTGCCGGTCGAGCTGACGCCGACCCCGACCTTGTCGGTGCGCACCCGCGCCATCCGCCCGACGACCGCGACCGTGACCTTGTCCTACATCGCCAGCGGCTTCGATTGGCAGGCAAATTACGTCGTGAGCCTTGCCGGCGACGGTCGCCATGTCGATCTGTTCGCGTGGCTCACCTTGGCCAGCACCGACGAAACCAGCTTCGTCGATGCCGAGACGCAGGCCGTGGCAGGCGAGGTCAATTACCGCGCGGTCGAACCGCAGCCGCGCGAAGGCGGGCCGCTCAACCTCACTTGCTGGCCATGGGCGACGACCAGCGACATCCCGCTCGAGCAGTTCGAGCGCGAGGCGATGCAGCGCTTCCGCGGCGGCGGCGTCTACGCCGACGGCTCCGACGTCGTCATCACCGGCAGCCGGGTGCGCCGTGCCAATCTCGAATCGAGCTCGCCCGTCACCGTCGTCAATGCGGAGATGATCGCCCTGCAGGAGTCTCTCGGCGACCTCAAACTCTACCGGATCCCCGCCCCGGTCACCGTCGCCGCCAATTCGCAAAAGCAGGTCGCCCTGATGGTGCAGCCGGGCGTCACCGCCGAACTGGTCTACCGGCAGGCGCTCTCCCCGAACAATGAAGATGCGGATGGCCGGCCGGTGCCGCTCTTCCTGGTCACCCGCAACCGCGAAGAGGAGGGACTTGGACTGGCCCTGCCCGCAGGCTCGGTGGCGCTGTTCGGCGAGGCGCTTGGACGTCCGATCCTGCTCGGCCAGGGCGCGATGCGCGACCGCGCGGTCGGCGAGGACGTCGAGATCGAATTCGACGCCTCGCCCGGAGTTCGGACGCAGACCCGGCTGGTCAAGAGGGGTCGGCGCTGGCGCGATTATGAGCTCGTCGCGACCAACGACCAGGCCCGGCCGGTCCGCTTCGAGGCGGAATTCCCGGGCACGGGTTCGGAATTCCGGCCGAGCCTGAGTCTCGGTCGCCGCGACGGCGCGCCCTTCTGGTCGACGACGATCCCCGCCAACGGCCGGGTGAGCCTGCGCTACCGGATTCGAACGGCGCGCGAGCCGCGCCGGCGGCCCGGCGGCGGCGACTGACGCAGGGGTGGCCCGCCACGGCGATCGTCGCCAAGGCTGGCCGTGTCCGGACGTTGGGATTAGTCTTTCTCTCCTGGCGCGAGTCGCCCATTCGGCTCGGCACAGCGAGGGGAGGGAAGCCATGGCCCAGGACAATCCGAATTTCCCGGTCGGCACGGCCGCCGTCAGCTGGCTCGACAGCGGAGGGACGGTCCACATCCGCGTCTATTCGACCGACGGCTACAATGTGTCCGAACGGTGCTGGGACGGGTCGGACTGGACCAATGGCGGGTTCGCCGCGCAGGGCGCACAGGTTTCCGCCACAAGCTGGCAAGATCAGAACGGTCCCTGCATCCGGGTCTATTGCAATTTCGAGGACAAGACCGTCGAATATTGCTGGGATGCGGGCGGCTCGGGCTGGTATCAGGGCGCCTATACGACGACCTGATCGGGCCCGCCGCGGCGGCGCCGGGGTGTTCAGTCCCGCCTGACCGGGCGGGGGCGGTGATTCTCGTCCAGCGCGACGAACGTGAACAACGCCTCGGTCACCTTGACCTCGCGGCGGCCGCGGTCGCGGCTGGCGATGACTTCGATTCGGATCGCGATCGAGGTGCGGCCGACACGCTCGATCCGGGCGTAGACCGAAATCAAATCGTGGAGCAGGATCGGCTCGAGGAACTGCATCGCGTCGATCGCCACGGTGGCGACCGGCCCTTCGGCCTCGCGCGACGCAACGATGCCGGCGGCGATGTCCATCTGGCTGAGCACCCAGCCGCCGAAAATATGGCCGTTGGCGTTGATGTCGCCCGGGCGGGGCACCACGCGCAGGATCGGCTCAGCTTTGGCTTGCGTCATCGTCTCTGCCTCCGCCGCTTGCGTCTTCGTCATGCCCGGTCCGGCTGCTGAGGAACACCAGGCCCATCAGCCCGGTTCCGACCATGATCGTCAGCCCGACCCCCGCGGCGGTGGCGATCACCATGTGGATCGGCACCGGATCGCCGAAGCTCTTGAGGTAGACCAGAGCGAGCAGCACGCAGACGGCGGCGACGAGCGCCATCCACTTCATCGTCGTCTTGTAGCGCGCCCAGGCCTCGGCGGCGCGCTCGTAATCGGGCGGCCGGCGGACCGGCGGCGTCGGATCGTGCTCGGGCATGGCTTCCATTTGGAGGCGGGCCATGGGATCATCAAGGGCCGACTCGCGTTTGCGGTCGAAGGGAGAGGCGCCATGACCATCGCCGCGATCCTCCAATCCAAGGGGGCCGAGGTCGTTACCGTCGATTGCGATACACCGGTGCGCGAGGCGGTGACCCTGCTCGCGACCCGCAAATTCGGCGCTGTGCCGGTGCTTCGTGCCGGCGCGGTCGCCGGAATCATGTCCGAGCGCGACGTCATCTACTGCCTCAGGAGCGACGGGGCGGCGATGCTCGACTGGACGGTCGAGCGGATCATGACCGCGCCCGCGATCACGGTGACGCTCGACACCGAGATCATGGCCGCTTTGTCGCTGATGACCAGGCGGCGGATTCGGCATCTGCCCGTGGTCGATGGCGAGCGTCTGGTCGGGCTGGTTTCGATCGGCGACCTCGTCAAATACCGGATGGACAAGATCGAGGCGGACGCCGCCGCCATGCTGAGCTACATCCAGAGCGTCTGACGGGGCCGCTAGCCGGCGGCCTCGGCGGCCGGCGCGCTCGGACGGAAGATGGCGTGGACCTCATCGACGATCGGCCGGGCGAAGGCGACGAGCAGCCCGGCATAGGCCGCGATCCCAGCCGCCACGAGAACGGCCAGCCGGGCGCCGTCGCCAAGCGCGGGCAGCGCCGAATCGAGCGCGGCGACGATCGCCGCCATCGCGGCCGAGGCGAGCAGGCCGGGCGCGACCGCGCCGGCCAGGGCGCGGCGGCTGATCTCGAGCACCGGGCGCGACAGCTCGACCGTGGCCGCGAGCAGCACCGTCATGCCGCCGAGCCAGGCCCATGCCAGCCCCTCCACCCCCCATTGGACGGCGACGAGGAAGGCGACCGGCATCAGCACCGCGCCGACCAGGCCGGTGCGCACCGCAAGGCCCGGCCGGCCGAGCGCGTTGGTGGCCGGCGCGAACAGGATCTGCAGGGTCATCAGCGGCATCGCCATGGCGAGGATCGGCACGAGCGGCACGGTTTCGGCCCATTTCGCGCCGAGGAGGATGGCGACCAGCGGCTCGGCAGTCACCGCCAGCCCGAAATAGAAGGGCAAGGCGACCAGCATGATCAGCCGGACCGATTTCAGGAACGCGTTCTGGATGACGTCGCGCTGGGTCTGGATCCGCGAATAAGCCGCGAAGGCGACCTCGTTCAGCGGCGGCACGAACTTGGCGGCGAGGATCTGGGTCAGGAACAAGGCGGTGGTGTAGATTCCGAGCGTGTGGGCATCCAGCAGTCGGCCGCCGATGAAGATGTCGGCCTGGCTCTGCGCGAACCAGCAGGCCTGGACGGCGGCCATGGCGCCGCCGTAGCGAAGCATCGTGCCGGCCCCGTCGAAGCGGAATCGCGGCCGGATCTGCCACAGCCTGGCCGCGACCACATAGCCAAGAGCGCGCGAGAACCAGAGCGCGCCCGGAGCCGCGACCAGGGTCCAAACGCCAAGTCCGCCATAAGCGCAGGACAAAGCGGTGACCGCGCTCACCGCCGCGGCGACGAGATCGATCCGCGACTGGCGCTTGAAATCGAGCCGGCGCACGAGCAGCGCATGGCCAAGGGCGATGCACGGATTGGCGAGGAAGAACAGGGCCTGGACCCGGAGCAGGTCGGCAACCATCGGCTGATGGAAATAGCGGGCGGCGTAGGGCGCGACGACGAGCTGCGCCGCGGCCAGAGCGCCGTTCATCAGGATCAGCATGCCGAAGGCCTGGCCGATCCTGTGCTTGTCGGTCTTCTCGTCGCGGACCAGGGCGCTCGCAAACCCCCAGCCGTTGAACAGGGTAAGGAAGGTCAGCACCACCGCGGTCATCGCCACCAGGCCGTAATCGCTGGGCGCGAGCAGGCGGATGACGAGGAAGGTCGAAACCCAGGCGACGAGCTGGCCGGCGAGCTGGCTGCCCGAGCGCCAGATTACGCCGGCCTTCACCTGCTGGGCGAATCCGGGGTTTCGCCGCTCCCCTGTAGGGGCGGTATCGGCCGATCCGGCCGGTTGCTGCGCGGGCGCGTCCATGCGAGAGGCGGCTTAGCGCAAAGGGGTTAAGCGCGCGTTGAGGATCGTGGGCCCCGTCCCCGGCGTCACCCCCTCTGAAACTTTTGCAAAAAGACGGTTGACGGGTCGGGGACTCCTCCATATATGCCCCCTTCACCGACGGGGCAGGGCGGTCTGCCTGGCCTCGTTTGCGTCTCTCTTTACCACCACCCGGTGTCCCGGATAAAAACGGGGAGGGAAACGCGTCGGCTCTTTGACATTGTTGGTTTAGATGAAGGGACATGTGGGCGGCGGCTCCGGTCACCGGCGAGTTTAAGGCGCTGGAGGATCGGTTAAAGCTAAGCCGTTCCATGGGTCGATCGTATGAAGCTTGCTTCGGCGACGGGCCCTACATGTCTCGTTACATATCCACAGTATATGTGAAGTGCAGGAACGGCTCCTTGAAGCCGGCCCTAATGCTCCGGGTTTTCCCCCGGGGCGCCTGGGTCGGACATAAACTTGAGAGTTTGATTCTGGCTCAGAACGAACGCTGGCGGCATGCCTAACACATGCAAGTCGAA
>Ga0190265_10003579_pt1 | contig 10618 bp, 7 predicted proteins | sample Popmic124T_FD_133135 | JGI IMG/M metagenome (GOLD analysis project Ga0190265, IMG submission 133135) | Populus adjacent soil microbial communities from riparian zone of Indian Creek, Utah, USA - 124 T | ecosystem: Environmental > Terrestrial > Soil > Riparian zone | place: USA: Utah | collected...
AGAGCACCCGGTGCTGATACTCCGCCGGCACGGCGAAGTAGTTGAAGATGACGATGAAGACGAAGATGTTGTCGAAGCTGAGCGAGCGCTCGATGATGTAGCCGGTCAGGAACTCGATCCCGTACGGCGAGCCGAACTGGTACTGGACCCAGACGTTGAAGAGGAGAGCGATGATCGTCCATACGATGCTCCAGATCAGCGCCTCCCGCAGGCTGACGCGGTGCTCCTTGCGGTTGACGACGCCGAGGTCCAGCGCGAGCATCGCGAAGACGAGGACGAAGAAGAACCCCCATTGCAGGGGTGTACCGACGGTATCCATGAACCTGATGCCTCTCTGTGTGGATCGATCGACCGGTTTGGCAGGCGGAGTTTACCCGACCCGGGCCGGTGGCGGGCAATCCTGCGTCGGTTTTCGAGCGGAGGGAGCCGCCGGAGCGCCTTGGGCGCGCCCCGGCGGGCGAGCTTGTCAGGCCTTCTTGACGACGTGCGAGTTGACCAGCTTGGTCATCTCGAACATGCTGACCGATTCCTTGCCGTTGAAGATCGGCTTCAGCTTCGCGTCCGCCCTGATCGTCCGCTTGTCGGCGGGATCCTGGAGGTTGTTCGTCCGGATGTAGTCCCAGATCCGCTTGGTGATCTCGGTACGAGGGAGGGGTTCTTTACCGACCACCGCGGCCAGGGCCTCGTCCGGGGTCACCGGCGCCATGAAGGCGCTGTTGCCTGCCCCGCCCGCTGCCTTCTTCGCTGCCGGCTTCTTGGCCGCCCCCGCCGCCTTCGTGGCTCCTGCCGAACCCGCTTTCTTCTCCGCCATGGTACTTGCACCTCCACTATTGAAGATTGATGGTAAACGGCTATTCCAAAACTCCGCGAAACAGTATGCAATTCTCCAGCCCGTGAGCCCGTTCGGGCGCTCCGCCGAGGGAGGAGTTGATAAAGGGTAACGCATCCCGGCCCTCCCGGGGACGGGTCGTGTTAATTTCTCCCTCGATGCCACCCCTGTTCATCACTTTCGAGGGCCTGGACGGCAGCGGCAAGTCGACCCATCTGCGCCGCGCCGCCGCCTGGCTGGCGGAGCGCGGCGTGCCGCACGTGGTTACCCACGAGCCCGGGGGCACGCCTTTGGGCGACGCCCTGCGCGCCATCTTCCTCGATGCGCGCTGGGGAGCGGTCGACGGCGCGGTCGAGCTGCTGCTGGTCTTCGCCAGCCGGCGCCAGCACCTGCTCGAGGTCATCGAGCCGGCGCTCGCCGCCGGCAAGCACGTGCTCTGCGACCGTTTCACCGACTCGACCCGCGCCTATCAGGGCTACGGGCGCGGCGTGCCCCTCCACCTCATCGAGCAGGTCGACGCCATCGCGACCGGTGGGCGGACCCCGGACCGCACCCTGTTGTTCGACCTGCCGGAGGACGCGGCCCGCGCCCGCGGCCACTCGCCCGGCCGCCAGGTGCGGGGCACCGCCGACCGGCTGGACGCCGAGGGGCTGGAGTTCTACGGCCGGGTGCGCCGGGGCTTCCTCGACCAGGCCGAGCGCGAGCCGGGGCGTTTCCGCCTCATCGACTCGGCGGGAGACGCCGGCGCCACCCAGGCCCAGGTGCGGACGGCCCTGCGCGACCTCGCCGCGGTCACCGCCGCCGCTGCTGCCGCCGGGCGGGAGGGCGCGTGAACCTGCCCGCCGCCCTCGTCAGCGCCCGCCAGGGACGGCTCTATCCGGCGGTCATCCTCCACGGCGCCACCGACGAGGCGCGCCGCGGCGCCGCCATCGAGCTGGCCCGCACCCTGCTCTGCGAGGCGCCGCCCGAGGCGCGGCCGTGCGGCGTGTGCCGGCACTGCCGCCGGATCGCCTGGCCCGCCGAGAGTGCGGACGCGGCGGTGTTCCACCCCGACTTCCAGGTGCTGCAGCGCGACCTCAAGACCTCGACCTCGGTGGATGCCACGCGCGAGATGCTGAAGACGGCGCAGGTCTCCCCGTTCGAGGCGCGCGGCCAGGTCTTCCTCGTGGCGAGCGCCGAGAGCCTCACCGGCGAGGCCGCCAACGCGCTGCTCAAGAACCTGGAGGAGCCCTACACCACCTCGCCGCGCAACTACCTGCTCCTCGCGCCTTCCAGGCTCGACCTGCTGGCGACGCTGCGCAGCCGCTCCCTCTCGATCTTCCTGGGTGCCGCGGACCGGCTCGACGCGTCGGTGGTCGAGCCCCTCTCCCGCGCTTTCAGCGCGGCGGCCTCGGCCTATGCCGGGAGCGGCGCCGGCATCTTCCTGCTCTCCGCCGCCGCCGCCCTCTCCGGCGCGGGCGGCTGGGAGGACCCGCGCTCCGGGCGTCCCTGGGCGGTGGCGGCGGCCGCGGTGGTGCGCTCTCTGGAGGCCGTCCCTCTCGACCCGCCGGCGCGGCGCGCCCGGCTGGCGCTCGCCGAGGCCCTGCTGGAGGCCCCCGCAATGCGCCTGCGGGGGATCGCGGCGGAGCGCATCCTCGAGGGATTGGTGGCTCGCTATCTGGCCGCTTGAGCGCCAGTGAATTCGAGGGCGGCTATGGCTGTGCTAAAATATCCGCCTGAATTTTTTCGAGACCTGCTGCGGTTATCGGAGTCAGCCTTTCGAATCAAGTCCCAAAAGGAGTCAGAACATGACAGTATTCAATCGTAGGCCGTTGGTCCCCGGGGTATTGACCCTGATGCTCGCCCTGGGATCCTGGCTGCCGGCCTGCTCGGCCCAGGACAAGGCCGCCCCGAAGGCCGCCGGCTCGGACCAGGTGCTGGCGACCGTCAACGGCCAGCCCCTCACCGAGGCCGAGGTGCAGAAGCACTCGGCCGCCGAGTTCGCGTCCCTGGAGCGGGAGTACGCCCAGAACAAGCACAACCTCACCGAATCTGCGCTCAACCGGCTCGTCCAGGACCGCCTCCTGGAGGCCGAGGCCGCGGCGCGCAAGCTGACCAAGGAACAGGTCCTCGCCGAGCTCAAGCCCGCCGTGGTGACCGACGCCGAGATCGACGCCTTCTACGAGCAGAACAAGGCCCAGATCCCCGCTCCCAAGGAGCAGGTTTCGCCGCGGATCAAGCAGTACCTCGAGGAGCAGGGCAAGGCGAAGGCGCAGGGCGATTTCTACAAGTCGCTCGAGGCCAAGCACAAGGTCGAATACAAGATGGAGCCGATCCGGGTCGAGGTCGCGGCCGTCGGTCCGACCAAGGGCCCCGAGAACGCTCCGGTCACGATCGTCGAGTTCTCCGACTTCCAGTGCCCCTACTGCTCGCGCCTGATCCCCACTCTGGACCAGGTCAAGGCCAAGTACGGTGACAAGGTGCGGCTCGTCTTCCGCCAGTACCCACTGAACTTCCACGCCAACGCCCAGAAGGCCGCCGAGGCCTCGCTCTGCGCCAACGAGCAGGGCAAGTTCTGGGAGCTCCACGACGCCATGTTCCAGAACCAGCAGGCTCTCGCCGTCGAGCAGCTCAAGGCCAAGGCGGTCGAGCTGGGCGTCAAGGCGGACCAGTTCAACTCCTGCCTCGACAGCAACAAGTTCGCTGAGCAGGTCGCCACCGACTTCAAGGAAGGCGCGGCGGCGGGCGTCACCGGCACCCCGGCGATGTTCATCAACGGCCGGTTCATCTCCGGCGCCGTGCCGCTCGAGGACGTCACCAAGGTGATCGACGACGAGCTGCGGCGCAAGGGCGTTCAGGTCTCCGCGAACAACTGAGCTGAACAGCCTGGATGGAAGTCGTAGGGCGGGGACGAGTCCCCGCCCTTTTTCGTGGGACGGGGCCGGGAGTGAGGGCCTGCTATCCTTCCCGCCATGCCTGGAGACATTTCCCCTGACGAGCTCCGCGCCGCCATGCACCGGGCGGCCGACATGGTCGCCGACTACCTGGAGACGGTGGGCGAGCGGCCGGTGATGCCCCGGGTGTCGCCCGGCGAAGTGGGGGCCTCGCTGCCGGCCTCCCCTCCCGCCGGCCCCGAGCCGATGGACCTGCTGCTGGACGACTACCAGCGGCTGATCGAGCCCAACGTCACCCACTGGAACCACCCCGGCTTCCTCGCCTACTTCGCCATCACCGGCTCCGGCCCCGGCATCGTGGCCGAGGCGCTCGCCGCCGGCTTGAACGTCAACGCCATGCTCTGGCGCACGTCGCCCGCGGCGGTCGAGCTCGAAGGTCGGGTCTGCGACTGGCTGCGGCAGATGATGGACCTCCCGGTGGACTTCCACGGCCACATCAACGACACCGCCTCGTCGAGCAGCCTGGTGGCGCTCGCCGCCGCCCGGCACCGGCTGCCGGTGGGAGCCCGCGTCCATGGATTGTCCGGCCGGCCGGACGTGCCGCCGCTCACCGTCTACACCAGCGACCAGGCGCACTCCTCGATCGACAAGGCCTGCATCGTCCTCGGCGTGGGCCAGGAGAACGTCCGCCGGGTGGCCTCGGACGGCGACTTCCGCATGTCCGTGCCGGCTCTGGAGGAGGCCATCGCCGCCGACCGCGCGGCGGGCAGGCTGCCGATGGCCGTGGTGGCCACCCTGGGCACCACCTCGACGACCAGCGTCGACCCGATCGGCGCCATCGCCGACGTTTGCGCCCGCGAAGGGATCTGGCTCCATGCCGACACCGCCTACGCCGGTGCGGCGGCGATCTGCCCGGAGTACCGGGCGCTGATGACGGGCCTGGAGCGTGCCGACTCGATCGTGGTCAATCCCCACAAGTGGCTGTTCACCCCGGTCGACTGCTCGGTGCTCTACGTGCGCGACCCGGCCCTGCTGCGCGACGCCTTCTCCCTGATCCCCGAGTACCTGCGCACCGACGAGCCCGGGGTGACCAACCTCATGGACTACGGCTTCCAGCTCGGCCGCCGCTTCCGGTCGCTCAAGCTGTGGATGGTGATCCGCGCCTTCGGCGTCGAGGGTCTGCGCGAGCGCATCCGCGAGCACTGCGCCCTGGCGGCAGACCTCGCCGCCCGCATCGAGGCCCATCCCGGCTTCGAGCTGGCCGCCCCCGTCCCCTTCAGCGCGGTCTGCTTCCGCGCCCTGGTTGAGGGGGCGCCCGAGGAGCAGGACCGTTTCAACGAGAGGCTGATGGCCCGGGTCAACGCCGCCGGCCCCTTCTTCGTCTCGCCCACCGTGCTCCGTGGCCGCTACACGCCGCGCGTCGCGATCGGCAACCTCCGCACCACCCGCGAGCACGTCGACGACCTCTGGCGGCTCGTCGTCGACTCGGCGGAGGAGCTCAGGAGTTAGGGGCCCCCGCCTGGAGGTCTACGGGGGGCGGGAGGGGCGTGGCACCAGCCAGACCGCGGCGGCCGTGCAGGCGAGGGCTGCCAGCAGCAGGCCCAGGACGAACCCCGGGGGCCGGTAGATCAGCTCCAGCCGGCGCCCCTCCGCAGGCAGCCAGGCGGCCACGAAGGGGCCGTTGGCGATCACCGTTTGCCGCGGCCGGCCGTCGAGCAGCACGTGCCAGCCGCCGTCCTGGTAGACGCTGGACGCCAGCAGGCGGTCCTCTGCGAGCCGCGCGGTGGCCGTGACGCGGGCCGGCCGCAGGGAGACGACCTCTACCTCCGAATCGCCGGGCCGCGCCGCGCTCCAGGACGCCGGCCGGCCCGGAGAGGGCTGGACGAGCGCCCGGGCCGCGAAATCCGGATTGCTCGCCACCCACTCGGGCCAGGGAGTGACGGCGGGCACCTCTGCCGCGGCGGGCAGGAAGAGGCGGGGCAGCGGGTCCGGCCGCTCGAAGATGCGGACCGTGTCGTCCTGGTAGACGACGCGCAGCGGCCGCGCCCGCGGCAGCCTGCGAGGGGCGGCCAGGTAGCGTACCCCCAGGAGCTGGTAGAGCGGGTGGTTGGGGCGCACGAAGATGTCTTCCACGCTGCGCACCGAGGCGCTGACCGGCGCCACCGTCTGGACGTACGCGAACGGCTTCACCGGGTTCGAGATCCGCGCGTCCGCCAGCCCATAGACCGCCGCCGCGTTGGGCAGCAGCCGGTCGCCCAGCCCGACGATCCGCGCCCCCCCCGCATTGGCCTGGAGAAAGGCCACGGCCGGGGTCACCGGGTAAAACCGGTCCCGGGGCAGCGACGGGTTGGCCGGCCGGTGCAGGGCGACCAGCTCGACGGCGGCCAGGGCGGCCAGGAGGAGGCCCCTCCGGACCTCGCCCCCTTTCCTCAGGAACACGAACGCCGCCAGGGTGACCGTGGTGAGCTGCAGAGCGAGCGAGAAGGTGCGCAGAGCCGCGAGAGGCTCGACACCCGCCGGCGGCTTCACGCCGAGGTAGGCCCAGGCCACCGCCGCGAGCAGCGCCGCCGCCAGGGCGGCCACCCCCCGGCGGCCCGGCCCTTCCCTCCGGCACCAGCGCTCCACCGTGCAGGCGCCCAGGTAGGCGAGCGAGAAGGCCAGCACCAGGAAGAGGCGCTTGTGCGAGCTGATCGACTGGTTGAGCAGCGGCAGGTGGGCCAGCAACCGCGGCAGCCCGGGGGGGCGCAGCGCCACGGCAAGGCTGACCGCCGCCAGCGCCAGGAACAGCCGCTCCTGCGGCAGCCGGCGCGCGCCGGGCACGAAGGCGAGGAGAGAGGCGAGGAGAGCGGCCCCGCCGACGAAACCCGCGGCGTCCTCGTTGACGTTGGCCTCCCCCCAGTAGCTCCGGAAGCGGCTGTTGCCGAGGGCGTTCGGGGCCACCACTCCGGCCGAGCGCAACCCCAGGGTCCGCCGCGTCTCCTGCCGCGCCTCGGGCGTGCTCCACCCCGCGAGGAATCCCTGGCGCTCGATCCTCTCGTTGCGGCGCTCGACCATGCTGTCGCGGTGGGTCTTGGGCAGGAAGCGCATCGTCGGCAACAGAGCGGGCGCGGTGATCGCGAAGGCGATGATCCCCGCCAGAGCCCACCGGACGGCGAGACCGCCCCGCCCCGCCGCGCCGCGGGCGAGCAGACGCGCCCCTGCAAAAAGCACCGCCACGATCACCACGTAGAGGATGGTCTCCGGATGCCCCGCCACCAGCACCGCGGCCGCCGCCGCCGCGAGCAGCCCGAAGTCCCGCCGCAAACCGCGCTCCGCCGTCATCGCCAGCGCATAGAGGGTGAGCGGCAGCAGCGCCGCCGAGTTGGCGAGCGGCCATCCCACCCAGAGCAGGAGAAAGCCCGAGAGGCCGTACGCCAGGGCGCCAAACAGGGCGGCGCCCTCCGAGAGGCCCTGCCGGCGCATCAGCAGGAAGAAGAAGACCAGGGTCACCAGCACCCGGAGCGCCGCCATCACGCCCAGCGCCTGATCGAGGGGGAGGGGGAGCGCGAGCAGCGCCAGCGGCTGCAGGGCCTGAGCCTGGGGATCGGCCAGCAGCGGCATCCCCGCCCCCACGAGCGGAGTCCACAGCGGCCACTCCCCTTCGCGGACCGCCCGCCGCACCTGCGAGAGGAGAGGAGCGACCTGCGTCACCAAATCGAGCTGAAGAGGGTTCCCCAGAACCTCCGTCTCTCCCCCGAGCCCCGGCAGGATGTCCGCCGGCAGCAGCACCCGCCCCAGGAACAGCGCCGGCCCGAACAGCACTACCACCACCGCCGCGAACGCGGCCCAGGCGCGCAGAGGCACCGGATCCCACCAACGCCGGAGCGCGAAGGTGAGAGCGGCGGCGAGCAGGGTCAGGTAGAGGGCGGGGAGCATGGTGGGTCAAAGAGATACTACCTTCTCAACCGCCCCTGACACGCGCGCCAAAGACGGGTGTTCGGTTCCGGAGACTGGCGCGCTCGATTATGGTAAAAAGAGCGCCATGGCGAGAATGGCGAAGATCCAGGGGAAGGGCGATCCGCCGCGTAAGGGCCGGGCGCGGCGGGTCGTCGACCGGAAACCCATTTTCAGGGATGGCGGAGCACGGATGAGGAAGAGGTCGAGCGGCGGCGGGCTCGGGCCGCAGCCGATCCGATCCAGGTCGAGGCGGTGGAGCTGCGGTTCCCGGTCTTCGGAACGTTCCGTACCGGCTCCGAGGGGGGAGGCGCCTACGAGGTCGAGGTCCGGTCCCTCGCCGAGCGGGACAACTCCTGCGGTTGCCCGGATTTTCAGGTCAACGGCCTGGGGACCTGCAAGCACGTGGAGGCGGTTCTCGCCCGTTTCAGCAAGGCGGCACTCGCCAGAGCCTCCCGCGAGGGAGACCCGCGGGCCGAGGTCTTCCTTCGCCGCGCCGGCGAGCGGCCGGAGGTCCGGGTCCGGTGGCCCGCGACGGGCTCCCCCCGCTCCGTGCTGCGCTCCCGGCTGGCGCCATTTTTCGGTGAAGGAGGAGCGTTGCTCGGCGATCCTGTCGAAACCCTGCCGGTCCTCGCCCGGGAGATCGCCGGCGCGCCCAAAAGAGTGCGCGACGGTATCCGCCTCTCCCGCCACCTCCAGCCGTGGGTCGAGGAGCAGCGCCGCCGGGCCGCGCGGGAGACGGCGCGCGAGCGCTTCCTCGACGAGGTCCGGGAGGGCCGGCGCACCCTGGACCTCGTCCGGCATCCCCTCTACCCCTATCAACAGGAAGGGATGCTCCATCTCGCCTTCACCGAGCGGGCCCTGCTCGCCGACGAGATGGGCCTCGGCAAGACGGTCCAGGCGGTCGCCGCCTGCGAGCTGCTGCGGCAGATCCGTGGCGTCGAGCGTGTCCTGGTAGTCAGTCCCGCCTCTCTCAAAGCCGAGTGGGAGGAGCAGATCGCCAAGTTCACGGGCCTGCCGGTGCGCGTCCTCCAGGGTACGCGTGCCCAGCGCTTGCGGCAGTACTCGGAAGGAGCCTTCTTCTACCTTGCCAACTACGAGCAGATCCTGGCGGACGGCGAGGAGATCCAGCGCCGGCTCGCTCCGGACGTGATCGTGCTCGACGAAGCGCAGCGCATCAAGAACTGGCAGAGCAAGACCGCCCAGGCCGTCAAGCGGCTGCAGAGCCCCTATGCCTTCGTGCTCACCGGCACGCCGATCGAGAACCGCATCGACGAGATCTACTCGATCGTCCAGTTCCTCGACCCGGCCCTGTTTGGCCCCCTCTTTCGTTTCAACCGCGACTTCTACGAGCTGGACGACCGCGGCCGGCCCGCCGGCTACAAGAACCTGGACCAACTGCACCGGCGGCTCGCCCCGGTCCTCCTGCGCCGCCGCAAGGCGGACGTGGAGGACCAGCTCCCCGAACGGACGGTCAACCACTACTTCGTCCCCATGGCGGCCGAGCAGGCCGCGCGCTACGAGGAGTACAACGGGCGCGTGGCCCAACTCCTCGCCAAGGCCCGCCGCCGGCCGCTCTCGCCCGAGGAGTTCGACAAGCTCCAGAGATGGCTGGCCTGCATGCGGATGCTCTGCGACACGCCGTACATCCTCGACCCCGAGTGCCGGGTCTGCCCCAAGCTCGGCGAGTTGGAGGAGATCCTCGGCGGCCTCTTGGCCGAGCCGTCCACCAAGGCGCTCGTCTTCTCGGAGTGGGAGGGGATGCTGGAGCTGGTGCGCGAGCTGGCGCAGGAGATGGAGGTGGGTTTCGCCTGGCACACCGGCTCGGTACCGCAGGCGAGGCGCCGCCAGGAGATCCGCCGCTTCAAGGACGACCCGGGCTGCCGCCTCTTTCTCTCCACCGACTCCGGAGGCGTGGGCCTGAACCTCCAAGCGGCGAACGTGGTGATCAACCTCGACCTGCCTTGGAATCCGGCCCGCCTGGAGCAGCGTATCGCCCGCGCCTGGAGGAAGCACCAGACCCGCCCGGTCCACGTCATCAACCTGGTCACAGAGGACAGCCTCGAGCACCGCATGCTCCCCCTGCTCGCCGGCAAGCAGGCCCTGGCCGACGGAGTGCTGGACGGGATCGGCGATCTGGACGCGATGCCGCTCCCCTCAGGCCGTGCCGCCTTCATCGAGCGGCTGGAGACCTTGACGGGAGCGCCGCAGGCAACTGTTCCTGCCATGACGGAGCCCGCCGCCACGACGGACTTTCCGGAGACGCTGGACCGCTCCGCGTTGGAGGTCATCGAGCGCTTGGCGGCGGCAGGCTTCCTCCAGCTCACCCCCGAGGGCCGCCGCCTGCTCGACCGCTCCTCAGCGCTCGGAGAGGAGGCCAAAGACGACGGCCGCCGTCTCCGGATCGCCCGGGCGCGGGAGGTCTTCGAGCAGGCGGAGCGCAAGATGCGTATGGCTGCCGTCCTCGCCGGAGGAGGTTTTCCGGTCGAGGCCCTGCCTTCTCTTCGCGAAGCCGTCGAGCTGGGCCTGCGTTCACGGGCTCATCTCGCAGGTAAAGAGGCCTCGGAAGCCGCCGAAGGGCCGAGGACGGGCCTCGAAGGCCACGAATTCCTCTCTTTGGTCGAGAAGCTCCGGGAAGGTTCCGAGACCCTGCTGACCGTCGGCGAGCAGGAGGCCTGCGCCTGGATCGAGTCGGGCGCCCGCTTCGTCGCTCAGCTTGGCGAGGTGCTCAGCTCGGAAGTACGATCCGGGTCTCGATGACAAGGCAAGCCAAGGCAGACCGCATCGGGGCGATCCTCGACGGCCTGTATCCGACGGTCGACATCCCTCTTGAGCACCGGGACCCATTCACCCTGCTGGTGGCGGTGGTGCTCTCCGCCCAGACCACGGACAAGCTGGTCAACCAGGTCACGCCCGCCCTGTTCGCCCGCGCGGCGACCCCGGAGGCGATGGCGGGCCTCGCGGTCGAGGAGATCCGCGAGCT
>Ga0190265_10003580_pt1 | contig 10617 bp, 11 predicted proteins | sample Popmic124T_FD_133135 | JGI IMG/M metagenome (GOLD analysis project Ga0190265, IMG submission 133135) | Populus adjacent soil microbial communities from riparian zone of Indian Creek, Utah, USA - 124 T | ecosystem: Environmental > Terrestrial > Soil > Riparian zone | place: USA: Utah | collected...
GCCGCCCCCAGCGCGAACTGCGCGAAGAGGTCGTACCTTCGCGCTTCCTTCTTGTCCATGTACTGGAGCGGGTCGAATCCCTTGACCTCGCAGGCGAACCGGACCGACAACTTCGATGGATCGAACTTGTTGATCGGTCCCGCGCCCGGAGTGCCGTTGAGCAGGGCGGACCAGGTGGACTCCACGTCATTGCCGACCGGGGTCACCAGCCCCAGGCCGGTGACGACGACGCGTTGCGCCACTTACTTCCCGATCTTCTCGTGCAGGTAATTCATGGCGTCGCCGACCGTACGGAGCTTCTCGGCATCCTCGTCGGGGATGTCGATGTCGAACTCCTTCTCGAAGGCCATGACCAGCTCGACGGTGTCCAGACTGTCCGCGCCGAGGTCTTCCATGAAGCTCGCTTCGCTGGTCAGCTTCTCGCGCTCAACGCCCAGCTCCTCGACGATGATGTCCTTGACCTTCTCTTCGACGTTGCTCATGTGGTCCTCGATTGGAGATTTCAGGGTCACGTCAGATGACCATTCCACCATCGACCACCAACACCTGGCCGGTGATGTAGGCGGCGAGATCGGACGCGAGAAACAGGGCCGCGTGGGCCACGTCCTCGGGCCGTCCCAAACGCCCCAACGCAATGTCCTCTAATAAGGTGGCCTTCGCGGCATCGGGCAAGTTGCTGGTCATGTCGGTTTCGATGTATCCGGGCGCGATGCAGTTGGCCAGAATCCCCCGCCCCGCATACTCCTTCGCCACCGACTTGGTGAAGCCGATCAATCCGGCCTTGCTCGCCGCGTAGTTCGCCTGTCCCTTGTTGCCCACCAGGCCGACGATGCTCGTCACGTTGATGATCCGTCCGCTCCGCCGCTTCATCATGCCCTTGATGACGGTCCGGGTGGTGTGGAACGCGCCCTTGAGGTTGGCGTCCAGCACCGCGTCCCAGTCCGCCTCGGTCAGGCGGACGAGGATGTTGTCGCGGGTCAGGCCCGCGTTGTTCACCAGGATGTCGATCGGGCCCAGCGCGGACTCCGCGGCGGCGAGCGCGGCTTCGACCTGCTGGGCCACGGCCACGTCGCAGCCGACGCCGGCCGTGCGGTCGCCCAGCCCGGCGGCGACGGCGCGGGCGCGCTCGGCATCGCGGCCGACGATGGCCACCTTGGCGCCGGCGGCATGGTAGGCCTGAGCGATGGCGAGCCCGATGCCGCGGGTGCTGCCGGTGACGAAGGCGACTTTGCCGTCAAGCGAAATGTTAGCCATCTGCCTCTGGCACCTCATCCCGAACGAAGTGAGGGACCTTCTTCGCAATCTCCAGAGCTCGCCAGGCAGGTCCCTCGCTGGCGCTCGGGATGAGGTTGGTACTCATGCGAGAAACTTCTCCACTTCATCCGCCGTGCCCAGCGCGACCGTCTTGGCGCCCGGGACAATCCGTTTGAGCAGACCCGACAGCACGTTCCCCGGACCAGCCTCGACGAAGGTGGCGTCGGGCGCCAGCCGGGCGGCTTCCTGCATGCACGCCACCCACCTCACCGGCGCCGTGAGCTGATCCGCCAGCAGCCGCTTGGCATCCGATCCCGTGCGCACAGGCGTGCCGCTCGCATTGGCGACGACCGGACATTCGGGGTCGCGGAACGTCGCGGAGACCAGCGCCTCGCGCAGCCCATCCACCGCGGGCGCCATCAGGGGCGAATGGAACGCCCCGCTCACCTTGAGCGGCACGACCCGCTTGGCGCCGCGCGCCTTGCAACCTTCGCCCGCGGCGGTGACGGCGGCGGGATCGCCGGAAATCACCGTCTGGTCGGGTGCATTGAGGTTGGCCGCGACGGCGACCCCACCCGCCCCCGACGCCTCGGTGCAGGCGGCTTCGACCTCAGCGGTGGCGAGACCGAGCACCGCCGACATCGCGCCCGGCCGCGCCTGTCCGGCGGCGAGCATCAGCTCCCCGCGCCGGCGGACCAGCCGTGCCGCGTCGGCGACCGTCAGGGTGCGCGCGGCGACGTGGGCGCTGTACTCGCCGAGGCTGTGCCCGGCGGCGGCCGCGATCGGGCCGAGCCGGTCCGCGACGACGGCGAGGACCGCCGCGCTGTGGGCGAGGATGGCGGGCTGGGCGTTGTGCGTCAGGGTGAGCTCGTCCTCGGGCCCCTGCCACATGATGCGCGACAGCGGGACGCCGAGCGTCTCGTCGATCGCGCCGAAGGTGTCGCGCGCGGCCGGAAAGCGGTCGGCGAGGTCTTTCCCCATGCCGACGCGCTGCGCTCCCTGGCCCGGGCACATCAACACCGTCACCACCGGACGACGGCGCTCCCCCAGGTGAAGCCGGCGCCGAACGCCACCAGCAGAACCAGTGAGCCAGGGCCGATGCGACCCTCCCCGATCGCCTGATCGAGCGCGAGGGGGATCGAGGCGGAGGAGGTGTTGCCGTAGCGGTCGAGGTTGACCATCACCTTCGACATCGGAATGCCCGCGTGCTTCGCGGTGGCATCGATGATACGGAGGTTGGCCTGGTGCGGCACCAGCAGGTCGATCTGATCCGCGGTCACGCCGGCGCGGGTCAGCGCCTCATCGCAGGCCTCGGTCATCGCGAGCACCGCGGCCTTGAACACCTCGCGGCCCGCCATCTTCATGAAGTGGGAGCGATCGCAGACCACTTTCTCGCTGATGGGATCGGAGGAGCCACCGCCCGGACGGTAGAGCAGCGGCGCGAGCCGCCCGTCGGACTTGAGGAAGGTGGACAGGAGCCCGCGGCCGGGTTGGGAGGAGCGGCGTACCACCGAGGCGCCGGCGCCGTCGCCGAACAGGATGGCGGTGGACCGGTCCTTGAAGTCGGTGATGGTGGAGAGCTTCTCCGCTCCGACCACCAGCACGTTGCGGCTCTGCCCCGACGCGATGAGGCCTTCCGCGACCGTCATCGCGAACAGGTAGCCGGGGCACGCCGCGCCCACGTCGAAGGCCGCCGCATTATCGGCCCCCAGCAGGGCCTGGAGGTCGCAGGCGGTGGACGGCAGCAGCCGGTCGGGACTCGCGGTGGCGAGCACGATGCTGTCGAGATCCGCCGCGGTGATCCCCGCGCGCTCGAGGGCGATGTCGCTGGCCTCGCGGCTCAGCATCGCGACCGACTGCTCCGGCCGGGCGATGCGGCGCTCGCGGATGCCGGTCCGCTCCACGATCCACTCGTCGGAGGTGTCCAGCATCTGGGTGAGGTCGTGGTTGGTCAGGACCCCCGGCGGAACGGCGGTACCGACGCTCGCCACCTCCGCGAACGGCCGGGCGATCATGCCGGCGCCGCCGTCTGCCGCTGGGCGAACTCCGCGCCGATATGCTGGCTCAGGCCCGCGCTGGCCGCCTGCACCGCCACCCGGATCGCGTTCTTGATCGCGTTGGGGCTGGACGCGCCGTGGCAGACGATCGAGACGCCCTGCACGCCGAGCAGCGGCGCCCCGCCGTAGGTGGAGTAGTCGAGAATGCGGTTGAGGTCGGCCATCTCCGGACGCTCGAACACGTCGGGGATCCGGTCCTTGAGCAGGCCGACGAAGACCCGCGCCGACGACTCGTAGAACTTGAGGACGATGTTGCCGACGAACCCGTCGCACACCACGACGTCTACCGGGATCCGCTGCTGGGGTCCGGGAAGAATGTCGCGCCCCTCGATGTTGCCGGCGTAGTTGATCCGCGGCGCCACCTTGAGCAGCCGGTGCGCCTCGCGCACCTGGGTGGTGCCCTTTTCTTCCTCCTCGCCGATGTTCAGCAGCCCGACCACGGGATTGGCCCGACCCATGAGGTCGCGCATGTAGACGGTGCCGAGATAGGCGAAGCCGAGCAGCTCGCGAGGGGAGCAGTCGAGATTGGCGCCGCCGTCGAGCACGAGGACGGGTTCGGAGCCGGTGGGAAAGAGGGTGGCGACGGTGGCGCGCTCGACCCCGTCGTGCAGGCCGAGCAGCATGGTGGAGCCGGCGAGCATCGCGCCGGTATTGCCCGCGGAGATGAACGCGTCGGACCGGCCATCGCGCTGGAGTGTAAGACCTACCACCAGGCTGGACTTGGGTTTCTTGCGGACCGCCTGGAGCGGCTTCTCGCTCATCCCGATGATGTCCGGAGCTTCGACCAGCTCCAGGCGGGTGCGGTCCACCTCGGGGTGGCGGGCCAGCTCCTCCTCGATAGCGCTCGCGCGGCCGACCAGCTGGATCAGGAACCCGTCAGGCAGCTCCGCAAGCGCGTCGGCGACACCCGCGACTTCCGTGCGGGGAGCGTTGTCTCCCCCCATCGCGTCCACCGCGACGCGAATCACGCTCAGGCGTCCTCGACCTCGACGCGCTTCTTGCCGGCGTAGTAGCCGCAGGATTCGCAGACCCGGTGCGGCAGCTTGGGCGAGCTACAGCGCGGACAGGCCTGGGTGCGCATGCCCGCACCCGAGTGGTGCCCCCGCCGCAGGCGCTTCTTCATCTTCGAGGTTCGGCGCTTCGGGACTGCCATGATATCCTCAGACTGGTTCGGCGGGAATGTGACAGGCGCACGGCCCCGCGTTCAAATCGGCTCCGCACTTGGGGCAGAGTCCGGCGCAATCGTCGCGGCAGAGCAACATATGGGCGTGGGCGGCCAGGGCGAACTCTTCCCGCACCACGGCGCCCACGTCCACCGAGCCGGCCCGCTCGGGGAGCGGGTAAAAGTCGGGATCGTCGGCCGATTCGGGGTCGGAGGTGAAGACCGCGGCATCCACCGCGACGTCCACCTCGTCGAGGACTTCAGTGAGACAACGCCGGCACTCACCGCGCACGACGCCGTGCAGATCGCCCCGCCACAGGTACTCGCCATCGCCGGTGACTTGCAGTTGCCCCTGCACCGTCACCGGTCCAACCAGGTCGAGCCCCAGTCCTTGGAAGGTCGGATCCTCGGGAGCAAGCTCGCTCACCGTCTTGACCGGGCCTCGCTCCAGATCCCGGATGTCCACTCGCAGCATAGCCCGTTAAACTAACCGGGACAAGGACTTGAAGCAACCCGCCAGGCTGTGAATTACGCCCGGAGACCGGCCAATTCCCCTTCCGGAAAGAAGAAGCCGACTTCCCGCTTGGCGTTGTCCTGACTGTCGGAGGCATGGATGGCGTTCCTGCCCTTGGACTCGGCGAAGAGCTTCCGGATCGTGCCGGCGGCGGCCTCGGCCGGATCGGTGGCGCCGATGACGCTGCGCAGCTGCGCCACCGCGTCCTCCCGCTCCAGCGCCATCGGCAGGCAGGGGCCGCTGGTCATGAACGCGACCAGCTCGTCGTAGAACGGCCGGCCCCGGTGGACCTCGTAGAACGCGCCGGCCTGCGCCGGCGTCAGCCGGACCAGGCGGGCCGCCCGCACGACGAATCCGGCCTGCTCCAGATGCGCGACGATCTTGCCGGTCTTACCGCCCGCGACGGCATCCGGCTTCACGATGCCGAGCGTCAGGGTCTTCGATGCCAAGCCAGCCTCCATGTGTCAAAAAGCGTGAAGCGTTAAGAGTGAAGCGTAAAGGGTCAATTTACGCTTTACTCTTTACGCCTTTGATTCCCTTCCCCTTGAGTAGTTCGATCACATCCAGCGGCCGCTTCATGATCCCGATGCCGGCCGCCTCGAACGCCGCGAGCTTCTCCTCCGCGGTACCCGAGGAGCCGGAGATGATCGCGCCCGCGTGGCCCATGCGGCGACCCTTCGGCGCGGTCTGGCCGGCGATGAAGCCGACGACCGGCTTGGTCACCTTCTCCATCACGAACGCGGCGGCGTTCTGCTCGTCAGTCCCGCCGATCTCGCCGATCATGACGATCGCGTCGGTTTCAGGATCGGCCTGGAAGGCCGCGAGGCAATCGATGAAGTTGGTGCCGATGATCGGGTCGCCGCCGATGCCGACGCAGGTGCTCTGCCCGATCCCGTTCCGGGTGAGGTGATTCACCACCTCGTAGGTGAGCGTGCCGCTCCGCGAGACCAGCCCCACTCGGCCCGGGCTGCAGATATTGCCGGGAATGATGCCGATCTTGGCCTTGGCACCCGGCGTGATGAGGCCCGGGCAGTTGGGTCCGATCAGCCGGAGGCCGTTGGCGCGCACGAACGGCATCGTGCGGCTCATGTGCAGCACCGGAATGCCCTCGGTGATGCAGACGACCAGCGGGATGCCGGCGTCGGCGGCCTCGATGATGGCGGCCGCCGCGCCCATCGGCGGCACGTAGATCACCGAGGCGTTGGCGCCGGTAGCCTTCACCGCTTCGGCCACGGTGTTGAACACGGGGACTTTTCCCTCGAACGTCTGGCCGCCCTTGCCCGGGGTCACGCCCGAAACCAGGGCGGTGCCGTACTCCAGCATCTGGCGCGCGTGGAACGAGCCCTCGCGGCCGGTGATGCCCTGCACGACCAGGCGCGTGTTGCGATCGGCGAAGATGCTCACGCGCCCTCCTGCGCCAGCTTGACCACCCGCTGCACCGCCTCGTCCATGTCGCTCAGCGCCGTCATCCCGACCCCGTTGAGGATCCGGAACGCCTCGGCCTCGTTGGTGCCGGTCAGACGGATCACGATCGGCACGCTCACCTTGAACTGCCGGGTGGCCGCGACGATCCCGTTGGCCACGTCGTCGGTCCGGGTGATGCCGCCGAAGATGTTGAAGAGGATCGCCTTCACGTGCGGGTCGGCGGTGATGATCTTGAGCGCGTTGATCACCTTCTCCGGGCTCGAGCTGCCGCCGATGTCCAGAAAATTGGCCGGGTCGCCGCCGTAGTACTTCACCAGGTCCATCGTGGCCATGGCGAGCCCCGCGCCGTTCACCACGCAGCCGACGTTGCCGTCCAGCTTGATGAAGGAGAGGTTCGCCCGCCGCGCCGCGGCTTCGCTCGGCTCCTCCGCGGAGTCGTCGCGCAGCACGCCGAGGTCGGGGCGCCAGTACAGCTCGTTGTCGTCGATGACGATCTTGGCGTCGAGTGCCAGGACCTTCCCGTCGGGGGTCGTGACCAGCGGATTGATCTCCGCCAGCGAGGCGCCGTTGGCGATGAAGGCCTGGTAGAGCTGCTCCATGATCTTGGCGGCGGCCTTTACCTGGGCGAAGTCGCGATAGAGCACGAAGGCGAGCTTGAGTGCCTGGTGGGGAAACAGCCCGTAGGTCGGATCCACCGGCAGCCGGACGATCTTCTCGGGCGTCTTGGCCGCGACCTCCTCGATGTCCACGCCGCCGGCGGAGCTCACCATGAAGACCGGCCGCTGCGTCTCCCGGTCCATGATCAGTCCGACGTAGCTCTCGGTGGCGATCTCCGCGGCGGGCACCACCAACACCTTGTGGACGGTCAGGCCCTTGATCTGCATGCCCAGGATCTGGGCGGCCTCGTCCGCCGCTTCGGCCGGATTCCGGGCGAGCTTCACCCCGCCGGCCTTGCCCCGGCCACCGGAGTGAACCTGGGCCTTGATGACGACGGTCCCCCCGATCCGCCGGGCGATGGACTCGGCCTCGGTCGGGGTCGAGGCGACGTCCCCATCGAACATCGGAATCCCCACCGTCTTGAGCAGGGTCCGCGCCTGATACTCGTGCAGATTCACTCGTCCCTCACGATCGTGGTGCCGGTCTCGCCCGCCAGCGCGGCCGGTCCTGCTGTCAGATGCGCGATGACGGCGCGGCCACGGCCCGTGCGCGCGAATCCCGCGGCCGCCTCGACCTTGGGCCGCATCCCGCCGGCGTCGAAGTCGCCCTGCGCGATCATCGCGTCCGCCCGCGCCACCGACATGCGCCGGATCGGCCGGGCGGACTGGCTGCCCCACCCCTCGTACACCGCCTCGACATTGGTCAGAATCAGCAGCACTTCGGCCTCGAGCTGACCCGCGAGGACCGCGGCGACGCGGTCTTTGTCCACCACCGCGTCCACGCCCTCGAGGCCGAGGAGCGGATCGTCGTACACCGGCGGCCCGCCGCCGCCGGCCGCGATGACGATCGTGTTCTGATCCAGCAATCGGCGCACCGCCGAAAACTCGACCACCGACAGCGGGAGCGGGCTGGTGGTCATCCGCCGCCACGCGCCGGAGCCGTCGCGGTCGACGGCGCGCCCCGCTTCTCGGAGACGGCCGGCCTCCTCTTCGGTGAGCGCCTGGCCGATCGGCTTGGTCGGCGTTCCCAGCGAGGGGTCGAAACGGTCTACCAGCGTCTGGGTCACCACCGTGACCACGTCGCGCCGCACCTGCGCGGCAGCCAGCGCGTTGTGCAGCGACTGCTGCAGCATGTAACCGATCCAGCCGGCCGTCTCCGCGACCAGCACGCCCAGGGGCAGCGGCTCGACCACGCGGCGGGCGGCCTCGTTGCGGAGCAGCGAGTCGCCCACCTGCGGGCCATTGCCGTGCACCAGCACGATGCGCCAGTCCTCGCGCGCGAGCATCACCACCGCGGCCATGCTCTCGCGGGCGTGGCGGAACTGGTTGGCGATCGTGGCCGGCTCGCCCGCACGGGAGAGCGCGTTGCCGCCGAGCGCCACCACCGCCGTTCTCACGCCTCTACCCGGCCCAAAACGCGCTGCAAGCTAGTCCTCCCCCACAGGGCGAGCAAGCTCACCGCGCCGTGCTATCCGAGGGGAGTCCGAGAGCCTCACGCAGGCTTCGCCACGCCTGTCCGAACGTCGTCCAATCGCCTCGGCGGAACGCGGAATCTCCCCGCTCGACCCAACGGCGCGCTTCCTCCAGCCGGGTGGCCTGTGCGCTGCCGGCGATCGCCGGGACCGAGGCGCCGAGCAGGTTGCTCCATGCTTCAACCGGCGTGCGGCCGGCGCCGAGCCGATCGCCCACCGCGGCCACGCTGATCCAGATGAGGCTGACGCCGCCGCGGCCGTCCCGCGCGAAGTGCGACTGCATGGCGACCGGTCCGCCCGGGCTCAGATGGATCCGCACCGGCCCACGGTCGAGCTTGCCGCCGTCGTCGGCGATGGAGTCGTTGAGCGCATCGTACGACGCGAAGTGGCTCCAGCGATTCTCCAGCGCCGTGCGGCTCTGGATCGACGTGGCGGAATCGAGCCGCACCAGCCTGAGCCCGCCGCCATCGACTCCGGCGGAGAAGACGGCGCCCAGGCGGCGCTCGGTGGCACGCTCGTACACGCCCAGCCGCAGGGGGCCGCTGGTATCGGGACTCCACGCCTGATCGGTGGCGGGCGGGTCGCTCCGCCGAGTGCCCGGTGGGCCGCCGAGTCCGCCGAGCTGCGGCATCGACTGCTCGAGGTAGCTGGCCTGGATGCGGAAGAGCTCGAGCGGATAGGGCGCGGCGCGATGGATCGCGTCGGGGATCGCCGAGGCCGGTTCGACGACCCCATGCGCAGCCGCCGCCCAGGCGGCCGCGAGTCCGTCGACGCCGGGTCGGAGATAGATGTGGGTGGCGCCGCTCGTTGCGTCGACCGTCGCGATGAAGCCCGCCTCCAGCGCGCCGATCTCCCGCCCGCGCCACTGGAGCCGCGCGCTGAGCGGAAAGGTCCGCGGCGCCACGTAGCCGTCCACGATCCACACCAGCGACCGGTTCACGATGCGGGGTACCGGATCGCCCCAGCGGGCGTACGGAGCCAGCGCGTGCAGCCGGTCCGCCGGGGACAGCCGCCAGTCCACCTTGGTGTTCGGGAGCAGCGGCCGCAGCAGGCTGCCCGCCTGCAGTGCCCAGGCAAGCATCAGGCGACGGGGCCAGCCGCCGACCGGTACTCCCCGGCGCTCGGCGGGCTCGAACCGGTACGGTGCCGCGTCGGGCCGGAACGCGTCGAGGCCGAGGTCGAGATATTCCGAGCGGTCGGCCCGCGGCGCGGTGTCGCTGGCGGAGAAGAACTGGGGTTGCCCCATGGGGCCGGCCCGGTCGTCGGCGAGCGCGATGACCGAGGTCCGGCCGGCCGGCGAGGCTCGCACGGCCAGCCACACCGGCCGCTGGCGCCCCCGGACCGCGAGCATGGCGGGATCGATGGCCAGCACTTCGTTCGAGTCCGCGGCGGCGAGATGGCGAACGATCTCGACGCTCCAGAGGGCGGGCACGGGGGGCGGCAGCGGATCCCCGGTCGGCGAGAAGCGCTCCTCGACCAGCGGCTCCAACCCGTAGGCCTTGCGGTTGAGACGCTCCACGACGGGACGCGCCGCGGCGGGCTCACCCTTCCCTTCGATGGCGGGCGGCACCATCCAGTGGCCGACGACGGACGCGAGCGACAGCACGATCCAGCCCGCCGCCGCGAGGGCGTGCCGGGGCCGCATGGCCCACGCGGCGGAGAGCCCGGCCGTCGCGAGCGCCACGCCGACGAGGAGCGGCGACACCAGCGTGGTCGCGTTCCAGGTCGCGAGGTCCACCGGTCGCTCGAGCCCCGCGACCAGCTCATACGGCTCGAGCACGTACCCCCAGACCAAGGTCAGCGCAAACCCGGCCAGCAGCCAGCCGAGGTGGGCGCGCGCGTGGTCATTGATCGCGGGTCTTCCTTCCATCCACCTGACCGCCCCGACGATCACGTAGAGTCCGAAGACGATGCCGAGCGCGAGCACCACGAGCAGCAGCGAAAACCCGTGGGCCACCCGCCATGCCGGCAGCTGGGCGACGTAGAGGCCGGCGTCGTGCTGGAGCAGCGGATCGGCGATCCCGTAGGTCACACCCTGCCAGGCGAGCGCTACCTGCTGCCACCGCTCCGCGCCGCC
>Ga0190265_10003581_pt1 | contig 10617 bp, 11 predicted proteins | sample Popmic124T_FD_133135 | JGI IMG/M metagenome (GOLD analysis project Ga0190265, IMG submission 133135) | Populus adjacent soil microbial communities from riparian zone of Indian Creek, Utah, USA - 124 T | ecosystem: Environmental > Terrestrial > Soil > Riparian zone | place: USA: Utah | collected...
CTCCGGCGAGGCCCAGTGACTTGCGCAGCTCCGCCTGTGCCCAGATGGCGCCGAAGATCCCCGTGCTGGCGCCGATCACCGCGACCGGCTTGTCACGCCAGGCGTTGTCGGGGAATGGGTGCGACGCCCAGTCGACCGCATTCTTGAGGCCGCCGGGGATCGAGCCGTTGTACTCGGGCGTGGCGATCAGGACCGCGTCGGCCGCGGCGATGGTGCGGCAGAGCCGCTGGGCGGCCGCGGGGGGCCGCTCACCGTTGTCATCCTCGTCGTATGGCGGCAGCCCGGCGATCCCGTCGAGCCACTCGTGATCGACGACGCGCGGAAGGGCGTTTGCCGCCTCGCGCAACAGGGCGGTGTTGTACGACCCGTGCCAGAGCGAGCCCGAGATGAACAGGACCCGCATCACTCGCCGGTGCCCCCGTTGGCCAGCTCGAGCCGGAGGTCGATGGTGAGCTCGACGTCCCAGGCGAGGATGTCGCCTCCGCCGGGCATCTCCATCTGCCAGTCCATTCCGAAGTCGCGGCGGTCGAAGCTCGTCTGGAGCTCGAGGCCCGCAATGTCCCCCCCAAGGGGGCCCGGCCGTGGTTCGGCGTAGCGGCCGGTGGCACTGAGGGGGCGCGTGATACCCCGGATCGTCAGCTCGCCGTCCACCTCCGCGCAGCCGTCGCCGTCGAGGCGAACCTCCGTCGAGCAGAAGATGACCTCCGGGTGACGCGCGGCGTCGAAGAAATCGGGGCTGAGCACATGGGCCCTGAACTGGGGCGGCTCGACGATCGAGATCGAGCTGACGCTCGCGGACCCCTCGAGCAACAGGTCCTCGCCGTCGGCGCGCAGCGCCGCCCTGGCCTCCGAGAACGACCCGCGGTAGCGGTTGAGGCCGGAGTGGCGCACGGCGAAGGCGAAGCTCGAGTGCACCGGTTCGGCGCGGTAGGTGCCCGCGAAGGGCCGGGCTGCCACTGTCGACATGAGAATCTCCTGCTCGTGTTCGGCCATACGCAGGTCTGACACCGCAGCCGGCCGCTTTGTGACACACGGTCTACGACGTCTGCCGCTGAAGCTCGCGCGGGCACGGCACCTTGCGCTTGGGCTCGGCCCGAGGCCTCGACGACAAGGCCACCAGCACCGTCATGACGATCCCGGCACTGACCACGAGGACAGCGTCGCTCAGACCCTCGGCCATTGCGACGCGCAGCTCGCCACCAGCGAGTCCGTCAGTCCCGGCGTTGGCGATCAGCACCAGGAGGGCCAGACCAACCGCAGCGCCGATGCCGGCCCCGGTCGATGCCAGCGCTGAAGCCACGCCCTGATGACGATCTTCCACGCCAGTGCCCGCCGCGATGAACAGGACTGTGAAGACGATTCCGTCGGCGCTGCTGAGCGCGATCAGGCCCGGGACCAGGCCGAGATAGGTGCCCTCGGGCGCGATCGCAAGACTGATCGCCACTGCCCCCACCGCGCCAAGGCTCAGTGCGCTGACCAGCGTCGTTCGCAGACCGAAATGAGTCGCGAGCCGACCCCCCAGCGCCGAGCCGGCGACCACGCAGATCGTTGGGAGAAGGAATCCGAAGCCGGTTTGCAACGGGCCATAGCCCCGGACATCCTGGAAGTAGAGGCTGAGGAAGTACAGAACGGATCCGAACGTGGCCATGAACAGGGCGGCCATTGCGACCGCAGTACGCAGGTGGGGATTGGCCAGGAGCCGGGCCGGCACCAGCGGGTCACGACTGCGCCGTTCGATGGCAGTGAACACCCCGAGCAGGGCCAGCCCGAGACCGGCACTCAAGAGAATCTGTGGCGATCCCCAACCGAAGTGCGGTCCCTCGACCAGCGCGAACACAATCAAGGTGACCGCGGCGGTGGCGCTGAGAGCGCCCGGCAGATCAAACGAGCGCGCGGTGTCCCGTGGCCCGTCGCGATCGATGAACAGCAACGCGCCGATGATTGCCAGGCTGACCATCGGGAGGTTGATCAAGAAGACCGCCTCCCAGCCGAATGCCTCGGTCAGGACGCCTCCGAGCAACACACCGACAACCAATCCGGCGGCGCCGGCACCCGCCCAAACCGAGAGCGCCCGATTGCGGTCGCGTCCTTCGGCAAAGGTGGTGTTGATGATCGAGAGCGTTCCGGGGAAGACCAAAGCCCCGCCGAGGCCCTGGACCGCACGAGCGACAAGCAGCATTTCGGCCTGTCCGGACAGGCCCCCAACGGTCGAGGCGCCGGCGTACAGGACCAGCCCGCTCACGAGCATGCGCCGACGCCCGAGCAGGTCTGAAGCACGACCGCCGAGCAGCAGAAAGCCAGCCGATGCAATGGCGTACGCGCTGATGACCGTCTGCAGCGTCTGCTCCGAGTAGCCGAGATCACGCCCGATCTCAGGCAACGCGACAACGACGATGTACTGGTCGAGCGAGACGATCAACATGGCGAACGCAAGCAGCGCCAACGCGAGGGACTTGCGCTTCGGGGACTGCAACGCGCCTAACCCGGTGATGCTCGACCGCGCAAGACGAGTGCCCAGGCAAGGGAGCCGAAGGCCGCCGTCGTTGCCAGCGTCCAAACGATGTCCCAGGCGACCCAGGGGGTCACGAAGTCGTCGCGAACAGCGGCTAGATTCTCGATGCTGGCGGGGTCACCCGCATTCTTCAGGTCATCGTTGAGCGGGATGTGGACTGCGGAGGTCACGACGACCATCACCGTATAGAGGGCGAGCGCGGCGACGATCCAGCGTGCGGTCTCGGCCGCGGTCAGGGCCGGCATGACGGCGATCGCGGAGAAGTAGAAGAGCCCCGCCACCAGGCCCATGGCGATCACGGCCGCGCCCAGCACGATGTCCGCGTTGCGGTCGGCGCCCGTCGTTGTGGTGCCGCTGGCCACTTGGCAAACGTCTCCTTTGGTCACATCGAGTCGGTCTCAGGGGTCTAGTTGGTATGACACGACGCGACGGAGGAACGTGACCGATGGATGAGAGAGACTGGCTGGCGGAGCGCTTCGAGGAACATCGAGGCCGCCTGCGCGCGGTGGCCTACCGGATGCTCGGATCGGTGAGCGAGGCCGACGACGCTGTTCAGGAGGCCTGGCTACGACTTAGCCGCTCTGAAACGAGCGAGATCGAGAACCTCGGAGGGTGGCTAACGACCGTCGTCGGGCGGGTCTCGCTGAACATGCTCCGCTCACGTGACTCGCGACGCGAGCGACCGCTCGCCGTGCACGTGCCGGAACCGATCATCGACCGCGCCGACGGTACCGACCCCGAGCACGAGGCCCTGTTGGCCGACTCGGTGGGCCTCGCACTGCTGGTGGTCCTCGAGACGCTGACCCCGGCCGAGCGGCTCGCGTTCGTGCTCCACGACATCTTCGCCGTGCCCTTCGACGAGATCGCGCCGATCGTCGACCGGTCACCGGAGGCGGCGCGCCAGCTCGCCAGTCGCGCGCGGCGCCGCGTGCGGGCTGAGAAAACCGTCCCCGAGGCCGACCTGGACGCTCAGCGGGAGGTCATCGAGGCATTCCTCGCGGCCGCACGCGAGGGGGACTTTGACCGATTGGTCGCAGCTCTCGACCCCGATGTCGTCCTCAGAGCCGACTTTGGCGCCGCTGGATCGCGAGAAGTCCGAGGAGCCGCCGCGGTCGCCGGCCAGGCCGAGATCTATTCGCGGCTCGGCCTAGACATGAAGCCGGCGCTCATCAACGGCGCGGCGGGGTTGGTCGTTACGCGGGACGGCCGGCCCTTCTCGGTCGGGGCGTTCACGGTACGAGACGGAAGAATCGTCGAGATGGACTGGCTCGCCGACGCCGAGCGCCTCCGCGCCCTCGACCTGACGATCCTCGAGGGCTGATGCCGGTCGGCTGGGCCAGCACTAGCTTGGCTGGCGTCTTGGCCGATGCGAGCGTGCCCCCGCCGCGGGGCTCTCGTCCGCATGTCACACGCACTGCCGAGTCGCGATCAGTGGACTGGAACCAAGATGTCGGCCAAGCCGAAGGCGCCGGCGCGTAGGGCCGGCAGCGTCGGCGTCCAGTTGGGGTCGACCGACCGGAAGGACTCCGGATCGGCGTCGATGATGCCCACCAATACCTCACCGACGATCCGGCCGCCGACCGGACCCAACCGCTCGCCGTCGTGCAGGATCTCGGCCTCCTTGAGGATGTAGAACCACAGCGGCGTCTCTCCCGCCCACCCGCGCTCGGCGAGACCCACCTGCTCGGCGCTCAGCGCTGGCACCGCGAGGCGCTGCGCGACGGCCTCACCTGAGGCAAGGCCGACGGCTTGGCCTCGCTGCAGATCGCGGTTGGCCAGCGACGCATAGTCGGTGCCCGGCTCTGATCCTGAAATCTGGGTGGGGAGCGCGATCAGCGGGGCAGGGAGCCGCGAGTCGATGAGCTTGGCGCGCTGCGCCGGCGCGTGGCCCTCCACGTCGATCTGCAGGGTCCAGTCCACCGCGTGCTCGGCCGGAACCGGCCCGAAGCCCATGAGATCAGGGAACACCGGACAAGGGCCGAACTGCTCGTTGACCTGATAGCGATCCCGGATCTGGGCGTGGCCATAGCGGTAGGCGGCGTCGGCGAACTCGAAGGGGATGTAGGGGTCGCCCTCGACGCGATACAGCTGCGGGCCGCTGTCGAGCAGCTCGGCGGTCAGCTGCGCGCCGATGAGACCGGGCAGGAACTCGCGCAGGATCACTTGCTGGTAGTGCCAGCTGGCAGCCCGCCGCGCCTCTTCGAAGATGTTCTGCTCAGCGCCCTCGTCGTGGCGAAGGCGATCGACCAGCCGGTTGTGCAGCTTGATGAAGGCGACCGACATCTGGCTGGTGAACAGGTGCACGTCGTTGCGCGGATCTCCGATGAGGGCGATCCCCTCGTGGTTGCGTGGGACGTCGCTTCCCATGGGGGAAAGAAGGAGCTTGGCCGGGTCGTCTTTGCTGTACAGATAAGGCGAGCCCACCGGGCCCGCGCCGTAGACACCCTCCAGGTTGGCCTTGGGGACGCGAAAGTTCTGGACCTGGGCGGGGTCGGCGCGATGTCCCAGCGGTGAGCGATCGGCGGTGATGTCGTGCGCGACGAACTGCCCGAAGAATGGCCATACCGCCGAGATCTGGGAGTCGGCGTCACCGACGAACTCGACGCCAAGGTCGCACGGGCCACCTGGACGGCCGAGCTCATGCAGCGCTTCCTCGTCGACCTCGAGCGGTGGGAGGTCTTCGAACAGCGAGCGGTAACGCCCGCCGTAGATGGGTGCGTCGACCCGTTCAGGCGCCAGGCAATGATCTCGGGCGATATGCGCGGCGTGCTGGCTCATAGACCGGCATCTTGGCCGATCGTCTGACGTGGGAGGCTGGATCTCCTCAGCCGACCTGCGGCCCGGAGAGCTCGGCACGGAAGATTGCTATCTCGGTGACGGCGGCCCCGACGTACGCGCGGGCGGTCGCCTCGATCTCCCCGCCGAGGTCAGCCATGTAGACGGAATCCACCGCGAGCCCCCTCGATCGAGGCGAGGGCGCGCTCCGCCTGGAGCTCCAGCAGATGAGTGTGAATCTTCATTGCAGTGGTCATGCCGCGACCACCGACTTCGCCGCCGGGAGCGGCTGGGGCTGACGGATGTGCCGCTCCGCGAGGCGCCGACGCAGGGTGCGCGCGAGCAGGTACGGGCTCGCGAGCACCGCCCCGGTAAGCGCGACAAGGGCCGCAACCGCGGCGAGGGCGACTACCACCAGCCCGATCAGGGCGAAGGCCGGCACCATCAGGAGGACGAACACCCCCAAAAGCACGACGGCCGGCATCCATTCGAGTCCATAACTCATGTCTCCACCACCTTCCTGGTGTGAGGGGGATTTGTCATGACGCGAGGATCCCGCGGCGGGCGCGGCCTCGCATCGGCCAAGACGCCTGCCTCGGTGGCTAGTCGCGGAAGACCTAGGCGGTGAGGTGGCTGGCTGGAACGCGGCTGAGCTGGTTGCGCGAGGTGATGTCGAGCTTCTGGAAGACCTTGCGCAGGTGGTACTGCACCGTGCGGGGACTGATGAACAGTTGTGCGCCGATCTCAGGGTTGGAGAGACCATCTCTGGCCAGCCGGGCGATGTGTGCCTCCTGGGGTGTGAGCACGGCGCGCGCCTCGTCGGTGCGCTTCCGCGCGGTCTCACCCGTGGCCAGCAGCTCGTGACCGGCGCGCTCGGCAAAGCCCTCGGCCTCGACGAGGCTGAACATTTCGTGGGCGGCTCGGAGTTGCTCGCGCGCGTCGACGCGCCGGTTCTCGCGACGCAGCCATTCGCCGTATTGGAGCCGGGTGCGGGCGAGGTGGACCACGCCACGGGTGCGCGCGAGCCGATCGACCGCCTCGCGATAGAGGCGCTCCGCATCGGGTCCGTCGCTCAACAACGCGCGTGAGCCGGCCTCGATGCCGAGCGCCCAATCGGTGCCGCTCGCTTGCGCGCGCTCGCTCAGGCGATCGAGCGCAGCGGAGCTCGCGTCCGTCGCACCGCTCCGGACGCCTGCCTCGATCAGCTCCACGAGGGACCACCCGAACAGCCCGACATCGTCTTGCTCGCAACCTCGCTGGGCGGCCTCGAGTGCCTCGCCGTAGCGGCCGCAACCGTTGTAGAGCAGCGCTGTGGCCCACTCCAGTACGCGCAGCCCCATGCCCTCGCCCCTCGCCGTTCCCTCGAGCCTCGCAGCCTCGATCAGCTCGAGCGCCTCGGCCTCGTTGCCACGCCACGCGGCCATCATCAGCGACGCATACTTCAGCGGTGCCATGCCGGTTGCGTGCGTGATCGCGTCGGCCTCGGCGATCAGCGCCGAAGCGGCGCCGAACTCTCCCGCATGAACGTGCAGGGCCGCTCGATATGTGGCCGCGATCGGGAGCACGCTGAGCGTGCCTGTCTCCCTCGCGACGCGCAGCCCGCCCGTCGCGAGCACGTCCCAGAGCTCGTCGTCCCAGAGATCCTGGGCCAGGCGACACCCCAGCCACAGCCAACGCACGTCCCGTTCGGTCAATTCCTCCACGTCGCGGAACTCGTCGAGCGCCCTCCGGAGCGGCGCCAGACTGGCCGAGTAGCCACGGGTGAACCTCGTGGCCAGGCCGTCAAGGAGCAGGTCGATCGCGCGCGGCTGCTCGGCCGCCGGCGCAGCGTGAGAGGCTTCGGCGGCCTCGCGGACGCCCGGCCCGTGACCGAGGTGACCGGCGAACATCGCCGCCGCCATCGCCTCCAGATGCGTCTCGCGAGCCATCGCCGCGTCGAGTGGTTCGAGGCGCCGAGCGGCATCGAGCAGGAGGGCAGGAGCGTCGCTGCCGCGCGTGCGGGCGAACGTGATCTCCGCGCGCAACCGCTCCAGCCACGCGCGCTGAAACTCGTCGAGCGGAGCGAGCTCGGCGGTCGCCAGAAGGTCGAGCGCCGCGTCCGCTGCCGCCGCGTCGAACTTCGCCTGGGCGGCGGCCAGGGCGCGCCTGCCCCTCTGCGCCGGATCGGGTGTCAGCTCCGCCGCGCGCGCCAGGAACGCGGCAGCCGCGGCGGCGCCCCCACGGGACCGGGCCCGGTCGGCGGAGCGCTCCAACTCGGCGGCCACCGCCTCGTCAACACCCACCGCCGCGTGAGCACGATGCCACGCCCTGCGATCGGGATCGGTATCCGGATCGGTCGTCTCGGCCAGCGCCCGATGCGCATCTCGCCGCTCGGAAGCGGCCGCCGCCCGGTACACCGCGGATCGCACCAGTGGGTGCCGGAAGCGAACACGGGCTCCGATCTCGACGAGCTGCGCGTCCTCCGCCGAGGCCAGCGAGCTCCTGTCGATCCCGAGCGCCTCAGCCGCGCGCCAGATGAGCGTCGCGTCGCCGATCGGCTCGGCCGCGGCCAGAAGCAGCAGTCGCTGGGTTGTCTCGGGCAGTTCACCGGCGCGCTGGAGATAGCGATCCTCGAGGTGGCGCGGGAGGTCTGTGGCAGGGAGAAGCTCGAAGCCGCCTGCCAGCTCCCCTGCGCTCATGCTCCCCGGCAGATCGAGCAGAGCGAGCGGGTTGCCGCGCGTTTCCGCGACGATGCGGTCGCGGACGCGGTCGTCGATCCGACCCGGGACGGCGCTCATGAGCAGGGTGCGCGCGTCCTCCTCAGCCAGCCCGCCTAGCCGCAGCTCGGGCAGGCCGTCGAAGTCGTGCCTGGTGCTCGGCTCGCGGATAGCGGCCACGATCGCGACCGAGTCCGCCTGCAGCCGTCGCGCGACAAATCCGAGGATCAGGCCCGAGGCGGCGTCAAGCCAATGAGCGTCCTCCACGAGACAGAGCAGCGGCCGCTCCTCGGCCGCGGCGGACAGCAGGCCGAGCACGGCGAGTCCGACCAGGAACCGGTCCGGGACATCACCCGGTGCGAGGCCCAAGGCCACGTTCAGCGCGTCCTGCTGCGGCTGCGGCAGCGCGTCGAGCTGGTCGAGCAGCGGCGCGCAGAGCTGATGGATCCCGGCGAACGGCAGCTCCATCTCCGCCTCCACGCCCGCGACCTGCGCCACACGGAATCCCGAGGCACGACGAGCGGCGTTCCGAAGCAGCGCCGTCTTTCCGATGCCCGCCTCGCCTCGGATGACCAGGACGGCGCTCTGACCCTCGCGCACGCCTGCCAGAAGCGTGTCGAGGGCTGCGCGCTCGCTGGTCCGGTCAAGAAATCCGGACGCAAGGGTGGCGGCCATCTCGCGGGCAACGCTAACCGACCCGCGACGCTCAATCTGCGGCATGAGTCAAATGACGGATGTAACGGCTGGCGCCGAGCGCTTACGGTAAGTCCATGAGCATGCGGCTGCTGGTCACCGGGGGAACCGGCGTGCTCGGCCGCGCGCTACGACCCGTCGCGGAAGCAGCGGGCCATGAGTTCGCGATGCCCGGGCACGAGGAGCTCGACCTCTTCGACCCCTCCGCGGTCGCCGACGCCGTGCGCGACGTCGACGGCGTCCTGCATCTCGCGACCCGGATCCGTTCGCTCGAGCAGATCTCGGATACGGACGCGTGGCGCGAGAACGATCGGCTTCGCGCGGACGCTTCGAGGATCCTCGTCGACGCGGCGATCGCCGCCGGGGCGGCGGTCTACGTCCAGCCCACCGTCACGTTTGTCTACCCGACTGACGGCCCCGTGTCCGAGGAGACGCCAGTCGAAAAAGTTCTGCCGATCCTGCGCTCCGCGCTAGCGGCCGAGCAGGAGACCGAGCGCTTCGCCGGCGCCGGCGGACGCGGCGTCGTTCTGCGACTGGGCCTGCTCGACGGCCCGGGCACCTGGTACGACCAGCCGATGGGCGACTTCGGCGCCACCCTGCATGTCAGCGATGCCGGGCGCGCGCTCCTCTCGGCGCTATCGCTGCCCAGCGGCACCTACAACGTCTGCCGTGACGGCGAGCGTGTCTCCACCGAGCGCTTCACCCAGGCCGCCGGCTGGTGCCCGCAGCAATGACAGAGCTCGAGAGCCGGTGCGACCTGCTGCGGTCGCTGCATCGCCCTGGTGACCCCCTCCTGCTTCCGAACGCCTGGGATGTGGCCACGGCGAGAGCCGTGGTCGCGGCTGGGTTTCCCGTGGTCGCGACAACCAGCGGCGGCGTGGCCGCGACGCTCGGCTACGAGGACCACGAGGGTGCGCCGGGCGACGAGATGCTCGCCGCGGCCGCTCGGATCGCCAGGGGCGTGGAGGTGCCCGTGACGGTCGACGCGGAGGCGGGGTACGGCATGGAGCCGGCCGAGCTGGTGGCCGCGCTGCGGAGCGCGGGGGCCGCCGGCTGCAACCTCGAGGACAGCGACTACGCCGCCGGCAGCCTCCGAGACCCCGACCGGCACGCGGAGTGGCTCAGGGCGGTTCGCCAGGCCGCGTCGGACGACGGCTACCCGCTCGTGATCAACGCCCGGATCGACGTCTTTCTCCACCCCTTCCTCGCCGGCGCCGGACCCGGGACCCAGGAGGAGCTCGTTCCCGAAGCGCTGCGGCGCGCGAATGCCTACCTCGAGGCGGGCGTTGACTGCGTGTTCCCGATCACCCTGTGGGAGAGAGACGCGCTGCGCCGTTTCACCTCGGAGGTCCGCGGCCCGGTGAACGTCGTACGCCTGCCGCAGGCGCCGTCGCTCGCGGAGCTGGCCGCGCTGGGCGTGGTCCGGGTGAGCTGGGGAATCCTCCTGCACGGCGACGCGATGGGGCGCTTCGAGGAGCAGCTCGCCTCGCTTCGGGAGTGAGACGGGACGCGACTAGCCAGTCAGGCTGGCTACCTGGCCGATGCGAGCGTGCCCCGCCTACGGGACCCTCGCTCCATGACAAACGCACTGCCGTCGCTCTCACCAGTCATGCACGACATCCACGTGAGCGTGGTCAGCGCGGAGGAGGCCTCGCTCGGCGTGGCCGAGTTCTGGTCGGGCGACCGGATGATCGGGTTCACGCTCATGGAGGACAGTGACCTCACCCTGCGGATCGAGCCCAGCCCGGACGGCGTGGTGCTCGGAGCGCACGCACTGGCCCAAGCCCTCGCCGAGGCCAATCGCCTCCTCGCCCTCTACTGACAACACGAAAGGCACGAGATGAAGATCGTTGTCATCGGCGGAACCGGCCTCATTGGGTCGAAGCTCGTCGAGAAGTTGCGGAAGGACGGTCACGAGCCGCTCGCGGCGTCGCCTGACAC
>Ga0190265_10003582_pt1 | contig 10616 bp, 7 predicted proteins | sample Popmic124T_FD_133135 | JGI IMG/M metagenome (GOLD analysis project Ga0190265, IMG submission 133135) | Populus adjacent soil microbial communities from riparian zone of Indian Creek, Utah, USA - 124 T | ecosystem: Environmental > Terrestrial > Soil > Riparian zone | place: USA: Utah | collected...
CCGCGGCGACGGGCGCCCGCCTCCGTCATCCCGGTGACGACCACCCCGGGCCCGATGGCGTTGACCGTGATGCCCTCGCCGGCGACCTCGTGCGCCAGCGCCTTGGTGAGCGCCTCGATGCCGGCCTTGGCGGCGACGTAGTTGGGGCGGCCGGCGTGGGCGAGCGCGGAGATGCTGGACATGTTCACGATCCGCCCCCAGCCGGCCTCGCGCATGCCCGGGAGGACCGCGCGGCTGAACAGGAACGTGCCGCGCAGGTGAGTCGCGACCACGGCGTCCCAGTCGTCGGTGGACATCTCGACCAGGTCGGCGTCCCGGGCGAAGCCGGCGTTGTTGACCAGGATCCCGACGCGACCGAGCGTGCTCGTCGCCTGCTCGACTCCCGCCGCGACCTGCTGCTCGTCTGCCACGTCGGCTTCGACGGGGACGGCACGACCGCCCGTGTCGGTGATGGCGGCGGCGACCGCGCCAGCCCCGTCGGCGTCGACATCGAGGACCGCGACCGCGTGGCCGAGGGCGGCGAGGTGGCCGGCCACGCCCCTGCCGATGCCGCTGGCCGCTCCGGTGACGATCGCGGCCGGTCTCGGGCTGGTCATCGGGTGCCTCCCGGGTCGAGGGTCGATACGTCGGCAGTGTGGGGCCGTGCGTCGCGCCACCTGGTCGCCCCGGCGATCGCGGTGAGCAGGCCCATCATTGCCGGGAGGCTCCACCAGCCCACCGCCTCGTAGCCGTGCGCCGCCACCAGCGAGCCCAGTCCACCGGCGGCGAACTGAAACGTCATGTGGGCGGTGTTCATCGCCGCCCGCGCCGTGGGGTCGATACGGAAGATCCGGGTCGCATTCGCGACGGTCCCGGTCTGCATCGCCAGGTCGAGGACGAGCACGCCGGCCACCAGGAGGAACAGGCCGACAGGCCCCGCCCAGAGCGGTCCGGACAAGAGCAGCGCAGCCAGCACCATCGAGGCGAGCACCCCGTTGGTGACCCGGTCCTCGCCCCAGCGGTCCACGGCACGACCGGACCAGGGGATCAACACCATGGTCGCGAGCGCGACCAGGCTGATCCAGGCCATGCTGGTCGCGCTCCCGAACAGGTGCGGTGCCGCGATCCCGAGGGTCGTCCAGGTGCCGGTGAATGCGGCGAAGACGCACGCCTGGTACACCGCGGAGCGGCGCAGGCGCGGGTGCCGACGCCAGCGTCGCCACGGTTCGTCCAGCCGGCGACGAGCCACGGGTGCCGTGGGTTCGTCATCGTCGAGCAGGCGGCGCCCGAGCCAGGCGCAGCCCGCCGCGAGCACGGCAGCGACGACGTACGGCGTCCGCCACGAGGACCAGTCGGCCAGGTAGCTGGCCAGGCCGCGGCCGACGATCATCCCGCCGATGCAGGCGCTGAGCACCACGGCGTTCACCTGTCCGAGCCGAGCAGCGCCGGTACGCCCCGCCGCCAGCGGCCCGATCACCGGTGAGGCGACCGTCGCGCATCCCATCAGGAACGACGCGACCACCAGGACGGCCAGCGAAGGCGCCACGGCGGCAACCAGCGCGCAGAGGGCGACCGCTCGGAACATCCAGCTCAGCAGCCGCCCGGGCCGGGCGGAGTCCGCCAGCGGGACCAGCGCCAGGATGCCCACCGCATAGCCGATCTGCGGCGCCGTCACGATCCAGGACGCCGTTCCCTCCGTGGTGCCGAACTGCTCGGCGACGGAGGAGACCAGGGACTGGGGGAGGTAGACGGTGCCGACTCCCACCGCCGAGCACAGCGCCAGCCCGGCAAGCAGCGCCGGTGCTGGCCGCGTGTCGTCGGAGAGGGTTCGGGTGAGGGAGGCCGTCGTCATGCGGGGCAGATTGCCTCGTGGTCACGGCCACGGGAACCGATTAAGGGAGGTGCTAAATCCTGGGGTCGCTCACGGGCGCTCGTCGCACAGCAGGTCTCCCAGCTCCGACCTGCGGTAGAGCACGCGACGTCCCGCCCGGGTCGCGCCGACCAGACCGTTGCGACGCAGCAGCTGCAGCTGCTGGCTCACCGCCGAGGGCGTCACGCCGAGTCGCACGGCGAGGTCGGCGGTCGAGCTGGCCTCGGCCAGGAGCTGGAGCAGCCGGGCCCGCGGCCCGCCCAGCAGCCGACCGAGGTCCTCGGTGGACCCCTCGGTGACCGTCGACCACATCAGTCCCTGACCGCGGGGCGGGTAGAGGACCTTCGGCGGTGCCCCGATGTCGAACGGGATCGCCGCGTGCGGTCCGAACATTGTGGGCAGCAGCGTCAGCCCGCGACCGCCCGCCTGCTCGGTCCGGCTCGGGTTGCTCACGCGGTCGATGCGCAGCCGCCCGGCGTCGTACGAGATGACATCGCTGAGACCGTTGAGCATTGCTGCGGTGCCGTGCTCGGTCACCACCGTCCCGCGATGCACGATGTCGGCCGACATGACCGACCGCAGCCGTGACCAGTACGGCGCGACCAGCTCGTCCCAGTAGACCCGGAGCGTCGCGACCATCGCGTCCACCGCGTCGGACCCGGCCAGCGCCGACGGGATGCTCCCGTGGACGGCCTCGAGCTGGCGATGCAGCACCGCGACGTCGGTGGCCGCGATCTGGTCGAGCTCGGTCGTGATGTCGGTGCGTGGCGACTCGGGCGGCGGGCACAGGCAGTCGGGACTGCCCATCCGGTCGTTCACCACCCAGCCGAGGATGTCCCAGTCGACGCGCTTCAGCTTCGGGCGGACCCCACGTAGCCATGGTCGCTGCAGTGGGAACCTGCTCGGGTCCCGAAGAGCGCGCAAGGACAGGGTGGTCTCCGTCATCGGCGAGATGGCGAACTTGATCGAGCCGAGGTCCTCGGCCCCGAGCTCGTAGACGAGCACCATCCAGCGATTGTGTGCCATGCAGAGACGGTCCGCTGAGCGCGGGCTGTCGGATCAGCCGATGTGCGTAGGCCCTGTGGGACTCGAACCCACAACCAACGGATTAAAAGTCCGGAGCTCTGCCAATTGAGCTAAGGGCCCGGGGGATCAGGACTTTAGTCGGGAGAACCCTCAGGACAACATTGACGTAGTTCGAGGCTGCCGCCGACGCCTCGAAAGAGCGTAGGACACGGCTGCCTTGGCGGCGCGCTGGTCGGCAGATCGCGCCTACCGGGCGGGCAGCGGTTGCCCGTCTGCGTTGAAGATGAAGCAGATACCCCACAGCGCCGTGTTGCCCTCCAGAGCTGCGCGGGGATCCCACTGGGCGGTGACCGAGCCGTCCTCGTAGCCGTCCGGCACCGTCTCGCTGCATTGTTGCCGACCCTCGACCGCTAGCTCAGCGGCGGGCGGGTACCGGTCGAGCCCGGTGAGGAGGGCAGCCGTTCCGGTCTCCTCGTAGTTGTGCGGCTGGTCGCAGGGGACGTACGGCTGGCCCATCGTGGCGGGCGGCTGGTCGAGGCAGGCCCAGCGGTCGTTCGGCGGGTGGTCGGCGAGCCCGGAGGCTGACCCGGTCACGCTACGGACCCTTTCCACGTTCCCCCACGTCTCCGGGAACGTCACGTCGCAGCGCACCCAGGAAGCACCGTCGGCGACCTCCTCCTTGCTCGGCCCGAGAACGGTGTACGCCCACGGGACCCAGCTGTCCGGGTCGATGCTCAAGTAGCGGGTGACGGGGTTGACGCAGCCATCGACGACTCGTTCCAAGGTGGCAGCCTCGAAATCGGCCACGGGGACCGTGACCGCCGTCTCGGTGGTGTGCGACTCGGTGCACGGCACTTGGGCGGAGTCGTCGTACAAGTACTGCTGATCCAACGCCAACGCTGCGTCCACCGCCCAGCAGGTGCCCACCTCGGGCGCTCCGCCCGCTGTCGGGGTCTCGCCTTCTTGGTCCTCCGGGTCCGACCCGCCGCACCCGGCGACGGCCAAGGAGATCGCGCCTACGGCTGTGGCAAGCCGTGTTCGAGCTCGCATCGGCACCTCCCGCAGCCCGCATCGCAGGCCACCGTTCAGTGTGCTCCCAGAACGACCCGTCTGCCAATGACCAGTGCGAGGAGCGATATCGAGCATCCGAGGAGCAGCGGCCCGGCTCGGCCACGGAGCTGTAGACGCTCGCCCGTGGTCCCGACCCGGACGCACGACCTGGGGGTCGCGTCCGCAGAACACGAGGTGCGACGCGGCCTACTCTGAGGTGCACCGTGGCCAGCGAGGAGGACTCTGCCGATGCGCCATCTGCCCGTTCCGGGCGACGCGTTCGGTGACTACGTCATCGAGAGGGAGCTCGGCCGCGGCGCGATGGGCCTGGTTTACCTGGCCAGCCAAGGGCGACTCGGCAGGCAGGTCGCGTTGAAGCTGCTGAGTCCGGAGCTGGACGAGCCCGAGTTCCGCAACCGGTTCGAGCGTGAAGCGCGCACCCTCGCCAGGCTGCACTCCCAGTATGTGGTGACGGTGCACGACTTCGGGGAGCACGACGGGTGGCTCTACCTCACGAACGACTACCTGCCCCTCGGCGACCTGCAGATGAGCATCAACACCGCGCGGTTCGAGCCGGCCGAAGCCCTGCGGCTCCTCGGACACATGGCCGCCGGGCTGGCGGCCGCGCATCGGGTCAACATCCTGCATCGGGACATCAAGCCGTCCAACATCCTGCTCAACGAGGAGGCGGACGGAGTACGAGCCCTCTTGGCCGACTTCGGGATCGCGCGTGACACGAACGTGGCCACCGCCGGCCACACCGCTGGTGTGCTCGGCACGTTCGCCTTCATGCCACCTGAACGGCTCAGTGGCGCGCCCGCCGACTCCTCGGCGGATGTGTACGCGCTGGGGTGTGTGCTGTGGGCGATGCTGGAGGGCCGGCCGCCGTTCACCAACGACGAGGGCGACGTCTTGTTGGGGCAGGTCTTTCGCGGGCCGCGGCCGGTGTTCACCGGGCAGCTTGCGGGTCGGGTGAACATGCTGCTGCAGCGGTGCCTCGCCGTGGACCCGAGCGAGCGGATTGCGGACGGCACCCAACTGCGCGAGGTGCTCGCCGAAGCGGCGGCCGGGAGGGATGACGGAGGGGCGAAGGCGATCGGTGCCGGGACCTCCGATGCGCAGTCCACCAAGGGCGCGGCGGACCGGCAGGATTGGCAGCGGGTAGGTGCAGAGCAGGTGCTCGCTGCCGCCAAAGGGCGGGCGGAGAGGGGCCGTGGCGGCCAGGGTCGTCAGGTCCAACCGCGGGACCTGACGCTCGCGGCCACTCCGCTGGATCGCCCCCGGGGACGCCGCGCCCGTGCTGCGTACACGGCTCTCGTCGTCCTTTCGGTGGCCCTGGGCGTCGTGGCGTTCATCGGCGGCTTCTTCGACGATTCACCCGAGGGAGACGGCCCGACGCGCCCCACGACGACGTTCACGCCACCGACGTTCACGCCACCGACCTTCGCGCCACCGACTCTGCCGACGTTCACGCCACCGTCGTTCAGTCCTATCCTGCCTACCAACCTCGGTCCTCCGACCCACCTGCTTCCCTCCGACCCAGACCGTCCGTGACCCGGCACGCCGCCGAGCGGGCCTGCACGGGAGACCGTCCGATGCTGCACGCTGGATGACCTCATCCAGTGGTCCAGACCATCTGCTGAACGGGTGCTCAGGGTTGGGGATGATTGCTGCGAACGGCTCCCGGCGGATTGGCTGCGACCTAACCTGGCCCGGTCCATGGCTGAACCGTCGGGGGGTCGATGATGCGTGCGTTTCCCGCAGCTGGTGATGTGTTCGGCGACTACCTGGTCGACCGGGAGCTGGGCCGCGGCGCGATGGGCATCGTCTACCTGGCCCACCATCAGCGTCTGCAGCGACCGGTAGCGCTGAAGCTGCTCAGCCCGGCGCTGGACCAGCCGGAGTTCCGCAAGCGGTTCGAACGTGAGGCGCGCACGCTCGCGCGGCTGCACTCCGCCTACGTCGTGTCCATCCACGAGTACGGCGAGCACGACGGCTGGCTGTACCTGACCACCCCCTATCTGCCGGCCGGTGACCTGCAGACGCGCATCGAGTCCCGGCCGTTCGAGCCGGCGGAGGCGCTTCGACTTCTGGGACAGGTGGCCACGGGCCTGGCCGGCGCCCACAAGCTCGGCATCGTGCACCGAGACATCAAGCCGTCGAACATCCTGCTCGCCGAAGAGCCGGACGGGCTGCGGCCGCTCCTGGCCGACTTCGGGATCGCCCGCAACCAGGGCATCGACTCGACCCTCACCGGCGGTGCCGTGATCGGCACGCTGCCGTACATGCCACCCGAACGGCACCTGGGCGGCAAGGCCACCTACGCCGGGGATGTGTACGCATTGGGGTGCGTGCTGTGGGCGATGCTGCACACGCTTCCGCCGTTCATCGACGGCAGGGGGTTGCTGCAGATGAACGACCTGCTGGACGGCCCGCCGCCGGTGTACATCGGCCCGAAAGCAGGTCAGGTCAACACGATCCTCGAGCGGTGCCTGGCCACGAGGCCGGAGGACCGGTTCGCGGACGCGGGCGCGTTACGGCTTGCCCTCCAGGACGAGGCCATTCGTAGCCAGACCCCGCCACCGCCACCTGAGCAGGCCCCGCTGCCGCCCCCGCAGCCGCCGCCGGAACAGCAGCCGAAGAAGGAAGGAGGGATTCCCCCACCGCCCGAGCGGGAGAGGGTCCCGCCTTCTGATCACGGCCCCCAACAGTCACGGCAAGAGCGGCAGCCAGACCCGGTGCCACCCGGGGATGGTCGCGGCAAGGGCGTGCACAGCGCCGACACGGTGCAGGCCCCACCGCCTCCACCACCGCCTCCACCCCCACCTCCGCCGCCACCACCTCCGCGTTCGCGCGGCAAGGTGGTTGCCGCTCTGGTGCTCCTCGTCGCCATCGGCGTCCTGGCAGTGATCGTCGTCCGCCAGGTCGTCGGCGACGATGCTGACCCCAACCCTTCGACAGCCAGCGACGGCTCCGATGGCGGGTCCGATGACGAGGGGACGGGTACGAATGAGGAGGATGAAACGAGCAGCCGGGGCGATGATGCGCTGGTCGGCGCTCCCGCGGTGGGCTCCTGCCACGCGTTGACCACGTCGGTGATCGAAGAGTCGCTGACGGACTCGAAGAGGCCTGTTACCTGCAATATCAGCGAGCACACGACGCTCACCGCAGCCGTCCTGCCTGTGGACAGGCAGGACCTCGGGCGGTCGAACAAGCTCGCCAAGATGTGCACCGAGGCGGTCGTCGACTATCTGGGCAGCACGTATCGCACCTACATCGCCTCGGCGCTCACGGACACGTTCTTCGTCCCGACGAGTGTCCAGGTGAGCAAGGGGGCGGCGTGGGTTCGGTGCGACATCGCGATGTACTCCGGGGACGACTACGTGCCGTTGCCCCGAATCGTCCCCGAACAGTTCGCCAGGGGTCCGCTCAACCGCTCCGTGTCCGAGTGTGTGACCGAGGACGGCGTGACGGTGGTGTGCAGTGAGCCGCACGCCCACGAGCTGATTGCCATCCCGAAGATCAACGGCGACCTGACCACCGACGCGCCGCCCTTCCCCAACGACAACAGAGCCGGGCAGCTGTCCGACAACAGGTGCCCTACCGACATCGCGTACTACAACACCGCGCCCCAGAGGCTGTGGAATGACGGTTACGCCTTCTTGCTCTGCTACGCGTGACACCGTTCCGTGGATACCGATCCGGGAGGTGGGACATGCCTACCTGGTCTGGTTCGGCTGACCCTGTGGGGATACGCCGCGGAGGGAGGGAAGGACCATGAGCCTGTACGAGGAGCTGCGCATCGAGGTCAGCCGCATGGAGGCCGGCGACCCCGGCATGGACCTCACCGACGAACGTGGTGTCGCGCTGATCTGCCTGACCCTCGAGCGCACGGACCTGTGGTCCCGGACCATGTCGCGGAATGCTCTGATCGACACCTGGTGCGCCGGGGCAGTGGACCTGTTCCGCCGCGCGAAGGTCGAGCAGCGAGACTCGAGCTACGTCACCGAGCTGGGGGAGCGGGTGGCAAGAGCACAGCAGGGGCCGGGTCGAGGCGGCCCCGACACCACGATCTGGGCGGCGTCGATCTGGGCGTACGTTGCCGGGTTTCTTCACCTGGAGCAGATCCCCCCGCAGCCTACGGACGCGCCTCCGGAGGGAATCGTCTGCGGCGGCTTCCCCCCACCCGAACCGCCCCTTCCGGGCGAAGGGAGCACGCCCGTCCCACCCCAGCCGGTACCAACCGTCGAGGTGGCACACGCCTGCGGCGAGTGCGAGCGACAGATAGGCGACGGCGGGACCACCAGTCCCTGTGGCTGCGGGCGCTCGATCCACCTGGCATGCCTCGCCCAGCACCGGGAACACTGCGCCGTCGCGAAAACACCGCCACATCCACCTCAGGGACGCGAGCCGGTCGCGGCCGAACCGGCCCGAAGCAGGTGGCGGAAGGACGCGATGGCCGCGGCCGGCGATGGGGTGCACGTCCTGGGCCGTGACCACCGCCCCCTGAAGCGGCTCCACCAGCGCGGCCGTGCCCCGCAGCTCGTCTCCTGGCGCCTGGCGGGCGACCTGGAAGCACCGGGGCTCTCACCCCAGGTCGGCTACGTGGAGCTGTGGGACCAAGCCATCGCCCTGCCGCCGATCGAGTACCTCTGCCTCGCAGTCGCGTACTCCCCCGACGGAGAGATCCAGGCCATCGTGAGCGCCGAGATCGCGCCGGTTCTCCACGACGACTGCTATCTCGGCATGTTCGTCGACGGCGGGCACACCACGCTCTACCAGCTGCTCGAGCTGCCCGACAAGGATGCCTTCTCGGCCCATGCCGCGTCGCTCCTGGGGCAAGTGCTCGAACGGCCACCTCGCCAGACGTAGCTAGAGCGCAGAAGAGTCCCGCCGCACACGGTGAGGTGTACGGCGGGGCTCCTCCGTTCAGCGAGGGAGTAGCGGTCCTTCGCTCTGCGCTTCCCGCCAACCAGCGCGCTTCGGCGACGTGGACAGGTCCCACGGCGCGATGCTGTTCAGCGTGGTGTTGAAGTACGCGAAGGCCACACCGCCGGCCTTATTGAGCTTCCGGTGGGTGGTTTGGATCCAGTGCGGGTTGGACCTGGCGGCCCTGTGGGTGAATCCGGTCTCGGCCAGTCCCCACGCCACGTTGTGCCGGCGCGCCCACGGCTTGATCTTGGAGAAGTAGTCCTTGGCCAGGTCGGTGCCGTCGGTGTTCCTCTCGCCATCCTTGACCACGCCGAGCTGGTTGTAGATGTCGAACCCGGCGACGTCGACCTTCACCCCGCGGGGCCAGATGTTCGAGAGGCGGTACTGCTTCTCACCGTAGAACTGGTGCCACCCGGTGACGATCACGGTGAACGCCAGGTTGTCCCGGTTGCGGATGATGGGGGCAAGGTGCTCCTGCATCTGACGCCACTGCTGGATCGGTCCCTCGCCTTCCGGTTCGTGGTGGAACGCCAGCCAGACCGGCCCGTTGAGTCGGCCGAACTTATCGGCCAGCCCGCGAACCCACTTGTCGGCAGCACCGTTGGCCACCCGCTCCCACGAGGTCGGCAGCTTGAAGCTCACCCACGGTAACCGTCCGTGCGCGATGTCACCGCGGGCCGTGTCGAGCGCCCAGGGGAGTTGGTCCGCGCGGAAGTAGCTGCGACGGACCCCGAGCCTGCGACCGAAGCGCTTCTCCAACGCCGCGGGGTTGGCGTTCGCCCCGTAGGTCTGACCGAGGTACGCGCCACAGCCTGGGAGACCGCGGGGGCTGTACTTGCAGCCGTTGCTCAACCGGCCCCGGCCCCGCTCGGCAGCGGTGCTCGGGGAGGTGACCTCAGCGGTCGCGGCCCGCTGCGGAGCGGGGGCTGCGGGAACCGGGGATGCGACGGCTGGAGTGAAGGCGAGGACGACGGTGGTCGAGACGACCAGGGTCAGGGCTTGAGGGATGAATCTACGGATGGCGCGGGGTGCATGATTCATGCGGTTCGCTTGCTCCTGACGAGCAATGATGTCGGCACTGGCGCGTGCCGCGTTCGCAATCGATGTCCGTGCGAGCGCCGCGGGACTTCACGAGAATGTGTTGGTGCGGCGCGAAAAGGGGACGGCGGTCCCCTGTTGGGAGATGCCGGATGACTCCGGCGTGGCGCGAGTGCAGAGACGGTCCAGTCGAGGCCGGATGGCATCGAGGGTCCGTGGGGAGGGCGCTTGAGAGCTCAGTGCTCCCTGCGCCTCTGGCCCCTAGAGGCCCCCGCCATGATCGGCCGACTGGCCGTCACGCTCGCGGATCTGTCGACGATGGCGCTGTGTTGGGCCGGGATCGCGGGCGCGTCCGGGCTGCATGATTTCTTTCGGGCTCACTACGGCCTGGCTTCCTCCGCCTTGGTCAGCCAACCGAGACCCCGAGATGTGGTCGGTATAGACCAGCGGGGTGTCGACCTCAGCGATGTTTCGCCTGTCCGAGCCTTCAAGCCGGTTCTACGCACCCACAATCGCTCGGCGCGGGGTGCTGCGACCTGCTCGGTAATGTCTACTCACCTGTATAGCACGACGGTGGCCGCCACTGGCGTGGCGGAGGTCCCGAGCGGGCAGTACCAAAGTCCCCCCAGCAGCCACCACGAACTCGGGTGCCCCGCGAAGGTTCCTCTCGGCCGTTGTCTTGGTACTGTCATGTCAGCACGAGGGGCCAAGTTCCAAGGTA
>Ga0190265_10003583_pt1 | contig 10613 bp, 9 predicted proteins | sample Popmic124T_FD_133135 | JGI IMG/M metagenome (GOLD analysis project Ga0190265, IMG submission 133135) | Populus adjacent soil microbial communities from riparian zone of Indian Creek, Utah, USA - 124 T | ecosystem: Environmental > Terrestrial > Soil > Riparian zone | place: USA: Utah | collected...
GTTTCCCCTGTCAGCGAAGAAGGCTGCCGCCGAAGCCCTGGCCCCGAAGGAGATCGCCCTGCTCGATTGCACCGTGAGTGGCACCGGCAGTCAGGCGCGGGAAAAGGACGTCGTCCTCTACACCAGCGGTCCCGCCGATCTCATCGAGAGGTGCAAGCCCGTTTTCGAGGCTTTCTCCAAGGCGTCGCCTCGGGTGGGTGACTTCGGCGCGGGATCGGTCATGAAGTTCGTCTCCAACCTGCTGGTGGCGGTTCACACGGTTGCTGCAGCCGAGGCGATGACCCTGGCGACGAAGGCAGGTCTCGATGCCGAAGCGGCGCTCGATCACATCTCAGCGGGGGCGGGCAACTCGAGGATGCTGGAGGTGCGTGGCCCGCTCATGGTCGGCGGTGAATATGACGTCGGGTCGGCCACCCTGGACACCTTGACCAAGGACAGTGAGATCATTCTCGATTTCGCCGCAGATCGAGACTGTCCGGTGCCCCTGTTGTCGATGGCTGCGCAATTCCTTCGCGCCGCCGCCGCCCAGGGCCTCAACGACAAGGACCCGGCGGTGGTGAGGGAAGTGCTCGGCCACCTGGCGGGGCTGGAATCGAGACTCGACTCCGTGAACGGAGGATCCGATGTCTGAGCCCAAAGTGGCGATCGTGACCGGCGCCGCCGGGGGCCTCGGCGGGGCCACGGTCGCTTCCCTTCTCGAGCAGGGATACCGGGTCGCTGCCTTCGACATCACCCACGAGAGCCTCGGTGAGGACGTGGATCAGAATCCCGAGGATCTCCACCTCTTCGACGTCGATGTGACCTCAGCCGACTCGATAGAGGCCGGGGTGTCCGAAGTCGCCGGCCGGCTGGGATCACCAACGGCCCTGGTGAACATTGCCGGGACCAATCGAATAGCTCCCCTCACCGATACGACCGAAGAGATCTGGGACATGCTCATCGACCTCAATTTGAAGGGGACCTTCCTCTGCTGTCGAGCTGTGGTCCCCTACATGCAGGAGGCGGGCGGCGGAAGGATCGTCAACACAACCTCCAACATGGGTATGCGTCCTGAGGCGCAACAAGCGGCCTATGCCTCGTCGAAAGCGGGTGTGGTCGGGCTGACCCGGGCCCTGGCGATGGAGCTTGCCCCGGACAACATCACGGTCAACGCCGTGGCCCCGGTGATGACGTTGACGAAGCGAGTCGCCGGGCTTCCGGAGTGGTGGAAGGAGTTGCAGCTGTCCAAGATCCCTCTGGGCAGGTACGGGGCCATCGAGGACACTGTGGCGACGACACTGTTCCTGCTCTCGGAGGGAGGGTCGTTCTTCACAGGGCAGGTCCTCTCACCCAACGGAGGAGATTTCATGTCATGAGCGAGACCGGTGACTTCATCGTGCGGCGTGGAGTGCTGGCTCCCGACTACGGCGAGGAACATCAGTGGGGGCGACTCGGCTTCTTCTCCGACGCCGACATCACCGGTGTGGACGGGGTCACCGTCGGCATGGCCCGGATCGAGCTGGGCGAGTCGAATCCCCTACACGTCCATGGCAACTGTTCGGAGATCGCACTCATCCTGAGCGGATCGGTCGCCCATGTCGTCGGCGACGAGGTGGTGGACCTCGCCGCCGGGGACATGCTGATCGTTCCGCCCGGGCTCCCCCATCGAGCCCTGAGCACGGGGCCGGGGCCCGCGGAGATGATCGTCGTCTACAACTCGGGGCGCCGGGGCTTCGAGGTGCTCGATGACTGATTCCGGCTGAGCGACCCGTTAGTCGGTCGCCGCGACCACCTGGTTGGCCAGCACTCCCAGCCCGTCGACCTCGACACGGAGCCGATCGCCTGGCTTCAGGAACACCGGAGGGTCCTGGTGGAGGCCGAGGCCGGCCGGTGAGCCCGTGGCCACGACATCGCCGGGGTGGAGGTCGGTCACCGACGAGAGGAACGACACGATCTCCGGTATCGCGAACACCATGTCGCCGGTGGAGCCGTCCTGATAGAGACGGTCATTGATCCACTGTCTGATGGTGAGGCCGGAGGGTTCGGGCGCCTCGTCCGCGGTCACCAGCCACGGTCCCAGCGGGGCGAAGGTCCGGAAGTTCTTGGCCAGGGTCTGCTCCCCCGTTGCCTGGATGTCCCGAGCGGTGATGTCATTGGTGATGCTGAATCCGGCCACGTAGCCCATCGCCTCTTCGGCCGGGACGTGAGCAGCTCGGCGGCCGATGATGATCACCACCTCGGCCTCCCAGTCGACCTGCGAGCTGAGTCGAGGCAGCACCACCTCGGCATCGTGCCCGATCAGTGTGCTCGGCAACTTGGAGAAGAACGACGGCCGTTCCAGATCGGGCTTCACCCCGTCCGGGGTGGGGTAGTTGGTCCTGACGAACGGCATTTGCAGCGGGGCGGTCACTGGTGGGAGCACGGTGACAGATTCGATTGGATGAATCGGGAGCCCGGCCGTCTCCACCAGTTCACCGAGTCTCCCCCACGCCGGCCCATCCATATCGACGACCTGTTCCATTCGGCCCACCCCCAGCTCGGCGAACGGGCCGCTCAGATCGATGACATGTCGGTCGGCTTCCTGGTCGATCAAGGCGCCGACTCGTGGGGAAGAGCCGTCGATCGTGAAGGTCAGCAGACGCATGAGGGAGAAGCAGTCCCAGGCGTCACAGGATGGCGATTGCGCCGGTGGCCGAGCCGGATGCTCCCGTTATCGGCAGGACGGGAGCCACGAAGAGGAACTCGTACTGCCCCAGCTCGTCGCACAACGTGGCCAAATCATCGAAATCGAAGATCTCACCGAGTGCCAGCCCCATGTGGACCAAACCGACGATGTGAATCGGGTTGAACACCTGGATCTCGTTGGGCTGAACCTCCAGGCCCCAAGTGTCGGCGGCGATTGCGGACACCTCTCGCTCGTAGAGCCAGGGGATGGTGTAGACCGATAGCCCGGGGGCCGGTCCTTGCACGTAGTCGCCCCAGTCGCCACGTCTCGCCTTCATGAATCCACTCCGAAGAAGGATGCAATCTCCGCGCCGAACTTGGACACCGGCTACTTCTTCCGCCCTTTCCAGGTCTTCGACGGTGATCGCCTGGGCTTGGTCGAGGCTCTCCACGCCCAGCGCTTTGGGCAGGTCGAGCAACACTCCCCGGAACACCATCTTGCCTGCGTAGTGCTCGACACCATTTGCCGCTGCGCCGCTCGACGAGACCAACGCAGCCGACTTCCCGTTCCACATCTTGCCCCTCCAGAAGATGTGAGCGAGACCGTCCCAGGCGGTACCCGCCTGATTGGGCAGGATGGTGATGTCATCGGACCGACCGAACCCGTTGGCCGGGCCAAGACCTGCGGGTAACTGGTCCTGGGCGCCAGAGACATGATCGGTGCCGGTGGCCACCTTGATGGTCCGTGGGTTGTCCCGGAGCAATTGAGGACGCTGCGGGCCCTTGAGGTCGAGAGGGAGTGTGCAGTTGACGGTCCGGCCATGACGGACGGTGGCTACCGCGGCGAGGATCTCCTCGGGACCTACGAAGTTGAGGGTGCCGATGGAGTCGTCTTCGCCCCACCTACCCCAGTTGGAATAGCTCTCGATGTACTGCTCGACCAGTTCTTGTCCCTCGAATGACATGTGTTCTCCTCTTCTTCGACTCAGCGGCCCATCCAACCACCGTCGGCTAGGAGAACCTCTCCCGAGACATAGTCCGACGAGCTCGAGGCGAGGAAGACCGCTGGCCCGACCATGTCGTCCGGGGTGCCCCACCGTCCGGCCGGGATCCTGCTCAGGATTTCCGCGTTTCGCACCTCGTCATCCTGGAGGACCCGGGTGTTGTCCGTGGCTATATAGCCGGGCGCCAAACCATTGACCTGGACGCCGCGGCCGGCCCATTCGTTGGACAGCGCTTTCACCAGGGACCCAATCCCTCCCTTGCTGGCCGCATAGGCAGGGACGTTGATCCCACCCTGGAATGTCAAGAGCGAGGCGGTGAGGATCACCTTGCCCCGACCCCTGGCGAGCATTGCCTTGCCGATCTCCCGGGCGAGAACGAACTGTGAGGTCAGATTGAGCTCGATGACGAAGTCCCAGTCCTCGTCCTGGTAGTCCGCGGCCGGCCGGCGGCGGTTCGAGCCGGCATTGGCCACCAGAATGTCTATTTCCTGCCCTTCGACCTGCGACAACAGGTCATAGACCTGTTGTCGTTGGCTGAGGTCGGATCGGATCGGGCGAAATGAACGGCCAGCCTCGGTGACGGCCTTCTCGACCTCGCTCCCCGCCTCTAGGGCCATGGAAACACCGATGATGTCGGCTCCGGCTTCCGCCAGGCCGACCGCGATTGCCTGTCCAATACCTCGACGACAACCGGTGACGAGAGCGGTCCGCCCGGTCAGCTCGAACATTGAACGGTGACGATCTGCAGTCATCGTTTCTCTCCCATGGCGACCAAGACCTTCACCGCCTTCCCGCCCGACTGGAGCTCGTCGAAAGCCTCGGCGAGGTTCTCGAGAGGGACCACCGAAGTGATCAGCCGATCGAGTGGTAACGCTTGCTCGGACGTCAGGGCGATCGCCTCGTCGAAGTCCTCGGGCTCGTAGACGCGAGCCCCGAGCAGGTGCAGTTCGCGCCAGAACACCCGGAATAAGTCGACCGGGTGCGGCTCGGAGTGGATGCCCACCACCACGAGGCGACCTCTCGTACGGAGCAAATTGGTGGCTTCTCCTATGGCGGCAGCGGAGCCGGACACCTCGAAGACCACGTCGGCGCCGGTGTCGCCGGTGAGGGCTTCGACCGCAGCGTCGACCTCTCCGGCTGCAACGGCGTCCAATCCCAGGCCTGCGGCGAGGTCGAGCCTTGTGGGGTTGATGTCGGTGACCAGAACTGACGCTCCCTTTTGCCGGGCGAGCAGGCCGATGAGTAGCCCGATCGGACCGGCCCCAAACACGACCACGCTCTCACCGGAGGCGAGTCCGGCTCTTTTTACGTCGTGGCAAGCCACGGCCAACGGCTCGACGAGCGCAGCCGTCTCCAGCGGCACGTGGGGCGGGACCAGGTGCACGATGTCGACCGGCACGGTCCAGTGGTCTTGGAGTGCGCCGGGAGCATCGATCCCAAGGAACGAGAGACGCTGGCAGATGTGCTGGTGCCCGGTCCGGCATGCGGGGCATTCGTTGCAGGAGATCAAAGGACGGACGACGACTTTCTCACCGGTTTCAAGGGACTCAACCCCGGGACCCAGCTCGGTCACCACACCCGACATCTCATGACCGATCAACTGGGGGACGGTGACCCGATGGTCCATGGTCCCGTGCAGGACGTGGAGGTCGGTGCCACAGATCCCGACATGGGAAACCTGGATCTGGACCTCTCCCGCATCAGGAGACCGGGGTGTGGATTCCCCGATCTGCACCTGGCCATTGCCGACATAGAAGCCGCCTCTAGAGGTCATGGCCCTCGGCATCCGAACCATGCCTGTTCGCACTGGAGGCCACTGGTTCACCCATACGCACGGGTACGATAGCCAGCCTGCCCTGGCCGTCGCTCGGGCACCGATCTGATGATTGTGCCCACACTTCCTGCTGCACTCGAGTCTCGACCGGTCGTCGGGATCCTGCGTGGCTGCCCTTTCTCGCGTGCCGAGGCGATGGCTGGAGCCGCCATCGCTGGTGGCATCACAGTCATCGAGGTGACCCTCGACTCGGAGCGCCCCTTCGAGCAGATCGCGGCGATCCGCGGCGCATACCCCGAAGCAGACGTGGGGGTGGGCACTGTGCGTGCCGGCGAGCATGTCGGCCCGGCCGTCGAGGCGGGCGCCAGCTTCGTCGTGAGCCCAATCGTAGATTCGAGTGTGATCACCGCAGCCATCGAGCACGGAGTAGTCGCCATCCCTGGCGCGGCGACCCCGACCGAGATCGATCATGCCCTTCATCTCGGTGCCACTGCGGTCAAGGTGTTCCCCATAGATCAGCTCGGTGGTCCGGAATATCTCAGGGCGATCCGATCGCCCCTTGGCAACCCTCCTCTCATTCCGACCGGAGGTGTGAACGCCGCTTCGATTTCCGACTACTTGAGCGCTGGTGCGATTGCGGTTGGGATCGGTGGCACATTGTTTCCCCGGGCAGCCCTCGAGGGAGGAGACGGCGAGGCCGTGGTCCGACTGGCCAAGGAGATCGTCGAGATGTTGCATTGAGCTTCGACGTCGTCACCATCGGTGAGGCGATGCTGAGGCTCAGCGTCCCGGCCGGAGTTCGATTGGAGGAGACGGAGAAGCTCGACCTCCACGTCGCCGGAGCCGAGGCAAACACGGCAATCGCCCTCGCTCAGCTGGGGCGGAATGTCGCCTGGATCTCAGGGCTGCCCAGAAGCCCGCTTGGCCGGAGAGTGAGCCGAGAGCTGCGCGCCAACGGCGTGGACATCTCCCACGTGCAGTGGGTGGATGGGAAGCGCATCGGCGTCTACTTTGTCGAGCTGGCCAGTCCTCCCCGCCCTGTGAGCGTTGTCTACGACCGGGCCGGGTCCGCTGCCGCAACCATGGCGGCCGACGACCTGCCCGACGATGTCATAGCCTCGGCCAAGGTGGTCCACCTCTCGGGGATCACGCCGGCCCTATCGGAGAGCTGCCGTCTTCTCAGTCTCGAGGCCGCGGAACGAGCCCGAAAAGGCCCGGCATTCTTGACGGTGGACATCAACTATCGGGCCAAGTTGTGGTCCCCTGAGGATGCGAGATCGTGCCTCACTGATCTGGCAAGGGGTGCGGACGTCGTGGTGGTCACCCGGGAGGATGCCACTGACGTCTTCGGGGTGGGTGGGGACCCCGCGGACATGGTCACTCGTCTGCGCAAGATCCTCGAGGCCGGCTACGTGGTGCTCACACTCGGAGACGAAGGATCCGTCTGGGATTCCGACCAGGACACCGGCTCCGAGCCGGCGATCCCAACGGTCATCGTCGATCGACTGGGTGCGGGTGACGCCTTCATGGCCGGCGTGATCGACGGCCTCCTCGCCGACGACCTGGTGCAGGGAGTCCAGACCGGCACGGTACTCGCCTCACTCGCCCTGGGGACTGACGGTGATCACGTGATCACAACCCGGGAAGAAGTGGACCGGATCATCGCCGGTGGCGGTCGAGCCGTCGACCGATAGGGTTGATGCGACCACCCCTTGTCCGCGCTGGTTCGGTGAGGTGAACATTGCTCCGCAACACCGGCCAACCGTGATGCCCGCCCGTAGGTCAGCCGCTACCTTCCCACGCAACGAGGAGAGGTGTTGACCACAACCAGACATGGAACCCTGACCAACTGGGGTGCCTACGAGGTCGAGACCGACGGCCACGACATCATCGCAGTCCACCCTTTCGCCAAGGATCCTGATCCGTCGTCGATCGGCCAGTCGATGAAGGCCGTGAGACGGAGCAGGGTGGAGCGACCAGCGTTCAGGGAGTCGTGGCTGAGGGGAGGCCCGGGAGCCGCCAGTGAACGGCGTGGATACGATCGATTCGTGGAGGTCGACTGGGAGGATGCCCTCGACCTGGTCGCGGCCGAATTGGATCGTGTTCGATCACAACATGGGAACCAGGCAATCTTCGGAGGGAGCTACGGCTGGGCGAGCGCGGGCCGTTTTCATCACGCACAAAGCCAAATTCATCGCTTCCTCAACTCGATCGGCGGATACACCTACTCGGTCGACGACTACTCGATAGCTGCCGGTCATGTGATCACCCCGCACATCTTTGGCCTTTCGTTCGACGCCTTCATGGACGAGCAACCACATTTCGTCGAGATCTCGGAGAACACCGAGCTGGTGGTCGCATTCGGGGGCATGCCGATCAAGAACAGCCAGGTTCAGAATGGGGGCCAGGGACGACACATGTTGTCCAGTCGTCTCGAGATGTGTCGGGATCGCGGCGTCCGATTTGTCAACCTCTCGCCGTTGGGTGAGGACCTGATCGAATCGGTGGAGGCCGAGTGGGTTCCGGTGCGGCCCAGCACCGACACGGCGGTTTTGCTCGGGCTGGCGCACAGCGTTCTCGACGCAGGCCTCCACGACGAGGACTTCCTCGACTCTCACTGTGTGGGCTGGGAGCGGCTCCGCTCCTACCTGCTCGGGGTGCCCGACGGCATTCCGAAGACGGCTGAATGGGCTGGTGGCATAAGTGGAATAGATCCTGATCGGATCCTGTCGCTCGCCGCCGAGATGGCGGCCAAGCGGACGCTCATCACCCTGAGTTGGTCGGTACAGAGAAACGATCATGGAGAGCAGGCGTATTGGATGGCCGCCGCCCTGGCCGCGATGCTGGGGCAGATCGGACTCCCGGGCGGCGGTGTCGGATACGGATACGGAGCGGTCGGGCTCAACGGGCATCCAGTCGGGTACCACAGCCTGCCCAGACTGCCCCAAGGCAAGAACCCTGTCACTGACTTCATCCCGGTGGCCCGCATCTCCGACCTCCTGCTCCACGGGGGCGAGGAGTTCGACTACAACGGCCGACGTAGGTCCTATCCAGAGATCAAGCTCGTCTACTGGGCCGGGGGGAATCCGTTCCATCATCACCAGGACCTCAACCGGCTGGCCCGGGCCTGGCGGGTCCCGGACACAACGATCTGTCATGAGCCGTTCTGGAATGCCCTCGCCCGGAACTGCGACATCGTCCTCCCGGCTACGACCCCGCTCGAGCGAAATGACGTCGGTGGCAGCGGGAGCGACGACTTCATCTTCTGGATGGAGAAAGCGATCGACCCTGTCGGGGAGGCAAGGGACGACTACATGATCTTCTCCGGGTTGGCGCAGCGTCTCGGCGTCGGGGAGAAGTTCACTGCAGGGAGGACCGCCGACGAGTGGATCGATCACCTGTATAAGCGGTTCCGGTCACAACAGCCCGGTTACCCCACCCTCGAAGAGCTGATGGAGGCGGGTCACTTCCAGATACCGGAAGAGTGGATCCCGCCGCTCCCCTCACGATTGGCGGCCTTTCGCAACGACCCGGTCGGCTCGACGCTGCAGACACCGTCGGGCCGGATCGAGCTCTATTCAGAGACGATCGTGGGCTTCGACTACGACGACTGCCCTCCCCATCCGACGTGGCTGGAACCAGCGGAGTGGCTGGGCAACGCCGGTCGGTATCCGCTTCACATGATCTCGAACCAGCCCAAGACACGGCTCCACTCGCAGTGGGATCACGGTGAGACCAGCATGAAAGGCAAGGTCGACGGTCGCGAACGGATCGGCATGAACCCGGTCGACGCAGAAGCTCGGAGACTCGGAGACGGGGATCTGGTGCGGGTGTTCAACGATCGGGGTGCGTGTCTCGCTTCGCTCCTCCTTCGAGAGGATCTGATGCCCCGTGTGGTGCAGCTGCCCACGGGCGCGTGGTGGGACCCGGTAGAGCCCGATGGCTTGTGCCGGTCAGGCAATCCCAATGTCCTCACTCGCGATGCGGGCACGTCTCGTCTGGCCCAGGGACCTACTGCCCAAACTTGCCTGGTCGAGGTGGAACTATTCGTAGGCGAAGCTCCCGCGGTGACGGCCCACGAACTCCCCACCCTGGTGAGATGAGGCAGCTGGGGGCCACTCCTTCAAGCGTGCCTTCGGTTGATCATCACAACCACGTTCCCGAGAGCATCAAGCCCACATGACACGCTCGGCCGCCGGTCGTGAATGACGTATGCAGGCATGCGCTTGCGGCTTTAGCAATTCAGGCCTAAGGTGGCTCATCCGCGACCAAAGGAGGGTCATGCGGAGAGCAATCAAGCGAAGTGGGATCTTCGCCTCGACGACGCTCGTACTTCTGCTCATAGCCATGGTGGTAGCGCCCGCCGTAGCCACCGGGCAATCCGCCACCACGCGAGGAGCGAGTATCACCAGCGAGTCATTCGGGTTCGTCAACTCGACCAACCCGGATCACCCGGAGCAGGGGAACGAGGTCCTCAAGTACACCCTCACCAACCGCAAGGGGATGAGGGTGAACATCCTGACCTATGGCGGGATCCTTCAGACGATCGAGGTCCCCGGGCGCAGGGGTCGTCTCACCAACGTCACCCTGGGCTTCAACAACCTCGACCAGTACGTCAACGAGAACCCCTACTTCGGCAATATCACCGGACGCTATGCCAACCGGATCGCCCTGGGTCGGTTCACGCTGAACGGCGAGGACTACCAGCTGGCCACCAACAACGACCCCAACCATCTGCATGGGGGCGACTTCGGATTCGACAAGCGGATCTGGGCTGCCGAGGAGATCGACGACGGGACCAATGTGGGTCTCCGGCTCAGCTACACCAGCCCCGATGGCGACGAGAACTATCCGGGGACATTGCACGTCACGGTCACCTATCTGCTCACACCCAAGAACGAGATCAGGATGGACTACCGCGCGGAGCTGGAACCGGGCGAGGGTTTGGAAACCATCGTCAACCTCACCAACCATGCCTATTTCAACCTGGCCGGTGAGGGCAACGGGGACATCTACAACCACAAGCTCCACATCAACGCAGATGAGTACACGCCGGTTGACCCCACGCTGATCCCGACCGGGGCGATCGATCCGGTCGAGGGAACGCCGATGGACTTCAACAGGTCCACCGCCATCGGGGACCGAATCAATGACGGCACCTTCGAACAGCTCGTGATCGGTCTCGGGTACGA
>Ga0190265_10003584_pt1 | contig 10612 bp, 8 predicted proteins | sample Popmic124T_FD_133135 | JGI IMG/M metagenome (GOLD analysis project Ga0190265, IMG submission 133135) | Populus adjacent soil microbial communities from riparian zone of Indian Creek, Utah, USA - 124 T | ecosystem: Environmental > Terrestrial > Soil > Riparian zone | place: USA: Utah | collected...
CACGGCGGGCTGGCCCAGGGCATGGCGCAGGCCCTCTACGAGGAGATCCTGTTCGACGCCGACGGCCAGCCGATCACCGCGACGCTGGCCGACTACCGGATGCCGACGGCGGCCGATCTGATCGGCTTCGACATCGCCAACACCGAGACGCCCACCCCGCTCAACCCGCTGGGTGCGAAGGGAATCGGCGAGTCCGCGACCGTCGGCTCCACCCCGGCCGTGCAGAACGCCGTGATCGACGCGCTGCGCCCGCTCGGGGTACGGCACCTGGACCTGCCGTGCACCCCGGAGCGGGTCTGGCGGGCTCTCCGGGATGCCGCCGCCGGGCAGTTGCCGCAGATGTGGCGGGAGCCACCGGCCGTGTTCGCCGACCTTCCGGTGCGTGCGGGCGGGGAGGCCGCGGAGGGCGGCGAGATCTGAGCCGACCGAGCGGTGTCGCAGCGCGATACACCTCGCCCGTAGCCCCGATGCCCGGAGTCGGCATACGGTTCCCGCAGTGCCCGGACCATGACGTCCAGACTGCGAGGAGACCGATGGTGAGCTCGCCGCGAGACCGCATCGACCAGGTCCTGCAGGACGCAGTGGACAGCGGGGCCGTCCCCGGCGTCGCGGCCATCGCCGCCGACCGGAACGGGATCATCTACGAGGGCGCGGCCGGACCGCGGGTGGCCGGCGGCGACGAGCCGCTCACCGTGGACACCCACTTCCGGATCATGTCCATGACCAAGATGGTGGCCACCGTCGCCGCCCTGCAGCTGGTCGAGCGCGGCGACCTGGATCTGGACGCGCCGATCGAGGACTACCGCCCGGAATGGGCCGAGCTGCAGGTGCTCGACGGCTTCGACGGCGACACCCCGCGGCTGCGCCCGCCGGCCTCCCGGGCCACGGTCAGGCAGCTGGTCACCCACACCACGGGGCTGGGCTACTGGTTCTTCAGCGAGGAGCTGATGCGCTGGCAGTCGGTCACCGGCACCCCGAACGTGCTCTCCGGCTCGAACGTGATCTTCACCGCCCCGCTGCTGGCCGACCCCGGGTCCACCCACATCTACGGCATCAACACCGACTGGCTGGGCAAGGTGGTCGAGTCCGCCGGCGGGGTGGGGCTGGACGTCGCGATCAAGGAGGGCATCACCGGACCGCTGGGGATGGACGACACCGAGTTCCGGCTCGCCGAGGGCTGGAAGGAGACCACCACGCCGGTGCACATCAAGGCCGACGACGGCACCTGGAACCCGACCAGCATCGAGCTCGCCCAGAACCCGGAGTACTACGCCGGCGGGCACGGGCTCTACTCGACCCCGCGCGACTACATCCGCTTCGAGCAGGCACTGCTCGGCGAGGGCGAGCTCGACGGCGTCCGGCTCCTGCGCGCGGACACCGTGGACGCCGCGTTCACCAACCAGATCGGCGCCCTGGACTTCCCGGAGGTGTTGCACAGCTACGACCCGGCGTCCTCGCACGACTTCAACGCCGGCCCGGGCTGGAAGTGGGGCTACGGGCTGTTGCTCAACACCGAGGACATTCCGGGCATGCGCCGGGCCGGCAGCGGCGCCTGGGCCGGGCTGTGCAACACCCACTTCTGGGTCGACCGGACCAGCGGCGTCGCCGCCTCCATCTACTCCAACTTCCTGCCGTTCGTGCCGCCGGAGGCGCTGCAGCTGTACGCGGACTTCGAGCGGGCGCTCTACGAGTCGCGGTGAACCCGGCGCACGGCAGTGACCTCCGGATCCGCCGACCGTGACGGCCGACGGGTCGGTTGACGCGGCCGGGTCGAGCGCAGGCAGACTGCATGCTGTGGGCCGGCACGCCCATCCCGCAAACGTTTGCACCCGCGCTACCGAAGGGGACCGATGAAGCTCGCGACGATCCGCACCGCCACCGGACACCGCGCCGTCAGGGTCGACGCGGACGGCGCGGTCGAGACCGGCGACGCCGACGTGCGGGCCCTGCTGGAGCACCCGGACTGGGCCGACCGCGCGGCCGCCGCCGCGGGCCCGGCGCACGGGCTGGGCGAGCTGGACTACGCGCCGCTGGTGCCGGCGCCAGAGAAGATCATCTGCGTCGGGCAGAACTACCGCGACCATGTGCTGGAGATGGGCAACGCGGTGCCCGAGTACCCGACCGTCTTCGCCAAGTACGCGCCGGCGTTGATCGGCGCGCACGACGACATCGTGCTGCCCGTGGTCTCGGACAAGGTCGACTACGAGGCCGAGCTGACCGTGGTCATCGGCCGGCCGGTCCGGCACGCCACCGCGGAGCAGGCCGGCGCGGCGATCGCCGGCTACACCGTGCTCAACGACGTGAGCGTGCGCGACTGGCAGCTGCGCACCCCGCAGTTCCTGCAGGGCAAGACGTTCGAGAGCTCGACCCCGGTCGGACCGTGGCTGGTCACCACGGACGAGCTGCCCGCCGGCGGCTGGGAGATCAGCAGCACCCTGGACGGCGAGACCATGCAGCACTCGAACACCGACCAGCTGCTGTTCTCCGCCATCGACCTGATCTGCTACCTGTCGCAGATCGTCACCCTGAACCCCGGCGACCTGATCGCCACCGGTACACCGGGCGGGGTGGGCCACGCCCGTACGCCGCCCCGCTACCTGACCGACGGCGCGGTGCTGGTCACCGCCGTGGCCGGGATCGGGGAGCTGCGCAACACCTGTCGCCGGGAGAGATAGATGACCCGCAAGCTCACCGACACCCTGGCCTGGACCGGTGACGGTGCCGCCCACCTTCGCGGGTTGATGATGCGGATGGGCGACGACGCGTTCGCCGCCCCGTCGGGCCTGCCCGGCTGGAGCCGGGCGCACGTGCTCACCCACATCGCCCGCAACGCCGACGCCATGGTCAACCTGCTGACCTGGGCGCGTACCGGCGTCCGCACCCCGGCCTACGCCAGCGACGAGCAGCGGGTCGCCGACATCGAGACCGGGGCGCAGCGCAGCCCGGCCGAGATCCGGGCCGACGTGATCTCCTCGTCGGACCGGTTGGGCCAAGCCGTGCGGGAGATGCCGGAACGGGCCTGGTCGGCGCAGGTCACGAACCGGCAGGGGGTGAAGATCCGGGCCGCGGAGATCCCGTGGACGCGGGCCCGCGAGATGTGGATCCACGCCGTGGACCTGGACGTGGGTGCGTCCTTCGCCGACATCCCGCCGCCCATGCTGGCTGAGCTGATCACCGACGTGACGGCGGCGCTGAGCGCCCGCCCGGACTGCCCGGTGCTGCGCCTGGTCGCCACCGACCAGAGCCTGACCTGGGTACTCGGCGACGGCCACGACCCCGACGAGGTGCGCGGCCCGGCGGCCGGGCTGGCCGCCTGGTTGGTCGGCCGATCCCGGGGGCGTGACCTGCGCACCGTCGACGGCGCCCGGCCCCCCGCGCCGCCCCGCTGGCTCTGATCCGACCCGCGATCCGACCCGCCATCCGGCCCGCGACCGGTCCCCCGGGCCCGGCCCACCCGGATGGCAATCGGCTCCGGATCCCGTGCGAAGCTCGCCCGGTGGCAGCGATGCGGCACTCCCGCCCCGACCTCGACCCCGACTTCGCCGGGGTCCGCGCGGAGTTCGAGCTGCCGGTGGGGTTCCCGCCGGACGTGCTGGCCGAGGCGGAGCGGGCCGCGGCGGACCCGCTGCCCGACGGGCCGGAGCGGATCGACGCCACCGACATCGAGCTGGTGACCATCGACCCGCCCGGTTCGAAGGACCTCGACCAGGCCGTCGGGGTCGCTCGGCACGGCGACGGCTACCGCGTGCACTACGCGATCGCCGACCTGGGCGCGGTGGTGGCGCCGGGCGGGCCGCTGGACACCGAGGTGCGCCGGCGCGGGCAGACGGTCTACCTGCCGGACGGCTCGGTGCCGCTGCACCCCCCGGTGCTGTCCGAGGGCGCAGCCAGCCTGTTGCCCGACGGACCGCGGGCCGCGGCCCTCTGGGTGATCGACCTGGACGCTGCCGCGGAGCCGGTCGCGGTCACCGTGCGGCGGGCCGTCGTGCGCTCCCGGGCTCGGCTGGACTACGCCGGCGTGCAGGCCGACCACGATGCGGGGCGGCTGCACCCGGCGATCGCGGGCCTGCCGGAGCTGGGCCGGCTGCGCCGGCGGCTGGCGGTGCAGCGCGGGGCCGTCGAGCTCGAACTGCCCGAACAGGAGGTGGTGCGCGCGCCCGACGGCGGCTGGACGGTGCAGGTGCGCCGGCGGCTCGACGTCGAGGACTGGAATGCCGAGATCTCCCTGCTCACCGGGATGTCCGCGGCGCAGATCATGCTGGCGGCCGGTATCGGGCTGCTGCGCACGCTACCGGCGCCCGAGCCGTCGGCGGTGGCCGAGCTGCGCGACACCGCCGGCCGGCTCGGGATTCGGTGGCCCGCTGAGATGTCGGCGGCCGAGCTCCTGGCCGGGCTCCCGCTGGACACGCCGCGCGCGCTGGCCCTGCGCCGCGCCGCCACCTCGCTGCTGCGCGGCGCCGGGTACGCGGCGTTCGACCGGGGGGCCGGGACGGTGCCGCCTGCTGACCCCGGGCACGGTGGGATCGGCGCCCCCTACGCGCACGTCACCGCGCCGCTGCGGCGGCTGGCCGACCGGTTCGGCACCGAGGTGTGCGTGGCGGCGACGGCCGGACGGGCGGTGCCGGAGCCGATAGCGGCCGCGCTGCCCGCGTTGCCGGACCTGATGGCGGCCTCCGACGCACTGGCCGGCAAGGTGACCCGGGCCTGTGTGGACCGCACGGAGGCGGCACTGCTGTCCGACCGGGTCGGCGCCGAGCTCGAGGTCGTCGTGCTCCGCTCGAGCGGCCCGAACGGCGAGCCCGGCGAGGTGTACCTGCACGACCCGCCGGTGCTGGCCCGCTGCACCGGCCGGCTGGAGGCCGGCGCGTCGGTGCGGGTCCGACTCGTCGCGGCCGACCCCGCAACCGGCCGAATCGAGTTCGCGGCCGGCCGATGATCGAACCGGACGTGCCAGGGAACTCGGGCCCGGCGTTCCGCTACGGCATCGAGCACGAGTGCGCGCTGCTGCATCTCGACGGCACCTTCGCCGACTTCACCGACACCCCGTTCGAGCTTCTGCAGGCGGTCGTGGACGAGCTGCCCACCGATCCCACCGACTATCCCGAGCTGCGGATCGGCGATCAGGGCATCAAGCGCAAGCGCTGGTACATCGAGGGCTACGAGCGGTTCGGCGAGGACGGCGCGCTGCTGCGCTGCGACCCCAAGGGCATCGAGATCCGGACCCGGATCCACTCCTCGGTGACCGAGGCGGTGACCGCGCTGGACGAGGATCTCGCGCTGCTGGCCGTGCGGGCCCGCGGGCACGGGCTGGTGCCGACCGCGATCGGGTTCAACCCGCTGCGCTCGACCTACGCGATCCTCCCGCCGCTCAACGCGTGGGAGCAGGCGCACCGCCAGGACTCACCCGAGGAGCGCACCGCGCACCTGCACATGACCACCTACGGCCCGGACCTGAACCTGTCCTGCGCCGAGCTGGATCCGCCCGGGCTGGTGGACGTGGGCCGGAAGCTGACCCACTACAGCCCGTGGCTGGTGCCGCTGTCGTTCTCCGCACCGTTCCGCGACGGACGACCGTGGGGCGGGCTGTCGGCCCGCACCCACGTCCGGACCGGCCGACGCCCGGCCGTGCTGGTGTTCCTCGACGCCGACCAACCACAGCTGCAGTCCGACCCGTCGCTCACCCAGGTGGCCCGGATCCCGGCCGAGGTGGGCCGCATCGAGTTCAAGGCGTTCGACGCCTGCCCGGACCCGGGGCTCTACGGCGAGCTGCTCAGCCTGCTCACCGGCCTGGTCCTGGACCGCTCGCTGGCCGGGCGCCGCACCACCCCCGACGCGGCCGCGCACCGGCACGTGGCCCAGCACGGCCTGGACGACGACGCCGTGCACGCCGCGACCGGCGAGCTGCTGGCCGCGGCGACCGCCGCTCTCGCCGGCCGCCCGCACGACCTGGCCCGCCTGGACGGCCTGCGCGCCCGCTGGGCCCGCCGCGAGTGCCCGGCCACCGCGATGCTCGCCGCCTACCACGCCGGCACCCCGGTGGCCGGGCTGCGCCGACCGGACCCGGTGGATCAGGTGTAGGAGTGCTCGGTGTCCGGGTAGGAGCCGCCGCGCACGTCGTCGCCGAACCGCTTCGCCGCGTCCAGCAGGATGCCGCCCAGGTCCGCGTACTGCTTGACGAACTTCGGCTTGCGGCCCCGGTTCATCCCGGCCATGTCCGACCACACCAGTACCTGGGCGTCGGTGTCCGGTCCGGCGCCGATCCCGATCGTCGGGATCACCAGCTCCGCCGTCACCCGCTTGGCCACGTCCGCCGGCACCATCTCCAGCACCACCGCGAAGGCGCCGGCCGCCTGCAGGGCCAGCGCGTCCTCGACGATCCGCTCGCCGGCGTCGCCCCGGCCCTGGATCCGGAAGCCGCCGAGCGCGTGCTCGCTCTGCGGGGTGAACCCGAGGTGGGCCATCACCGGGATCCCGGAGCCGGCCAGCGCCTCCACCTGGGGTGCGAAGCGGGCGCCGCCCTCCAGCTTCACCGCGTGCGCGCCGCCCTCCTTCATGAAGCGGAAGGCGGTCTCCAGCGCCTGCGCCACGCCGATCTGGTAGCTGCCGAACGGCATGTCGGCCACCACCAGCGCGCTGTGCGTGCCCCGAACCACGGCTTTGAGCAGTGGTAACAGCTCGTCGACCGTGACCGGCAGGGTGTTGGCGTGGCCGTAGACGTTGTTGGCCGCGGAGTCCCCGACCAGCAGCACCGGGATGCCGGCCTCGTCGAAGATCTCTGCCGAGTACATGTCGTAGGCGGTGAGCATCGGCCACCGCTCGCCGCGCTCCTTGAGCTCGCGCAGGTGGTGGATGCGGGTCCGTCTCGGTCGGCCGGTCGCGGTGCCGGCCGGCCCGGAGCGATAGGGCGGGGTGACCTCCGCCGACGCCGCCGATGTGGTCGAGCCGGATGCTGCGGGCGCGGTGGATGGCGCGTCAGACATCGTTGTCCGTCCTCCCTCGAGGCCCGTCCTGCGGGTCCCCGGGTCGTCAGGTGCGTGACGAGCACAGCGTGGCACCGCGGGGCCCCGGCGGCATGGTCGTGGGACGAGGTTCACACGGCCGATCGGGGCGCCCGGCCGGAGCGCGTTCACGGTGGGCGAGCTGGCATGCTCACCGCGTGCTCGGCCGCACCGGATCCGCGTTCACGGCGGCGGTCTGCGCCGGGGTGATGGTGCTGGTCGCGGCGTGCAGCCAACCGGTCGCCGGCTCCGCCGAGCCGGTGCCGCCGCCGCCGCCCCGGCTGGACCGCTTCTACGGTCAGCAGCTGTCCTGGAGCACGTGCACGGCGTTCGCCGACGGCACCGCGGACCGCGTCGCGTTCGCGTCACCGGCGTTCGACTGCGCGCGCCTGGTGGTTCCGCTGGACTACGCGCAGCCGGACGGGCCGACCGCCCGCATCGGGGTGCTGCGCCGGCGCGCGGACGGGGAGCGGATCGGCGCGCTGGTGATGAACCCCGGCGGGCCCGGGGCGTCCGGGATGGAGTTGGTGCCGGCGCTGTCGGGCCGGCTGGCCGAGAGCCCGCTGCGCCGGCGCTTCGACCTGGTCGGGTTCGACCCGCGCGGGGTCGGCTCCAGCACACCGAAGATCAACTGCTTGGACGACGCGGACTGGCCGGCCGAGCGCGCCGACCTCGACGTCGACCCCTCACCGGCGGGGCTGGACCAGACCGAGGCGGAGAACCGCAGCTACGCGCAGCGCTGTGCCGAGCGGTCCGGGGGAGCGGCGGTGCTGGCCCACGTCGGCTCCCGGGACGTGGTGCGCGACCTGGACGTCCTGCGGGCTGCCCTGGGCGAGGAGAAGCTGACCTACCTCGGGTTCTCCTACGGCACCCGGCTCGGGTCGGCCTACGCCGAGGCGTTCCCGCGGCGGGTCCGGGCACTGGTGCTGGACGGCGCGCTGAGCCCGGGGGAGAGCACCGTCGACCAGAACGTCGCGCAGGCCGACGGCTTCCAGCGCGCCTTCGCCGCGTTCGCCGCCGACTGCGCGTCGCGCCGCAGCCGCTGCCCGCTCGGCACCGATCCGGACCGGGCCACCGCGGCCTTCCAGGCGGTGGTCCGACCGCTGATCGACGCGCCGGCGCCGGCCGCCCAGGCACGCCGGCTGTCCTACTCCGACGCCATCGCGGGGGTGAACCAGGCGCTGTACCTGCAGAGCCTGTGGCCGGTGCTGGCCCGAGGCATCGCCGCGCTGGCGGGGGGCGACGGGACCATCCTGCTCACGCTGGCCGACCTGTACTACCAACGTGCTCCGGACGGCCGCTACGGCGATCTCATCGAGGCGTTCATCAGCATCAGCTGTGTCGACGAGCAGCGCATCACCGACCGCGCGGCGCAGGCCGAGCTCGCCCGCCGGATCGCCGTGGCCGCGCCGTTCCGGGACACCGGACGCGGTCCGGTGGGCGCGCTGGACGTCTGCGCGTTCTGGCCGGTGCCGCCGACGTGGACACCGCACCTGCCGAAGGGCGACGGGCTGCCGCGGACCCTTGTGATCTCGACCACGGGTGACCCGGCCACGCCGTACGCGGCCGGGGTCGAGCTGGCCGGCTCGCTGCGCGCCGAGCTGGTGACCTTCGAGGGCAACCAGCACACCATCGCGCTGCAGGGAAATCCGTGCATCGACGAGCTTCTCGCCCGGTACCTGATCGAGCTGCACCCGCCGGGACCCGACGCGCGCTGCACGCTGTGACCGGAGCGGGACTGGCCCGAACGGGCGTTCGCGCGCAGAGCGTGAGCAGGGACGAAACATAGCCGTAACGCGGTGTTCCTAGTCTCGTCGAACATGGATCGCCAACAGGAGTTCGTGCTCCGCACGCTCGAGGAGCGCGACATCCGCTTCGTGCGGCTCTGGTTCACCGACGTCCTCGGCTACCTCAAGTCGGTGGCCGTCGCGCCGGCCGAGCTGGAGGGGGCGTTCGCCGAGGGCATCGGGTTCGACGGGTCCGCCATAGAGGGCTTCGCGCGGGTCTACGAGTCGGACATGGTGGCCCGCCCGGATCCGTCCACGTTCCAGGTGCTGCCCTGGGAGACGGCCGCCGGCGAGCACTACTCGGCCCGCATGTTCTGCGACATCGCGATGCCCGACGGCTCCCCGTCGTGGGCGGACCCGCGGCACGTGCTGCGCCGCTCGCTGAGCAAGGCCGCCGAGGCCGGGTTCACCTGCTACGTGCATCCCGAGATCGAGTTCTACCTGCTGCGCGACCTGCCCGAGGACGGCACCGCGCCGATCCCGGCGGACTCCGGTGGCTACTTCGACCAGGCCAGTCACGACGTCGCCCCGCACTTCCGGCGCAATGCCATCGAGACCCTGGAGTCGATGGGCATCTCGGTGGAGTTCAGCCACCACGAGGGCGGCCCGGGGCAGCAGGAGATCGACCTGCGCTACGCCGACGCGTTGACCATGGCCGACAACATCATGACCTTCCGGTACGTGGTGAAGGAGGTGGCGATCACCCAGGGCGTGCGCGCCTCCTTCATGCCCAAGCCGTTCTCCCACCACCCCGGCTCGGCCATGCACACGCACTTCTCGCTGTTCGAGGGCGACCGCAACGCCTTCCACGACCCGAACGACCCGTACGAGCTGTCCGAGACGGGCAAGGCGTTCGTGGCCGGGGTGCTCCGGCACGCGCGGGAGATCACCGCCGTGACCAACCAGTGGGTGAACTCCTACAAGCGGCTGATCACCGGGGGCGAGGCGCCGACCGCGGTGTCCTGGGGGCACGCGAACCGCTCGGCGCTGGTCCGGGTGCCGATGTACTCGCCCGGCAAGTCGTCCACCCGCCGGGTGGAGATCCGCACCCTGGACACCGCGTGCAACCCGTACCTGGCCTTCGCGGTGATTCTCGGGGCCGGGCTGCAGGGCGTGCAGAAGGGCTATGAGCTGGGTGAGCCGACCGAGGACGATGTCTGGTCGCTCACCGAGACCGAGCGCAGGGCGATGGGCTACGAGTCGCTGCCACAGAACCTGACCGAGGCGCTGGCGGCGATGGAGCACTCGGAACTGGTCGCGGAGGTGCTCGGGGAGCACGTCTTCGACTTCTTCCTGCGCAACAAGCGGGCCGAGTGGGACGCCTACCGGCGCAACGTGACCCCGCACGAGCTCGCGACCTACCTGCCGGTGCTCTAGCTGCGGCGATGGTGATCAGGTACCCCCCGCTGCACACACCGTGCGGCAGGGGGTATCGTTCTCTTCGTTGCCACGCGAGCAGGGTGACAGGCCGGGACGACCAGATCGGACCGCCAGTCGGCTCGCTGGACACCACGGCAACATCCGTCGAGCAGGTCACCTCGGTGAGACTGGTTGGCGGTCGGCATCGGGGGGTTGTTAGATCCCCCGAGGCCATGTAGGATAGGACGGTTGCCCCGGAAGGGCTCGAGAGAGCTCCGATGGTGTGCGGGTGTCTTTTGAGAACTCAACAGTGTGTCGAGCTTTGTTTTGTGCCTGCCCCTTTTGTTGTGGGGTGGGTTTGGTTTTGTGCCAGTTTGTGTTGTTTGTTTGGTCAGGGTTTTTGTTGGAGAGTTTGATCCTGGCTCAGGACGAACGCTGGCGGCGTGCTTAACACATGCAAGTCGAGCG
>Ga0190265_10003585_pt1 | contig 10611 bp, 7 predicted proteins | sample Popmic124T_FD_133135 | JGI IMG/M metagenome (GOLD analysis project Ga0190265, IMG submission 133135) | Populus adjacent soil microbial communities from riparian zone of Indian Creek, Utah, USA - 124 T | ecosystem: Environmental > Terrestrial > Soil > Riparian zone | place: USA: Utah | collected...
ATCTGATCGTGCTGGCCTTCGCGTCGAACATCGGCGGCACGGCCACGTTGATCGGGGACCCGCCGAACATCATCATCGCCAGCCGGGCCGACCTGTCCTTCAACGACTTCCTCATCAACCTGGCGCCCGTCGTCGTGGTCATCCTGGCGGGCTTCATCGGCCTCTGCTGGCTGCTGTTCCGCCACCAGTTCGAGTACAACGAGTCGCACGCGCGGGCCGTCATGGACCTTCGCCCGGGCGACACCATCACCGATCGGCGACTGCTCGTCCGGTGCCTCGTCGTCCTGCTCCTGGTCACGGTCGGGTTCTCGCTGCACTCCGTGCTGCACGTCCAGCCGTCCCTGATCGCCCTGCTGGGCGCCGGGACGATGATCCTGGTCTCCCGCGCCACACCCGCCCAGTTCCTCGACGAGGTGGAGTGGCCGACGCTGGTGTTCTTCATGGGCCTGTTCGTCCTGGTCGGGGGCCTGGTGAACGTGGGCGTCATCGACTCGCTGGGCCAGGCCGCCATCGAGGCCACGGGCGATCGGTTCTTCCTCGCCGCGACCGGACTCCTGTTCGGCTCAGCGGTGCTGGGAGCGTTCGTCGACAACATCCCGTACACGGCGACGATGGCGCCCATCGTCGAGGACCTGGCGAGCGCCGCCCCCACCGTCGAGACGGGCGAGGCGCTCTGGTGGGCCTTCGCACTGGGCGCGGATCTGGGCGGCAACACCACCGCGGTCGCGGCCGGCGCCAACGTCGTCATCATCGGCATCGCTGCCCGCCACCTGCATCCCATCAGCTTCTGGGAGTTCACGAAGTACGGCCTGGTCGTCACCCTCTTCACGCTGGTGATCGCCTGGCCCTACGTCTTCCTCCGGTACTTCGCCTTCGGATGAAGCCTGGAGGCGTGTCGGCTGTCAGCGCGCTCGCGGACGACGGCGGACTCGCCGGGTGCCGGGGATCGAGCATCGTCCCGCCTCCCATCCGTCCCCTGCCCGGCGGGCCGCTGTCAGACCGTGAACTCCACGCCCTGGGCGAGGGGCAGCTCACCGGAGTAGTTGATGGTGTTCGTCGCCCGGCGCATGTAGCTGCGCCAGGCGTCCGAGCCCGACTCGCGACCTCCTCCGGTCTCCTTCTCGCCGCCGAACGCGCCGCCGATCTCGGCTCCGGAGGTGCCGATGTTGACGTTGGCGATTCCGCAGTCGGAGCCGTCGGCAGCGAGGAACCGTTCGGCCTCGGCCTGGTCGGAGGTGAAGATGCTCGACGACAGGCCCTGCGGGACGTCGTTGTTCAGCGCGACGGCCTCGTCGAGGGTGCGGTACGGCAGCACGTAGAGGATCGGCGCGAAGGTCTCCTGCCGCACGATCTCGCTCTGCTCGGGCATGCGGACGACGGCCGGCTCGACGTAGTAGGCGTCCGGCGCCTCGTCCTCGAGCCGGCGACCGCCGCCGACGACGACCTCGCCGCCCTGCTGCTGCGCGGCCTGCAGGGCGTCCTGCATCGCCTTGAAGGCGGCATCGTGGATGAGCGGGCCGACCAGCGTCCCCTCCTCGATCGGCGAGCCGATGGGCAGCCGCCGGTACGCGGCGGCGACCCGGTCGGTGACCTCGTCGATGACGTCGACATGGGCGATGACCCGGCGCATCGTGGTGCAGCGCTGGCCCGCGGTGCCCGCCGCGGAGAAGACGATGCCGCGGGTGGTGAGGTCCAGGTCCGCCGAGGGCGTCACGATCGCAGCGTTGTTGCCGCCGAGTTCCAGCAGGGACCGGCCGAAGCGATCGGCCACGCGCGGCCCGACCGCCCGCCCCATGCGGGTCGACCCGGTGGCGCTCACCAGGGCGACGCCCGCGTGGTCCACCAGTGCCTGCCCGACGTCGGCACCACCGATGACGACCTGGCTCAGTCCGTCGGGGGCCCCCTCCTCCGCGATGGCCCGGTCCAGCAGGGCGGCAGCGGCGAGGGCGGACAACGGCGCCTGCTCCGAGGGCTTCCAGACCACGGGGTCGCCGCAGACGAGCGCGAGGGCGGTGTTCCAGGACCAGACCGCGACCGGGAAGTTGAACGCGCTGACCACCCCGACGACGCCGAGCGGGTGCCAGGTCTCCATGAGCCGGTGGCCGGGCCGCTCGGAGCTGATCGTCTTCCCGTACAGCTGGCGGGAGAGGCCGACGGCGAACTCGCAGATGTCGATCATCTCCTGGACCTCGCCGAGGGCCTCGGAGGTGATCTTGCCGACCTCCAGGCTGACCAGCGTGCCGAGATCCTCCTTGTGCTCCCGCAGCAGCTCCCCGAGGCGGCGGACCAGCCCGCCGCGGACCGGCGCGGGGACCGTCCGCCAGGTTCGGAAGGCCTCGGCGGCACGGGTGACCGCGCCGGCCACGTCGGCCGGGTCCTGCCAGCGTACGGCGAACAGCGGCATGCCGTTCACCGGCGACGTCACCGGCCGGGTGCCGGCGAACGCGTCGAGGTCGACGCCGCACCGGGAGGCGGCGTCCTGCGCCTGACGGCTGAGGTCATCGGCGGTGGGCAGGGTGGTCACGTGCTGCTCCTCTGGTTCGGTGTCGTGCTCAGACGATGTTGAGTTCGGGGCGGACGTCCGTGCCCGCGAATCGTGCGGCACTCAGGCCGGTGACGTCGACGAAGGGCTCCTCGCCGAGGTACAGGTCGCGCACGACCTCCCCCACGGCCGGCCCCATCAGGAAACCGTGCCCGGAGAAACCGGCGGCGTAGAGGAAGTTCTCGACCGTCTCCGCCCGGCCGATCAGGGCGTTGTGGTCCGGCGTCATCTCGTAGAGCCCCGCCCACCCGCTCGCGATGCCGACCTCGGCCAGCGCGGGCGCACGACGCCCGATCGCCGCGGCCAGCCGCGGCAGCCAGCCGTCGGACCGGGTGAGCGCGAAACCGGGGGCCTCGTCAGGGTCCGACATGCCGAGGAGCAGGCCACGGCCCTCGCGGTGGAAGTAGAAGCTGGTGTCGAAGTCGATGGTGAAGGGCGTGCGGGGCGCGAGGCCCGGGAACGGTTCGGTGACGAGCACCTGACGCCGCAGCGGAGCGACGGGCAGGTCGACGCCGACCCACGAGCCGACCTCGGCCGACCAGGCGCCGGCGGCGCACACGACGGTGTCGGTCCGGATCGTCCCGGCTCCGGTCCGGACGCCCGCGATGCGCCCGTCGACGACGTCGATGCCCGTGGCGGCACAGTGCGGGAGCAGCGTCGCGCCGGCCCGGCGGGCCGCCGAGGCATAGCCGAGGACGACCGACTCGGGGGTGCAGTGCCCGTCGGTCGGCGAGTAGGCCGCGGCGAGCAGTCCCCCGGTGTCGATCAGGGGCGACAGGCGACGGGCCTCCTCGACGCCGACCATGCGGCTCGGGACCCCCAGGTCGTTCTGCAGGGCGACGTTGGTCTCGAAGGCAGCCACGGACTCCGGGGTGCTGAGGAGGAACAGGTAGCCGACCTGGTGGAGGTCGATCTCCTGGCCGAACAGGGCAGGGAAGTTGCAGAACGTCTCGAGGCTGCGCGCCCCGAGCGCGACGTTCACCGGGTCGGAGAACTGGGCCCGGACACCCCCGGCCGCCTTCGACGTCGAGCCGGACCCCAGGCCGCCCTTGTCCAGCAGGACGACGTCGCGCACACCGCGACTGGCCAGGTGGAAGGCCGTGCTGAGCCCCATCACGCCGCCCCCGATGACGACGACGGAGGCGGAGGACGGGAGCTGGCGGGAGGGAGGGGTCATCACGGTCCTCGAGAGGAGGGGCGCTGGGCGCGCTGCCCATCGTGGGGTCGACAGCCTGTCAGCACCATCGACAGTAGGTGGCTCACTTCCTCCAGGTTCGCTGCCTGGATGTCGACCTCGACCTGGTTCGGGTGGGCCGCCGCGTCGAGCTCACCGACGCCGGCCGGCTCCTCGCCGCGTCATCCCGGCAACGGCGGGGAGTCCCGCACCCCGCTCGGTCCCCCGTGGCGGCGTCCGGTCTCGACCGTGGCGGCGACGATGCATGGGCGTCCGGCGCAGGCGTGCCGTGCATACTCGCTTCGTGCGCGGCGGAGAGCAGGTTTCGCGCGTTCGCACGAGCGGCCGTCCGGCGCGCCGGTGCCCCGGAGCTGCGGTGCGACGTCCACGAGGGGGCGGTCCAGCTCCCCTGACCGTGCGGCCTTGCTCGCACGCCGGAGGATCACCGCCGTCCATGGATCGTCCGTGACCGGGTCCGTCCGGGTGCTGCACGTCCCGACCGCTCACGGCTACGTGGCGAACGTGGTCGATCCGCGGGTTCCCGGCGTGACGCTCGTCCAGGTCCCGGGGGACGGCGCCGGGTGGCTCCCCTCGCAGGCGCTCACCGCGGAATGGGTCGCGGCGAACGCCACCTCGTTCGACGTCCTGCACGTCCACTTCGGGTTCGAGGGGCGCACACCCGACCAGCTGTGCGAGCTCGTCGCTGCGCTGCGGGCCGCGGGGCGGGGCCTGGTGTTCACCGTCCACGACCTCGAGAACCCTCACGTGCCCAGGCAGGACGGATACGCCCGACTGCTCGACGTCCTCGTCCCGGCCGCGGATGCGCTCGTGACGCTGACCCCCGGTGCGGCCGAGGAGGTGCGCCGGCGGTGGGGCCGGCAGGCTGCGGTGGTGCCGCACCCGCACGTGGCATCGCTGCACGAGGTCGGCGTCCCCCGCCGGCGCCGCCCGCTGAAGGTGGTGGGGCTGCACCTCAAGAGCCTGCGGGCCAACGTGGTGGCGCTGCCGGTGCTGCGCTCGCTGGTGGAGGCGGTCGGCCTCCTGCCGCAGACGGTGCTGCGTGTGGACGTGCACGCCGAGGCCCTCGGCCCCGCCTTCCCCCGCTACGACGCCGGGCTGGCGCAGGAGCTGCGCGCAGCGGCCGCCTCGGGTGGGCTCGACCTGCGCGTCCACGGCCGCTTCGATGACGCGGGCCTGATCGCGTACCTGCGGAACCTCGACGTGTCGATCCTGGGCTACGGCCATGGCACCCACTCGGGGTGGTTGGAGCTGTGCCACGACCTCGGCACTCCCGTGGTGGCGGGACGGGTCGGCTTCCTGCACGAGCAGCAGGCCCTGGTGCAGGTCGACCTGCACGACCCCGGCGCCCTCGCCGAGGGGCTGGCACGGGCGATGGCACGGGGCCCCGGGTCCGCCGCGACGAGGGGCGGCCGCCTGGCTCAACGGCTCGACATCGCCCGTGCGCACCGCGACCTGTACCGGCAGGTGGTCACCGGTACCGCGGCGGGGCGGTTCGGCTCGCGGCACGAGACATCGGGGGCGCCCGCGTGATCGGCTGGTACGTGCACCACCACGGCGCCGGTCACCAGCAGCGGCTGGCCACTGTCAGCCGGCACCTGCGGACTCCGGTGACCGCGCTCGGTTCCGCCGGTCCTCCGCCCCGGTTCGACGGGGAGTGGATCCGCCTGGAGCGCGACGACGACGACCCCGTCGACCGGACGTCGGCCACCGCGGACGGCGCCCTGCACTGGGTCCCGCTGCACCACTCCGGGCTGCAGGACCGCAGCGCCGCGATCGCGGCGTGGATCGCGCGGGCCCGGCCGAGCCTGTTCGTCACCGACGTCTCGGTCGAGGTGACGGTGCTGGCCCGGTTGTGCGGCGTCCCGGTCGTCGTCTTCGCCATGCTGGGCGACCGCGACGACCCCGCCCACCGCCTGGGTCGCAGCCTGGCACGTGCGCTGGTAGCCCCCTGGCCGGCCCCCCGCGACCGGCCCGACGACGAGCCGCGCACCGGGGCGGGCGCACCGGTGGTGCACGTCGGGGCGTTCTCCCGCTTCGACGGACGCCCCACGTCGGCCGGGGCGTCCCGACGAGGGACGGTGCTCGTGCTGTTCGGCAGCGGCGGCCGCGACGTCAGCGACGCCGACTTCCGCGCCGCCCGCGCGGCGACCCCGGGGTGGACGTGGGAGTACCTCGTGCCGGGCTCGGCCGAGGACGGCGCCGGAGGGGACGACGTGTGGACCTCCCTTCAGCGCGCCGAGGTTGTGGTCGTGCACGGGGGGCACAACGCCGTCGCCGAGGTGGCCGCCGCCCGCCGGCCGGCCGTCGTCATCGCGCAGGACCGGCCTTTCGGCGAGCAGCGTCGCCGTGCGGAGCTGCTGCGGGCCGAGGGCCTGGTGGCGCTCGATCGCTGGCCGGCGGCGGCGGACTGGCCGGGCCTGCTCGACCGGGCGCGGGCGACCGGTGCGGGCCCCTGGCAGCGCTGGGCACCCGGGGACGGCGCGCGGCGCGCCGCGGCGTTCCTCGACGACGCCGCCGGGCGGCGCGGGTGACCACGACGGCGCTGCTGACCATCGTCTCGGGCCGGCACGACCACCTGCGCGGCCAGCTCCTCGGGCTGGGCGCGTCGAACGAGGCCCCCGCCTGGCACGTCATCGCGTCGATGGGCGACCCCGACGTCCGCGCCGTCGTCGACGCGGTGCCGGCCGCCCCCGGTACCCGCCGGGTGGTCGTCGACGTCCCGCTGCCCGCCGACGGCGAGCTGCCGCTGGCCCGGGCCCGCAACGCCGCCGCCGCGGCGGCCCTCGACCGCGGCGCCGACCTGCTGGTGTTCCTCGACGTCGACTGCGTCCCCTCCCCCGGGCTGCTGGCCGGCTACGCGCGGGCGGCCGTCGACCCCGCGGTGCGGGCGGCGCCGGGGCCGGTGCTGCTGTGCGGGCCAGTGGCCTACCTGCCCCCCGGGGTGCGGGTCACCTCCGGAGCGGACCTGGCACGGCTGCCCGCGGCGGCCCGGCCGCACGCGGGACGCCCGGCCCCGGCCCCGGGGCAGGTCGTCCCCGCCGACCCGTCGCAGTGGTGGCTGTTCTGGTCGCTGTCCTTCGCCGTCCCCGCCCCCGACTGGACGCGCTCCGGCGGGTTCTGCGAGGAGTACCGCGGCTACGGCGGGGAGGACACCGACATCGCGGCGACCGTCCGTTCCCTCGGTGGTTCGCTGTTCTGGGTGGGCGGCGCCGAGGCCCACCACCAGCACCACCCCGTCCAGGACCTGCCGGTGCACCACCTGGAGGCGATCGTCCGCAACGCCGCGGTCTTCCACCGCCGCTGGGGGTGGTGGCCGATGACCGGCTGGCTCGAGCAGTTCCGGGCCGCCGGGCTGGCCGACTACGACGCGGCGACCCGCACCTGGTCCGTGGCAGGGCCGTCGGCGGCGGCCGCGCGGAGCACGGCTTCGTAGCGCCCGACCATCGTCTGCGCCGACAGGTGCGACAGCGCGGCCGCCCGGACCTCGCGCCGGTCCATGGCCATCGCCGGCCCGATGGCCGCGGCCATCGCCTCCACGTCGGCGGCCGGGACGACCAGACCGACCTGCTGCCCGACGTGCGGGCGCAGCACCTCGCTGATGCCCCCGCGGTCGAAGGCGACCACGGGCGTGCCGCACATCGCGGCCTCGGCGGCGACCAGCCCGAACGGTTCGTCCCAGGCAGGCGTCACCAGGACGGCGCCGGCCCGGCCCACCGCCCGGGCCAGGGTCGCGCCGCCCAGGTGGCCGTGCCAGGTGGCGCCGGGGCCCAGGTGCGGCGCGATCTGCGCGGCGAAGTAGTCGGCATCGGGGGCCGGCCCCACCAGGTGCAGGTGCTGGCCGACCGCCGCGGCGGCGGCGATCGCCAGGTGCGGGGCCTTCTCCGGCACCATGCGGCCGAACCACAGCACCCCACCCCCACCGCGTCCGAGGGTCCAGCGGTCCGGGTCCACCCCGTTGTGCACGACCTCGGCACGGGAGACCCACGGCTCCCACTGGCGCGCGGTGAACCGGCTGACGGCGGTGAAGGCATGCGAGCCGCCACCCGCGCTCAGCGCGGAGGTCAGCCACGGGGTCGGTGGGGTGTGCAACGTGGTGACGGTGGGGCACGGCAGGGTGGTCGACAGCGACAACGGCAGGTAGTGCAGGGAGTTGTTGTGGACCACGTCCACCTGCCCGGCGTAGGTCGTCCGCAGGGCGTCCAGCACGCTCAGGTACGCATGGTGCTCGCGCATGAACGCCTCCGCCGGCATCGACGGGTCGGCACGGGAGAGCTCGTCGGGCTGCCACCCGCCACCGGCCAGGACCTCGGGCTGCGCCCCCGTGCTGCCGGCCGCCGCGAAGAGGAGGACACGGTGCCCCCGCGCGCGCAGGCCGACGACCAGACCACCGATGAAGGACTCGAGCCCACCCGGATACGGCTCCGCGACGGGGTAGCTGCTGGGGCCGAGCACGGCGATCGTCAGCCGGCGCCCGGATCGCGCCGCCGCCAACGAGGAAAGGTCGCGCACGACCAGATGCAAGCACGGCACCGTGCCGGTGCGCATTCCGGTCCGTCGCCCGGCTGCCGGAGACCGCTCCTTAGGGTGCTTGCGTGACCGGACGGCGGCGACTCCACGCCCACTCCTGCGGTCGCACCCTGACGTCGGCCGCCGGTCCGCCCGCGGTGCCCGGGATCCCCTCCGCCGACGCGGTCCGGGTCGTGCGCGAGGACCGGCCCGTCCACGGTTCGTGGGTCGCATGAGCGGCCCGAGCACCACGGTCCTGGTCGTCGGCCCGGCCGAGCACGGGGTGACCACCGCGGCGCTCGCGCAGGAGGCAGCACTGCGCGCGGTCGCGCCGGGTCCGGTGCACCTGCTGCGCCGAGCCGGGATCCCCGCCGTCGCCGAGCTGCGTGCGGCGCTCCGTACGGCTCCCCCCGGCCCGCTGCTCGTGCACGTCACCGACAAGCTCTTCGGGACGACGCCGGAGGAGGCGGCCGGCGTCGTCGTGGCCCTCGCGCGGGAGCGACCGCTCGTGGTGACGCTCCACGACCTGCCCCAGGCCAGCGACGGGCCGCTCAACGCCCCCCGGCGCGCGACGGCCTACCGGCGGATGGCGCAGGCGGCCGCCGCCGTGGTGGTCGCCAGCTCCCACGAGGAGCGGCTGCTGGCCGCCTGCGGTGCCGACGTCCCGTGCGACGTGGTCCCCCTCCCCGTGCCCGAGCTGCGCTCCACCCGGGCCCCGGACGCGTCCGCTCCGCCGCGGACCGTCGCCGTCCTGGGGTACCTGTACCCGGGCAAGGGGCACGAGGCCGTCGTGGCGGCCCTCCCCGCGCTTCCCGAGGGGGTCGGGCTGACCGCCTGGGGCCGGCCGGCGGACGGGCACGACGAGCTGGTGGGGGCACTCACCGCCCAGGCCCGTGCGCTGGGGCGTCCCTGCACCGTGACCGGTTACGTCCCGGACGACGAGCTGCCGGCGCTGCTGCGGTCGGCGGTGGTGCCGGTCGCCCCGCACGAGCACCTGTCGGCGTCCGGCTCGATCAACTCGTGGATCGGTGCCGGCCGGCGGCCGCTGGTGCCGCGCAGCGACTACGTGGCCGAGCTGGAGGAGCGGTCGCCGGGCTGCGTCTGGGTCTACGACGACCTGCCGGGCGCGCTGGCGCAGGCCTGGCGCGACCCCGCGGCCACCTGGCTGCCCGTCGGGCCCCCCGTCTCTCCCACCGTGGCCGACACCGCGGCGCTGCTGGTCCGGGTGCTCGCGCGGGCCGCCGGGTGCCTGCGGTGAGGCCCGGATCCCCGCCCACCGTCTCGGTGGTCGTGCCGCACCACGAGTCGCCGCACGACCTCGACCTCCTGCTCACCGCGCTGGAGCTGCAGGACCACCCGCTGCACCTGCTCGACGTCGTCGTCGCCGACGACGGTTCGGGCACCCTCCCCGATCCGGGGACCCGCCCGTACGCAGTGCGGGTCGTCGCGCAGGCGGACGACGGCTTCCGCGCCGCCGCCGCGCGCAACCTCGGCGCCGCAGCGGCCCGCGGTGCGGTGCTGTGCTTCCTCGACGCCGACACGGTGCCCGAGCCCGGGTACGTGTCGGCCGTCGTCCGGCACATCGCCGACGGCGCCGACCTCGTCGTCGGCCGGCGGCGGCACGCCGATCTGGGCGCCACCTCCCCCGGGCAGCTCCGCCGCTGGCTGACCGAGGGCGGCGACGCCCCGGAGATCCTCGAGGAACCGGCCTGGCTGGCCGAGGCCTACGCCCGGACCGACGACCTGCGCGCGGCCGGCGACGACGCCTACCGGTTCGTGATCTCCGCCGTGCTGAGCGTCTCCCGCCGCCTGTTCGAGGAGGTGGGCGGTTTCGAGGAGGCGTTCCGCTCCTACGGCGGTGAGGACTGGGAGTTCGCCCACCGCTGCTGGCTGCGCGGCGCCGACTTCGTGCACGCCCGCGACGCCGTGGCCTGGCACGACGGACCCGACTTCGGCACCAGGACCCCGGAGTCCGAGGCACTGCGATCCCGGAACGTCGAGGCTCTGGCGCTGGCCCGCTTCGTACCCGGGACGGCCACGCGCGGCAGCGGTCTGCTGTGGGCGTACCCGGACGTCGTCGTGCGGCTGGACGACTCCGCGGCGTCCGACGCGCAGGTCGTGGCGTCGGTGCGTTCGCTGCTGGCGGGCACCGACTGCGGGGTGTGGCTGCGCCGCGGATCGGCCGCCGTCGTGCTCGACGACCCACGGTTGCACCGTGGCGAGCCTTCCGCCGCGGTGCTGGCCAGGTGCCGGTTCCGGGTGGACCTCGACCGGCCGGTCGTGCTGACCGGCGGAACGCTGCAGCAGCTCACCGACGTCGCACCGGTGCAGGTCGGGAAGCACCTGGTCGTGCGCCGCACACGGGACG
>Ga0190265_10003586_pt1 | contig 10609 bp, 10 predicted proteins | sample Popmic124T_FD_133135 | JGI IMG/M metagenome (GOLD analysis project Ga0190265, IMG submission 133135) | Populus adjacent soil microbial communities from riparian zone of Indian Creek, Utah, USA - 124 T | ecosystem: Environmental > Terrestrial > Soil > Riparian zone | place: USA: Utah | collected...
CTGGCTATACGGAGACGCCATGGTTGCACGCGTCTCGATGAATTGGGTGATAGAGATTGAGCACGTGCCACCGCTTCCCCAGCTCCCCGATGTCGTCTTCCGGTCCTTCCAAGGCAGTTCCGACTACCCGCACTTCGCCCGCATCATCACTGCCTTCTCCCAGGGCGAGGGATCGGATCGCGTCGAGACCGAGAAGGGGATCGCTGCGGGGTACGACCACCTGGAGCGCTGCGACCCCGAGCGCGACCTGCTCGTCGCCGAGATCGCCGGACAACCTGTGGGCTATAGCCGGGTTTGGTGGGATCAGGAAGCCGACGGTCCGCTCGTCTATACACAGGTCTGCTTCGTCGAGCCTGCGTTTGGCGACCGCGGCATCGGCTCGGCCCTCTTCGCGTGGAGCGAGGATCGCCTCCGCGAGATCGCCGCAGCCCACGATTCCACGGACCAGCAGTTCCAGGTCTACATCAACGACCGGAATACCGCCGCGACCATGCTGGTCCGCGGCTCCGGATTCGAGCCCGTCACGTACGAGGCACAGATGGTGCGGCCGTCCGTCGAGGACCTCCCCGATCACCCGCTTCCGGAGGGCGTCGAGATCAGGCCCGCGAGCGAGGATCAGTTGCGCACGATCTGGGAGGCCGACACCGACGCATTTCGCGATCACTGGGGCTACGTCGAGCCGACCGAGGAGTCATACGCGCACTTCCTGGCGGTTCCGTACCGCGATCTCGCGCTCTGGAAGATCGCGTGGGACGACGAGGGCGTGGCGGGCCAGGTCCGGTCGTTCATCGACACGGCGCAGAACGGCGAGCACGGCCTCCGGCGCGGCTGGACGGAGAACATCTCGACCGCGCGACGCTGGCGGCGTCGCGGCCTCGCGAAGGCGTTGATCGTGGAGAGCATCCGCGAGCTTGCAGATCGCGGAATGACCGAAGTCGCTCTCGGCGTGCACACCGAGAACCCGAACGGGGCGTTCGATCTGTACGCCGGGCTGGGCTACGCGGTCGTGGGCAGCTGGACGACGTACCGCAAGCCTTTGTAAGCACTCGAAAAGCCCGCCCCGGCCTGATGGCCGGGGCGGGCTCGAGTCGGACTTGCGTGCCTGGAGGGCCGGGCACGGTCGAGCAATGCATCTACTACGAGGCGACGCTCCAGGTCTCGGCGTTCCAGGTTCCGCCCTGGAGGGTCGGGTTCCTGAGCGCCCCTTTCACCTTGGTGCTGTGCAGGAGGTGCTGAGGTCGGGCGAACAGCGGGACCGAGAAGACCTCGTCCGCCAGGATGACCTCGGCGGCGTGAAGCAGCTTGTTCCGATCCGCCGCATCGGGGGTGAACTGCGCCTTCTGCAACAGTGCGGATGCCTTCCTGTTGCACGCGGCGCCGTAGTTCTGGTCGCCGCCACAGCCACCGATGCCGAAGAACGTGCCCCCACTCGTCGGCCCGCCGGTGAACGTGAACATCACCGACTGCCAGTCGCCGCCGGTCAGCACGCCACCACCGAAGAGCACGGCAGGGGAGATGAAGCGCGGCGTGAAGTTGATACCGACGCTCTTCAACTGCCTCTGGAGGATCTCGAACGTCAGCGCCCGAAGCGGGTTGGCGGACGTCGTCGTGAACTGGAACGTGAGCTCGCCCACTCCAGGACAGCTGAAGATCTTCGAGTTGCCTGCACTGGCCGTGTCAGGACCGCCGGTGCAGCCGTTCTTCTTCAGCAGCGCGATGGTGTTCTTCTGGCTGAACTTCCAGCGCGAGTACGGCGTCCTGTAGGCGGACTCGAAGGGCTTGAAGATGTGGCTCTGCAGAACCGGCAGATCCTTGATGGAGGGGACGAGGCCCGTCTTCACGTAGAGCACCTCACGGATCTGCGCCCGGTTGATGCCCTGGATGATCGCCTGCCGGACGAACTTCTTCTTCAGCGCGGGATGAGCCTTCGCGCCCTGCTGGAAGTCGAGGTGCTCCCACGAGTAGCTGGCTCCTCCCTGCACCTTGAACCTCGAGTCCTTGTAGAAGTCGACGATCTGGATCTGCGGCGAGACGGCATCGATGACGTCGCCTTCACCGCTCTTCAGCGCCTGGTACTGCGACGGTCCGCTGATGTAGCGATAGACCAGTCGGTCGAGCTTGGCCGCCGGTGCGGCCTTGAAGGCTGCGTTCTTCACGAGCGTGAGCTGCGTCCCCTTCTGCCAGCTCTGGAACTTGAAGGGACCGCTCGAGATGTCGACCGAATCCGCCCAGAGCTTGTTGAAGTCCTGGCCGGCGACCTTGTGCGCAGGCAGGGGGGAAGTTCCGAGCAGGACGTCCCACGCCGCGAAAGCGCGCTTGGGCTTGAACGTGACCGTGACGGACTTGCCCTTCACCTGGATCTTGGCGATGTCTTGGAAACCCTCGCGGGAGGTGATGTCCCAGTTCGGGTTCATGGTCGTTCGGTACAGGGCCATGAAGTCCGCGCCCGTGACCGGCTTGCCGTCGCTCCAATTCGCGTTGGCCTTGTACTTGAAGGTGGCCTTGAGCGGCTCCTTCTGCAGAATCTTCGGAAGAGCCTCCAGGAGGTACGGCTTCAGCTTGACGTTGTTGTCGTAGATCACGCCGCCGGCCAGGACCAGGTTCATGACCAGCGAGTTCGTATAGCCGTTCCCTTCTGAGATGAAGTTGTTGAGCGTCCCCCCGGGCTCCTGGTCGTGAACGATGACGACTGTGCCGGCGCTGGCGCCGGTCGACTTCGCAGTCGCCGCGGGGCCGACGACGAGGCTCGCGACGACGGCGAGCACGCCACCGAGAAATACGATCGAACTTTTGCGCATGTAAAGTCTCCCTCCGGAGTTGATTTCCAGTCAGGCGTCGACCGACCACCGCACCGCTTCGGTCACTCATTCAGACGCAAATGTCACCGGCTGGGCGGTTAGCATTTCTTCACACGGCCACACGCTGCATCACTACCCACGGAGTCGAAAAATGCGGTGCGCGAATCGTGACCAGTGATTCTGGTTCCTAATTTCGTTCGCGCAGTTACGTCGATAGGGTGGCGGCGCCCCTCCGTGACGTTCGTCCAGGGCATCTGAATTGGCCTGGGCGGCCCTGGACGAACGTGGGGTTGCCGGCGGGTGCCGCGGTGCGCGGCGTCGTCAGCTCACGGCGATGTTGCGGACCGGAGCCGGTCGAGCGGAAGCCCCTTCAGGGCCGCCGATCTCGGACGCGACCTCGGCAACGTGCGAGACGAAGGAGTCGATCGCGTCGTTCGTCGCACGGTCGCGATGCCACGCGACAGCAAGCCGCCTAGGTGGGATGAGCCCGCCCAGCTCCACGATCGTCGTCCGGGTGTCGGACGGGTTGACGGCGAGGCGTGGCATGAGTGCGACTCCGAACCCTGCAGCGGCAAAGCCCTGAACGACCTCGTTGTAGTCCGATCGCAGGACGATGTTCGGCTCGATCCCGGCGGCCCGGAAGCTGTCCAGCGCAGGAGCGATCGGCAATGGCGAATGCCAGCAGACGAGCGGCAGCTCGGCGATCTCACGAAGGGTCAGACGCGAGAGCGCCGTGCAGTCGCTGCTTGCCTCTGTGACGAGGACCCAGGGATCGTCGAGGACAACCGTCGCGCGGAACGGACCATCCGGCAGTGGCAAGACGGCGAAGGCGAGATCGAGAGTTCCGCGCTCGAGCGAGCTGAGCAGATCGAAATCGCCAAGCGTCTCGGCGACCTCGATCTCGACGTCTGGAAACACGTCTCGAAAACGGCGCATGACCTCGGGAAGCAGCCGTCTCTGGATGCTCTCGAACGCTCCAATTCGGAGCAAGCCCACCGCACCTCGTGCAAACGCGTCGATGTCGGCCTTGGCCGCACCCAGGCGCGCCTCGATCGCGGCCATGTGGCCGAGCAACGACCTTCCCGCCTGGGTGGGGCCGAGCGCTCTCCGGCCGTGCTCTCGGGCGACGACCCGGGTACCGATGATTCGTTCGAGACTCGCGATCTGCTGGCTGATGGCCGAGGGCGTGTACCCCAGCCGGGCCGCCGCACCCTTGAACGAGCCGGTTTCGGCGATCGCTTGTAACGCGGTGAGATGGCGCAGCTCGAGCCCGATCCATTGGTCGGTCACCACGCAATTCCAGTGAGCCGCGGTTCCACTTGTCGAACTTCGACGTCTGAATGGAACGCGAGTTTGTGGGGAGAAAAGCCCGATGCGTCCTGACGCGATCACTTCAGTGCGCCACACATCCCCTGAAGCCACGTGAGCAAGCTCCGGCGAACGTCGCCGTTCTGACGCGAGGGACGTATACCCTCTGGGGCTGCGGCGAGCGCGCACCGCATCCGAGTGCCGAACCCGGGAGTCCGCGTTGCCACTGGAACGGCCACAGATCGACAACCCTGAAGGCAAGCTCCCTTTCGAGCTCCGTATCGAAGACATCGTCGTCGGCGAAGGAGATGAGGCGGCCAAGGGCGCCAAGGTGTCCGTGCACTACGTCGGAGTCTCTTTTTCGTCAGGTGTGGAGTTCGACGCCTCGTGGAACCGCGGCCAGCCCTTCGAGTTCAGGCTCGGCAAGGGCCAGGTCATCCCCGGCTGGGACACCGGTGTCCAGGGCATGAAGGTGGGAGGCCGACGGAAGCTCACGATCCCGTCCGCCCTGGCCTACGGCGCGCGAGGAGCGGGCGGCGTGATCGAGCCGCACGAGCCACTGGTGTTCGTGATCGATCTGCTGTCGGTGGGCTGACCGCGCGCAGAGGTTGAGATCGAACCTGGCTCGTCCGAGGCCGAGGTAAACCGAGCCCGTAGGAACGCGGGTGAGCCCGCTCCAATGATCGACCGCGTTACGCTTGGCAAGTGATCCTGCGCCCTTTCCTGGTTGAAAGCACTTCGTGTGCGAGCTATCTGTTCGGCTGCACCTCGCTGCAGCGGCTCGCTGTCGTCGATCCGCACATCGAGCTCGTCGATCGCTACATCGAAGCGGCCGGAGTGATCGGGTCGCCGATCGTGGCGGTATTCGAGACGCACGTCCAGGCCGATCACGTCTCGGGCCTGCCGGCGCTCGTCGGGCGCACAAGTGCAACTCCCTATCTGCCGGAAGCTTCGGGTGTGGAGTTCGAGCATCGGACGCTTGGCGACGACGATGTCGTAGAGCTCGGCAACACGGTCGTCACGGCTGTGTCGACGCCGGGCCACGCGCCGGCGCATCTCGCATTCACGGTCGCCGACCGCCGCCGGGGCACGCTCGAGCCGTGGCTGGTGTTTACCGGCGACTCATTGCTGATCGGCGATGTCGGACGCCCGGACCTGCATGCGAAGGGCGACCCGACACCGCTCGCTCAGGAGCTCTACGCGTCAGTGCTGAAGCTGCTTCGCCTCGAAGATGGCGTCATGGTCTATCCCAGCCACATCGGCGGGTCCGTGTGCGGACGCGAGTTGTCGAGCAACCCGTTCTCCACCATCGGGTTCGAGCGCAAGCACAACGAAGCGTTGCGACACGACGGTGAGGACGCCTTCGTGCAGGCATTGCTGGTGGAGATGCCGCCGCCCCCGGCAGGCCAGGCGGAAATCGTCGCGGCGAACCGCAGCGGGCGCAGCTTCCAGCCGGCGTGAACGTTCAGCTCGGCCTGCGTGCGAACGCTGGCCAGTTCGCGCTCCTGGTGGGGATCAACGCGCTCGTCGGCGCAATGGTGGGTCTCGAGCGCAGCGTGCTGCCACTGATCGGCGAACAGGACTTCGGCCTCACTTCGAAGACTGCGATCCTCACCTTCATCGTCGCGTTCGGGCTCACGAAGGCGTTCACCAATCTCGCCGCCGGGACCCTCGCCGACCGGGTAGGGCGAAAGCGGCTGCTCGTGCTGGGCTGGCTGCTCGCGCTTCCCGTGCCGCTCCTGATCGGTCTCGCCCCGGGTTGGTGGCTCGTCGTGGTTGCGAACCTGTTCCTCGGCGCCTGCCAGGGACTCGCTTGGTCGATGACCGTCGTGATGAAGATCGACCTGGCAGGCCCTAGGCGCCGGGGGCTGGCGCTCGGACTCAACGAGTCGGCCGGCTACCTCGGCGTCGCCACCGCTGCTTTCCTCACCGGTGTTCTCGCGGCCTCAGTCGCACCGCGTACCCTCGTTTGGGTCGGCGGCGCTGTCGTTGTGTCCGTCGGTCTATTGGCATCGGTCGTGTTCATTCGTGACACCCACGCGCACGTCACTGCTGAGCAGCTCTCTCACGGCGGTCGCATTTACAAAGTCTCGCTCCGGGAGGCGTTCCCGCTCGTGACCTATCGGGACCCGGTCCTTCGCGCCTGCTCCCAGGCAGGGCTCGTAAACAACCTCAACGACGCCCTCGCCTGGGGCCTGGCACCTCTCTATCTGGCGGCGGCCGGAGCCAGCGCGTCACAGATCGGTGTCGTCGCCGCGCTGTACCCCGCCGTCTGGGGGCTGGGGCAGCTCGGCACTGGCTGGCTGTCCGACCACGTGGGCCGCAAGCCGCTGATCGCGCTTGGAATGCTTCTCCAGGGTGTCGCGCTCGGACTCCTCGTTGCCGGCGGCGGCGCTTTCACGCCGGCCGTACTGGCGGCCGTTCTGCTCGGCGCAGGGACCGCGATGGTCTATCCGACACTCATTGCCGCCGTCTCCGACGCCGTCGAGCCACGCGACCGCGCCCAGGCCGTCGGGATCTACCGCTTCTGGCGCGATATGGGATTCGTCGCCGGGGGGCTCACCGCGGGAGTCGTCGCAGACCTCGCAGGCAGCGGTGGCGCTATCGCACTCGTCGCCGCGCTGACAACTGGCAGCGGGCTCTGGGTCGCAGCCACCCGATGGCAGGGGCTGCCAGCCGCGAGCGCCGTCTGACAACCGTCTCTCCAAGCTCTCCTACTAGGAGAAGGCTCCCGCAGCAGCAGATCCGCGTTCGCCAGGCGGAGATCGGGACGGCGACAAGCGCTCCGAGGTGCCGACGAGCGCACCGATAGAGCGTGACGGGCGCTGCGCCGAGTCTAACGCCTACGTGCTTACTTCCCGGACGTCGCCGAGGCTGGCTTTCCTGCCGCAATCCGAAGGAGAGCCTTGAGGTTGCTTCGGGTCAGTGGGACCGAGCCTCCAGCCGGCGAGACGCCGGTTGAGTGCCGCGGAACGCGTATGCGAAGCGCGCCTGGCAGCGAGACGAAGAGGAGCGGCGGTGTGAGCACGAGCGCCTCACCGTCGAGACCGACCGCGACCGGCGCACTCGCTCGGACTTCGAATTCGAGCGACGACCATTGGCGCACCGCACCGAAACGCCGGTCTGGAATGATCGCGACTGCTCGCAGGAAACTGAAAGTGCCTGCAATTCGTCGCACTCGACTCTGCAGCGGACTGCATCAAACCGCAGCCTGCGGCGACAAGCCGGTTCTCCATTACGTACTCCGACGGGGGCGCGCGCTTGCCCGCATGGTTGAGCGGGTCAGATGTACCAGGGGTGCCGAGTGCGCACTCGATGCACACCCATGCACAGCCCGACGACCGTGTGCGACCGCGCGAGCGAACGAGGGAACCCGTGAAGCAAGCTCTTCAGGGCAGCGTGAGTGGGCCGCCGCCGCCCATTCAGTCCGCGAGATAAGCGCTGTGCCCGGTCGCCGGTCCAGAGTGCGTAACAGCCGCGTCCGCACGTCTCGCGTTCACGGGCGACCTGCCTTCGGAGGGAGTTGGCTGGGAGTCGTTCGCCGCTCGGCATCGGCTGATGGCGTTTGAGAGACTCGGCTGTAAAGGCCTAGGGGTGGCGAGCCCGTAAGTAGCCTCGACGACGCGCTGTCCCGAGAGGGCCTACTAATCACATGCCCAATGCATTACCCGCGGGTTAGAGGTCCGATCCGTCCCGGGCCTCTTCCGCCGGGCGCTGCCTGGAAGAAAGTGACGGCTCGACGGGGAGCCACTTGTGGTCAATCACGATCACGCGCGCCACATCGAGCACGTCCGCCGCCGATGCACTGAGCTTGACCGGCGAACGCTCACCTGTCAGAGTCGACCGGTCAAGTCCTGTGGGCCTTCGGGTTCGCAGGACTTGACGTTTAAGAGGTCGCCGCATGGAGGTCAGATGGAAGACCGCCCCGCCTACCCGGTTCGGCTCGAAGGACGCCGGGATCCGCAACTGAGCCGCTGGCTCTGGCTCGTGAAGTGGCTGCTGGCGATCCCGCACTACCTCGTGCTGTTCTTCCTCTGGATCGCCTTCGTCGTGCTCACGATCGTCGCCTTCTTCGCGATCCTGTTCAGCGAGCGCTATCCGCGGGGCATTTTTGACTTCAACCTGGGCGTGCTGCGCTGGACCTGGCGCGTCTCGTACTACTCGTACGGCGCATTGGGCACGGACCGCTACCCGCCGTTCACGCTTGGCGAGGCACCCGACTATCCCGCGACACTTCACATCGCGTACCCGCTGCGGCTTTCGCGCGGCCTCGTGCTCGTGAAGTGGTGGCTGCTCGCGATTCCCCACTACATCGTGCTCGGGGTCTTCCTCGGCGGCGCTGGCTCCGCCGCGGGTACGGCCCAAGACTGGGGCGGGTCGGACTGGTGGTACGGCGGGGGGCTTATCGGGCTACTCGTTCTCTTTGCAGGAATCGCCCTCCTTTTCATGGCGAGGTATCCGCCCGGACTATTTGATTTCGTTCTCGGCCTCGACCGCTGGGTGGCTCGGGTAGTGGCGTACGCAAGCCTGATGACGGATGCCTATCCCCCGTTCCGTCTCGACCAGGGCGGGGACGACCCCGCAGGAGCCGCGGTCGCGGCAGCGGAAGCACCGGCTGCGCCCGAGGCGATCGAAGCTCCGGGTGAGCCGCCCGGGGTTCAGACCATTGCGGCGCAGCCCGCGGCCGCGCCGCGTTCGCGAGGTGGAGCTGGACGCGTCGTCCTCATCGTCTTGGGAGTCATCGCAGCACTGCTCTCGCTGGCGCTGCTCGCAGGCGGCACGGCCCTTGTCGTGCTCGACCAGACCCAGCGTGACGAGGACGGCTTCCTAATGTCCCCGAGTGAGGACTTCTCCACGGCCACGTACGCGATTGTGTCCGAGAGCGCCGACGTGGACTTCGGTGGCTCCGAGAGCGCCGCACGGGCGATCCTCGGCGACGTGCGCATCCGCAGCGAGAGTGATCGCGACGTCTTCGTCGGCATCGCCCGGGACAGCGACGTCGAGGAATACTTGGACGGCGTCGAGCACGACGTCGTTACGGACATCGAGGAGAACCCGGAATACTCGGACCGCCTGGGCGGCGCGCCGGACTCTCCTCCCGGCGGCCAAGACTTCTGGGTCGCGTCCATGAGCGGATCCGGTGAGCAGACGTTCGAATGGAAGGCCGAGGACGGTAGTTGGAGCGCCGTCATCATGAACTCTGACGGATCGCGAGGAGTCGCATCCGAGCTGAGCATCGGAGCCGAGCTGGACGCGGCACTCTGGGTAGGCATCGTGGTGCTCGTGATCGGCGCCTTGTTCGCCGCACTGGCGGCGCTCGCCATCACGGCCGGCGCTCGGCGACGGGCAACCCCAAGCGCCGTCGGCTGACCTCGACTACAGGGCACGATCTCTCGCACGCGAGACGGTCATCCCCTTCATTCCTAGCCGGCTGCGGCCCGTTTCAACGTCACCGTGACGAGCGCGGGATCGCGGAGCGAGGCGAGCCCGACCCGGAAGACGCCTGCCTTGTACTCCGGAACGAGCGAGTTGCACGGACTCGGAGTCTTCGACGAATCTCCTCGAGCGACGCTCTTGTGCCTCTGTGACTCATCCAGGCGCAGGAGGAGCAGCGCGCCGGCTGCGCTGTCGATGTTCATCGTGAGCTTCGGGTTCCGTCTCTCGGAGCAGCAGTGCGAGGACGAGCCACGTCAGCAGTCCGAAGACGAGCGCTCCGCCAGCGCCGAAGTTTGTGAACTGCTCCTTGACTTTTCTGAGATTACGTACGACGTAATGAGCCAGCCGAGCGCCCAGGCCGGTGGGTTCACGACCGCCCACCAGAACGCACCGGAGACACGGTCTCGCGCGAGCACCAGCGCCTGCAACACTCCTACACCGACCCCTGTGACCGCGCCCATGAGGACGAGATCGGCTCGGCTTATCCCGTAGTCGACGAGGGCCGCACCGGCAGCTAGGCCGGCGGTCATTCCGAGCGTCGTCGCCGCGGTCCAGAGCCATGAGACCCAGTGCCGCAATGCAGACCACCCTGCCGCTCCGATACGACGCCAGCGATGAAACCGCCGACAAGTGCCGTCCCCACGGAATCGACTCCATTGACCAGGTCGGCGAGAAGCCCACCGATCGGAAAGCTGACCAGAATCCCGACTGGCCAGACCCATAGCCGACGTGCAATAGGCCTCCAGTCGTTTCGTGCGTCCGTCATCTCTCCTCCTTTTGTGGGTCCGACGCTGCCAAGCCCACCCACCCGAACGGGCTCTACGGTCGTACCTCGGCCGTAGGCACTGTATGGGGCTTTTCTCGTGGACTTGTGGTTGGTTCCGGCAGCTCCGCGGAAGCCTGTCCTTCGACGTGAACCTCTGGGATCCAGTGCAGCCATGAAGGGAGGTACCAGTTGCGCTCGCCGAGGAGCTTCATACTCGCCGGAACCAAGACACATCGCACGATCGTTGCGTCCACGAGGAGGGCGATGGCGACTCCGAAGCCCATTTGCTGGAACATGACGA
>Ga0190265_10003587_pt1 | contig 10609 bp, 9 predicted proteins | sample Popmic124T_FD_133135 | JGI IMG/M metagenome (GOLD analysis project Ga0190265, IMG submission 133135) | Populus adjacent soil microbial communities from riparian zone of Indian Creek, Utah, USA - 124 T | ecosystem: Environmental > Terrestrial > Soil > Riparian zone | place: USA: Utah | collected...
ACAGGCTCCACGTCGGCCAGTGAACGTCAGATGCAGGGAAAATCCGCGCCCAGAGCCGTTCTCTAGACTCGGCCGAGTGCGCCGCCCGGTCGTATCCCTGCTCATCCTCGCGCTCACCGGCGGGGGCGCGGTCCTCTTTGCCTCCTGCGGCGAGGAGGACGCGCGGCTGCTTCCGGGCGATACCGCGCGAGAGATCACCGCCAACCTCGACACCGTCCAGCAGCTCGCCGACGAAGGCGACTGCGTCGGCGCCGAAAGCGCGGCGCTGCAGGTGAGCGAACAGGTGGAAGCGCTGGGCAACGTCGACGAGCGCCTGCAGCGCGCCCTGCGAGAAGGCGCGGAACGGCTGAACGAAGTCGTCGCCGGGTGCGAAGAAGAGGGGGAAGCCGTGGCGCCGGAAACGATCGAACCGGAAACCGAAACCACGCCGGCGGACGAGGAGGAGGAAAAGGAGCGGGAGAAACAGGAACGGGCGGAGGAAAAGGAAGAAGAGAAGGAACGGCGGGAGGAAGAGCGCGAAGAAAAAGAGACCCCACCGCCGCTCCCGCCTCAGTCCGAAGGCGAAGACGACGGGTCGGATGATGACGACGACGGCGAGAGCGGGCCGGGTGGCAACGAGGGCGAAGGAACCCCCTCGGGCGGCGTCAGCCCCGGCACCCCCGCAGGCGAGGGCGAGTGATGGAGGTCGGGACCCTCTCCGGGCGATACGAGATCGGCGACCGGCTCGGCTCGGGCGGGATGTCGAACGTCTACCGCGCGACCGACCAGATCCTCGAGCGCACCGTCGCGGTCAAGATCCTCGCCGAGCACCTCTCCGACGACGAGCGCTTCGTCGCCCGCTTCAGGCGAGAGGCGCTGGCGGTGGCGAAGCTGGTCCACCCCAACATCGTCCAGGTCTACGACACGGGGATCGACGAGGGGCGCCACTACATCGTGATGGAGGTCGTCGAGGGACGCTCGGGGGCCCAGATCCTGCAGCGGCAGGGCCCGTTCGACCCCGAGATGGCGGCCGAGGCGGGAATCCAGGCCTGCGCCGGGCTCGACTACGCACACCGCCGCGGGATCATCCACCGCGATGTCAAGCCCGGCAACCTGATGCTCGTCGGCGGCCCGGTCGGTGGCGGCGCGATGACGGTGAAACTGACCGATTTCGGGATCGCGCGGGCGATCGAACAGACGCGGATCACCCAGGTCGGCTCGGTGGTCGGCACCGCGGCCTACCTCTCCCCCGAGCAGGTCCGCGGCGAGGAGGCGACGCCGGCGACCGACGTCTACGCGCTCGGCGTCGTCCTCTACCAGTTCCTCACCGGGCGGCTGCCATACGAGGGCTCGACGCTGGCCGAGCTGGCGGTGCGCCAGCAGAACGAGCGACCGCTGCCGCCCAGCGCCTACAACGAAGCGGTTTCGGACAGCCTCGGCAGCGCGGTGCTGCGGGCGCTCGAAGGCGACGCCGCACGCCGTTACGCGAGCGCCGACGAGCTGGCGGGCGGCCTGCAGCTCGGCCTGCAGGGCGAGGACGTCACCCTGCCGCTCGGCGAGGACACGGAGCCGACCCGCGTGCTCGGGGGCGAGACCGCGACGCGCCGCCTCGACCGCACCGAACAGACCGAGTACCGCCCCGCCTCGCCGAGCCGCCGCCCCTCACCGCGCGTCCCCCCTCCCCCTGCTCCGCCACCGCCCGCTCCTCCCACCCCCCGCAAGCGCAGCGCCTTCTCCCGCTTCACCCGTTTCGTCCTCGCCGCGGTCCTCCTCGTCCTGATCGCCGCCGCGGTGGCCACCGCCGTGATCGTCCTCACCGATCAGGCAAGCGGTGTGCGCGCCACCGAAGTCGCCGGCGACTCTGTCGACCGGGTCGTCGAAGAGTTGAAAGAACTGGTCGAGCGGAACACCGAATAGCGGCGGTTGCTACTCGGCCGGCTGCGGCGCTATCGCGACCGGGCCGGGATCTTCACTGCGTTCCTGGTCGCAGTGGCGCGACACGGCGAAAAGCGCGAGCCAAAGGAGGATCCCGAGGAAGTACGGGATGAGGAGCCACAGGTGCAAATGCAGGCCGAGCAGGAAACGGACACCGAACGGAGCCGTGACGAGGACGACAGCCAACAGTCCGAGCCATGGCCGTTGCCAACTGGACTGCCACCTCCAGAACTTGGGCCACCTGTGCCGCAGGCGCTTCCACACCCGAGCCGCGTGCCTCAGCTTGGCATCACCCGCCATCCCGCGGTAGATCACGAAGCCGATGCAGAGCGCGACGACGATCCCACCAACCATGATCCCGGCCTGGAGCGGTGCAGGCTCCGCTTTGACGGGTTCCCCATCTTTGCCCGAAGACGACGACACTCCGATCGCCGACCCGAGGACCAAGCCCAAAGCGACGAGGGCGTACTGCACGTACTGGGCGATCTTGGGGCCGGCCGGCGTCACGGCCATCACGTAGTCACGGAATGCGGCCAGCGTCAGGCCGCGAGGCGGCTTCAGTTCCCGGCCACGCTGGGTGGGCGCCCACTCGGTCTGGGCGATCACGTCGCCGTAGGCGTCCCGGCAGTCGGGCAGGGGCTCGATCAGCCTCTTCCGGCGCGCCAGCTCCAGCACGTCGAGGATCTCCCCGCCCTCGAGATTCAACCGAAACAGCGGGAGGCCCCTGCCCTCGATCTCCTCCGCCGAACTCGCCCCGTGCAGCACCAGGTGCGGCAGGAGAATCTGGTGAAAGACGCTCTGCGCGTCGCCGTCACTCTCGAGTTGTGTTCCAAGTTGCGAGCGCATCGTCATTCCGACAGTGGTTCCTCAAACCTTTCGCACTAAGAAACCTTTGTCAAGCGGTCGTATGTCACGCCCAGGGCGGCGCACCGGCCAGTATCGCCGTGGAGTAGGAATCAAGTGCACCGGCGGCGATAGCAGCGCGAGCGTTGGCCACCAGCTCGTTCAGGTAGGTCAGGTTGTGGAGGCAGAGGAGGCGGACGGCGGTCAGCTCCTCGGCTCGCGAGAGGTAGCTGAGGTAGTCGCGGTCGTGATGGGTGCAGGCCGGGCAGGGGCAGCCGGCGACGATCGGGTCCCGGTCGCCCTCCCAGCCGGCCTTGCGCAGGTCGAGGCGAAAGCGGTTGGCGGGGTCCGGGGCGAGGGCGGTGCCGTGGCGGGCGAGGCGGGTTGGGATCGCGCAGTCGAAGACGTCGAGACCGAGGGCGATGCCGGCGAGGAGGTCGTCGACGTGGCCGATGCCGAGCAGGTGCTTGGGCGCCGCCTCCGGCAGCAGCGGCGCGGTCAGCCCGAGCACGCCGTACATCTCCTCCTTGTCGCGGCCCAGGGTGCCGCCGATAGCGATGCCGTCGACGCCGGCCTCGGAGACGACCTGCGCCGACTCGCGCCGCAGGTCCTCGTGGACACCGCCCTGGACGATCCCGAACACGGCCTGCCGCTCGGGACCGTGCTCGCCGTGCCACTCCAGGCACCGGCCCAACCATCGGTGGGTCCGCTCCATAGAGCGGGCGGTGTACTCGCGATCGGCGTGGTACGGCGTGCACTCGTCGAAGACCAGGGCGATGTCGGAGCCGAGCTTGGCCTGCACCTCCATCGAGACCTCCGGCGAGAGGAACAGGGAGCTGCCGTCTCGGTAGGAGCGGAACCGGACCCCCTCCTCCCCGATCGAAACGACCGAGCCGCGATCGCCGCCGGGCCGTCCCTTCCCCTTCACCTCGTCGGCGACGCCGCCGTGCGCCAGCGAGAACACCTGGAACCCGCCTGAGTCGGTGATCAGCGCCCGCTCCCAGCCCATGAACTCGTGCAGCCCGCCGGCAGCGGCGATCCGGTCCGGTCCCGGCGAGACGAACAGGTGGTAGGTGTTGCCGAGGATCAGCTCGTAGCCGAGCTCGGCAACCTCGCGCGACTCCAGGCTGCGCACCGTCCCCTTCGTCGCCAGCGGGATGAAGGCAGGCGTCTCGATCGGCCCGTGGGCGGTGTGAATGACACCAGCTCTGGCTGCCCCATCCCGAGCCTCCACCTCGAACCGCAGCCTCCCCGGTTCGGACCTCACGCAATCAGCGACTTGCCGGTCATCGCCTCTGGCTGGGGGACGCCGAGCAGTTGCAGCGCGGTCGGCGCCACGTCGGCGAGGATCCCGCCCTCCCGCAGCTCCAGCCCACCGGCCGTAACGATCAGTGGCACCGGGTTGAGCGAGTGCGCGGTGTTTGGCGAGCCGTCCGGCTCGAGCATGTGGTCGCAGTTGCCGTGGTCGGCGGTGACGATGCAGACTCCGCCCGAGCGCTCGACCGCCGCGACCACCTCGCCGAGGCAGGCATCGACCGTCTCCACCGCCTTCACCGCGGCGGGGATCGAGCCGGTGTGCCCGACCATGTCGGGATTGGCGAAGTTGATGATGCTGAAGCGGTGGGCGCCGCCCGACCAGTGCCCGACGAAAGCCTCGGTGGCCGGGCGGGCGCTCATCTCCGGCTTCAGGTCGTAGGTCGGGACGTCGCGCGGCGAGTCGACCAGGCAACGCTCTTCCCCCTCCCACTCCTCCTCGCGACCGCCGTTGAAGAAGTAGGTGACGTGCGCGTACTTCTCGGTCTCGGCGACGTGGAGCTGGTGACCGCCGGCCTCCGAGACGACCTCGGCGATGGTCGTCCGCGGCCGCGCCTCGCGAAAGGCGACCGGGTACGGCCAGCCCTTGCGGTACTCGGTCATCGTGGTCAGGTCGAGGACCGGCCCACCGGCGCGGGAGAACTCGTCGAAGCCGGGCTCGGCCAGGGCGCGCGTCAGCTGGCGGGCGCGGTCGGGGCGGAAGTTGAGGAATATGGCCACGTCGCCCGGCGCGACGCCGTCGTAGTCGCCGATCACCGCCGGCACGACGAACTCATCCGAGTTGTCGTGCTCATAGGAGGTCTCGATCGCCTCGGCGGCGCTGGCGAAATGCTGCCCCCTGGCGTGGACGATCGCGTCGTAGGCGAGCTTGGTCCGCTCCCAGCGGGTGTCGCGGTCCATCGCGTAGTAGCGGCCACTGACCGTGGCGATGCGGCCGGCCTGGCGCAGCCAGCGCTCCAGCTCGGCAAGGTAGGCGCGGCCGCCGTGCGGCAGCGTGTCGCGACCGTCGGTGAAGGCGTGGAAGACGACGTCCGGAACGCCCTCCTGGGAGGCCAACTCGATCGATGCCTCGATGTGCTCCCAGCCGGAGTGGACGCCGCCGTCGGAGACCAGGCCGAGCAGGTGGAGGCGGCCACGCGGGCTTTGACGCGCCCGCTCGCAGGCCGCCAGCAGCGCCTCGTTCTCGAAGAAGCTGCCGTCGGCGATCGCGTCGTCGATCCGGGCGAGGTCCTGCTTGACCACCGCGCCGGCACCGAGGTTGAGGTGACCCACCTCCGAGTTGCCCATCTGCCCGTCGGGCAGCCCGACGTCGCGGCCCTGCGCCGTGAGCTGCGTATGCGGGTATTGGTCCCAGAGCCGGTCGAAGACGGGGGTCTCAGCGAGCGAGATCGCGTTACCGGGCCCCGGCGGCGCCAATCCCCAGCCGTCGAGGATGACGAGGGCGAGTGAGGAAACCGTCAACGCAGAGCCTTCCGGTGCGCTTTATGTGGGCATGGCAAGCAAAAGGCGCACCGGAACCTCATGCGGCCTCCACGATCTGCGCGAATTCGTCCGGGTCGAGGCTGGCGCCGCCGACCAGCGCCCCGTCGATGTCGGGCTGAGCGAGCAGCTCGGCGGCGTTGCCGGGCTTGACCGAGCCGCCGTAGAGGATCCGCACCGCGTCGGCCACGGCGCCGCGCTCGCGCAGCACGTCGCGGATGAAGGCGATCGTCTCCTGGGCCTGCTCGGGGGTGGCGGTGCGGCCCGTCCCGATCGCCCAGATCGGCTCGTAGGCGATCACGACCTCGGCGATCCGGGTCGGCTCGACCGCGGCCAGGTCGGCCTGCAGCTGGCGCTCCAGCACGCCCTCGGTCTGGCCGCTGTCGCGCGCCTCCTCGCTCTCGCCGACGCAGAGGATCGGCTCGAGACCGGCCGCGAGCGCCGCCGGCACCTTGCGGGCCAGCGCCTCGTCGGTCTCGCTGAAGTGCTGCCGCCTCTCCGAGTGGCCGAGGACGACCGCCTCGACGTCGAGCTCGACCAGCATCGGAGCCGAGACCTCGCCGGTGAAAGCCCCCCGCTCCTCCTCGTGCATGTTCTGCGCGGCGACCTTGACGGCGGTGCCGTAACGGCGCTCGACCACAGCGCTCAGCGCCGTGAACGGCGGGCAGACGACGACGTCGTGCTGGGTCGCGGCGATCCGCGGCAGCAGCGCGTCGACGAATTGCGTCGCTTCGGCGACGGTCTTGTGCATCTTCCAGTTGGCAGCGATGTACGGGGTTCGGTCAGGCATCCAGTAAGGCCTCCACTCCGGGTAGCTTCTTTCCCTCCAGCAGCTCCAGCGACGCGCCGCCGCCGGTCGAGAGCCAGTCCACCTCGTCGGCGAGCCCGAACTGCTGCAGCGCGGCGACCGAGTCGCCGCCGCCGACCACGGTGGTCCCCGAGGCCGCCGCGACAGCCTCGGCGACCGTGCGCGTCCCACCGGAGAACGGCTCCAGCTCGAAGGCGCCCATCGGGCCGTTCCAGAGCACCGTCCCGGCGGACCCGATCGCGTCCGCGTAGGCGGCGGCGGTCCGCGGGCCGACGTCGAGGCCCATCCAGCCGTCCGGCACCTCGACCCCGTCGCTCTCGCGGCGCTCGGTGGTGGCGTCGAACTCCCTTCCCAGCACCAGGTCGACCGGCAGCATCAGCTCGCAATCGGCGGACTCGGCCCGCCGCAGCGCCTCCTCGGCCAGCTTCACCCCCTCCTCCTCGACCAGCGAGTTCCCGGTCGCGATGCCCTGGGCGCGGAAGAAGCTGAAGCACATCGCGCCGCCGATCGCGATCCGGTCGGCGATTTCGAGGAAGCGATCGATCACCCCGATCTTGTCGGTGACCTTGGCGCCGCCGAGGACGACGACGAGCGGCCGGTGCGGGGACTCGACCACCCGGGTCAGTTCGCTCACCTCCCGCTCCAGCAGCAGGCCGGCGTAGCCCGGCAGGCGGTGGGCAACCCCCTCGGTGCTGGCGTGGGCGCGGTGGGCGGCGCCGAAGGCGTCGTTGACGTAGAGGTCGGCGAGCCGCGCCAGCGACTCGGCCAGCTCCGGGTCGTTCTCGGTCTCACCGGGCTCGAAGCGGACGTTCTCCAACAGCAACAGCTCTCCCGGATCCAGCCCCGCGGCGATCGCCTCGACCTCATCGCCCCGAACCGCCGGCGCCTGCGCCACCTCGACCCCGAGCAGCTCGGCCAGGCGCTCGCCGACGGGCCGCATCGAGAGGGCCGGGTCGACCTTCCCCTTCGGCCTGCCGAGGTGAGAGACCAGGACCAGCGCCGCACCGCACTCGCGCAGCAGTTCGATCGTCGGCAGCGCGGCGCGGATCCGCGTGTCGTCGGCCACGCGCCCGTCGTCGAGGGGCACGTTGAAGTCGACCCGGACCAGCGCCCGCTTGCCCGCCACGTCCGCGTCGCGGACGCTCTTCTTCGCAAAGCTCATCGGGCTGGCCCAGGCGGGCTCAGAGGACTTTGCCCGCCAGCTCGACGCAGCGGTTCGAGTAGCCCCACTCGTTGTCGTACCAGGTGACCACCTTGATCATCTTGCCGTCGCCGATCGCCATCGTCTGTTCGGCGTCGAAGATCGAGGAGTGCGGGTCGCCGACGATGTCGGTGGAGACGATCGGGTCCTCGGTGTAGGCGAGGATGCCCTTCAGCGGTCCCTCCGCGGCGGCCTTGACGGCCGCGTTGACGGCGCCGGGCTCGGTCGGGTTGGAGGGCGTGAAGACGAGGTCGACGACCGAGCCGGTGGCGACCGGCGCCCGCATCGCGAAACCGTTCAGCTTCCCGTTCAACTCCGGCAGCACCAGGCCGACCGCCTTCGCGGCGCCGGTCGTGGTCGGGATCAGGTTGAGCGCCGCCGCCCGTGCCCGGCGCAGGTCCTTGTGCGGCATGTCCTGCAGGCGCTGATCGGCGGTGTAGGCGTGGATCGTCGTCATCAGGCCCAGCTCGATCCCGAAGGCTTCGTGGAGCACCTTCGCCAGCGGCGCCAGGCAGTTGGTCGTGCAGGAGGCGTTGGAGATGATGTGGTGCTGTTCGCGGTCGTAGGTCTCGAAGTTGACCCCGAGCGCGACGGTCACGTCCGGGTCCTTGGCGGGGGCGGAGATGATCACCTTCTTGGCGCCGGCCTGGAGGTGCTTGGCGGCGTCGTCGCGGCCGGTGAAAAGCCCGGTCGACTCGATCACGACGTCAGCGCCGAGTTCGGCCCAGGGCAGCGCCGCCGGATCGCGCTCCGAGAGGACCTCGAGCTCCTTGCCGTCGACCGAGATCGACCGCTCGCCCGCCTCGACCTCGCCGGGGAAGCGGCCGAGGATCGAGTCGTACTTGAGCAGGTGGGCGAGGGTGCCCGGGTCGGTGAGGTCGTTGACCGCGACGAACTCGAGGTCCGCCCCTGCCGCGTGTGCGGCGCGGAAGACGTTGCGCCCAATGCGACCGAAGCCATTGATCCCGACCTTCACTGCCATGAAATCGATTCCTCCTGATGTCGTTCTGCTCTTAAGTTAGTCACTGCCGATGGTCACCTCGATTTCGTACCCATCCGGGTCCCGCAGGAACGCCGAGTAGGAGCCGGAGCCGTGCGAGCGACGCTCGCCCGGCTCGCTAACGCTGGTCCCGCCCGCACCGGCACCCGCCTCCCACGCCGCCTTGACGGCGACGATCCCCAGCCCCGAGAAGCTGAGCAAACCGAATCCGGGCTGCGGGGGGTGGTGGGCGGCGATGAAGAAGACCGGCTTGGCGATCCCCCAACCGATCGTTTTGTCCTCCTCGAAGTGGCGCCGCCAGCCAAGCGGCGCGAGCAGCGCGTCGTAGAAAGAAGCGCTCCGCTCGAGGTCCGAGACCTCCAGAAGGACATGGTGCAACATCGGGGCCGGGAGGCTATAGGGGGGCTCGGAGCGAGGTCGGCCGGCTCCTCTCTAGCCGGAGCGCGGGGACCAGCGGAAGAAGCGGATCGCCAGCAGGAGGCCGGCGAGGCCCCAGGCGGCGACCACGGCGAGGTCGCCCCAGGCGGGCCCGGCGCCGGTCACGTAGACGTCGAAGAAGGCCTGGAAGAAGTCGCGGATCGGGAAGTGGTTGGCGAAGTCGATGACGCCGGCCGGCAGCTCGTCTTCGGGGATGAAGACGCCGGAGAGGAAGTAGAGCGGCAGCAGCAGCGCGTTGACGATCGGCGCAGCGGCGTCCTGGGACGGGATCGCCGCGGTCAGGGCGATGCCGAGGCAGGAGAACGAGGCGGCACCGATCACCAGGACGAGGAGCAGCTCCGGCGCCTGGGCCCAGGGGATTGGGACGCCGTAGAGGAGCTTGCCGATCGTCGCCACCAAGGCGAGCATCAGCGCCGCGACGACGACTGAGTTGCCGACCCGGCCGGCGATGAAGACCCAGGCCGGCATCGGGGTCCCGCGGCCGCGCTTGAGGCGCCCGTCCTCGCGGGCGATCACCAGCGACATCGCCAGCGTCTGCATCGTCGCCGAGATCACCGAGAGGGTGATGATCGCCGGCACGTAGTAGGTCGTGGTCTCGATCCCGCCTGCCAGCTCCAGGGTCTGGCCGCCGAACACCGTCGCGAAGATCAGCAGCAGGACGACCGGGAAGGCGACGGTGAAGAAGACCGCGGCCGGGTTGCGCCAGAAGACCTTCTGGTCGTAACGGAGCTGGTGCGCGACGAGCGCCAGCCCGGTCACTTGGCCGCCTCATCCGAGGTCAGCGAGAGGTAGACGTCCTCGAGGCTGGGCCGGGTGACCTCCAGCCCTTCGAGCTCGATTCCCTCGTCCAGCGCCCGCCTGGTCAGCTCGCTGAGTGTCTCGACAGGCGTCGTCGTCTCCAGCTCCACCTGCTGACCGGACTGACGGTAGACGATCCGCGAGGGCCGGCTCTCGCGGTCGCCGAGATCCTCCGGGGTGCCGCGAGCGACGACCTCACCCTCGGCGATCACTGCTACCCGGTCGGCGAGCCGCTGGGCCTCGTCCATGTAATGGGTGGTGAGGAAGACGGTCTTGCCGAGGTCGCGCAGGCCGGCGATCGTCTCCCACGCCTGGCGGCGCGCGGAGGGGTCGAAGCCGGTGGTCGGCTCGTCGAGGAAGAGCAGCTCCGGGTCGCCGATCAGGGCGAGGCCGACGTCGAGGCGGCGCTGCTGCCCCCCCGAGAGGCTACTGGCCCGGGCGTCGGCCTTCTCCCCCAGGCCGACCAGCTCGATCGTCTCCTCGATCGGCCGCGGCGCCCGGTAGTAGCCGGCGAAGAGGCTGAGCGACTCGCGCACGGTCAGGTAGGGGTCGGGGCGGCCGCTCTGCAGGACGATCCCGATCCGCTCGCGCCAGCCGCGACCGGCACGCTGCGGGTCCTCGCCGAGCACGCTCACCTCGCCCCCGCTGCGGCCGCGGTAGCCCTCGAGGATCTCGACCGTCGTCGTCTTGCCGGCGCCGTTGGGACCGAGGAAGGCGAAGATTTCCCCCCGCCGCACCTCGAGGTCGATGCCGCGCACCGCCTCGACGTCGCCGTAGCTCTTGCTCAGGCCACGGGCCGAGATGACGGGTGCGG
>Ga0190265_10003588_pt1 | contig 10609 bp, 5 predicted proteins | sample Popmic124T_FD_133135 | JGI IMG/M metagenome (GOLD analysis project Ga0190265, IMG submission 133135) | Populus adjacent soil microbial communities from riparian zone of Indian Creek, Utah, USA - 124 T | ecosystem: Environmental > Terrestrial > Soil > Riparian zone | place: USA: Utah | collected...
AGCAGCGGAAGAAGCGGCTCGTCAAGGCCTACATCTACGATCAGGCCATCGACCGGGCCACCTATGACGACGAGCTGGCCGGCCTCGAAGAGGCCCTGACCTTTACGTCATTGGAACTCCGGGACGCGGCCGTGGAGGACTTCGACATGGAGGCCTCGCTCGGCTTCGCGAGGGCTGTCATGACAAGGACTTACCAGCTTTGGGAAGCGGCAGACCCGGACCAGAAGCGGCGCCTCCAGAAGCTGATCTTTCCCGAGGGCGTCAGCTTCGACGGAAAGGCACACGGAGAAGCGCTTGGAACCCCCGTAACTGCCTTGATTTTCAGTGTGTTAGGCCCAGAAATGACCGAAAAGGCGGGTTTGGTAGCCCCAGCGGGGACGAGTTCGAACATCGGCACACACTCAGACCTATCTACCTTTTCACGCTTGGAGAAATTCCTGCGGCGCCTGGACTCCTTCAGACGATCTGAGCTAGCCGCCTGAGATTCCGACCGAGCTCCGATGCTGAAACCGTCCGCACTCTTCGCTTGGACAACGCCAATACCGGCTCGCGCTCGACCGCCGCACCGCCGATAGCACAGCCGGCGACCCGCCCGCCGACAAGCGAAATCGAGCCGCCGACTCTCAGCGACCCGCGTTCTGATTGGCTGCCCGCTTCACGGCCGTGGCGGGCACGCCGAAATGCTCGGCGATCTCGCCGAGAGAGTACCCGGCGCGGTAGGCCCTCGCCATCGCCAGCTCGCGATCCTCTCCGACGGCGAACGAGGAGAGAGGAGGACGGTCCGGACCAACCGCGTCCTTGGGCGCCTGCGCCTCCACGGGTTTGCGGAACGGGACCGGCGAGGGCGTCACGACAGGGGACGGAGCAGGCCGGACTTCCGGCACTCGTGGCTCAGGATGCAGCGCCAGCGAGCCACCCTTCTCCGGCAGCATCGCGAGCAAGGTGGTCGTCGGCTTCGCGGGGTCCACGACCATCACCTGCGCCAGCCGCATCGAGCCACCGATGCACGCGCCGACCACCACGTCGGCCAACGCTCTCCCCGCCAGCCCCGTGCCGGCCGCGACCAGGTTGGTGACCGGATCGAACAGGGCGCCTCCCACGATCCCGCCGAGCAGACCTCCCAGCGCGCAGGCCCTCAGGTCTTCCCGGGTGTTCTCCCGGACCCCCTGCCCCAGGCCGATGGCAAGGCCCACGGCGGCCCAGCTCAGGATGCGGAGGAGGATCAGGACGATCGGGCTGGTGAGCAGCTCCATCTCTGCCGGCTTGCCTCCCGCACGTCCGGTGGTCATGTCTATGTTCTCAGTGAAGATCTTCTCGAAGAGCGCCGTAAGCGAATCGGCGTCCTGGACCGGGTAGTAACGGCCGCCGGTCTTCGTCGCGATTCCTTCTAGGATCGCGGGATTGATCTGCGATCCCAGGCCGATGGTGTGGATCTTGATCCCGGCGAGGCGGGCCCGCTCCGCCGAGGCAGGATCGTAGTTCCCCTCTCCGTCGGTCAGAAAGATGAGAAACTGCGGCCGGCCCTCGATCCGGTTGCGGGTCAGCTCTGCGATGCCGGCATCGAGCCCCGCGCTCAGGTCCGTCCCACCCTCGTCGTCGATCCGGTTGACCGCGTCCTTCGCCGCGTTGCGTGCGGCCTTCGAATCCATCCCGGTCAGCGGCTGCAGAACCGAGGCAGCCTCGTCGAAGTCCACGATCGCCACCCGGTCGGTGGTCGAGAGGCGGTCGATCAGATTTTTCGCGGCCTTGCGGCGCTCGCCATGAGGATCATGGCCGAACCGAGGATCGTCCCAGATCATGAACCAGGGTTTCGACATGCTGTTGGATGAGTCCAGCGCGATCGCGAGATCGGCATTCGAGCGGCTGGCATACTTGAGCGGCACCAGACCATAGATGGTCTGCCCGATCGCTCCGCCGGCGAATCCGCCGGCAGCGCCGAGAATCAGGCCCACGAGAAGGCCATAGACCAGCCGGCCCCGCCTCCTGAGCACGGCGCCCTCGGTCATGCCGAGGGCGGCCCCCACCGCCAGCCCGAAGCCCGCGAAGTAGATCGACATGCGCAGGATGTCGCCGGAGCGCGTCCCCGCTCCGGGGACGACTTGTGAACCCAACTCCATCAAGGCGAACCCCACCAGCCCGCCCAGCGCGCCGGTCAGCACGAACCAAAGCGATCGGACTTTCATGAACAGCCCTCCGTCGTCTGCCTTGTAGACACGCCGGCACAGCTTTAGGGGAGGCCGGTCCTAAACACGATCCGTAGAGCGGTGTCCGACCCGGACGTGGGCGAGGATCGCGACCGCTGTGGGGAATCTTCAAGGCCGGGGAGCCGGTCGACAACCAGACGAAGAGGGTGGCCTGAGGACATGGCCGCCACCTAAACAAATTTCATTTCCGCCGTGTCCAACTCGGGCGGTAGGCGAAGGAGGAGACATGGAAGACCTGGCTCAGCCGTTGTCAGCCCCTGTGGTGGAGGTCCCGGAGGAGTGTCCGCCCGATCCAGAGCAGCTCGGCGACGACCTTTTCACTCGTCCCGAGGCAGACGCGGATACAGCCCCGGCGGCCCTCGACCTCGCCGGTACGCTCGGGCATCTTCAGGAGACGGTCACGGCCGGCTTCGCCGACCTCCTTCAGCATCTCCGGGACAAGCTGACCTACGACCGCTTCAAGGAGGAGCAGATCACCCGCCTGCACGAGGAGCTGCAGGCGTACAAGAGCGATCTCGTCGCCAAGCCGGCGCGCCAGCTCGTGCAGGGCCTCATCCGCATGCACGACGACCTCGGCAAGATGGCCACCGCGCTACGCCAGAAGCCAGCCGAGGAGCTCACTCCCGAGCGGTTCTTCCAGCAGTTCGCCGACTTCCAGGACGACCTCGAGCTGCTCCTCGGCCAGAACGGTGTGGAGCGCTTCCAGACACCCGGCGACGTTTTCGATCCGCGGCGACAGACCGCGATCCGCATGGTGCCCGCCGACGATCCATCCCGCGTCGGCCAGATCGCCGAGCGCCTGCGGCCGGGATTCGAGCAGGGCGAGGCGCTCCTGCAGAAGGAGCGCGTCGCGGTCTACGTGGCATCCAACGGCAACGACAAGGCACAGGGAGGCCAGTCATGAGTGGCAAGCGCGTGTACGGCATCGATCTCGGCACCACCTACTCGTGCATCGCGCACGTCGACGAGCACGGCAAGCCGGTGGTCCTTCAGAACGCGGAGGGGGATTCGACCACCCCCTCGGTGGTCTACTTCGAAAGCGCTGACAACATTGTGGTCGGCCAGGCCGCCAAGGAGGTGGTCTCGATCCACCCCAACCTGTGCGTCTCCACGGTCAAGCGTTCCATGGGCGACCCGAACTGGGAGCGCACCTTCTATGACCAGCCCTACAAGCCGCAGGACGTCTCCTCGTTCATCCTGCGCAAGCTCGTGGGAGACGCCGAGAAGATCACCGGCGACAAGATCGAGGACGTCGTCATCACCTGCCCCGCCTACTTCGGAGTCAACGAGAAGGAGGCCACCAAGCAGGCGGGCATCGTGGCGGGCCTGAACGTCCTCTACGTCATCCCCGAGCCCACGGCCGCGGCCCTCGCCTATGGCATCGAGCAGACCGAGGATCAGGTCATCCTGGTCTATGACCTCGGCGGCGGCACTTTCGACGTCACCCTGATCGAGATCAAGGGGGGCGAGATCACCGTCATCTGCACGGGCGGCGACCACCAGCTCGGCGGCAAGGACTGGGACGACGCCGTGGTCAGCTATTTCACCGAGAAGTTCTCCGAGGCCACGGGCACGCCGGCCGACGCGCTGCTGGAGGACATGGAGGCCTACCAGGAGCTGCTCAACGCGGCCGAGAAGTGCAAGAAGATGCTCTCCACCCGCCAGACGGTCACCGAGGCCGTGCGCTTCGGCGGCGAGCGGGTCAAGGTGGACCTCACCCGCGAGACTTTCGATCAGATCACGGCCCAATATCTCGATCGCACTCTGAGCCTGACCGATCAGGAGCTCGAGAAAGCGCGCCAGAAGGGCTACACCAAGATCGACAAGCTGCTCCTGGTGGGCGGCTCGACCTACATGCCGCAGGTGACCGAGTCGGTCAAGAAGCGCTTCCCCTTCGAGGTGCGCCAGTTCGATCCCAACCAGGCCGTGGCCAAGGGCGCGGCTATCTTCGGCTACAAGTGCTATCTCGACGAGCAGATCAAGATCCGCGTCGCCAGCCAGACCGGACAGGACGCCGAGCAGGTCGATCTCGCGAAGGTCGACACGTCGGTGATCGAAAAGGCGCAGGTCGACGTGGCGCAGGCCCACGGCCTCTCTCTGCCCGGCCTCAAGGCCGTGGTCGAGAAGAAGATCACCAACGTCACCTCGAAGAGCTTCGGCGTCGTGGTGATGAACTCCCAGCACCGCGAGATCGTGGCCAACCTGATCGCGATCGACCACGCGGTACCCAAGACTATCTCCAATACCTTCGGGACATTCGAGGAGGGGCAGATCCAGGCGGACCTCCGGTGCATGGAGAACAAGCTCGCCCAGCCGGAGGTGGAGGTCGGCGACTGCACGGAGCTCGGCCAGGCGGTGCTCGCCTTTGGCAAGGCGCTGCCCAAGGACTCGCCGGTCGAGATCACCTTCGCGCTGGGCCCCGACGGCCTGCTCAAGGTGCATGGCCGGGACCTGACCACGGGCAAGGAGATCGACGCCCAGTTCCTGACCCAGTCGATCATGAGCCGCGAGGAAGAGGAAGCGGCCAAGAGCCGCAATCTGGCTCTGCGGGTGGCTTGAGGCCATGGGCGCCGCCGTCGGCATCGATCTCGGGACGACCAACTCGGCCGTCGCCCACATGGACGGACACGGCCGGCCGGTCGTCCTGCCCAACCGCTTCGGCGAGCCGATCACTCCGTCGGTGGTCTGCTTCCGCGGCGCCGAGATCCTCGTCGGCCAGGAGGCCAAGGAGCTGCAGGCCACCGGCGAGCCGCAGGTGGCCGCGTTCTTCAAGCGCCAGATGGGGGTGCCCAACTTCGTCTTCTATGCCGACGGCCGCGACCATATGGCCGTCGACCTGTCGGCCCTGGTGCTCGCTTCCTTGAAGCGCGACGCCGAGCAGGCGCTCGGCGAGAAGGTCACGCACGCGGTCATCACCGTGCCGGCGTACTTCCGCAACCCGCAGAGGGAGGCCACGATCGCGGCCGGCAAGCAGGCGGGGCTGGAGGTGCTGCAGGTTATCAACGAGCCCACGGCCGCGGCGATCGCCTACGGAGCCCGCGGTGCGGATCGCGAGCAGACGCTGCTCGTCTACGACCTCGGAGGCGGGACTTTCGACATCACCCTGCTGCGCCTCGGCCGCGGCGAGATCCGAATCCTCAACTCCGAGGGCGACCACGAGTTGGGCGGCAAGGACTGGGACGACCGCATCGTCGAGTTCCTCGGCAGCCGCTTCGCCTCCGAGCACGGCGCCGATCCGCTCGACGACCTCGAGAGCCTGGCCGACCTGCAGGTGCGCGCCGAGGACGTGAAGAAGCGGCTGTCCACCGCGGAGAGCGCTCCGATCTCCCTCGTCCACGATGGCCGCCGCGGACGCTATGAGCTCGACCGCGCCACGTTCGAACGCATCTCCGCCGATTTGATGGAACGGACCATCGAGCTGACGCGCAAGGTGCTCGACGATCAGAAGATGAAGCCCGCTGCCGTGGACGGCGTTCTGCTGGTCGGCGGCTCGACCCGCATGCCCATGGTGCACGGCTTCATCGAGCGCGCCTTCGGACGCCCGCCCATGACCGGCGTCAATGTCGACGAGGCCGTGGCCCTCGGCGCGGCCCTGGTCGCCGCCGAGCGGCAGGCCCAGGGGACGAAGCCCAGGCTCGCCCTCGGCGGCGCAGTGAAGACCGTCGACGTCACCAACCACAGCCTGGGCATGATCGCTCTCAACGAGGACCGCTCGGCCTACCTCAACAGCGTCATCCTGCCGAAGAACACGGCGATCCCCTGTCAGAAAACCCAACAATACCAGCACCGGACCCGCCGCAACGGCGAGAACCTTCTCGAGGTCTTCACGACCCAGGGCGAGTCCGGATCGCCGGCGGACGTCTCCTATCTCGGCAAGTACGTGCTGCACGACATCCCCTACGCCGACGGTGGCCGGACGGTCGTGGAGGTCGAGTACAGCTACGACGAGAGCGGCACGGTCCAGGTGACCGGCCGCGTGCAGGGCAAGACCCTGCGCCTGACCGTCGAGCCGCTGCCGCCCGACGTGCCCGAGCGCTTCCTCAAGCCGCCCGAGGAGACGGCGGAGCCGGTCCACGTGACCGCCTACCTGGCCTTCGACCTCTCCGGGTCGATGTCGGGAGAGCCGCTGGCGGAAGCGAAAAAGGCGGCGAAGAGCTTCCTGCGCAACACGAACCTCGACCACTGCTCGCTCGGAATCATTGCCTTTGCCGACGAGGTGAAGGTGAAGCTGGAGGCCAGCCAGAACGAGCGGGAGATCCGGCGCGCGATTGACTCCCTTTCGATCGGCGAGGTCGGCGGCTGCAACGGGGCACACCCCTTCGACAAGGTGCGCTCCCTTCTCTCCCGGGTCGACGAGCCAAAGTTCGTCATCACCCTGGCCGACGGCGCCTGGTCCTGCCAGCCGGAAGCCATCCGCAGCGCCAAGGGCTGTCATGCGGAGGACATCGAGAGCATCGCCATCGGCTTCGGCAGCGCCGATCAGAAGTTCCTCAAGGCCATCGCCTCCTCGGACGAGGCGAGCTTCTTCACCAGCATGGGCGGCCTCGTCGAGACGTTCACCAACATCGCCCAGGTGCTCCGCGATGGAGCCGGCACCGAGGCTCCGAGCGCGCAACGCGGCAGCCGCTTCTCCTTCCTCGGTCTCGCCCGGCGCTAGCAGGGGCACTCATGTCCGACCGCCCCAACTTCTACCTCCTTCTCGACCTCGATCCCAAGGTCGACGACTGGCCGACGATCGAGAAGCGCCTCAAGGACAAGCAGCGGGAGTGGTCCGCCGACCGCCAGGGCAATCCCAAGAAACGCCGGATCGCCGAGAGCAGCCTGGCGCGGCTCAAGGAGATCGAGGCCGTCCTCAAGAACGACGAGACCCGCAAGCAGGAGGCCAAGGAGGCCGTCCGGCAGCTCCAGAAGGCGCGCCAGGAGCAGGCCCGCGATCTGGACGGAGCCATCGAGGTCCTCAAGACCGGCGGCGGCCGGTGCACTGCCGAGCAGCTCAAGAGCCTGGTCCAGCGGTTCTCGGGCGCCTTTACCGCCGACGAGATCAAGAAGCGCCTCCAGGCCGCGGGCGTCCAGCTCGAAGGCGGCCCGTCGCCCGACCGCAAGCCCCGCCCTGCCAAGGAGAAGATCGACAGCGTGACGGCGGGCAACATCCGCCGCAACCTCGATCACCTGCGGCTCAAGAACCTCTACGAGCTCCTCGAGCTCAAGCCGCAGTCCTCGCCCAAGGCGCTCTGCGACCGGGCCGACGAGATCTACCGCGAGAACCAGCGGCTCGGCAAGACCGACACCGACGCCTCGGCCCGCAACGAGCTCGCCGGCCTGTGCAAGAGCCTGTTCCAGAACGACCGTGAGAAGGCGAAGTACGACAACTACCTCGCGGTCGAAGCCATGGAATCGCTCAAGCCCGACCTCGAGCTGGCCGGAAGCGACGGGTTCCTGGCCCGCGGCGAAATCGACGCCTTGGTGAAGCGGGCCCGCCAGCTCGGCGTCTCGGCCGACGACGCCCGCGCCTCTATCGAGGACTACGCTCAGTCCCGCAGGTGGGGCCTGCAGCGCGACGACGGCGACCTGCCGTCCGCAAAGCTCAAGCTGTGCGGCTTCTGCTCGGAGCTCACCCCGGCCACGGCCACGCGATGCTCGAACGGCCATCTCCTGGAGCCGCCCTGCCCGCGTTGCGGCACCCCGACGCCGAGCGCCCATGCCGCCTGCGCAAGCTGCGGCTGCCACACCGGCGACGCGCCGCTCGTTACGGCGCTGCTCAAGGAGGGGGAGCACCTGGCCGTGGAAGGCGACAACGCCGGAGCGCTGCGGTGCTTCGACAAGGCGCTGCTCTACTGGCCCGACTGGAAGCCGGCGATGGAAGCCCGGCGCCAGCTCGAGGAGCGCCGCAAGCAGAGGGAGACCGAGCTCTCGGCGATCGAAGAGCTCGTGCGGCAGAGGAAGCTCGCCGCGGCGCAGAGCGCGCTCGACCGCTTCGAACGGGGGCATGGCGCCGCCGGGCTCGAGCCGTTGAGGAGACAGGTGAAGGAGGGCCTGGCCCGAGCCGAAGCGGCCTTCCAGGAAGGGGAGAAACGGCGGCGCTCGGGCGACGTCGAGACCGCTCTCGACCGCTACGAGGAGGCTGTGGCCGCCTGCGCCGACTACGAGCCGGCCCTGCGCGCCGCGGCCGGCAGCCCTCCTCCGCCGCCCGCCTCGCTTCAGGTCTCCCCTCTGGCCGCCGGCTTCCGGCTCACCTGGAAGGCCGCCGGAACCGGCCGCAACGTCGCCTACCGCGTGCTGCGCAAGGCCGGGGGCGGGCCGCAGAACGCTCAGGACGGCGAGGCGCTCGGCGAGGTGCGCAACACGACGCTCGACGACGCCGGCGTCCCCGCGGGCCTGCTCTGGCACTATGCCGTCTTCTCCGTGCGCGGCGGCGCCGCCTGTCACGAGCCGGCGGCAAGCGGACCGCATCTGCGCACCGCCGAGGTGGACGACCTCGAAGCCATCGCCGGCGACCGCGAGGTGACGCTGCGCTGGAAAGCGCCTCCGGGCTGCCGCCGCGTCGAGGTCTGGCGGCGGCGAGGTGCGTTGCCCGAGCGGCCCGGCGACGGCACGGCCGTGACCGTTGCGGGCAATGGTGCACATGACACGGGTCTGACGAGCGGCGACGCCTACGGCTATCGCGTCGTGGCCGTCTTCCCGGACCCCGGCCGTCCGAACGGCGAAACGCATACGGAAGGCCAGACGGTCCTCGCGACCCCCGTGGCTCCTCCGGCCGCGGTGAGCGACCTGCGCGCCTCCCGCACCGGCAAGAAGGTCCTGCTCTCCTGGACTCCGGTGCCGGGAGCGACCGTTCAGATTCGCCAGGCCTCTCGGCTGCCCGAATACGTGCCGGGGCTCATCCTGCCCTCTTCCCAGGCCGACCGCTTCGGCACGCTCGTCCCGGGCGCCACGAGCAACGGCGTGCAGGTGACGCTGACCGGGCAGGGCCGCACGTTCTTCGTCCCCCTGACCGTCTCCGCCGGCACGGCCGTGGCCGGCCGCGCGGTCGAGGTCACCACGCTCGATCCGGTAACCGGCTTGAAAGCCGGCCGCTCCGGCCCCAATCTGGTGCTGACCTGGGACTGGCCTGCCGGCACCGACGAGGTGACCGTGGCCTGGGCCCACGACCGTCATCCGGAGGACCCGCGGAATGGAAGCGGGCAGCGGGCGACGGTGACGCGCCGGGAGTACGAGCGCACGGGATGCTGGCTCCTGTCCCATGCCGAGCGCAAGGCGCACTACGTCTCCGTCTTTGCCAAGGCGCCCGGCGAACTCTACGCTCCAGCCGCGCAGGTGGTCGAGAGCATGGGCGAGGCGGCCTGCGTCGCCTACGAGGTGGTGGTCAAGAAGTCCCTCCTGCGCCGCCGGATCGAGGGTGCCTGGCTGGCCTTGACCTGCAGCGACCGTTCCCGCGCAGCCCTGCCTCCCCTGATGATGGTGGGCAAGGCCCAAAGCGTGCCCATGTCACCGCGGGACGGCGAGCTGCTGGAAGAGATCCCGGCGGTCCACCTCGCCGAAGGGAAGGCCACGCTGCCCATCCCGGAGCGCCACTGGGGACGGCACCCCTACGTGAAGCTCTTCTTCCGCGACGGCATGGACGCGAAACAGATCCGTCTCCTGCCAGCGGAGAAGGAGCGCCTGCGGCTGGATTGAGCGATCTAAACATACTCCCCCATCACGGGTCTCATTCTCTGGAACGGCGGGAACTGCCGTGGCGGAGGAGGACCTGTCCATGAGCTGGTCTGACGTTTGGGGCGAGATGAGCATCGGCGGGCTGGGCGCCTGGGGGAGCTGGGCTTCCATCCTGGGCCTAGCCATCACCGTGTTCGTGAGCTGGAAGGTGATTCAGATCGTCCGCGCGATCGGGAAGGACCGGCTGTCCATCGAAAGGATCCAGAACCCGATCGAGATCTACCATCACATCCGCCAGACCGTGCAGTTCCTGGAGGGGCTGCGCGGCAGAGGCGGCTTCGACAAGCGGATCGAGCGGGAGTTCTCCCGCATCCTTCGCGGCCTGCAAAAGTCGGAGGACTACCTGGAGCATTACTTCGACTTCGTCAGCGATCTGCGACAGTCCGGCGAGAACGCGTTCCTCTGTGCCGGGAGGCACTTCCGGGCTCGAGGGGATGCCGCCCGCGCGGCTCTGCACTACGAAAGAGCCTTGGACTACCACCGGGCGTACAGGGGGATGAGCAAGGAAGAGCTCGAGGAGTGCGTGGCGGAGCTGCAGGTCTGTTACCTCGCGACCTTCAACGTCGAAGGGATCTATCGCCTGGAACGGCGAGAGAAGCAGGCGCTGAAGGTCTCCGTCGACAAGGTCGAGCCAGGCCTCTCCATGCGCCTTCAGTGCCTGAGCGAATGGCTCTCCATGCGCCTCAAGGCCG